>Ga0315556_1001538_pt1 | contig 13841 bp, 16 predicted proteins | sample SalMarSW160310MG_FD_202112 | JGI IMG/M metagenome (GOLD analysis project Ga0315556, IMG submission 202112) | Salt marsh sediment microbial communities from the Plum Island Ecosystem LTER, Massachusetts, United States - Salt Marsh Sediment SW1603-10 ...
GGACCGATGCCCGCTTACTTCCGCTAACAAAGTGTCGCGGAATCACACCGCCGCCTCGCGTTGAATGGAGCTGCAGCACATCCATTCAACCAAGAGGAGCCACGACATGCTCAGGAAGATGACCTTTGCCGCGGCCGCCGCGGCCCTGCTGGCGGCGAGCAGCATCACGTTCGCGCAACCGGCGCAGGCGCGGGACATGCGCCACGACCGCCACGAGCTGCGCCAGGACCGGCGCGACTTGCGGCACGACCGGCGCGACTTCCGCCATGACCGGCGCGATTTCCGCCGCGACCGGCGCGAGGTCCGCTACGACCGGCGCGATTTCGGCCACGCCCGCTGGCGCCACGGCTACCGCCACCATTACCGGTACTACCCGCGCCACTACCATCCGCGCTACTGGGGTTGGCGCTAAGGCGCAACCCGCGCGGGGCTACTTGCGGTCGGGGTAACTGACCGCCATCCCCGCGCGGACGTCCTGCTGGATGCCGTACTGCGCGAACGGATAGCGAAAGCCGTTCTTCGCCAGCGCGCGCATGCCGGCGATCGCCTGGCCGAGCTGGTCGGGCGGCAGCGCCATCAGCATCTCGTCGTCGAGCACCCCGCCGTAGCGCCGCTCGGCGAAGCACGGGATCGACAGGCTCGGCTCGCGCGTGGCGAGCGCGCGGCCCCAGGAGTCCGCGCACGCGGATTCGCCCACCACGCTCCAGTCGAAGCGCTTGTAGCCCGACCACTGTAGGCCGTTGATGAAATAGATCATCGCCCCCGGCGTCGCGTAGAAGAGCGCGATGTCGGGCGGGTCGAGCCTGCCCTGCGCGAGCGGCGAGACCGCGAGCGCGGCGTACTTTCCCTTCGGCACCAGGCTCATCGCCGCCTGGTGCCGGCCCGCGTCTTCGAGGCTCGCGAACCAGACTCCGACCATGTGCTGCCCGGAGCGCCACTTCTCGTCCTGGCCGCCCAGCCCCACCACCGAGCGGCACTGGTCGCCGACCAGGTCCTCGGCGGTGACGCCGACCGTCCAGCCCAGGCGCGCGGCCTGCGCCACCACCTGGTCGAGCGTGTGGATCGACTTCGGCCGCCTGATCTTCGGCACCGCCTCCATCGCCTCGCGCGTCTCGAACAGCTTCATGCCGAACGGCACCGCGCGCAGCCGTAGCAGCTGCTCGAGCTCCGCGGCGAGCTGCGGCCAGTCGATTTCATGCGTGCTCATCGTCTGCCTCCTGCACCGAACCGTACCACTTGCGTCCGCACCGGCGCGCACTGGACACAATGATAAGACCGTTCCTGTCCGGCTCCGCGTTTCTGGATTATTCTGCGCGCTGAGACTGCGCGCGGACCCCCGAGGCATGGCGGAACCAGAGACGAGAGTGCGACATGGACATGCGGCGTAAGGTCCCCCCGGACCTGCTCTCGATCGAGTACGCCATGGACGGAATCCATGTCGTCGACGCGCAAGGGAACGTCGTCACGGTCAACGCGGCGTTCTGCGACATGCTCGGATATACCCGCGAGGAGCTCCTCGCGATGAACGTGCGCGACTGGGACGCGCAGTGGAACAGCGAGGAAATCTCGGCCAAGATCGCGCAGCTCGTCAAGCAACGCGGCGTATTCGAGACCCGGCATCGCCGCAAGGACGGGAACGTGATCGACGTCGAGGTCTCGGTGGTCGCCTCGATCGTCGACCAACAGACGCTGCTGTTCTCCAGCGCGCGGGACATCACCGCGCGCAAGCGTGCCGAGGCCGGCCTCCTCGAATCCGAAGAGCGGTTCCGCTGCATCGTCCAGCAGTCGATCGCCGGGGTATACGTCATCCAGGACGACGTCATCGCCTACGCCAATGCCAGATTCGCGGAAATCTTCGGCTATGCGTCGCCGCAGGCGCTGGTCGGCCGGCTCATCGGGACCCTGGTCGCGCCCGAGGACAGGGAGCTGGTCGCCTCGATGATGCGCCGCCGGCTGAGCGGAGAATTCCCTCGCGCCAGGTACACGTTCCGCGGCCTGAAGCGCGACGGCACGGTCATCGACGTCGGCGCCGACGGGGCTGCCTCGACCTACCGCGACCGGCCGGCGATCGTCGGCCTGCTGCAGGACCTCTCGGAGCGCAGTCAGGCCGAGCGCCGGATCGAGGACTACGTCGCGAAGCTCGAGAGCGCGCTGCGCGGCACCGTGCAGGTGGCCTCGACGATGAGCGAGATGCGCGATCCCTACACCGCCGGCCACGAGCGCCGCGTGGGCGAGATCGCGGCCGCGATCGCAGGCGAGCTCGGCCTCGAGCGCCAGCGGGCCGAGGGCCTCAAGGTGATCGGGTCGCTGCACGACATCGGCAAGATCAGCGTGCCCGCGGAGATCCTCTCCAAGCCCGGGCGCCTGTCGGACATCGAGTTCGAGCTGATCAAGCAGCATTCGCAGCGCGGCTTCGACATCCTCAAGAACGTCGATTTTCCCTGGCCGCTCGCCCAGACCGTGCTCCAGCACCACGAGCGGCTCGACGGCTCGGGCTACCCGCAGGGGCTCAAGGACGGCCAGATCATCCTGGAGGCGCGCATTCTCGCGGTGGCCGACACGATCGAGGCGATGTCCTCGCACCGGCCCTATCGGGAAGCCCTGGGCCTCGAGAGAGCCCTGGCCGAAATCGAGTCGGGCCGGCAGAAGAGGTTCGACGCGGACGTCGTGAACGCCTGCCTGCGGCTGTTCCGCCAGAAAGGCGAGGCGCTTCCGCGCTAGCGGCCGCAGCCCTTGCGCCGTTTAAGAAACTCTTAGGAATTGATTAGCCAGTATTTAGCAACGCGGCGCGCGCCGCGCGCCTAAAGTCCGTCCCGTCGATTTCATACGGGAGGACGACATGACTCAGACGGTACTCAAGCTCAAGCCGCGCGCGCAGGCCGCGGCCGCACGCTACGACATCTACGCCCAGATCCACAAGGGCCTGCGCAGCTTCATGGCGGACACGCTCTACAGGATCGGGCGCCTGGACGCCGCCGATGAGCTCGAGCTCGCCGAGGGCGCGGCCCAGTTGAGGGGGCTGCTCGCGTTGTGCCGCGGCCACCTCGAGCACGAGAACGAGTTCCTGCACACGGCGATGGAGGCGCGCCGCCGCGGCTCGGCCGCGCAGGCGGCCGGCGAGCACGTGCATCACCTGCGCTCGATCGAGGCGCTGGAGGCCGAGCTCGCCGCGCTCGAGCGCGCGCCGGGCGAAGCCCGCGCCGAAGCGGCGCTCGAGCTCTACCGCAGCCTGGCGCTGTTCGTGGCCGAGAACCTCGAGCACATGCACCACGAGGAGACCGCGCACAACGCGGTGCTGTGGGACGCCTACAGCGACGCCGAGCTGGAGGCGATCGAGCGCGCGCTGGTCGCTTCGGTCGCGCCCGACGAGATGGCCGCGGTGGCGCGCTGGATGCTGCCGGCGATGACCGCCCCCGACCGCGCCGCGAGGCTGACCGTGATGCGTCCCGCGATGCCGCCGCAGGCCTTCGCCGGCACGCTCGCGATGCTCAAGGCGCAGCTCTCCGAGCGAGACTGGTACAAGCTCGGCGCGGCGCTCGCCGCCTAGGCGCCCGCGCGGAGCGCTCAGCGGGGCAATTCGACCAGCCTGATGGGGCGCGCGACGACCAGCCGGAAGCGTCCGCGCCCCGTCTTCTCGATCCTGAGGAACTCGCAGCGCTCGGCGAGCCGGCGCGAGAGCAGGATCAGCCGCGCCTCGAGGTTGTCGCTCACGTCCGGCAGCCGGATCGACGGATCGAGCCGCAGCTCGCGATTGGTGAAATCGGTGCGCTGCTCGCTCACGTAGTCCCGCAGCAGCTTGCAGAAGATCGCCCCCGCCACGCCCTTGATCAGGTAGTCGTCGCCGATGAACACGCTGCCGTCGGCGGCGTAGTGGCGCACCGGCACGGGCGCGCCGCCCGGGCGCGCGGCGCGCGCGGCGGCCGGCGCCTCGTCCTGGCTCTCGGCGGTCTCCTGCAGCAGGCGCGCGACCATCCCGGTCTGCGTCGCGAGCGCGACCAGCGCGTCCTCGTCGTCGTAGGAAAAGCGCATCTCCTCCGTGCTCTCGACGTAGAGCACGCCGAGCAGGCGCCCCTCCACGGCCACCGGCACCGCGAGCTGGCTGCGCGAATCCGCGAGCCCGGGAAGCGGGATCATCGTCTCGAGCATGTCGCTCAGCCCCTCGGCTGCGGCGCGCTCGCGCATTGCCTGGCCGTAGGCGTAGTCGGAGGTCATGTGCGAGATCCGGATCGGGGTGCGCTCGCGCGCCGCCACTCCGATCACGCCGCAGCCGAGCGGGATCTCGGAGCCGACGCCCGAGGCGGCATAGCCGCGGCTGGCGACGGTGTACAGGCGCGTGCCCGCGCCGTCGGGCACCAGCAGCATCGAGTGGCCGATGCCGAACTCCTCGTCCAGGCAGGCGAGCAGCTCGTCGAGCAGCCGCCCGAGATCGGCGCAGCGGTTGAGCCGCTCGCTCGAGGCGCGCAACGCCGCGAGCAGGTTGCGCCGGGGCGGCGGCGCCGGCAGCAGCTGCCCCGCCACGCGCTCGATGCCGAGCACGCGATAGACGTCCGCGCCGCGCAGGCGGAAAACGCCGCTCATGCCGCTGTGCGAGGCGATGCCGGCGAGCTTGGCCTTCATGCGCTCGAACAGCGGCCCCTCGGTCTCGGTCCGCAGGTACTCGAGCGCGAGGCGGTACTGTGCCGCGCTCGTCGGGTCGCTCACCCAGGCCGCGGCGCGGGGGTTGGCGAGCACGTTCTCGCGCGTCTTGTTGAAGAACTGGAACGACAGCGCGACGTGCCCGCCGTCGACGTAGTGCACCTGCGACACGTAGCTCACGTTGGGCGTGCCGTCGGCGGCGCAGGTCGCCACGGTGGCGGGGATCGCGCCCTCCATGCAGGCGCGCACCGAGTCGACCGTGATCATGCGGGGGCGCGCAGCGGCGCGCCGGCGCCCGGCCCCGGCGTCTGCATGAAGGCGGCAGACGGCGTGAACGACAGCGTGGCGAGGTCGGCGCGCTCGAGCCACAGCATCGCCCGCGCCATGTCGGCGTTGTAGCCGAGGGGCGCGAGCTCGCGCGCGAAGGCCTCGATGTGATGCTCGACCGCCTCGTAGTCGCCCTCCTCCGCGGCGCCGATCCGCGCGTCGATGCCCTTGAGCTGCACCGTCCGGTGGCTGCTCGGCAGGCTGAACACCGCGGCGGCCACGCGCGTCGCGCGCACCGCGTCGATCACCGGGCCCGCCCTCGAGCACGCGAGATAGAGCTTCACGCTGCGCCGGTCGGTCGACACGCGGCAGCCCGAGCAGCGCACCAGCACCGGCACCTTGCCCGCTGCGCGCGAGGCGACGTTGATCCCCAGCGGGCCGCGCAGGAACGCGGCGAGCTCCTCGTCGATGAGCGGCGGCTGGGTCATGGACGGTGATTGAACCACGAAGGCGCACCGGATGTAATAGACTCGGCCACGCATGATCGCCTACACCCTTCGCAATGATGACGGACGCGCGCTGCTCGAGCGGACCGAGGCGCCGGCGCCGCAGCCCGGCCCCGGCCAGATCCTGGTGCGCGTGCGCGCCGCGGGCCTGAACCGGGGTGAATTGCTCGTCGCCCGCGGCGCCAAGCCGGGCGCTGCGCCCAAGCCCGCCGGCGGCGAGGCCGCGGGCGAGGTGACGGCGCTGGGCGAGGGCGTCAGCGGGCTCGCGAGCGGCGCGCGCGTGATGGGGCGCGCGGCCGGCGCCTTCGCCGAGTTCGCGCTGATCGACGCGCGCGAAGCGATCCCGGTGCCGGCCAGGCTTTCCTGGGAGCAGGCCGCGGCGGTGCCGCTCGTCTTCATGGTGGTGCACGACATGCTCGTCGCGCAGGGGCGGCTCGCGGCCAGCGAATGGCTGCTCGTCACCGGCGTGTCCTCGGGCGTGGGCGTCGGCGCGCTGCAGGCGGCCAAGGCGCTCGGCGCGAAAGTCGCCGGCACCTCGGGCTCGAGAGCGAAGCTCGAGCGCCTGGCGCCGCTCGGCCTCGATCTCGCGCTCGCGACGCGCAAGGGCGATTTCCGCGACGCGGTGATGGCGGCCACGAACGGCAAGGGCGCGAACCTGATCGTCAACACCGTGGGCGGGTCGATGTTTCCCGAATGCATCCGCACGCTCGCCTTCGAGGGACGGCTGGCCACCGTCGGCCACCTCGACGGCGTGTTGAGGAGCGAGATCGACCTCGAGGCGCTGCACTCGAAGCGCCTCGCGCTGTTCGGCGTCTCGAACCGGCTGCGCAGCGCCGAGCAGCGCTCGGCGACCGTGCGCGGCTTCGTCGCCGACCTCCTGCCCGCGATCGCCGACGGCCGCATCGAGCCGCTGATCGACCGCGTGTTCGACTTCGGCGAGCTGCCGGCCGCCAAGGAATACATGGAGTCCGACGCGCAAGTCGGCAAGATTGTCGTCAGGATGACCTGAAGCGCGAATTTGGTAACGAATCGTTACCAAATCGAACGCCCGCCGGTCGCGGCCGGTCTATCTTTCAGCCGTCCGCAGACATCCACGCAATGAACATGAAACGACTCCTCCCCCTGCTCGGCGCGCTCGCGCTGGGCGCCTGCGCCACGGTGCCGCCGAGCGGCCCGAGCGTGCTGGCCCTGCCCGGCAAGCACAAGAGCTTCGCGCAGTTCCGCGGCGACGACTTCGCCTGCCGCGAATACGCGGGCAGCCGGACCGGCGTCACGCCCCGGCAGGCCTCGGTCAACAGCGGCGTGAAGAGCGCGGCGATCGGCACCGCGGTCGGCGCGGTCGCCGGCGCGCTGATCGGCGGCCATCAGGGCGCCGGGGTGGGCGCGGGCACCGGACTGCTGGTCGGCTCGGTCGCGGGCGCGGGCGCCGCGCAGAGCTCGTCGTACTCCTTGCAGCGGCGCTACGACATCGCCTACACGCAGTGCATGGTCGCCAAGGGCGACAAGGTCCAGGCCGAGGCGCGGCCGCGCTACCGGCGCCGCGTGTACGTGTACGGTCCGCCGCCGGTGTACATGCCGCCGCCTTACTACTACTACAGCTACGGCGACGACGACGACCGCTGACGCGCAAGCGGGAAAGACCGTCGTCAGGCCGGCCTGAGGGCCGGCACGCCGTTAACTATTGCCGCTGCGGCAGGAAATTGTTTCCAAATCGGGGCCCCGCGGCGGCGCCTCTGGATTATCTTGGGCTCATCGCAACAAGCCCGCAAAGACCCAGATGAAAAAATCTCTGCCGCTGCTGTCGCTTCTCGCCCTCGGCGCCTGCGCCGCGGTGCCGCCGAGCGGGCCGAGCGTCATGGCGCTTCCTGGCAACGGCAAGAGCTTCGAGCAGTTCCGCGCCGACGACGCGGCGTGCCGCGAGTACGCGGGCAGCCGCACCGCCAAAACGCCCGAGCAGGCCTCGGTCGCGAGCGGCGTGAAGAGCGCGGCGATCGGCACCGCGGTCGGCGCCGCGGCGGGCGCGCTGCTCGGCGGCCACGAGGGCGCGGGCGTCGGCGCCGGCGCCGGGCTGCTGGTCGGTTCGATGGCCGGCGCGGGTGCCGCCCAGCGATCGGCCTACACGGCGCAGCAGCGCTACGACATCGCCTACACCCAGTGCATGTTCGCCAAGGGCGACAAGGTGCCGCAGGCCACCGCCCAGGTCGAGCCCCGGCGGCGGTACTACCGCCGCCGGCGCGTCTACCTCTACGCGCCGCCTCCGCCGCCCGCCTACTACTACCGCGACCGCGACGACGATTGAGGCGGGGCGCCTAGAGCAGCTGCCAGAAGATCAGGATCATGCCCAGGACCGACACCGCCCAGACTCCGGTGCGCAGCCACTGCAGCCCGATCAGGTACACGATCGCGTAGGCGACCCGCGCCCACAGGAACAGCTGGGCGCCCACCAGGGTCAGGTTGTCGGTGCGGCCGGCCGCGACCGCGGCCAGCACCAGCGCGGCGAACAGCACCAGGTTGTGGATCATGTTGCGCTGCGCGCGGTCGGCGCGTCCCGCCCAGCCGATCAGCTCGGGAAAGTGCTCCCGGTTGCCGACCAGGGTCATCAGGCCCACCTGCTGCCGGGCCCCCTCGACCGCGATCAGAACCTGAACGAAAGCCAGCGCGACCGCCCACACCAGGATCGTAAGCTCGGGTTTCATCGCATTCCTCCTCGCCGATAAAGGCGCCGTCCAAGCTACGCGCGCCCCTGCGCGGGGTCAACCATGGGCCGCGCCAGGGGGTAAACTCGCCAAAGGAGGGCCCTTCGACCGCACGGAGTGGGAAAGCACGATGCGCGAAATCCTTGGCGTGACGCAGGACTCGCCGCTGGCCAAGCGGCGCTGGTTTCACCACGATTACTTCGATCTCTTCGTCTCGCAGGCCAACGGCGGCGCGCTCTGCGGCTTCGAGCTGTGCTACGGCTCCGACGGAGCCGACCGCGCGCTGGTGTGGGACCGCGAGCGCGGCTACTTTCACGACGGCACCGGCCTGCTCGCCGGCAACGACCTCGTGCATCGCTTCGAGGCGATCGCCCACGAGCTGCCCGGCGAGGTCGCGCGCTCGGTCGGCGCGCGGCTGCGCGAATACGCCGAGCAGGGCCAGGCGACGCCGACCCGGCGCAAGCGGTTTCGCCGTGCGGACTGGCAGCAGCGCCCGGCCTGAGGGCCGCCGGCGGGCGGAAACTTCCCCGGGCGGGGCTTGTCGCAGCGGCATGGGACGGGATACCCAGGAACTGACGCGGGAGTGGCTGCGCGACCTGCTCGCGGCGCTCGACGCCCGCGAGCGCGAGCTGCGCGGCCTGATTGCCGAGCGCCGCAGCGCGCTCGAGTCGCAGGGCCTCGCTTCGGAGGTCGCGGGGGACGAGGCGGACCGCGCTTTCGGCCGCGTGCGCGACACCATCGAGAACGACCTGCTCGACCTGCACCTGGCCGAGCTCACGCGGATCGAGGCCGCGCGCGCGCGGGTGGCCGACGGCCACTACGGGCTTTGCGCGGACTGCGGCGAGGCGATTCCGCTCGGGCGCCTGCAGGCGAACCCGACCGCGCTGCGCTGCGCGGAGTGCCAGGGGCGGCGCGAGAAGCTGTTCGCGGCCGCGTCCTGAGCGGTCCCTACAGGTCGAAGAAGACCGTCTCCTTCGGGCCCTGCATCCGGATGTCGAGCAGGTAGCTGACCCCGCCCGGCTGGACCTGGCGCCTGGCGATCAGCGTCGCGCGGCGCTCGGCCGGGACCGCGGCGAGCACCGGGTCGCGCGCGTTGGCCTCGGCCTCGTCGTCGAAATACACGCGGGTAAAGGCGTGCAGCAGCATGCCGCGCATGGTCACGATGACGTCGATGCAGGGCGCCTCGCCCGGGGCGGCCGGGCCCGGCTTCACGGTGTCGAACCACCAGTGCAGCGAGGCGTGGGTGCCGGTGCCGCAGCGGCCGAAGCCGCGGAATCCGCTCGCGGCCATCTCGGCGCGCGAGGCGACGAAGCGCCCGTCGGCGTCGGCTTGGCGGATCTCGAGCATCGCGTCGTTGACCGGCACGCCGTCGCCGTCGAAGACCCGGCCGGTGAGCCGGATGTGCTCGCCGGCGGCCTCGGGCTCGGCCAGCACCGGCCCGAACAGGCTCTTGAAGTCGTAACCGTACTGCTCGGACGTTAGGCCATAGGCGAAGTAAGGACCAACTGTCTGGGAAGGCGTCTGGGTCAGCTTTGCCATGATCGTCACGCCTCCTTCGGGGTCCGGTGCGGGCCGCGCAGCACGATGTCGAACTCGAAGCCGAGGGCGAACCCCGGCTCGCCGACCGCGTCCAGGTTGAGCCTCGAGACCAGGCTTTCGCGCGCGCCCTCGGGAGCGCTGAGGAAAATCGGGTCGAGCGCGAGCAGCGGGTCGCCGGGGAAGAACATCTGGGTCACCAGCCGGCTGGCGAAGTACTCGCCGAACAACGAAAAGTGGATGTGGTTGGGGCGCCAGCCGTTGGGGTGGTTCTGCCAGGGGTAGGCGCCCGGCTTGATGGTGAGGAAGCGGTAGCGCCCGTCCTTGTCGGTGAGGCAGCGCCCGGCGCCGAGAAAGTTCGGGTCGAGCGGCGCGTTGTGCTGGTCGACCTTGTGCACGTAGCGCCCGGCGGCGTTCGCCTGCCAGACTTCGACCAGGGTGTTGGCGGCCGGCCGGCCGTCCTCGTCGAGCACCCGCCCGGTGACGACGATGCGCTCGCCGAGCGGCGCGCCGTTGCGGGCCGCGTTGCGCGTCAGGTCGTGGTCGAGCGCGCCGAGGTCCTCGTGGCCGTAGACCGGGGCGTGGCGCTGGGCGAGCGCGCTCTTCAGAGGCACGAGCGGCCGGGTCGGGCCGCGCTTGGCGGTCGATTTGTAGTCCGGGTAGACGTAGGGCGGCTGGGTCTTCCAGTCGCGCGGGGCAAGCGGGGCGTCGGCGGCCATGCAAGAGTCCTTGTTGATCGGGGTCAACGAATCTAACCCGGCCTAAAAGTTATGTATATTTACGTTTTATTCATCTATTCATAGCCAATGGTTATGTTAGACGGCCGGATCAAGCTGCGGCACCTGCAGTGCTTTCTCGCGGTCGCCGACCTGCGCTCGCTGCAGCGCGCCGCCGAGCGCCTCGCGATCAGCCAGCCCGCGGTGTCGAAAACGCTGCGCGAGCTGGAGGAGATCCTCGGGGTGCAGCTGTTCCGCCGCGGACGCCGCGGCGCGGCGCCGACCGCCGACGCCGAGGCCTTCGAGCGCCACGCGCGCGCGAGCTTGAGCGCGCTGCAGCAGGGCATCGACAGCGTCGCGCAGGCGCGCCGCCGCGGCGGCGTGGTGCTGAGACTCGGGCTGCTGCCGTCGCTCGCGCCCTGCTTCGCGCCGCCGGCGCTGCTCGCCTTCCGCGCCGCGATGCCGGGGGCGATGCTGCAGGTGGCGAGCGGCGCCAACGCGCGCCTGCTCGCCGAGCTCAAGGCCGGCGCGCTCGATGTCGCGCTCGCCCGGCTGTCGGATCCCGACCGCATGACCGGCCTGTCCTTCGAGCACCTCTACGCCGACTCGCTCGCGCTGGTGGTGCGCCCCGGGCACCCCCTCCTCGCCGAGGCCGCGCCCGCGCTCGAGCGCGTCGCGGCCTGGCCCGCGGTCCTCGCCGAGCGCGGCACCACGATCCGCCAGAGCGCCGAGAGCCTGCTCGCCGCGCACGGTGTCGCGGCGCCCGCGGACTGGGTCGAGTCGCTCTCGGTGCCGCTCGCGCGCTCGCTCGTTCGCGCGAGCGACATGGTGTGGTACGCGCCGCTCGCCGCGGTCGAGGACGACCTCGCCGCGGGCGTGCTCGCGCGCCTGCCGGTCTCGACCGCCGGCAGCGAGGAGCCGATCGGCGTCGCGCTGCGCGCCGACAGCGCGCCGGGGCCGGCGCTCGCCGCCCTGCTCAGCGCGTTTCGCGCCGAAGCGGCGCGCCGGCACGCCGAGCCGCCGGGTCGGACTCGAACAGCTCCTTGAGCTGCTCGGCCGCTTCGCGCGTGGTCTGGATCATCTGCGCCTCGTCGTGGCGCAGCGCGTACTGCGACTCCAGCCGCTCCTCGTCGTGGCGGCGGAACAGCGACAGCGCGCCCGCGGTGGCCGAGGCCGACATCCCCAGCCGCAGCAGCGCCTGCTCGGCCATCGCCAGGCTCGACGGAAAGGTGTCGCGCATGATCGTGCTCACGCCCAGGTCGCGCAGCCCGTACACGTGGTTGCGGTTGCGCGCGCGGGCGATGATCGGCAGCTTCGGGAAGTGGCGCCGCACCACCGCCGCGGTGCGCAGCGAGGCCTCGACGTCGTCGATCGCGAGCACGAAGAGCTTCGCCTCGCCCGTCTTGGCCGCCTGCAGCAGCTCGATGCGCGATGCGTCGCCGTAGTACACCTTGCCGCCGAAGCGGCGCACGAAATCGACCTGCTGGTAGGAGAGCTCGAGCGCGGTGAACGGGATGCCGCACATGTTGAGCACGCGCGAGACGATCTGCCCCACGCGCCCGTAGCCGGCGATGATCACCGGCTTGCCCGCATCGTCGATGGCGTCGAACTCGGGCGGCGCGGCGCGCTCGCGCCAGCGGGTGAGCAGCCGGTCGTGCAGCGCGAACACCAGCGGCGAGATCACCAGCGACAGAGTCACCGCGAGCACCAGCCGCTCGGCGACCGGGCCCGCGAGCACGCCGAAGCCGGCTGCCGCGGTGAACAGCACGAAGGCGAACTCGCCGCCCTGCGACAGCGCGTCGCCCACCGCGAGCGCGCTCGCCCAGGGCGCGCCCATCGCGCGCGAGACCAGCGCCATGAGCGCGAACTTGATCGCCATCAGGCCGAGCGCGAGCCCGAGCACCACGAGCGGCTCGCGCCCGAGCAGGCCGAGGTTCGCGCTCATTCCCACCGCCATGAAGAACAGGCCCAGCAGCAGGCCCTTGAACGGCTCGATGTCGGCTTCGAGCTCGTGGCGGAACTCCGAGTCCGCCACCAGCACCCCGGCGAGGAAGGCGCCCAGGGACGGCGACAGCCCGATCACCTCCATGCCGAGCGCCGCGCCGACCACCAGCAGCAGCGCCGCGGCGGTGAACACGTCGCGCCCGCCCCAGCGCGCCACCGCCTGCAGCGCCGGGCGCACCACCCTGCGGCTCGCCAGCACCACCAGCACGATCGCCGCCAGTCCTTTCGCCGCCGGCGCGAGCTGCATCCCCGAGGCGCCGCCCGCCAGCAGCGGCAGCAGCGCGATCATCGGGATCACCGCCATATCCTGGAACAGCAGCACGGCGAAGGCCTCGCGCCCGTGGCGCGCCGCGAGCTGGCCGCGCTCGGCGAGCGCGGTGAGCACCAGCGCGGTCGACGACAGCGCGAGGCCCAGCCCCGCCACCGTCGCCGCACGCCAGTCCAGGCCGAGCCAGAGCGCGATGCCGCCGAGCGCGAGCGCGCAGAGCACGAGCTGCGCGCCGCCGAGGCCGAACACCGCGCGCCGCATCACCCACAGCCGGCGCGGCTCGAGCTCGAGGCCGATGATGAACAGGAGCAGCACCACGCCGAACTCGGCGAACCGCAGCGTCGCCTCCGGCTCGGCGATGAGCGCCAGCCCCGAGGGGCCGATCAGCATCCCCGCCACGAGGTAGCCGACCACCGCGCCGAGCCGCGCGCGGCGGAACAGCGGCACGAGGACGACCGCGGTCAGCAGGAAGACGGCGGCCTGTTCCAGGAAGTGCACGCGCGCTCAGATCAGGTAGCGCTTGCCCACCGCCGAGGGCGCGAGCATCTCGTCGCCGAAGGCGCGCGCCATCACCGACATCGCGCGCCAGCCGGTGCAGTGCCCCGCCGCGACCATCTTCAGGCGCAGCTTCTTCAGGTCGGCGACGGTGTTCGGGATCACGCTCTCGGTCGCGCCCGACAGGTGCAGCCCGCCCATCACGCCGTAGAGCGGCACCTTGGGGAACGTGCGTTTCGCGTGCCGCAGCACGTTGATCACCCCCGCGTGCGAGCAGGCCGAGAACACGAACTGGCCCTTGTCGCGCACGTGCACCGAGAGGAAGCGCTCGTCCATCAAGAGCGGATCCGGCTCCCAGGACTTGCCGTCGGCCGCGCGCCGCATGTGCCCGGGCAGCCCGCGCTCGTAGCGCGTGCGGCGCGGGATCTCCCCGCTCAGGTAGAACGCGCCGCCCGCGACCAGCTGCGGCTCGTGCGTGTTCACCACCCGCGCGCCCTTCTGCGTGAGCAGCTCCGGGTCCGGCACCGGCTCGTGCACCGCCATCTCGCCGGTCGGGCGCTGCGTCGCGCGCTGCGCGAACATGCCCGGGTGGACGTAGCACGGCACCTGCCCCGCGCCGCGATGGCGCGCGATCGACTCGATCGCCGCCACCAGCCCGCCGGCGTGGTCCCAGTGCCCGTGCGACAGCACCACCGCGTCGATCGCGCCGAAGTCCACC
>Ga0315556_1001539_pt1 | contig 13838 bp, 13 predicted proteins | sample SalMarSW160310MG_FD_202112 | JGI IMG/M metagenome (GOLD analysis project Ga0315556, IMG submission 202112) | Salt marsh sediment microbial communities from the Plum Island Ecosystem LTER, Massachusetts, United States - Salt Marsh Sediment SW1603-10 ...
ACCAACATCACTGGCGACGGGTGCCGTCGGCACCGGGACCGTCAGGGCAACTGCCCCACCAAGGCTGGCGAATTGCGCGCCAGCCATAGCCAGCGCCGCCACTCCCAGGATCTTCCATGAGGATTTCGACATGCTTCGCTAACTCCTTTGAAAACATCCCCTTGGTTGAAGGATAGCGCGCGGCGCCAAGGCTGACGTTGACGTAAGTCAATTGATCGGGGCAAATCCGTTTCCCGACCCGCACAGATTAATACTTTCGCGATCAACTCTATTTCCACAGCAACGCCGAGGGGATGCGCATTTGTACCGATCGCAGTGCGAGCTTCGCTCGGCACCCCAGTGGCGCGGATCAAGGCTGGGGAAGAAAATCGTCCTCCTCGAAGCGCTCAAGCTTGCGGCCGAGCGCGGTCATGAACTCGCTGGTGAGGCCGGCCGGCGACGGCTTGACGCCGGCCGGGCGCACCACCGCGATTTCGTTGTCGATGCGCGGCTCGAAGCGACGCACGACGATCTGGTCGGTGGGAAACACTGCCGTCGAGAACCGGTCCACGATGGCAACCCCCAGCCCCCTGGCGGTGAAGGCGCAGGCCGAAGCCGCCAGCGTCGTCTCGATGCGGCTCTTGGGCTGAACGCCTTCCTTGCGCAGGGCGAATTCGATGCGGGGTCGCAACTGGTCGATAAGCGAGAGCTGAATGAGCGTCTCATCGGCCAGGTCGCGTGCCCGGATCACATCCTGGCCGGCGAGTCGGTGACTGGCCGGCACCGCACACACCATCGGTATGCGATGCAGCGAAACGATGTGGACGAGCGGGTTGGGGCCGAGATAGGCAATTGCGGCCACATCGAGCTGGCGCACGCCCACCATGCTCAACAACTGCGGCGAGGTGCGGGTATGCAGCGTCACCGAGACACCGGGATGCTCGCCCACCAGTTCGGCGATGACCCCCTGGACAAGGCCCCATGACAGTGTCGGCATGGCGCCGATGGCGAGCCGGCCGTGACGCCTCTGGCGGATGTCCTCGGCCTTTTCCGCCAGCGCCTCGATGCCGATGAGCGCCCGTTCCACGTCCTCGTAGAGAAGCCGCCCCTCGTCGGTGGGCACGAGGTGTCCACCTGAGCGCTCGAAGAGTTGGAACCCGACGCGCCGCTCCAGCAACTGGATGAGCTTGGTCACGGCCGGCTGGGAGATGCCCAGGTGCTCGGCCGCCAAAGTCATCGAGCCGCACTCGAAGACCAGCTTGAAGGCCTCGACCTGGCGAAAATTGAGATGGCGCAGCTTGTCTCGACTCATAACTTTCAGTTATCGCATTTCAAATAATGAACATTAGACATTCCGTTAGCCGGTGCAATAGCCTGAAAAAGTCACATAACCGGAGGCCGCACAAGGCCTCGTGCCGAACTCGGGAGGTTTCAGATGAACATCAGCCGGATCAAACGTCGTCAGTTTCTGAAGGCCTCGGCCGCGATCGCGGGCAGCGCGGTGGTCGGCGGCCTGCCGAGCAAGGGCTGGGCCGCGGGCAAGCCGGTCGAGGCACAGAAGCTCTTGACCGCCACAGCCCAGTTCGATCCCGTGCGGCCGGAGACAGCGCGCCTCATCTCGCAAGCGGCCAAGCAGGTCGGCTTCGACATCGAGGCTACGCCTGAGGACTACAACCTCGGCATCCAGAAGGTGATCAAGGAGCACGACTACGATCTGTTCCTCGTCCGCCTCACCGGCCAGTCGGTGCGCATCGACCCGGACGTGTTCATTTACAAGGTGCACGACTCCGCCAACTATCGCGCCGGCGGCTTCAACTGGACCGGCTACAAGAATGCCGACGTCGACAAGCTGGCCGTGGCCCAGCAGATCGAGATGGATCCCGTCAAGCGCCAGGCGCTGGTGCGCCAGGCACAAGTCCTCATCGATGCTGACCAGCCGGAGAACGTGGTCGTCTATCCCGACATGACCAACGCCTATCGCTCCGACCGCATTACCGACCTGACGCCGCAGATGGGCGAGGGGATTGGCTCCTTGTGGACCGATGTGTCTATGAAGGTGATCCCCGGCAGCGGCAGCGGCTACGTGCGCACCGGCGCCACCGTCGCGCTCAAGAGCCTCAGCCCGATTGCCGTCAACGACGCCAACGAGTTCAAGGAACTGAGGATGATCTACGACAGCCTGTTCCAGGTGGACCCGACCGGCAAGCCGGTGCCGTGGGCGGCGGAGTCGTACAAGCAGGTCGATGCCACCACCATCGACGTCACCCTGCGCTCGGGCATGAAATGGCACGACGGCGAGCCAATGACGGCCAACGACGTCAAGTTCTCCTTCGACTACCAGAAGAAGTGGAAAGCGCCGTTCTTCGTCTCCTCGCTGGCCAAGGTCGCCAGCGTCGATGTGACCGGGCCCTTAAGCCTGCGCTTCAAACTCAGCGAGCCCTATGCGCCGCTTCTTGCCAACCTGTTCTCGGCGTTGATGTTGATCCCCGAGCACATCTGGAAGGACATCCCGGAAAAGGTCGATGTCGACGACCCGCTCAACTATCCCAACCTCAAGCCGGTGGGCTCCGGCCCCTTCAAGTTCGACTACTGGGACCGCGGCAAGGAGATGAAGGTGACGGCGGTGCCGAACCATCCCTTCGCGCCCAAGTGCCAGGGCATCATCCGTATCGTCTACGGCAGCCACGATGCCATGGCCGCGGCCATCGAGCAGGGCGAGTGCGACCGTACCCGCTACATCCTCAAACCTGACCTCATGCAGCAGGTGAACAAGGTGAAGGGTTGCGTCGGCAAGGGCTATCCCAGCCACGGCTTCTATGACCTGAGCTATAATCTGATGAAGCCGCCCTTCAACAACAAAACTATCCGCGAGGCCATGCAGTACATCATTCCGCGCGACCTCATCCGCGACGTGGTGCTCTCCGGCTTTGCCCATAGCGGCGGCTCGGTGATCGCTCCGATCAACGCTTTCTGGCACAATCCGGAGGTCAAGGCGCCGAGCCAGGACCTGGAAAAGGCCAAGAAGATACTCGCCGCTGCGGGCTTCACCTGGGAGGCCGGCAAGCTGCATTATCCGGCCTGACGGCGAAAGGGCGGGCTCGCGCCCGCCCCCTTTTTGCGGCTGTCACATGAGTTCCCTGCCTGCCCGTGGGCAAGGAGGTTACGGGGTTTTCGCATGAGAGAATACATCATCCGGCGCCTCGCCTATTCGGCGTTCACCATTTTCGCCATCGCGACCATCCTGTTCGTCATGTTCCGCATGATGCCGGGCGACCCGACCGCGCAAGTGATCTCGCCAGCCCTCGATCAGGTGGCGCAGGACCGCATGCGCCATGCCTTCGGCCTCGATCAGCCGATATATGTCCAGTATCTGCTCTATCTGAAGAACCTGGTGACGCTGGAATGGGGCCGCTCCTTCACCAGCTCGGAGAAGGTCTTCGACATCCTCGTCTACCGCTTTTGGAACACCATGCTGTTGATGATGGCGGGGCTATTGCTCACCTTCGCCATCGGCATCTCTCTTGGCATGGTGATGGGCTGGCGGCGCGGCGGCAAGCTCGACCTCGTCGCCACCGTCGTTTCGCTCATCATGCAGTCGGCACCGCCCTTCATCACCGGCATCCTGCTGTTGATCGTGCTCAGCTACCGGCTCGACCTGTTCCCCACCGGCGGCATGTCGAGCCCCGGCAACCGACCGGGTGATCTCCTGCATTTCATGTTCTCCGCCGATTTTCTGCACCATCTGGTGCTGCCGACCCTGACAATCACCGCCTACTATCTCGCGACCCCCATGCTCATCATGCGCGATTCGATGCTGGAGGTGCTGGGCAGCGACTATGTCGAGTTCGCGCGCGCCAAGGGCCTCGCACCGCACAAGGTGATGATCCGCCACGCCGCCCGCAACGCGCTTCTGGCCGTCGTCACCATCTCCTCCATCCTGCTCGGTTTCGCCATCGGCGGGCAGGTGATCGTCGAGACGGTGTTCTCCTGGCCAGGCATGGGCCAGGCGATGGTCGAGGCGGCTTCGCGCCATGACTATCCCGTCGCCCAGGCTTCGTTCCTGGTGCTGGCCGTCATCGTCATCGTGATGAACCTGATCGCCGACATCTCGTATTGCTGGCTCGATCCGCGCATCAAGTTGGGGGCCTGAGGCATGCGCATTTCAAGGATTGACCTGTGGCACGTGAAGAGCCCGCTCGTCAGGCCCTATCACCTGTCGAAATTCTACGGCACGCTCACTCATGCCGAGGCGGTGATGCTGCGCCTCACCACTGACGGCGGCCTCGAAGGCTGGGGCGAGGCCGATGCGCAGATGGGATTTACCGAAGAATGGACGGGCGGCGTTTTGGCGCTGCTGGCGCAAGGCATCGGCCCCAATCTGATCGGGCGCGATGCCCGCGATTTCGCGCGGCTGATCGACGAACTCGCCCACAACATCGCCGGCAACCCCTGTGCCCGCGGTGCCGTCGACATGGCTCTGCACGATCTTGCAGGAAAGGCCGCCGGCGTTCCCGTTCACATGCTGCTGGGCGGCAAGCTGCGCAACGAGATCCCCGTCCTGTGGCCGCTCTCAAGCGAGAGCCTCGATGCAAGCCTCGAGGTCGTCACCGCCAAGGTGGCGGAGGGCTATCGCACCTTCATGGTGAAGACCGGCTCGCGCGACGTGGCCGAAGATGCGGCCCGCTGCCTCGCCCTCATCGAGCGCTTCCCCGATGTTCACTTCCAGGCCGACGCCAACCAGGGCTGGAGCGAGGACGAGGCCTTGCGCTTTGTCCAATTGATTGGCTCCGCCCCGCTTTGCCTGCTGGAACAGCCGGTGCCGCGCACCAACCCGGAAGGCCTTGCCCGCGTGCATGCGAGAGCGCTGTTCCCGGTCTCGGCCGATGAGGGCGTCTTTTCCCTGAACGAGGCCGCCCGGCTGGCCCGCATGGGCGCTGTCGATGTCTTTTCGATCAAACCATCGAAGAACGGCGGCCTTCAACCCTCGCGCAAGATCGCCGCGCTGGCCGAAGGCCACGGGCTTTCCATCCTGATGAATTCGATGATCGAGTTCGGCATCACCCAGGCGGCGGCCCTGCATCTCGGCGCAACGCTCCCCAACCTGATGTCGTGCGGCCACGCCTATATGTCGACCCTGCGCCTCAAGGGCGATCCCACCGACTTTGCCACGCTGGTCAAGGACGGCACGGCGCATGTGCCCGACAGGCCCGGCCTCGGCATCGCCGTCGACCTGCAGCAGGTGAAGAACATCGCTGTCGCCCACCATTGCATCGAGGCGGACAAAGCCCGCGAGGCCGTGGCATGAACGCCCTTCGCGCCCTCTATCGTGGCGTCATGAACCAGGTCGGCATCATCCGTCAGAGCCCGCTCGGCACGGTGGGGGCGCTGATCGTCGTGTTCTATGTCATCGTCGCCATCGTCACGCCGTTCCTGGCGCCGCACGACCCGTGGGCGACGCTCAAGGATTCGAGCGGCCATATCGCCTCCTTGCGCCCGCCATCGGCCGAATTCTGGCTCGGCACCACCTTCCTTGCCCGCGACATGCTGAGCCAGATGATGTGGGCGGCGCGCACCACTGTCTTCATCGGCCTCGTCTCGGGGCTGATTTCCATCGTCATCGGCGCCAATATCGGCCTGTTTTCCGGTTACTACGGCGGACGCACGGACGAAGCCCTGATGCGCTTCACCGACATCATCTACGGCATGCCGTTCCTGCCCTTCATCATCACGCTCATTGCGCTGTTCGGCCGTTCCCAGTCCTTCGTCATCCTCGCCATCGTGGTTATCGTGTGGCGGACCTCGGCGCGGGTGGTGCGGGCGCAGACGCTGGCCCTCAAGCAGCGCCAGTTCGTGCTGGCGGCCAGGGCGCGCGGCTGCGGCGATCTGCGCATCATCTATCGCCATATCATGCCCAACATCCTGCCGCTGCTGTTGCTCTACACCGCCTTCAACATCGCCTGGTCGATCATCGCCGAGGCGGGTGCCTCCTTCCTCGGCTTCGGCGATCCCAACCATCTCTCCTGGGGTGGCATGCTGTACGAGATGTGGATCTCCGGCCAGAGCCGCACCGCCTGGTGGTGGTTCGCCTTTCCCTCCATTGCCATCATCTCGCTGGTGAGCGCCCTCGTTTTCATCTCGCGCGCCTACGAGGAAGTGGCAAACCCGCGTCTGAGGCAACGCTGATGCTGCTCGAACTCGACAATCTTTCCGTCAGCTACGCCACGCGCGCCGGCCCGGTGCAGGCGGTGGACGGGGTCAAGCTTGGCATCGGCGAAAACGAGGTGGTGGGCCTGGCGGGCGAATCCGGTTGCGGCAAGACCACCCTTATCCGCTCGCTCCTGCGTCTCCTGCCCAAGGGCGCGCGTGTCACCGCCGACCGCCTCGCCTGGAAAGGCAAGGACGTGCAAGGCATGAGCGACCGCGAGTTCCGCCGCCAGATCATGTGGAACGAGATTTCGCTGGTGCCGCAGAGCGCCCAGGCCTCGCTCAACCCGGTCTACCGGGTGGGCGATCAGGTGATCGAGGCCATCGACGAGCATGCATCGATGTCGCCCGCAGCGGCACGAGCACGGGTGGAGGAACTGTTCGACCTCGTCGGCCTCGAGCCGCGCCTCATCAGCGCCTATCCGCACGAGTTCTCCGGCGGCATGCGCCAACGCGCCATGATCGCCATGGCGCTCGTTCTCGACCCGGCGCTCGTCATCATGGACGAGCCCACCACCGGGCTCGATGTGCTGGTGCAAGAGCGCATCATCCGCAAGATCCGCGAGCTGCGGGAAAAGAGCGGCAATTCCATCCTCCTCATCACCCACGACATCTCCGTCATCGCCGAGATGAGCAACCGCATCGCCATCATGTATGCTGGCGAGATCATGGAGGTGGCACCCGCCATCGAACTGTTCGAAGAGCCGGTGCACCCCTATACGCTCGGCCTCAAGAACGCCTTTCCCTCCATCAAGCAGATCGGCAAGCCGCTGATCTCCATTCCGGGCTCGCCCCCCAACCTCCTGAACGGCGTCCAGGGCTGCCCCTTCGCTGCCCGCTGTCCATTCGCCGTCGATCAATGCCGCAACGAGCGGCCCCCCTTCTCCGAAATCGCCCCCGGCCACGTGGCTGCCTGTCACCGTGCCGGTGAGGCGAAAATGATGCGCACCCAGGCAGCGGAGAAAGAGACATGGCAATTCTCGAAGTCCGCGGCCTGACCAAGCATTTCGAGGTGCGGCCGGGCCTCCTCAAGCGCCTTGTCGGCGAGGGCCGCGAGCGCACCATCAAGGCGGTGGAGGATGTGAGTTTTTCCATCGGCGAGGGCGAAATCGTCGGCCTTGCTGGCGAGTCCGGCTGCGGCAAGTCGACGGTGTGTCTGCTCGTCACTCGCTTGCTGGAGCCAACGGCGGGCGAGATCATCTTCAAGGGTGCGCCTGTCGGCAGCCTCGTCGGCGAGCCCCTGAAGAGCTTCCGTCGCAAGGTGCAGATCATCTTCCAGGATCCGTATGAATCGCTCAACCCGCGCTTCACCGTTTTCGATCTCGTGGCCGAGGGCCCGAGGGCGCTGGGCTTGTGGGATCACAAGGAGATAGAGGAACGGGTCCACGCCATGCTGGCAGGCGTCGGCCTCAAGGCGGTCGAATACCGCGAGCGCTATCCCCATGAGATGTCGGGCGGCGAGCGCCAGCGGGTGGGTATTGCCGCGGCGCTGATCCTGGAGCCGGAGCTGGTGGTGGCGGACGAGCCGCTTTCCATGCTCGATGTGTCGATCCGCGCCGACATTCTCGATCTCTTGCGCGGCCTGTCGGCGCGTCTCGGCTTTTCCTGCCTCTATGTCTCGCACGATCTTTCCATCATCTCCAACATCGCCGACCGGCTGATGGTCATGTATCTCGGCATGGTGGCCGAGATCGGACCCATCGAAGCGGTGATCGGCAAGCCACGACATCCTTATGCCCGCGCCCTGGTCGAGGCGGTGCCGGCGCCCGATCCACGCTACCGCCGCCCGGTGCCGAAGATCCATGGCGACATCACCCGCCCCATCGATCCGCCACCCGGCTGCCGCTTCGCCGGCCGCTGCCCCCATGTGGCCGACGTCTGCCGTGTCGATCCGCTGCCGGCTCTCACCGCGGTGGGCAAGGACCACTTCGCCGCCTGCCACCGCCTGGGAGAGCTCGCATGACCGCACCAGACGTCATCGTGATCGGCGGCGGGCTTGTGGGCTCCGCCATCGCCCGCGGCCTCGTGCGGCAGGGGGCGAAGACGCTTCTCCTTGATGAGGGCGATGTGGCCTTGCGCGCCTCGCGCGGCAATTTCGGCCTGGTCTGGGTGCAGGGCAAGGGCAGGGGCTGCCCCGAATACGCCCAATGGTCGCTGCGCTCGGCCGATCTGTGGGGCGACTTCGCCACCGAACTGATGAGCGAGACCGGCATCGACGTGGGCCACGAGCGCCCCGGCGGCATGGTGCTCAACCTGAGCGAAGACGAGGCGCGCGAGAATGCGGACCTCCTCGCCCAGCTTGCCCGCGAGGCCGGCAACAAGCCCTACGACTACGAGTTGCTCGACCACAAGGCCGTTGCCGGGCGCCTGCCCGGTATCGGCCCCGACGTGGTGAGCGGCAGCTATTCGCCCTATGACGGCCATGCCAACCCGCTCTACCTCTTGCGTGCCCTGCACGCGAACTTCGAGGCCAAGGGCGGCGAGTACCATCCGGGCGAGCGCGTTGAAAACATTGAACGTTCAGGCGCCGTGACGAAGGTCACAACGGGCAAGGCGTCCTATAGCGCGCCCAAGGTGGTGATCGCGGCGGGGCTGTCGACCGGCCCGCTCGCCCGCCTGGTCGGGATCAATGCCCCGATCGTGCCTCTGCACGGCCAGATTCTGGTGACCGAGCGCACCGGGCCGCGCTTGCCCATGCCCACCAACCTGGTGCGCCAGACGCGCGAAGGGGTGATGATGCTCGGCTTCACCGTCGACGACTTCGGCTTCGATGCACGCACCCGCGCCGACCGTTCGCGCAACGTGGCGGCCAGTGCCTTGCGTGCCTTTCCTTACCTGCGCGATCTGCGCGTGATCAGGAGTTGGGCGGCCTTGCGCATCATGACGGCCGACGGCTTTCCCATCTACGAGACATCGAAGACCCATCCCGGCGTCTTCGTCGCCGCCTGCCACTCCGGCGTGACGCTGGCGGCGGTGCATGCGCGCGATATCTCCCGCTGGGTGCTCGGCCACGACATGCCGGCCACCTTCGAACGCTTTTCCACACGGAGGTTCGATGTTTCAGAGACTGTGTGAACCGCGAGAGCCGGTCAGCTTTGACTTCGAGGGCGAGATGGTCACCGCCGAGGCGGGCGACACGGTAGCCGCGGCGCTGCTTGCCCACGGCGTCGGCCATAACCGCCGCGCGGTGGTCTCCGGGGACCGCCGCGCGCCCCATTGCCTCATCGGGGCGTGCTTTGAATGCCTGGTGGAGATCGACGGCCGTCCCAACCGCCAGGCCTGCCTGACGACAGTGCGCGCCGGCATGCGGGTGCGCCGCCAGGACGGTCCGGCGAAGGTGAAGAACGGCGGTGGTGAATGAACATGAAGGCCTCTTTCGACGATAGCGTCGAGCTTGCCATCATCGGCGCCGGGCCGGCCGGCCTTGCCGCCGCCATCACCGCCGGCGAACTCGGGGTGAAGGCGACGGTCTTCGATGAAGGCTCAGGCCCCGGCGGCCAGATCTACCGGGCCATAGAGGATACGGGCAACCGGCCGGAGCGGCTGGCGCTGCTGGGCGAGGACTATGCCAAAGGCGGCGATCAGGTGCAGCGCTTCCGCGCTTCCGGCTGTCGCTACCTGCCCGGCCATGGCGTCTTCGATATCGCGCCCGACGGGGGGCTCGGCGTCAATGGCCCGGACGGTGCCCGCTGGATCGCGGCAAGGCGCGTCATCATCGCGCCCGGCGCCATGGAGCGCCCGGTGCCGCTGCCGGGCTGGACGCTGCCCGGCGTGATGGGCGCCGGCGCCGCGCAGACGCTGCTGAAGAGCTCCGGCCTCGTCCCCTCAACCCCGGTGGTGCTGGCCGGCAGCGGCCCGCTCGTGGTGCTGATCGCGCGCCAGTTACTGGCGGCAGGCGCCCGCATCGCTGCCGTCCTCGACACCACGCCGCGCGCCAATTTCATGAACGCGGCACCGCTCTTGCCCTCTGCCTATGTTGCCGGCAACGACCTGCGCAAGGGGCTGCGCTGGCTGCGCGAGGTCAAGCGTAGCGGTACGGCCTGGCACAAGGGCGTCAGCCGCATCCGCATCGAGGGCGATGAGGCGGTCGAGGCGATCAGCTTTTCAGCCGGCGGCCGCAGCCAGCGCATCGCCTGCCGGCTGGTGCTGCTGCACGAAGGCGTCATTCCCAATGTGCAGCTTTCCATGGCGGCCGGCATCGAGCACGATTTCGACGACACGCAATGGTGCTGGCGCCCGCGCGCCGATGCCTTCGGGCGCACCGGCGTTGAGCCCATCCTGGTGGCCGGCGACGGCGCCGGTATCGGCGGGGCCGACCTCGCCGCCGATGCCGGCCATCTCGCCGCGCTGGCGGTTGCCGCCGACCTTGGCCGCCTCGCCGCCGGCGATCTCGAAACCCGCTCGCGGCCGATCCTGGCGCGCATGAGGGCAGGGCGCCGGGTGCGCCGCTTCCTCGATTGCCTCTATCGCCCGCACCAGGAAGTGCTGGCGCCGCCCGATGACGAGACCATGGTATGCCGCTGCGAGGAGGTGACGGCGGGCGAATTGCGCCGTGTGGCCGCCATGGGTTGTCCCGGCCCCAACCAGGCCAAGGCCTTTACCCGCTGCGGCATGGGCCCCTGCCAGGGCCGCATGTGCGGCCTCACCGCAGCGGCGGTGCTGGCATCAGCCGGCGGGCGCAGCATGGCCGAGGTCGGTCACCTGCGCATTCGCCCACCCGTCAAGCCCATCACCGTGGGCGAGCTGGCGGGGCTTGCCGGTGTCGGTGAGCCGCCCGCCGGCGCCCCTCCCATGCCCACCGGACCGAAGGACGAGGAAGACGCGTGATGAAGGCCGATGTCGCGGTCATCGGCGGCGGCATTCACGGCTGCTCGGCGGCGCTCAACCTTGCCCGCCGCGGTCTCAAGGTGGTGGTGCTGGAAAAGGACCATGTGGGCCGCCATGCCTCGGGGGCCAACGCCGGCGGCGTGCGCACCCTGCTGCGGCATGAGGCCGAGGTGCCGCTGGCACTCGCCTCACGCGCCATCTGGCACGACATCGAGAGCGAGCTTGGCGACGATTGCCGCTATCACACCGTCGGCCAGCTCGCCGTGGCCGAGACCGATGCCGGGCTGGACGAACTGAGGGCGCGGGACGCGCGCATGCACGATCTCGGCTACAGCCATGAAGAGCTCATCAATGCCGATGAACTGAAGGCATTGGTGCCGGGCATCGCCGCGACGGTCAGGGGTGGCCTCATGGCCCGCGAAGACGGGGCCGCCAGCCCCTATCACACCACCTTGGCCTTCCGTCGGGCCGCGCTGGCGACGGGCGTCGACATCCATGAAGGTTGCCGCGTCGAGACGCTCGCGCCGGCCGCCAAGGGCTGGCGCGTCGCTGCTACGGGGATTGAGGTTGAGGCGGGCTTCATCGTGAACACTGCCGGTGCCTGGGGCGGGCACATCGCCGGGCTCATCGGCGATCCGGTGCCGTTATCGTATTTCCTCCCCATGATGATGGTGACGGCGCGGGTGGAGCCCTTTCTCAAGCCCGTGATCATCGGCACCGAGCGGCCCTTGTCGTTCAAGCAGATGCTTAACGGCACGCTGGTGATCGGCGGCGGCCGGCCTGCCATCGGCGACCGCGACACGATGACCTACCGCCCCGACTTCGCCGGCCTCAAGGCGAGCGCCGAGACGGTGCGCGATCTTTTTCCCATGCTGGGCGATGTGCCGGTGGTGCGGTCCTGGGCCGGCATCGAGGGGATTTTTGCCGATGAGATCCCGGTGATCGGCCCCAGCCGGGCTTCGTCCAACGCCGTTCATGCCTTCGGCTTTTGCGGTCACGGCTTTCAACTCGCCCCGATTGTCGGGCGACTGGTCGCCGAACTGGTGATGCAAGGCAAGGCGAGCCTGCCGATCGCGGCCTTTGCCGTCGACCGGTTCGACACGACAGAGTAGGGACCCATCATGCCTCTTGATCCGACACTCGCTTCGCGCATCGAAAACGATCCCAAGCTGATGACCGCGTTCGCCGCCATTTGCGATTGTGGCGGCAGGCTTGCCGGCAGCGACAGCGAGCGCCGCGCGGTTGAACTGGTGGCGCGGCTGGGCGAAGAGGATTCGGGCGTTGCGGCGCGGCGGCTGCCGGTGCCCTATCAGGGCTGGCGCGCCACCCGGGCCGCGTTGCGCCTTGCCGATGGCAGCGCATGCGATTGTTATCCGCTACTTTTCTCAGCGCCTGCCGCTGGCGGCGGGTTGACGGCGGAGGTGGTCGATCTGGGTCGCGGCGCGCCGGCCGATTTCGAAAGCCACAAGGCCGAGCTGCCAGGGCGCATCGCCCTTGTGCGTCACGAGTTGATGTTTGCCTCGGGTACCATTCACCGTAGCCGCAAATACCGCATGGCTGTTGAGGCGGGCGCGGCCGGCTTTTTCATTGCCGGACCGCTCGAAGGCGCGGTCGTGGCCGGCTCGTCCGGCCGCTCAGGACTGGACGGCATTCCCGCCCTCGGCATCGCACCGGAAACGGCCGGGCGCCTTGCCGCGGTGAATGGACGGCGGGCAACGGCGAGCATCGAACTGGAGACCGCCGAGGGGCCGGCTGAGGCGCAAAACCTCGTCTTCGATGTGCCGGGCAAGACGGATGAATGGGTGGTGCTGTCGGCGCATATCGACGGGCACGAGATCGCGGAAAGCGCCATGGACAATGCCTCGGGGGTTGCCGCGGTGCTCGCGGTGATGCGCGCGTTGGCACCGGAAATCTGCCATTTTCGCCGAGGGGTGAGGATGATGTTCTTCAACGTGGAGGAATGGGCGCTCACCGGTTCGGCGCATTACGTGGGGGGCTTGAGCGCGGCGGAAAGGGCCGCGATTTCGCTCGTTGTCAATCTCGACTCGGTGGCGGGAAGTTCGCAGCTTACCGCGCTCACCAGCGATTTTCCGGCGCTGGGGCCGTTCCTTCAGAGCGTGGCTTCCAACAACGCGGCATCGCTCGCTATCCACTTGCCGTTGATGCGCAATTCCGACCATGCCAATTTCGCCGACGCCGGCATTCCCGCCCTGCGGCTGGTGGCCGGCTTCGATGACCCCCGGGCCAACCTGCGCTACGTGCTGACGCCCGCCGACACGCGGGACAAGGTCAGACCGGACGAACTCGCAGGAGCGGTGGTGCTCGCTGCGGCATGCGTCATGGCCGCCGCGAACGCCACGCCACGAGAAGCATTGAACTGGCGGACAAGGCGCGGGTGAAACTGGGCAAAAGTCTCATGGCCATTGGCGCGAAAGACCCGGTGTTGGGTGTGCCTGTAGTGAGTGAACTGCGCAAGAACAGACGAGGTTGCCCAGAGCCGATGGTCCTGGAAGAGGCCGGGCATTTCGGGGACAGTTGCTGACCAAACCGCCAAGCCTGACGCTTTCGACACCACGCTTTCCGAACCCGAAGTCATGCGTGTAGCCTCTGTGGTCAGATCGCGGAGCACTGGAAGGCTTCTTCAGGCAGGGTGGGGTAAGCCAAGCGACTGCCGCGACATCCTCCGCGGCAGCACCGGCAAGTCCAGTTGAGCAGACAGGCTCAGCGCGTGTTTGAAAAGTGCGTGTGTCACGGCCAGCGCCTGATAAGTGTCGCGGTGGCGGCGATGATGATGAGGGTCTCAGCGACGGCGGTGAGTTGTTCGTAGT
>Ga0315556_1001541_pt1 | contig 13818 bp, 11 predicted proteins | sample SalMarSW160310MG_FD_202112 | JGI IMG/M metagenome (GOLD analysis project Ga0315556, IMG submission 202112) | Salt marsh sediment microbial communities from the Plum Island Ecosystem LTER, Massachusetts, United States - Salt Marsh Sediment SW1603-10 ...
TCGCCTTGCCCTACCAGGATCTGCACATCATGGAGGCCTGCCTGGCCACCGGCGTGGACTACCTGGACACCGCCAACTACGAGCCGCCGGATGAGGCCAAGTTCGAGTACAGCTGGCAGTGGGCCTATCAGGACCGTTTCCGGGAGAAGGGCATCATGGCCCTGCTCGGCAGCGGCTTCGACCCCGGGGTGACCAACGTCTACACCGCCTACATCCGCAAGCACGACCTGGACGAGATTTCGGAGCTGGACATCATCGACTGCAACGCCGGGGATCACGGCCAGCCCTTCGCCACAAACTTCAACCCGGAGATCAATATCCGCGAGGTGACCGCCGAGGGCCGCTATTGGGAGGAGGGGGATTGGCGGACCACCGAGCCGCTCGCCGTGAGCCGGGACTTCGACTTCCCCGAGGGCATCGGTCCGCGCAGGATCTACCTCATGTACCATGAGGAGCTGGAGTCCCTGGTCAAGCACTACCCGGAGATCCGCCGCGCACGCTTCTGGATGACCTTCTCCGACAATTACCTGAAGCACTTGGAGGTGCTGCAGAACGTAGGCATGACCCGCATCGACCCGGTGCTCTACGAGGGCCATGAAATCATTCCGCTGAAGTTCCTGAAGGCCCTGCTCCCGGACCCCGCGAGCCTTGGCCCCCTCACCAAGGGCCGCACCTGCATCGGCTGTGTCGCCCGCGGGCGCAAGGATGGCAAGGAGCGGATCGTCTATCTCTACAACATCTGCGACCACGAGGCCTGCTACCAGGAGGTCCGGTCCCAGGCCATCTCCTACACCACCGGGGTGCCGGCCATGGTTGGCGCCAAGATGATGCTGACGGGTCAATGGCGCGGGGAGGGGGTCTTCAACATGGAGCAATTCGATCCGGACCCCTTCATGGAGGATCTGAGCCGATACGGGCTGTCCTGGCAGATCCACGACCTGGACGCGCCCCTCCCATGAGTGGCTCTTGTTGAGCACCGTGACCCCGCCCCGCTCCGGGGGGCGCCACCGCGACCGCTTCCGGCGCCTGGATCCCTACCGGGTGCCCAGCCCCTGTTTCGTGGTCGACGAGGCCGCGGTCGAGGAGAACCTGCGCATCCTCGACCGGGTGCAGCGGCAGAGCTGCGCCCGAATCCTGCTCGCCCTCAAGGCCTTCTTCATGTTCTCTCTAGCCCCGCTGATCTCGCGCTATCTGAAGGGGACCTGCGCCAGCGGCATCTACGAGGCGCGCCTCGGGCGGGAGGAATTCGGCGGCGAGGTCCACACCTTTTCCCCGGGCTACAAAGCGCAGGAGCTGACGAGGTCCTGGCGATCACGGACCACGTCGTCTTCAACTCGATCGAGCAATGGGAACGATTCCAGCCCCGGTCCGGGAAGCGCAAGTGCTAAGACCGGGTCTGCGTTTCGGTCTGCGCATCAACCCCGAGCACACCGAGGGCTGGAGCCCACTCTACGATCCCTGAGCCCCCGGCTCCCATCTGGGCATACCCGCGAGCCGCTTGTCCGAACACTCGCTGGAGGGGATCAACGGCCTGCATTTCCACGCCCTGTGCGAGCACAGGATCTACCCCCGTTGGAGCGCACCCTGGCTGCGGTGGAGGAGCGCTTCGGTCGCTACCCCTCCATGATCGTTAGTGCCATGCTCTGGTCCTACTTCATTGGGTATCGGCGGCCGCCGCCGGCATCGAACGGAAGGTGACCGGCAGCGCGTCTTGCGGCGGCGTGAAGGTGAATTCATCGGCCGCGAAGTGTGGTTTCAGGTTCCAGGTCATTTGTCCTGGAAATTGTAGCCCGGAAGGCTCACTGTGGTTCGGGGTTGTGGGGGCTGCACCGTTTCGGCTCGCGGTGGCGCGGGAGGGCCAAACCAGATGTGGAGTTGAAACATCACCTGCCTGGCCACTACGGTCCTCGGGATGTTCTTTGCAGAGGCGACATCCTGTCGGTACAAAATGCTGTCCTATCGACGCCCGTGAACCCCGAGGTCTTCGAGACACTGCCGCAGCGAGGACTCCCAGTCCGGCATAGTTAAACCGAAGGTCTCTCGCAGTTTAGCGTTGTCTAGCACCGAATAGGCAGGGCGCTTCGCTGGTGCCGGGTATTCGGAGGTAGGAATGGGGAGGAGATTACAGCGGCGGCCGCTGACCTCCAGAATGGTGCGGGCGAAGTCGTACCAGCTGATCTCACCACCATTTGTCGCATGGTAGACGCCCTTCACACGCTCCGCATCCAGGTCGCCACCGAGAACCCGGTACAGGATCTGCGCGGTCACCTCGGCCAGCATTCGACTCCAGGTGGGTGCGCCTATTTGATCATCGACGATGCGCAGCTCTTCCTTCTCCCCGAAGAGTCGCAGCATGGTGAGCAGGAAGTTGCTGCCGCGTACACCGTAGACCCAGCTGGTGCGCAGGACGATGGCGTTCGCTCCGCTGGCCAGAAGCGATCGCTCGCCGCCGAGCTTGGTCTCGCCGTAAACGTTCAAGGGGCCAGGCTCGTCATCCTCCCGGTAGGGGCGCCCGGAATTGCCGGAGAAAACGAAATCCGTCGAGTAGTGAAGGACGGGCACGCCGCGCTCGCGTATTAGACTGCCCAGCATGCCCGGGGCCTCGGCGTTGATCCGATGGGCGAGCTCGGGCTCGCTCTCTGCCTTGTCGACCGCCGTGTAGGCGGCAGCGTTGACGACAGCGTGAGGCTCGGACTCCTGCACCAAGGCGAGCAGAGAACGCCGATCTGACAGGTCCACCCGCGGACCTCGCGCACCGTCGAGGGAGGCGGCGATGATCCGGCCCAGGGGCGCCAGGGCTCGGCACAGCTCCCACCCCACCTGCCCATCGGCACCGATGAGGAGTATGCGCCGCGGGGATTCCTGCTTGCTCGTCATGATGGAGATCGGCCCTCGTATGCAGGGAGTTTGTCTGCGGGGATGTCCTGTAGCAGTGCTGCATCCAGGTCCTTAGGGGACAGGTCGGGCTCGCCGTCCAGCGGCCAATCGACACCTATGACCGGATCGTCCCAGCGCACGCTGAGCTCGGTCTCCGGGTGATAGAAATCGGAGCATTTGTAGGCGAACAGGGCATCCGCGCTGGTAACGCAGAAGCCGTGAGCAAAACCTGGCGGGACCCACAGCTGACGCTTGTTATCTCCGGACAGGCGTACCCCTACCCAGCGCCCGAAAGTCGGCGAGCCGCGACGGACGTCGACCGCCACATCGAAGACCTCGCCACTGAAGACCTGCACCAGCTTTCCCTGAGGATGCGGCCACTGCAGGTGCAAACCGCGCAGGACACCACGGCGCGAATAGGACAGATTGTCCTGCACCAGGTCCGGCGGAATACCATGCTGCGTATATCTGTCCCTATGATAGGTTTCCAGAAAGAATCCCCGGTCGTCGCCGAAGACCTTGGGCTCGATGGTAAGGACACCGGGCAGCTCTGTCTCGATGACCTTCACGGCTCCGCACCCCGTTCCAACAGCCCTAGTAGATACTCGCCGTACCCGCTCTTGGTGAGCGCCCTGGCGGTCTCGGTAAGCTCGTCTGCGTCGATCCAGCGCTGCCGGTAGGCGATCTCTTCCGGACAACAGATCTTGAGCCCCTGACGCTGCTCGATGGTCTCGATGAAGCTCCCCGCCTGCATCAGGGACTCGTGGGTGCCCGTGTCCAGCCAGGCGGTTCCCCGTCCCAGCTTCTCCAGGAAGAGCTCGCCCTGTTCCAGGTACAGGTTGTTGAGGTCCGTGATCTCCAGCTCGCCGCGGGTGGAGGGTCTCAGCTCCGCCGCCAGGTCACAGGCCCGATGATCGTAGAAATAGATGCCGGTGACCGCATAGTTGGATCTCGGCCGCTCCGGCTTTTCCTCCAGGGCGACCACATTCCCGCCAATGTCGAGCTCCGCCACGCCGTAACGCTCCGGGTCCCTGACCCAGTATCCGAAGACCGTAGCGCCCTGCTCCCGTGCCGCCGCAGCTCGCAACTGCTGGACCATGCCATGACCGTAGAAGATGTTGTCCCCCAGAATCAGGCAGCTCGGATCCGAGGCAACGAAGTCCCTGCCGATGATGAATGCCTGTGCCAATCCGCCGGGTTCCGGCTGCACCTCGTAGCCGAGATGGATTCCCCACTGGCTGCCGTCCCCGAGCAGGTCGCGAAAGGACATCTCGTCCCGCGGCGTGGTGATCACCAGGATCTCGCGTATCCCCGCCAGCATCAGCGTGGAGAGGGGATAGTAGATCATCGGCTTGTCGTAGACCGGCAGCAACTGCTTGCTGACGCTGTGGGTCAGGGGATAGAGGCGAGTGCCCGAGCCGCCGGCGAGGATGATGCCTTTTCTGTTCATTTCGCGAACCCGAGACGCTCTCCGAGATAGCTGCCGTCCATGACGCGCCGACACCAGATCTGATTCTCCAGATACCAGACCAGGGTTTTTCTCATCCCGCTCTCGAAGCTTTCCCGAGGCTCCCACCCCAGCTCCGACCGTAGCTTGCCCGAGTCGATAGCGTAGCGCTGGTCGTGCCCGGGCCGGTCGGTAACGAAGGTCTTCAGCTTGCCATGGGGCCGGTAGGGGGAATCGGGTAGGAGCTCATCGAGCAAGGCGCAGAGGGTATCGACCACCTGCAGGTTGGTACGCTCGCTGTTTCCTCCCACGTTGTAGACCTCTCCCGGGCGTCCAGCCTCCAGGACCCGCCAAATGGCGCGGCAGTGGTCGACGACGTAGAGCCAGTCACGAACGTTGGAGCCGTCCCCATAGATGGGCAGTCTCTCTCCCTGGATGGCCTTCAGGGTGACCAGGGGGATCAACTTCTCTGGAAACTGGTAAGGCCCGTAGTTGTTCGAGCAGTTGGTCGTGAGCACCGGCAGGCCGTAGGTATGGTGCCAAGCCCTCACCAGATGATCCGAGGCCGCCTTGGATGCCGAGTAGGGGGAGTTGGGCGCGTAGGCTGTGGTCTCGACGAACTTTCCGGTCGAGCCGAGGGAGCCGTAGACCTCATCCGTCGAGACATGGAGGAAACGGAATTCCTCCCTGCGAGTATTGCCCAGACGGCTCCAGTACTCCCTGGTGCAATCGAGCAGATTGAAAGTGCCCCGCACATTGGTCTCGATGAAGTCGGCGGGGCCGTCGATGGAGCGGTCCACGTGGCTCTCCGCCGCGAAGTTGATCAAGGCATCCACCTGGTAGTCTTCGAGCAGACGGCGTACAAGAGACCCGTCACCGATGTCGCCCTGAACGAAAATGTGGCGGCTGTTGCCATGCAGGGACTCCAGGGTATCCAGATTGCCCGCGTAGGTGATCTTGTCCAGGTTGACGATCTGGACGTCCGTTTCCTCGGCGAGAAAATGGACGAAGTTGCCGCCGATAAAACCGGCACCTCCGGTTACGAGAAGGGTTCGCACCGGCGGTCCTTGCTAGAAGGGAATGTCATCGTCGAAGTCGGCCCCGCTGCCGGAAGAAGCGCCACCGCCGGTGGAGGAGGGTGCGCCACCGGAAGGTGGACCACCAGGCTCGGACTGGTAACCTCCCCCGGACGAGTCCGAAAAGGGGACGGAGCCCCCGCCGCGGTTGTCGAGCATCAGCAGGGTGGTGCCTATCCCGCCGACCACGACCTCCGTGGTATAGCGCTCCAGTCCATCCTGCGCCTGCCACTTGCGGGTCTGCAAGCGACCTTCGACATAAATCTTCGAACCTTTGTGCAGGTACTGTTTGACGACTTCGGCGAGCTTCCCGCGAATAACGACCCTGTGCCACTCGGTACGCTCCTGTGGCTCACCAGTGTTTCTGTCTTTCCATGACTCACTCGTGGCCAGGCTGACATTGGCCAGTGCGTTACCGTCCGGGAAATAGCGGACATCCGGGTCGGCCCCCAGGTTGCCGATCAAGGTGACTTTGTTGAGAGTTCCTTTGGACATAGATGCCTCATGCCCCGGAAGGCGTTTCGTGCCCCTACCGGGGCATTGTTTAGCTTTACGTTTGGAGCCGAAAAGGCCCGATTACAAAAAACGGTGGCTCGTCTCGATTAAACGATCCACGGGCCGAAGAAAGATTCAGTCCGCGAGCGACAACTCCTGCAATCTTGCCGAATCGAGCTTGGCATTGTCCACTTTGAGGTAAGCCAGGCCTTCCTCCATCACCACCTCGGCGTCCTCCACACCGGGTACCGCAAGCAGGCCCTGCTGCAGAGCGGAGACATCCGCCGCCGCACCGATACGGATCACAAGGTTGCCGAGCCGACCCGGATTCCCCATTGGCCAAGCCACCGCAAACCAGATCAGCACGACCGCGGAAGCGAACAGGAAGACGCCGCTTTCGCCCCAGACCTCGTGCACCCAGCCACCCAGGGTCCCGCCACAGAAGGCGCCGATGAACTGGGACGTCGAATAGATACCCATGGCGGTGCCCTTGGCAACCGCCGGCGCCAGCTTCGAGATCAGCGACGGTAAAGACGCCTCCAACAGATTGACGGCGGTGAAAAAGAGGACCAGCCAGAACATCACGATCGCGATACTGGAGGCGAAGAAATGCAGCCCCATCAGTGCCCCGGCCAGGGTCAAAACGGCACCGAGGAATACGGGACGCATCCGCCCACGGCTCTCGGCCTGGATGATGAAGGGCACCATGAGGGTAACCGAGAGGGTCAGCACCGGTAGATAGACCCACCAGTGATGTCCCACCGGCAGCCCGAAATCGTGCAGCGCGAGGGGAACCACCAGGAACAGGGAGGTCATGCTCAGATGCAGGCAGAAGATACCGAAGTCCAGGCGCAGCAGCTCGGGATTGCGCAGCACGCCGCCGAGCTGACCGATCACCGGCTCCGCGTCTCGGTGCACACTGGTGCGATCCGGGCTGGGAACCACCAGGGCCAGGATCAGGATACCGCCGAGCGCGAGCAGTGCGGTGAACCAGAAAATGCCGTCGAGCCCGATCCAATGGGCGAGGGCTGGCCCCAGGAGCAGCGCCAGGGCGAAGGATAGCCCGATGCTGACCCCGATACTGGCCATAGCCCGGGTCCGGACCTCCTCGCGGGTCAGGTCCGCTGTCAGCGCCATCACGGCGGCGGCAATGGCCCCGCTGCCCTGCAGAATGCGCCCGAAGATGACGCCGTAAATGCTATGGGACATGGCCGCAGCCACACTACCCACAGCGAACAGAGCGAGTCCGACGAAGATCACAGGCTTGCGCCCGACACGGTCCGAAAGCAGGCCGAAGGGGATTTGCAGCAGGGCTTGGGTGAGTCCGTAAGCCCCGATGGCCAAGCCGATGAGCAGTGGTGATGCACCCGCCAGCGACCGGGCCTGTACAGCGAACACGGGCAGGATCAGAAAGAGCCCGAGCATGCGCAGAGAGTAAATCCCGGCGAGTCCCAGGGCGGAGCGTCTCTCGGCAGGGGTCATGGGAAGGGACGAGCGTCCGGTACGTCTCATGGATAGACAGCTTTGAATTGAATGGGAGAGCTTTCCATGATATCAGGTTCCCCGAAAGCTGCGTTGTCGCCGATGTCTGTCCACCCAGCGTTCGTATTTGTTCCATGAGACAACTGTGAGGAGACTGTCCTATGTCGAGAAAGGGCCTCAACAAGACAATGCTCGGTACCGCGCTCGGTGCCATCTTCTGCGCCCAGCCCGCCATCGCGGTTCAGGACGAGGACGTCAACTTTGACACCACCGAGGATCTGTACCAGGTATGCTCAGTGGCGCCCGATGCCCCTGAATACATCCCGGCATCCTTCGCTTGCCGAGGCTTCATCGAGGGAGCGGTGGAATACCACGACGAGGTCACGAAGCGCAAGAAAATGAAACGCCTGATCTGCTACCCGAAGGGTGCGACCATTGCCGACGGGCGGGCTGCCTTCGTCTCCTGGGCGCAAAAGCACGCCCAGGACAAGAAACTGATGGATGAAATCCCAGTCATCGGTCTGGTTCGCGCCCTGGCCGAGAAGTACCCCTGCAAGAAATGAGACGGGACGAATGCCCCCTGCCTCAGGGACAGGAGATCTCATGAGTACTACCCTTTCGAAACTTGGAGCCTACTGAAGTGACCAAGCGAGCTATCTTTGTCGTGCTTGCCACCACGATTTGCCTCGGCGGCTGCGGAACTACCACCGGCGAGCGGGCCGGGAGCGGTGCGCTCATGGGCGCTGCTGGTGGTGCACTGATCGGCTCCCTCAGCGCCGACGCCGGTGCCGGTGCCCTCATCGGGGCTGGCGTGGGTGCCCTTGGTGGCTATCTCTACGATCAGCACGAGAAAGGCTATATCGACTGAGGACTGGGCGCTCGCGACACAAGCGCCAGAGCCCGGCGTCGAATCGCGGCGCTGGGTGTGCTCAGTCGTTGTCCCAGTGATGCCCGTGCCGGCCACGATCATACCGGTCATGATGATGCCGCTTATGATGATGCCGCTTATGATGATGCCGGTGCGGAGGGCGCGGGCGAGTCTCGTAGACCACCACCACCGGTGGGGCGCGACGTTCCACGACGACCGGCGCAGGCACGTATTCTTCGATGACCACAGGTGGTGGCGCATAGCGTCGAGCACGGATGGGTGGCGGGGCGACGTAGACTGGAGTTGTGGCAACCGACGAGCCGACGAGGCCGCCGACAACGCCTCCCACGATGCCGCCGAGGACCGCGTTGCCCGCATCGGCACCGTGGGCGGAGGCGCCCATCGGCAGTATGGCAAATGTCGCACAGGCGCCGAGAGCGGTTAGTAATTTCTTCATCTCATCACCTCTCCTGGATTTAGGGTGTAGCGAGAGTTTCTGCTATGGACCCTGAACGAGCGGTGAACGGAGATGGCTGAAGCGACTTCGAAAAGAATCCGCTCGACCGACCCGGGACCCTCGACATCACCATGGACTGTATCCGCATCCGCGGCGCCCGCACCCACAACCTCAAGAATCTGGATCTGGACCTGCCTCGGGACCGGCTGATCCTGCTCACCGGGCTTTCCGGGTCCGGCAAGTCCTCGCTGGCCTTCGACACTATCTATGCCGAGGGGCAGCGCCGCTACGTGGAGTCCCTGTCGGCCTACGCCCGCCAGTTCCTGTCCCTCATGGACAAGCCGGACCTGGATCATATCGAGGGGCTTTCGCCGGCCATCTCCATCGAGCAGAAGACCACTTCCCATAATCCCCGCTCCACCGTCGGCACCATCACCGAGATCCACGACTACCTGCGTCTGCTCTTTGCCCGCGTCGGCAGCCCGCGCTGCCCCAAGCACGGCGAGCCCCTCGATGCCCAGACCCTCGGCCAGATGGTGGACCAGGTCCTGGCCCTGCCCGAGGGCGAGAAGCTTATGCTGCTGGCGCCGGTCGTCTCGGAGCGCAAGGGCGAATACCACCGCCTGCTGGGGGAGCTGCACGCTCAGGGCTTTATCCGTGCCCGCATCGACGGCGAGCTCTTCGAGCTGGATGATCCCCCGCCGCTTGACCTCAAGCGCAAACACAACATCGAGGTGGTGGTGGACCGCTTTCGGGTACGGCCGGACTTGGCGCTGCGCCTGGCCGAGTCCTTCGAGACGGCCCTCGGTCTCTCCGGGGGCTTGGCGCGGATCGGCTGGATCGACGAGCCCGAGCGAGAGGAGCTGCTGTTCTCGTCCTCCTTCGCCTGCCCCCTGTGCGGTTACAGCATCGCCGATCTGGAGCCCCGCCTCTTCTCCTTCAACAACCCGTCCGGCGCCTGTCCCGCCTGCGACGGGCTGGGGGTAGAGCAATTCTTCGATCCGGCAAAGGTGGTCTTGCATACGGAGCTGAGCCTGGCCGGGGGGGCGGTGCGCGGCTGGGACCGACGCAACGCTTACTATTTCCAAATGATTCGCTCCCTGGGCGAGCACTACGGCTTCGACCCGGAGGTCCCCTGGAAGGCGCTCCCGGAGCAGGTGCGCCAAGTGGTCCTCTACGGCTCCGGGCGGGAGAAGGTCCGGCTCAAGCTGCCCCACGAGCGCGGGGCCGGCAAGGTGCGGCCCTTCGAGGGCATCATCCGCAACATGGAGCGTCGCTACCGGGAGACGGACTCCAACACGGTACGCGAGGAGCTCGCCCGCTACATCTCCCACCAGCCCTGTCCAGAGTGCGGCGGCTCGCGCCTCAACGAGGCGGCCCGTCACGTGCTGGTCGCGGACCGCAATCTGCCGCAGCTGGCCGCCCTGCCCGTGGGCGAGCTCCTGCACTTCTTCGACGACTTGGCGCTGCCGGGCAAGCGCGGGGAGATCGGCGCCAAGGTCATCTCCGAGATCGCCCAGCGGCTGCGCTTCCTGGTGGACGTGGGCCTGGATTACCTGAGCCTGGAGCGCAGCGCCGAGACCCTCTCCGGCGGCGAGGCCCAGCGCATCCGGCTTGCCAGCCAGATCGGCGCCGGCCTGGTGGGGGTCATGTACATCCTGGACGAGCCCTCCATCGGACTGCATCAGCGCGACAATGTCCGGCTGCTGAGCACACTTGCCCACCTGCGGGACCTGGGCAACACGGTCATCGTGGTGGAGCACGACGAGGAGGCGATCCGCAGCGCCGACCTGGTGATGGACCTGGGTCCGGGTGCCGGCGTCCACGGCGGGGAGATCGTCTCCCAGGGCACCGCCGAGGAGGTCGCCGCCGATCCGGGCTCCATCACCGGACGCTACCTCTGCGGCGACCTGCGCATCGAGATCCCGACCCGGCGCACGCCGATCGATCCAAGACGCCGTCTGCGGATCCTGGGTGCGCGCGGGCACAATCTGAAAGGGATCGACGTGGCCATCCCGGTGGGCGCCTTCTGCTGTGTCACCGGCGTCTCCGGCTCGGGAAAGTCCACACTCGTCAACGACACCCTCTACCCGGCGGCCGCCCGCCAGCTGAACGGTGCCGGCCTGCGCCCGGCGGAGCACGGCTCCATCGAGGGACTGGAGCACTTCGACAAGGTCGTGGACATCGACCAGAGCCCCATCACGCCCCGCTCCAACCCGGCCACCTACACGGGGCTGTTCAACCCGGTCCGGGAGCTCTTCGCCGCCGTGCCCGAGGCCCGCTCACGCGGCTACACGGTGGGCAGGTTCAGCTTCAACGTCAAGGGCGGGCGCTGCGAGGCCTGCAAGGGGGACGGACTTATCCGGGTGGAGATGCACTTCCTGCCGGACGTCTACGTGCAGTGCGACAGCTGCCGGGGCCGGCGCTACAACCGCGAGACCCTGGAGATCCGCTACAAGGGCAAGACCATCGATCAGGTCCTTGACCTGACGGTCGAGGACGCCCTGGACTTCTTCTCCGCCGTCCCGGTGATCAAGCGCAAGCTGCAGACCCTGCTGGACGTGGGACTGGGCTACGTCAAGCTCGGCCAGAGCGCGACCACCCTCTCCGGGGGCGAGGCCCAGCGGGTCAAGCTCTCCCGCGAGCTCAGCAAGCGGGACACTGGCCGCACCCTCTACATCCTGGACGAGCCCACCACCGGCCTGCACTTCCACGACGTCAAGCAGCTCCTGGACGTCCTCCTGCGCCTGCGCGACCAAGGCAATACCCTGGTCGTCATCGAGCACAACCTGGACGTGATCAAGACCGCCGACTGGATCATCGACCTGGGACCCGAGGGCGGCGGTGGGGGAGGGGAGGTCGTCGCCACTGGAACACCCGAGCAGATTGCCACAAACCAGAGCTCCCACACCGGGCGGTTCCTCGGACCCCACTTGGAGCGGGGGTGGTAAGGTTCCGTCCGCAAGCAAGGTGCCTCTGGAAATGGTGCATCTGGAATTGGTTCATTTGCCCAAGCGCTGGCATGCCCCGGGTGAAATGGCCCCGCGGGGTTGGATTCGGAAGGTGAGTATCGGCCGGAAGGATCGGCCCCGGACCTTCCGATTCACATTGGCACATATGGTGCTTCGGCTGAGCCAGGCTGTGCTTCCTGTTGTATGCCCTCTCTGCGGACAAGCGGTATCAGTCGGTCCCCTATCTATCCCCGTGCTCTCGACTTCTTGGTCACGACTATGCGCCTATCGGTAACCTTCGGGCTCTTGCTCGCTTGCGTGATGTTGTTCGGGCTCGTCGCCACGACGCCCGCTCTCGCCACCGGCACAGATGGGGGGGTATCCGCTCCAACAGCGGTCTCCACCACTTCGGCTGCCGGCGATCACACCCCCAGGAGCACGGAAAACCACCATCCCTTCGCGTTCATCCTGTTGGAGCTGACTCTCCTGCTCGGGATGGTGATAGCCGCACGCTGGCTGGCTGACCGCTTCAAACAACCGGCAGTGCTCGGAGAGCTCATCATCGGCGTCGTCCTTGGGAACATCGGGTATTGGCTCGGACTACCCTTCTTCTCGTTCATGATGGATTACGGAATCGCCAGCCCCCTGTTCGAGCAGGTGTGGCGTAGCGGCTCCTCCGTCGTGGAGGCGGCGAGTCATGTCTTCGGGCCGCAGGAGCTGGCGCCGGGAGGCAAGGGCTTCGAGGTCGTCCAGCTGATGACGGGGCACAGCGGCCTTACCAATGTCAACATCGGAGTGAGCATGTGGCTGTTCTCCAGCCTCGGCATCGTGCTCCTCCTCTACAACGTGGGACTGGATACGCGCTTGCACCAACTGCGTGAATTCGGATCGAGGGCCGCTTGGGTGGCCATCATCGGCGTCGCTGCGACCTTTCTCCTTGGGCTGGCGGCCAGCACATGGCTGTTGGCGGACTATCCGCTCACGGCGCGGATATTCTTGGCCGCCACCCTGTGCGCCACCAGCATCGGGATTTCGACGCGTGTATTCAAAGACCTGAACAAGGAGGACACCGCGGAGGGCCGGATCGTCCTCGGCGCCTGCGTCCTCAATGATGTGCTGGTTCTGGTCCTGCTGGCCGTCTGTATCGAGCTGGTGCTCGAGGGCCACATCGAGTACGGGGCAACCGCCTGGACCATCTTCCTGAGCAGTGCCTTCCTGGGCGCGATCGTGGTCCTCGCCGACTATTTCGACAACCGGATCTCCAGGCTGCTGAGCACGCTGAAGGCGAATGAAAGCCGGTACTTGCTGCCACTGGCGTTCGCCTTCTCGATGGGGTGGTTTGCCACCCAGATCGGACTCAGCAATACGGTCGGCGCCTTCGCGGCCGGACTGGTTATCAGTGATGAGTCGCTGCGTGCCAAGATGAAGGAGCTCGTGCTGCCGATGGTGTCGGTCTTCACCCCGATCTTCTTCCTCCTCATCGGGATGCAGGTGAATCTCGTGTCCTTCCTCAACTGGAATACCCCCGCGCTCACTGCCGTGTTGCTGCTGGTGGCGGTGGGCGGAAAGCTCCTGGCCGGTCTCAGCGCCGGGCGAGGCGTGGACCGTCTGAGCGTGGGACTCGGCATGCTACCGCGCGGGGAGGTGGCGCTCATCTTCGCCGGTATGGGGAAGAGCCTGGGGGTGATCGACAATGACGCTTATGCAGCTCTGATCCTCGTCATCATTCTCATGGCCTTCGCCACGACCCTGACCTTGAAGTGGTCCTTTGCACGAGAAGCCGCGAGTGCCGGTTCGTAAGGCGATCCCCCGAATAAATCTCCGGATCGAGACGGATTGTTTCTCAGACGAAGAGCCGTTGAACCGCAGAGACGCTGAGAACGCAGAGGGGGATCAGGGGTTACGTAGCTCCGTTGCCTGGCGGCTAATAGATCCCCGCGTCGACCTCCTTTTGCAGCAGCGAGACCTTCCGCCGGAGGGCCTCGCGTTGGGCATCCTTCGCGCGCAGATCGGATTCATTGCCCCGAGACTTCAGATCGGAGACGCTGCTGTCGATCTCCCGGATCTGTTGCTCCAGGGCACGGTTGCCGCTGTAGGTCTGGCTCAGGCGCATCTGGAGTCGCTGCCACGCCTGGGTCAGGCTCGCGTATTCGCCCTGGCGATGC
>Ga0315556_1001543_pt1 | contig 13817 bp, 12 predicted proteins | sample SalMarSW160310MG_FD_202112 | JGI IMG/M metagenome (GOLD analysis project Ga0315556, IMG submission 202112) | Salt marsh sediment microbial communities from the Plum Island Ecosystem LTER, Massachusetts, United States - Salt Marsh Sediment SW1603-10 ...
TAGTGACGAAGCAATCTCTAACTGACTGATTCCATAACAGGAGATTGCTTCGCTTCGCTCGCAATGACGGGGATTGGTGAATGAATCAGAGGTTCCCCAAGTTGGGACATGAAATTCAACCCCGGCTGAACAAACGGTGCGTCCCCTCTCCCGGAGGGAGAGGGCGTTTGCGGGACAGCAGTGATATTGTTTGTGATTGATGTCCGGATAACAGTCGCTGCCCGCTAGAATGGCGGACGGTCGCTCAGCCAGTAAAAGCGGTAGGGCGGTATCACCAGCGTGTTCTTGAACTGGGTCGGCGATTCACCGGAATAGAGGTCCTGGACCTGGCCGTAGGCGAAGCGGCCGCGGTTGCGCAGGTCGTCCAGTTCCAGGGACTGGGGCGCGCTGTCGAAGTTGGCGACCACCAGGATATTGTCACCGCTCTGGAACGGGTCGCTGCGCATGCACACGAACAGGTGCGCGTTGCCGGTATCGAGCAGTTCGCGGTTGTTGAAATCGGCGAACGCCGGGATCGACTTGCGCACGGCGATCATGCGCTGCAGCCCCTCGAAAATCCGCTGTTCCACGGTCCCGTGACTGTTGCGTAACTCCGCCTTGTCCCAGTCGATGCGCGGGCGGTGCAGCCAGCGGTTATCCTTGGCCTTGGCGGGGTTGTCCAGGTAGTCGAGATTGTTCAGGGTTCCGATCTCGTCACCATAGTAGAGCAGCGGGATTCCGCCGTAGGACATGATGATACTGTGCAGCAGCAGGATGCGGCGCACGGCCTTGTCGATCTCCGCCGGGTCGCCTTGTTCCAGCGCCGTACCCAGCCCGACCAGCGAGGCCAGTGAGCCGGAGATGCGGGCGTCACCGGTCTTGGCGTTGTTGCCGAACGGTTGCCCGCGGGCAGGAGAATCGTCGTATTTCCCGGTGAAGTAATCCACCAGGAAGCGGCGATGTGCATGCGGCTCGTAACCGGCCAGGCGTATGTCGTTGTCGTCGAAGCCCAGGCCGATGTCGTCGTGACCCCGGATGTAATTCAGCCAGGTGGCGCGGTCGAGCTTGTCCGGGAGGTTGCGCACCGCGATGTTGAGCAGGTTGGCGTTATGGGTGGCGATTGCATCCCAGAGCAGGGCCATCAGCGTGGCATTGTAGGCAATCTCGCATTCCTTCGCGATGACCGCGTCCGCACCGAAATACTTGGTGATCTCGACCGGTGCGACGATGGCCTCGGCGATGAACAGCAGGCCGCGTGCCGTCACCTGGCAGCAGTCCTTCAGCAGCTGCAGGATCAGGTGCGCCTCGTGCTCATTCTGGCAGGTGGTGCCGATCTTCTTCCACAGGAAGGCGACGGCATCGAGGCGCACGATATCCGCGCCCTGGTTGGCCCAGAACAGGATGATATCGACGATCTCGATGAATACGGCCGGGTTGCTGTAGTTGAGGTCCCACTGGTAGTCGTTGAAGACCGTCATCACCCATTTGCCCATCTCCTCGTCCCAGGTGAAGTTGCCGGGGGCGGTCTCGGGAAAGATCTCCGGCATGGTCTCCTCGAACATGTCCGGGACATCACGGTTGTCGAAACAGTAGTAATAGTCCTGGAACTGCTGCTCGCCGGCACGGGCACGCGTGGCCCATTCGTGTTCGTTCGAGGTGTGGTTGACCACGACGTCGAGCACCAGCAGCATGTCGCGCTTGCGCAGTGCAGCGGCGACCGAACGCAGGTCATCCAGGGTGCCGGCGCGCTCGTCCAGGGCGCGAAAATCACTGACGGCATAGCCGCCGTCACTCGCGCCACGCGGGCACTTGAGCATGGGCATGATATGCAGCAGATTGATACCCAGATCCTGCAGGTAGGGGAGGCGCTGTTCCAGGCCTTCGAGATTACCGGCAAAGCCGTCGCAGTACAGCGCCATACCCGTCCAGCGCTGGTCCAGGAACCAGTTGTGATTGTCCTCGCGCTTCTGGTCCAGCTCGCGCAGTTCCGGCGGGCGCATGATGTCGTGCCAGGCCAGGATCTCGACCAGGCGCAGCATCTGCGCCTCGAAATCGTCCCGTGTCCCGTACAGGCGGTGAAACAGCGAATAGATGGCGTAGAAGTTGGCACCGAGACGCAGGTAGAAGTGGCGCAGCTCGTGCGTGCGGATCTCCGGGTCGAGCCTGTCCAGCAGGCGGTTCAGCAGTGAATGTGAAACCTGTTCGTACATGGGTCAGCCGTTCCTGGTTGTGGTCAGATGCCAGTCCGTGATCAGGGGCTCGTAGAAGGAACGGTCCTGCACGGTTGCGCCGCGCCGGCCTACAATCCGCGAGGCGAATACCTGTGCCCTTTCCAGTATCAGCGGCAGTGGCCAGCCGGAACCGAGACCGAGCAGGGTCACTGCCGTGAACGCGTCACCCGCGCCTACGGTATCCACCACGCTGGCGATATGGCCGGGTCGAACCAGGAAACTTTCACCATCGTCCGTGACGGCCCTGGCGCCGTCCGCGCCCTGTGTCAGGATCAGGCCTCTCAGATCGTTCCCGTCCAGGAAGGCGGCGGCCTGTGACAGGCTGCCATGCGATTCCGGGCCGAGCCGGTCCAGTTCGTCCTGGTTGAGCTTGACCCAGTGTGCCGTCCTCACCCGTTCCAGTACGCTGTCCCTGTCCCACCAGGGCGAGCGCAGGTTGACATCGAGGAAAATGGTGCCGGTATCCTGTGCCGGCCGGGCCAGGGTATCGAAGGTCGCGCGGGACTCCGCGGAGCGCAGTGCGAGTGAGCCGTGATAGAGCAGGGCATTCGGGGCGATCGCCTCCTGTGGCACCGCGATGGCGTCATACGCACAATCGGCAACGATGTCATAGGCCGGTTCCTGGTCGACCATCGTGACACTGACCCGGCCGGTGGGTCGCCGGGGGTCGATCTGGATGTCCTGCGTGTTCATGCCCCAGTCGCGCATGGCCTGCAACACGCTCTCGCCTTCGGCATCGGCGCCGACCCTGCTGATGAAACGGGGTGCAAGACCGAAGGCCTGCAGGTGCCATGCCACGTTGAACGGCGCACCGCCGAGCACCCGGTTACCGTCGGGAAAATGGTCGAACAGCACTTCGCCAAAGATGCAGATACGGGTCGGTTTCATGCCGGTGTTTCGTTATCCTGATTTCAGTACGCGCGCGGTGATTTCCGGGTGGAAATGGGCGATGCCCTCCAGTATACCGGCACTGTAATTGCCGTTCATACCCGAGAATCCCCCCTGTGCGACATAGAGCTGCCCGCCGTGGCCCGATTCATCGGCCAGCCGCCTGGCCAGCTGCCGGACGTCGGCATGGGCATTGGCCACCAGCACCGCCGGGATCGCGCTGGCCAGCACCTCGATATCGTTGCCGCTGTCGCCGCAGAACACGGTGTTGCCGCAATCGAAACCGTTCATGTGCATGAGTGCCTCCACGGCATGCAGCTTGCTGGCGCGTTCCGGCAGGATGTCCAGCAGGCCGATGCCCATTGGATCGTCGGTACTCCAGATCAGCGTGGCGCGTATGCCCGCCACCCCGAAACGATGGCGGATGACGGCGGACAGTGCATCACGGTCGGCCGGTAACGGAACGTAATAGCTCAGCTTGTAACGGTTCTGCTTGCCGGGTTCCTGCGGGCGCAGGTCGGACAGGTCCTGCAGCAGCGCCTTCAGGTCGGCATGTGACTTGCCGGCCCAGTCGCTGGCAAAGTCCTGTTCCTGGCCGGCCAGGGGAGTCCAGGACTGTGCGGCACCGACCTGGTAGATCGTCGTGCCCACGTCGCCGACCACGAAATCGGGCACCGGCAGGCGATAGTTGAACATGGCCTGTTCCACCAGTGCGCGGTGACGGCCACTCACATAGGCCAGCGTGATCCAGGGCTCTTCCACCAGCCGGGCAAAGCGCTCGCGCGCATCCGGCGATTCGGATTGCGGCCCGTTCGGCAACAGGGTGCGGTCGAGATCGGTACAAACCAGCAGGCGCCCGCTCATCATGCCGCCGGTATTTCACAATTGTTGAAGAAGTCATAGTGGTCGATGGCCTCCAGGATCCCGGTGGCATACGGCTGGTCCGCAAAATAGATGCTTTCCTGGTCGGTCAGGCCGGAGAGTTCCTCGTGGTGGCGGTTGCCCACCACGACGGCCAGTGTATTGCCGCGCATCATGTCCTCGTCCGCCCCCGATCCGCCGGCGACGAGGATGTGTCCGAGCGGAATGTCGAGCCGTTGCGCCACGTAGCGCAGTGCCTGTCCCTTGGAGGCGCGCGACGGGATGATGTCGAGGAACTGCCCGAACGAGATGAACACGTTCGCGGTCAGGTCGTTCTGGCGGATCAGCGTGACAATCTCGTCGTAGCTGGGTGCTTCGTGTGCATCGTAGTAATACGACAGCTTGAAGCGGCTCTGGTCCTGCTTGGGCTGCTGCCCGATCCCGGGCAGGTTCTCGATCACACGCCGCACCCGGAGCGGGTTCCAGTGGTGATCGATGTGATCGGTCCAGTAGTTGTCCTCGGTCAGGGACTGGCCGTAGTGAACGCGGGTGCCAAGGCTGCTGATCAGTACGTCCGGTGCCGGTATGCGGTATTTCTTGATGATCGCCAGGGCGGAATCGATGCGCCTGCCGGTGGCGATGCCGAAGGTCACGCACTTGCGGTTTTCGCGCATCACCTCGGAGAAGCGCAGCAGTGCGGAGGGGTCGCCGACCAGGTTCTGGTCGAGATCGGTGAACAGGGCGCGGTCCCGGTAGCGCAGCGTACCCGGCGGCACACGTGCCCACTCGACCGGGCGGCTCTTGCCGCGCAGGCCGGCGACCTGCTCCATGTATTTCTCGGCATGTGCCCGCCATGAATAGTGCTTGCGTACCCCCTTGATGCCATTCTGGGCGGCCACCTGCCAGGCGCTGCGGTCACGCAGCAGCGTGAGCAGCGCCTGGCTGATGGCGTCGCGGTCGAGCGGATCGACCAGGATGCCATTGCCGCAGTTGGCGATGATATCGACCGGTCCGCCATTCTCGGTCGCCACCACCGGCAGGCCGCTGGCGGCGGCCTCCAGCAGGGTCAGGCCGAAGGGCTCGGTCAGGGCCGGATTGATGAATACGCCGCCGGAGGAGGTCGCCAGCCGGTAAATGTCGGGCACCTCATCGGCGCGGTGACTCTTGGGGATGGCTACCCGGCCATACAGGTTGTAGGTATCGACCAGCAGCAGGATATTGGTCAGCACGGAGCGTGCACCGGTATCCATGTCACGGATGTCGTCGCGGTTACCCGCGACGATCAGCAGGTTCGCCGCCTGTTGCAGTGCCGGTGATTCTCCGTAGGCCTCGATGAGAGACAGGATGTTCTTGCGTTCATCGGGACGCGACAGCGCCAGGATCAGTGGCTTGTCCGGTTGCCTGAGGAAGCGTTCCAGGCGCTCCGCGAAGGCGGTAGCCGTATTGTCCAGCGGTGGATGAAACTGTTCCAGGTCGGTACCCGGCGGGATCACATGCATGCGCGCCGGGTCGTAATAGTTGTATAACCCGTACTGTTCCTCGATTTCGTTGTGGGTGCTGGTGATGACGACATCGGCATTGGCCAGCACCTCTTCCTCGGCATCGATACGGCGGCTGATGTTGTAGGTCCTTTCAATGGCATCACTGGAGAGTCCGCGCGCCAGCAGGCGCTTGCGCTTGTCACGCCCCAGCGAATGGCCGGTATGGATGAGTGGCACGCCCAGCAGGCCGGCCAGGCGGGTGCCGACATAACCGGCATCGGCGTAATGGCTGTGCACCAGGTCGGGCTTGTGTGGCTGACCGTTCAGCCAGTGGACCAGGTTGTCCATGAAGCTGTCCAGGTAATCCCACAACTGTTCCTTGGGGAGATATTCATCCGGTCCCGCGTCGATGCGGATGATGCGTGCCTTGCCGGAGATGTCCTCGATCGGGCGGGCGTAATCATCGCTGACTGCGGGGTCCGTGATGCGGCGTGTGACCAGGTCGACCTGGCCGACATCCTCGCGCTCCGCCAGTGCGCGGGCGAGATCGACCACGTACTTGATCTGGCCTCCGGTATCCGCATCGCGCCCGAGTTCGGGATCCCTGGCGCGGATCAGGCCGTGAATGCTGAGCAGCAGGAGGTACGGTCGGGATTGCTTGTCCATGGCTGGTGTTTTCCGGTGCAGTCACGCGGGAGCCCACCATACCGAGGGCGACACGGGTTGCGCAAGTGCGCTGAAAGTAGCCGCGCAGGAGAATCCGCGCGGGTCCGGCCACCAGGAGACGGCCGGGCACGGGACGCGGCGGGCCATACACGGGGTATGGCCCGCCGGAGCCGCAATCCGGACTTCGTTTTGCGGGTTGCTTACTTACTGGCGGTATGCTTGCCCTGGTGCCTTGCCTTCCAGGCGGTATACCTGCCTTCACTCAGCCGCCCGTTGGTGGCAATCTTGTTGAAGTGCTTCTCCAGCATGGGTTCGGAGACCACCTCCGACTTCTCGAGATAGCCGTCCTTGTTGGTGTCCAGGCGGGTGAATTCCGCCTTGTAGTTCCGCTTCGCCTGCTTGACGGTGTTTATGGTACTGCTGCGTTGTGTCGCTGCGCCGGAATCGGCCGCGCCGGCAATGCCGGAACAGACCAGTGCGGATACAGCAATTACGGTAAGTATCTTCTTCATATAAGTCTCCAGGTGGATACAATACTGATACAAAGCTGTGCATGAACGGATGCCCGTTCGTTGGCCCCGCGGCCCGTACTGGCCAGCCTCGTTGCGGGAGCGTGAGATAGGACCGGTCCGGTGGTTTCCGGTTCCGGCATGGTGAAAAAATTTAATCCGGGGATGTGCCGCAGGCTGCTGTTGACTTCCATTCGCGCTGTCATTGCACAGCCATCGCGTGCGCCGGCAGTAACCGCAGTGACCGCCGTTTATTCCTCCACCAGATCCACTTCACCACAATGCGCGGCGACCTCCTGCCGGGCGGCATCGCGCAGCCCGAGGGCAACCTCCCAGCCTTCGCCGTGTGGCCGGATGGGTGCGCAGATGGTCACCTCGATCCGGCCACGGTGCGGAAACCAGTTGCTGCCGCGAACGATGTGGCGCGCACCACGAATACCGATCGGCACGACCGGTGTATCGGCGCGTACGGCGGTCACGAAGGCGCCCATGCGAAACGGCTGCAAACCGGGAAAGGTGGTAAAGGTACCCTCCGGGAAGAAGACGATGGACTGGCCGTTGCGTGACTTGTCTGCGATGCGGTTGACGTCACTGGTGCCCTTGTTGGCGTTGAACCGGTCGACGAATTCCACGCCGAAACGCTGCAGCATCACGCGTATCGGCGCAATGGCCGCCAGCTCGCCCTTGACGATGAAATGAATCGGGACGTCCAGTGCGGCGGTCAGGATGAAACCGTCGATGTAACTGGCATGGTTGGCGACGATGATCTGCGCGCCGTGCCGGTCCAGGTGTTCCCGCCCGGTCACCCGGAACGGGGTGAACGTCAGCAGGAACAGGGTGCGTGCGCCGAACCGGGCCAGCGTCCTGCGCAGGTGTTCCCCCGGCGTGAGCATCAGGAAGGTCCAGGTAAGCAGCGCGAGTACTGCAAACAGCGGCCAGCAGTACAATGCGTAGAGCCAGTCGCCGGGACCGCGACGGGCGCGGTTGTCGCCGGCGTGCGGATTTTCGAACGAGCCCATCAGCAGTTCGGCGGCTTCGCTGGCACCGCTGTCCTCCGGGCAGGGACGGTAGCCGTTGCCCGTGAGCGCGGCCTGTATGGCACGCATCAGATCGTGCGGTGTGCCCGCACAGACGGCGGCCCCTTCCGCCAGCGTGACGTGAAAGGCCTGCTCGATCCGTCCATGCAGTTCGGCGCGGGCCATGCTGTCCAGGCCGAGTTCCTGCTCCAGCAGGGTGCCGGGTGAAAAGTGCAGGTTCTTCCAGTGCGGATGCACTTCGCCGACCATGGCGCGTACCACGTCCAGCAATTCGCTCATTGCAGGCAGTTGCGCGGGACTGTCACTCGCCGTGGTCATGGCGGCGAGTATGCGCAGGCGCGAATTGCGGAGTCAATCGGCGTGCAGGACCGGACCGTGGTGGATGCGGCGTTATTCCTGGCCGAACCGTACTTTCAGCCAGTCATGGAACTTGCCCGGCTTCTTTTCGTACAGGTCGTCCGCCTGTTTCAGGACCCCGGACAGCAGCCTGATCCAGCGGGTTTCCAGCAGGCTGCCCAGCACCTCCCGGCGTAACGCATCACGTCGCAGTGGCGCTGCGCCATGGAGCGCATTGGTGAGCACGGACAGGTCATGCACTTCGCCAAGCGCTTCCTCCACGCGATGGCTGAGATCGATCAGCGGTGCAATCGCGCTGCTGTCCCACGCCTCGACCAGGGTCAGCTGGTAGAATAGATACTTGGTAAAACGTCGCAGTGCATGCACCGGTTCGGCATCGGGTTGCTGCCCGACCTCGGCCAGTGCGCGGCGGCCGAGCCGGTACTCGTTGACCAGGCCGGTCATAAGAGTGCCGGTCCGGATTGCATGCAGATCGATCGCGGCCAGCGCCAGGCGCAGCTCCTCCAGTGGCAGCCGCAGCGCCCCGGTGTGATGTGTCATCGCTACCCGGGTGGCGTCCGTGCCGGCCTGCTGTGCCACCCACTCCCGTAACGGGGTAAAGGCGTCCGCTGCCAGCATCGGCGCGTAGTATCCGGAAAGCTGTCCGATCGTGGCCAGCATGACGGCCTGGTCGCGCGCCTGGCCGAGCCGCGAGGCCAGCTTGCGCACCTTGCGGTCGGTTTCCCGGAATTCGTGTTCGGTAAGTGCCGGGCGTATGAGGCGCAGCAACGCTCTCAGGCGTTTGCAGGCCTTGCGGATTTCGTGGATCTCGCCGTCGTCGAGTACGCGATCGTCCGCCAGCCAGGTCCCGATCCTGGCAATCAGCTCAGCGGCGATGCGTGCGGTACCCTCGGCAACGGTTTCCCGGTCAGGCTGAATATATTCCATTTTTGCGACGCCACGGATGCATGTCCATGCATCGACTATATCGCAAGGGCCTTTAGCTTCCCATCGCAGCACCGGCCGGAAACACGGCCAGCACACGGGTTTCCCGGTCCCCGGCCGGCTGAACGTGCACGGTGGCGAATGACGAATGTAATCGGGATTCTCCACAGCTGCACTGCCATGGTCGCAGCAGGCGGCATGCACGGCTACAATGCCGGTAGTCACAGGCCACCCGGAGAGAACAGCCAGATGTCGGGAAAACCCGCAAGAAAACGCAAGTCCATGGCGGCACAGGCCGATCGCCACCGCCTGTACGAAGCATCGGTACAGAATCCGAAGGAAGAATGCCGCTTTGTCCGCCGGACCTTTCGCAGCCTGCGTGACCGGCCGGCGCGCCTGTTACGGGAGGATTTCTGCGGAACGGCTGCAGTCTGCTGCCAGTGGGTGAAACGCAACCGGGACAATCAGGCCATCGGCGTCGACCTCGACCCGGATGTGCTGGACTGGGCCCGGGAGCATAACCTGGCGGCGCTGAAGCCGGAGCGGCGTGAGCGGGTACGGCTGGTGCAGGAAGACGTGACCGCCAGGCCGACGGACGAGCCGATGGACGTGGTACTGGCCATGAACTTCAGTTACCAGGTGTTCAGGACACGTGACCGCCTGCGCGAGTATTTCACCAGCGTGCATGCTTCGCTGGCGGACGACGGGGTGTTCTTTCTCGATGCCTTCGGCGGTTACAAGGCCTGCAGGGAGATTCGCGAGGTCACCCGGCACAAGGGATTTCACTACATCTGGGAACATGCCCGCTACAACCCGATCAGTGGCGAGATCCTGTGCCATATCCATTTCCGTTTTCCGGACGGTTCGAGGATCAAGCAGGCGTTTACCTACGACTGGCGGCTGTGGACGCTGCCGGAGCTGCAGGAAGTGCTGATCGAGGCCGGGTTTGCCCGGGCGCGCGTGTACTGGGAGGAGGTGGATGAAGAGAGCGGGGAAGGGACCGGGCGCTACCTGCCGACCGGGACCGGCAATGCCGATCCCGGCTGGGTCTGTTACGTGGTTGCGGAAAAATAGCGCATGGGCCTGGAGATCGAGCGCAAGTTCCTGGTGACCGGTGATGCCTGGCGATCGACGGACCCGGGCATTCCCTATCGCCAGGGCTACCTCTGCAATGCGCAGGCGCGCAGCGTGCGCATCCGGACCAGTGCCAGGGACGCCTGGCTCACCATCAAGGGCGAGACGGTCGGGATGACGCGGCCGGAATTCGAGTACCGGATACCACGCGCCGACGCCGATGCACTGCTGGCACTGTGCCTGCAACCGCTGATCGAAAAGACCCGCTATGTCGTCGAGCATGCCGGACGGGTGTGGGAGATCGACGAGTTCGGCGCTGAAAACGCCGGTCTGGTGCTGGCCGAGATCGAATTGCAGGACACCGGCCAGGTGGTCGATCTGCCCGACTGGGCAGGCGAAGAGGTGACGTACGATCCGCGTTACTACAACGCCAACCTGCAGTTGCATCCCTACCGGCAGTGGTAGCCTCGCCACACGTATGCTAGCGTCGCCGGTATGAGGCGAAAGATCAGGATGCCCCGTTTGTGCAACGGGCGAGCCCGGGCGGCGCACGCGTGATGGCGGCCGGGGCGAACCGGACCGGGCCGGATACGGAGGCCATGGCGCAGGCACTGCAGGCGGAACGCACGGAGATCGAGCGGTTTACCGACGCCCTGTGGATGGAGCGCGGTCTCAGCCGCAATACCCTGGAGGCGTACCGCCTCGATCTGCTCGGGCTGGCGACCTGGTTGCTGCAACAGCAGCGGACACTGGTGAGCGCACGGCGCACCGACCTGCTGGATTACCTGTCGGCACGCGTCATCGGTGGCGCACGCCCGCGCAGCACGGCGCGGCTGTTGTCCTCGCTGCGGCGCTTCTACCGCCATCTGGTGCGCGAGGGTCGCCTCCGCGAGGATCCAAGTGTACGAATCGACGCGCCACGCATCGGCCGGCCGCTCCCGGATTCACTGGGTGAGCAGGAGGTCGAGGACCTGCTGGAGGCACCGGACACCGGCACGGTGCTTGGCCTGCGTGACCGGGCCATGCTGGAGTTGCTGTACGCCTGCGGCCTGCGCGTATCGGAGCTGGTCGGGCTGTTGCCGGAGCAGGTCAACCTGACACAGGGGGTGGTGCGGCTGACCGGCAAGGGCAACAAGGAACGGCTGGTGCCGCTCGGTGAGGACGCGGCCGAGTGGTTGCAGCGCTATCTCGAGGAAAGCCGTCCACCGCTGTGCCAGGGCTACGCGGTACGCGAGCTGTTCGTATCGCGCCAGGGTCGGGGCATGACGCGCCAGACCTTCTGGCACCGGCTGCGCCAGTATGCTCGCCAGACCGGGATCCGCAAACACCTCTCGCCGCATACGCTGCGCCATGCCTTTGCCACCCATTTACTCAATCATGGTGCGGATTTACGCGTCGTGCAGATGCTGCTGGGCCATAGTGACCTGTCGACCACCCAGATATATACTCATGTTGCACGTGAGCGGTTGAAGGACCTCCACGCACAACACCATCCACGTGGTTGAACCGGTGCCCGGGCTGTCAGGCGGAAACTTGCCGGCCGGCACGCGGTCCAATTCGAACTTCCAGCACAGGACTCACAACATGTTGAAGAAACGCCTGGCCGCAGTATTGCTACTGGTTCCCGGCCTGTACCTGGGCATCGTCCTGGCGGCTGACAAGCCAGCCGATAGCGTGATTCGTGCCGCCATCAGCAAGATCCTGCCACATGCCACGATCGACTCAATCAACCCCTCGCCCATCAAGGGGCTCTCCGAGGTGATCATGGGGACGGAGCTGTACTACGCTTCCAATGACGGCAAATACATCATCCAGGGCGGCAGCCTGATCGACCTGGACCGGCGTGTCGACCTCAGCGAAGAGCGGCTCAAGGGTATCCGTCTTGGCATGCTCAGCAAGGTGGACCAGAAGGACGAGATCATCTTCCCGGCCAGCAAGGAGCGCCACGTGATCACGGTATTCACGGATATCGATTGTGGTTACTGCCGCAAGCTGCACAAGCAGATCAAGGATTACAACGCCCGCGGGATCAGTGTGCATTACCTGTCGTTCCCGCGTAGCGGCGTGAACACGCCTTCCTTCTTCAAGGCCGAGGCGGTCTGGTGCAGCAAGGATCGCAAGGATGCACTGACCCGTGCCAAGGCCGGCGAAACCCTGCCGCCCGGCAAGTGTGACAACCCGGTACGCACGGAGATGGAACTGGGCGAGCAACTGGGCGTGAATGGCACGCCGGCCATATTCCTGGAGGACGGCACGTTGTTACCGGGCTACATCCCGCCGGCCAGGCTGGCCGCCGAACTCGACCGGCTGAAGTCGATGTAGTCCTCTCACCGCCGGGAGGCACCGTTCCCGGCGTCGCGGCTCAGTACAGGGCGGCGGCCATCCGGCGCCGGTAGCTGGCCGCCAGTTCATTGTCCTTGCCCAGCAGGTCGAAGGTGGCCAGCAGGGCCTTGCGGCCGGCATCCTCGTTGAACCCGCGGTCGTGTTGCAGCAGGTAGAGAAACTGGTCCAGTGCGGGCTGTGTCTCTCCGGCCAGCAGCAGGGCGGCCCCCAGACGATAGCGGCCGGCACTGTCGGACGGGTCGCGCTCAACAGCGGCCTGCAGGGCGCCGAGGTCCGGATTGCTGCCCGCTGCGCGACTGAAATCCAGGATGGCACGCACGCCCAGCGCATCGGTTTCATTGCGGACATCGTGGGGCAGGGCATCCAGCAAGGCCTCCGCCCGGTCGAGTTCACCGGCCCGCACGCACAGCCCGGCATAGTCCAGCGTCAACCGGTGATTGTCGGGCTCGCGGGCGTGACTTTCCGCCAGCAGCGACAGGGCCGGTCCGGGATTTGCGCGGTCGAACAGCCGGCGCGCCTCTTCGCGAACCCGGTCGGATTCACGTTCGATGTGCCGGTCAAGCAGGATGCGCAGGGTCGACTCGGTCTGGGCGCCGGCGATTTCCTCGACGATCTCCCCGTGTTTGTACAGCCGCATGGTTGGCAGGCTGCGGATGTTGTGCGCCACTGCGAGCTGGCGTTGCTCGTCGGTATTGACCTTCGCGATTACGAACTTGCCGCCATATTCCTCGACCAGCTTGTGCAGCAGTGGCATCTGCATCTGGCAGGGGCCGCACCAGTCGGCCCAGTAATCCACCAGCACGGGTACCTGCTGCGAGACCTGCAGCACGGCGGCCGGAAAAGATTCCTGTGTTACCTCAGTAACAGGTTGCAACTCATTCATATTTTAAAGCCATTTTCATAGATCCAGGGCGGCAGCCCGCTATTGTGCCGCATCCAGCCAGACGCGCTCGTTACAGGCCGTGAACAACAGGCAGCAACGGATGTGATGTGCCGGCCAGAGCCGCTGTGCGGCCTGCCGGTAATAGTGCATTTGCGCGCGACAGGATTCGGCGAGCCGGGCCACGGTCTCGGGCGTGGCCGCCGCATGTGTCTTGTAGTCGACCAGTGTCACACGCTCGCCCTGCAGGATCAGCCGGTCGATCACACCCGTTACCATACCGTCACCCTCCAGGTATTGCACGGGCACTTCGTTGCAGGCCCGGTCGAAGCGGTCCGCGTCAAACAGGTCGGCATTGGCGGGATGCCGGCGGATCTGCAGCGCCTGTTCCCACCAGCGGGCAAAGTCCGCATCGTCCGGTGCGCGTCCCAGCAGGGCGGCGAGTGCGCCGGCCCTCTCACCGGTAGCGGTGACCCCCGTACGGCTGAGGTGGTCGAGCAGGGTATGGATGGCGATACCGCGTTCGCGGCCGTCCGCCTGGCCGTCCAGGTGCGCCGTATCATCCATCCGGCTCGGTGCAATGACCG
>Ga0315556_1001547_pt1 | contig 13808 bp, 15 predicted proteins | sample SalMarSW160310MG_FD_202112 | JGI IMG/M metagenome (GOLD analysis project Ga0315556, IMG submission 202112) | Salt marsh sediment microbial communities from the Plum Island Ecosystem LTER, Massachusetts, United States - Salt Marsh Sediment SW1603-10 ...
CCCGCCCGACAGGATCGCCGCGCTCTACCGCGATCTCGCCGCGCGTCTCGGCGACGGCCGCCTCGCGGTCGAGGTCGAGGCGGTCTACCCGATCCGACGCATCAAGGAAGCCCTCGCCCACGCCGCCCGCGGCGGGCGCTCGGGCAAGATCCTGGTCTCATTCCGGGACGCCTAGGGCGCAGCGTCAGAAGATCGTGTAGGCACCGTCGATCACGAAGCTGTCGCCGGTGTGGTAGCTGCTGGCGTCGCTCATCAGGTAGACCGCGATGCCGGCGAAGTCCTCCTTCGCGCCCCAGCGCCGCATGGGGATGCGCGGCATCACCGCGCCGGCGAACTTGGCGTCGCCCATCGCGCGCGCGGTCATGTCGGTCTCGATCCAGCCGGGAAGGATGGCGTTGGCGGTGACCTTGTAGCGCGCGAGCTCGACCGCGAGCGCGCGCACCACGGCGATCATCGCGCCCTTGCTCGCGGCGTAGGCCTCGGCGCGCGCGGCGCCGTGCACCGCCGCGGTGCTCGCCATGCCGACGAGGCGCCCGCCGGCGTCGCCGGACTTCGCGCGCTCGACCATGTGGCGCGCCGCGGCGCGCAGGGTGTAGAACGCGCCGTCGAGGTTGACCCCCAGCACCCGCTTCCACTCCGCGCTCTCGAGCTCGTGGAAGGGGCCGTGCTTCTGCGACACGCCCGCGTTGGCGAAGCAGCCGTCGATGCGGCCCATGGTCTTCAGTGCGGCGGCGAAGGCGTCCTCGACCTGCTTCTCGTCGGCGACGTCGCAGCGCTGCGCCAGCACGCGCACCTTGTGCGCCTCGAGGATCTTTTGCGCGGCGGCGTTCTTGTCGGGGTTGCTGCCCCAGACGACGACGTCGCAGCCGGCCTTCGCCAGCCCCTCGGCCATGCCGAGGCCGATGCCGCCGTTGCCGCCGGTGACGAGCGCTACCTTGCCGCGCAGGTCCGTCATGGCGCGGCCTGCGCTTGCGCCTGCCGCGCCTGCCCGGGAAGCTGGAGCACGGTGACGATGGTGAGCAGGAGCGCGACGAAGACGGTGAGGAACACGCCTTGCGCCATGTGGCGGTCGAGCAGCCAGCCGTAGAACACCGGCGTCAGCATCGCGCCGAGGTCGAGCCCGGAGTAGACGAAGCCGTAGACCTTGCCGGTCGAGCCGCGCGGCGTCGCGGCGCGCACCAGCAGGTCGCGCGAAGGGTTGGTGATGCCGGAGCTGAAGCCGGCGAGCGCGAGCGCCGGCGCGAGCAGCGCCTGGCCGGGCGCGCCGAGCGCGATCAGCAGCACCAGGGCCGCCGCGCCGAGCATGCCGCCCGCGGCGACGAGGTCGTGGCGGGCGGTGCGGGTGGCGACCCAGCCGCCCGCGAGGATGCCGCCCGCGCCGCCGAGCAGGAACGCGGTGAGCGCCGACGAGGCGAGCGCGACCGGCGCGGCGTAGAGCGCGGTCAGGCTCGCGACGCCGAAGGTCTGCATGCCGGTCAGCCCGCAGGAGAAGAGAAAGAAGAAGAAGAAGCACATCAGCACCGGCGTCGCCGCGAGCACGCGCAGGTCCGCCCTGAGCGTCGGCGCGCTCGCGCCGGCCGCGGCGCGCCGCGGCTCCACCGCGACCGCCTCGCGTTGCGCGAGCAGCACGGCGATCATGATGAGGCCGAGCGCGGCGGCGGCGACGAGCGCCGCGTGCCAGCCGTAGACGCTCGAGATGCCGACGCAGAACAGCGGCGCGAGCGCCCAGCCGAGGTTGCCGCCGACGCCGTGAAAGCTGAACGCGTAGCCCAGGCGCGCGCTGTCGACGCGCGCATTCAGAATGGCGAAGTCCGCCGGGTGGAACACGCTGTTGCCGACGCCCGCGACGAGCGAGGCCAGGACCAGCACCGCGTAGCTGTGCGCCAGCCCCGCGAGCAGCACCCCGCCCGAGCACAGCGCGAGCCCGCCCAGCAGCACCCGGCGCGCGCCGAAGCGGTCGACCGCGAACCCGGCGAGCGTCTGGCAAAGGCCCGAGACCACGTAATAGAGCGCGCTGGCGGCGCCGAGCTCCGCGTAGCTGACGCCGAGATCCGCCTTGATCAGCGGGAACAGCACCGGGATCACGAGCTGGTAGAAGTGCGACAGCGAATGCGCGCTCGCGATCAGGCCGATGACCTTGGCGTCTTCGCGCAGCGGGCGTACGACGGCTTGCATCCGCCTAGGCTACCTCAATGCCGGCGACGAAGCGCGAAACGGCCTCCAGCGTCGCCTCGGGCTGGTCGCGGAACGCGCTGTGGCCGCAATGCTCGAGCTCGACCAGCTCGCAGGGCCCCTTCACCTTGAGCGCGATCGCGCGCAGCTGCGCCATGGTGCCGTACTGGTCGTCGCGGCCCTGGATCGCGAGCACCGGGCAGCTGATCCCGGGCAGGTACTCCTCGATGTTCCAGTCCAGGAACTCGGGGTCGAGCCAGACGTCGTTCCAGAGGTAGAACGAGCGCCGCGGGTCGCGGTGGTATTTGCCCAGGCGCTGCGGCAGGTCGGTCGTCTCGAAGTCGCGCTTTGCCTGCTCGATGCTGCGGATGCAGACCTCCTCGACGAACACGTGCGGCGCCATCAGCGCGAGGCCGCGCACCGGGTGGCCGGCGCCGGCGTGGATCAGCGCGATCGAGGCGCCGTCGGAGTGCCCGACCAGGATCGGCGCGCGGATGCCGGTCTCGGCCAGCACCGCGGGCAGCGCCTCGAACGCCTCCTCGTGCATGAAGCGCACGCTGCGCCGCGGCTCCTCGAGCACGTCGGAGTGGCCGTAGCCGTAGCGGCTGTAGACCAGCGCCGGGCAGCCGGTGGCCCTGGACACCCGCAGCGGAAAATCGCGCCACTGGCGGATCGAGCCGAGGCCTTCGTGCAGGAAAACCAGCGCGGGCTTGGTGGGGTCGGAGGCTTCGATCCCTGACTCTATCCATTGATATTCGAGCCTGTGTCCGGCGGCTGTGAGAAACGGCATGCGCGCGAGAATATCATTCGCGCATAATGCGCGCTCGATGCGCGCCGCGGCCTACCTGATCCTGCTCGCCACCCTGACGCTGTGGTCCGGCAACTGGATCGTGGCGCGCGCGGTGCGCGCCGACATCGCGCCCGGGGTCGCCACCATGGGGCGGCTGGTGCTGGTGCTCGCGGTGCTCCTGCCGCTGGTGTGGCGCACGCTGCCCGGCAAACTGCGCGCGCTCGGGCCGCGCGACTGGCGCGTGCTCGCCGCGCTCGGCTTCTTCGGCGGCGGCCTGCACCTCGCGATGCAGTGGCTCGGGCTGCACTACACCACCGCCACCAGCGGCACGCTGTATCTGTCGACCTCGCCGATCTTCATCCTGCTTCTCGCCGCGCCGCTGCTCGGGGAGCCGATCCGTCCGCGGCAGTGGACGGGCGTCGCCATCTCCTTATGCGGCGTGATCGTGATCGCCACCCGCGGCAACCTTGAAGGCGCGGCGACGCTGTCGTTCAACGTCGGGGACATGCTCGCGCTCGGCTCGATGGTGATGTGGGCCTCCTACACCGTGTTCCTGCGCCTGCGGCGCGACGCACTCAACACGCTCGAGTTCCTCACCGTGGTATGCGCCTTCGGCATGCTCTGGATGACGCCGTGGGTGCTGTGGGAGGTCGCGCACGGCACCGAGGTGCTGCTGTCCGCGCCCGGCCTGCTCGCGGTGGCCTACTCGGCGATCGGCTCGCTGCTGCTCGCCTACGCCGGCTGGAGCTATGTCGTCACGCGCCTCGGCGCGGCGCGCGCCGGCGTCACGATGCACCTGATGCCCGCGCTCGGCGTGCTGATGGCGATGCTTTTCCTGGGCGAGGTTCCGCACTGGTTCCACTTCGCCGGCATCGCCTTGATTCTGACCGGCGTCGCCCTGTCCTCCTCGCGCGCGCGCGCCGCCGCACCCGCATGAAGCCGGTCGCCTTCGACAACGCGCTGCGCGCGCGCCTGACCGAAAACCTCGCGCGCTGCGAGCATGCGCCGCTCGCCGAGCGCGCCCTCAAGCGCGCGGCGGTGTGCGTCATCGTCACCGACGACGGCCGCGGCGAGGCGGCGCTGGTGCTGACCCGGCGCGCCGAGCACCTGAGCACGCACTCCGGACAGTTCGCCCTGCCCGGCGGCCGCCTCGACCGCGGCGAGAGCGTGCTCGACGCCGCGCGGCGCGAGGCGCGCGAGGAGATCAACCTCGAGCTCGCGCCGGAGGACTTCATCGGACGGCTGGACGACTACCCGACGCGCTCAGGTTATCTCATCACCCCGCTCGTCGCCTGGTGCCCGAAGACCTCGCACGTCGTTCCCAACCCCGCCGAAGTCGCGCGCATCTACCGCGTTCCGCTCGCCGACCTGGGCCGTCCCGGCACGCCGGAGTTCGTTTCCATCCCGGAGTCGGAGCGGCCGGTGATCCGCTACCCCCTGCTCGGCACCAAGATCCACGCCCCCACCGCGGCGGTGATGTACCAGTTCATGGAGGTCGCCCTGCTCGGGCGCGCCACCCGCGTCGCGCACCTCGAGCAGCCTGTGTGGGCGTGGCGCTAGGCGTCGAGCAGGTCGCGGCGAAGCAGCTGCGCCATGGTGCGCGCGTACGAGACGCGCGCCGAGAGCAGCGCGGGCGGGACCCGCGCGCTTTCCTCCATCGCCTTCGCCGCCCAATGCAGCTGGCGCAGCGACTCCTCCAGCTCGTCGAAGGCGGCGTCGATATCGTCGGTCCGGCGTGACATGGCCGCGCGCCTCACTGGAAATTGAACAGCGCGCCGACGCTGACTACGTCGAAATCGGAAGTGCCCACGCTGCCCCCGCCCACGCTCTGGTACGACTGGTACTCGGCGCGGAACGCGATCTGAGGCGACAGGTCGTAGCGGCCGCCGACGCCGAAGGTCAGATCCGTGTTCGTGTCGCTGCCCGAGAAGCCGGCGTTCGACCTCAGCGTCGTGTCGCCGCGATAGCCGCCCAGCTTGCCGTAGAGGGAAAACCTGTTCTTGAGCGGAAGCGTCCCGACCGCGACCAGCTCCCACACGTTCGCCGTGACTTCGCCGTTGACGCCGAAGCCGGTCGCCTCGACCTTGCCCAGATCCTGGTAGCCGAGCTCGAACGAAACGTTCGGATCGAGGCGGTAGCCGCCGAGGATCCTCCACGCGGTATCGCTGTCGTTGCAGGTGATGCCCGGCAGGATGATTCCGCTGCAGCCGTCCGACGCCGTGGTCTGGCCGACCGTGGCGCCGACGTAGAAGCGGTTAGTGCTCAAGTCCTGGGCGGCGGCGGGGGTCGCGAGCGACGCTCCTGCGGCGAGCGCGAGAACGGCGAGCGCTGATCTTGCATGTTTCATGACTGCTCCTCATTTCGTGTGTTGCCCCCTATGAGCGCTGTTTTGCCTTCGACAGCGCTGCTCTGTCAACGCTTGCGCGAGCCCGTGTGTCTTTTACGCAATGACGCAGCGCGCGTTGTCGCCGCGCAGCGACGAATCGGTCCGTCCATTCCGGAATTTCTCGCCGTGCTGTCGCCGACGAACGACGCCAGTTGCGCGTGGGCGCATAATGAACAAAGCAACTTCGATTCGACGCCGTCCGTGCCGAGCCCCGCCCTACTTCACGCCGTCGCGCTGCTGACCGCGCTCGCGCCGGGCACGACGTTTCGCGATTGCGACGTCTGTCCCGTGATGGTCGTCGTTCCGGCGGGGAGCTTCGTCATGGGGTCGGCTCCGGGCGGAGTCGACCCGCTCGGGAACGAGCAGCCGCAGCATCGGGTGACCTTCGCGCGTCCGTTCGCGGTCGCGAGGTACTCCACCACGCGCGGAGAATTCGCGCGCTTCGTGAGCGAATCGGGCTACCGCGTCGACCCGGGCTGCCTGATCAAGAGGTACGGCAGCTGGCACGACGACCGTCGCGCGGGCTGGCGCCGCCCGGGGTTCGCGCAGACCGACCGCGATCCGGTGGTGTGCATGAGCTGGAATGACGGCGCAGCCTACGCCGCCTGGCTGAGCCGCAAGACCGGCCATACCTATGCGCTGCTCAGCGAGGCGCAGTGGGAATACGCCGCCCGCGCCGGCACCACCGCGACCTATTACTGGGGCGAGCGGGCGAGCCACGCCCGCGCAAACTACGGCGCCGACCGCTGCTGCGCTCCGGCGGCCGTCGGCAGGGACCGCTGGCTGCACACCTCGCCGTCCGGGAGCTTTCCGCCCAACGCCTTCGGCCTCTACGACATGCTGGGCAACGCCTGGCAGTGGACACGGGACTGCTGGCACCGCAACTACGACGGCGCTCCGGCCGACGGCAGCGCCCGCCTGAGCGGGAGCTGCGTCGACCGGGTCTTGCGCGGCGGCTCGTGGAACTGCTCGCCGTCGACGATCCGCGCCGCGGGGCGCGAGCTGCACGACTCGTCGGGGCGCTATTCCGTGGTCGGCTTCCGGGTCGCGCGCACCGACTGAGGCCGGCGGCTCAATCGAGGCTGCGGGCCCAGTCTCCGCCGCTGGCGCGGCACCAGTCCTTGGTGCGCTCGAAAGCTTGCATCTCGCCGACGGCGACGCCCGCCTTGCGGAAGGCGGCGGCGAGGCGCGCCCTGATGCTGCGGGGACTGCGCCGGCGCTTGGGCTGCGCGGAAGGCTTGCCCGTCCTGTGGGAAGTCCTGGCGGTTTGCGGGAAATGCGTTTCGACGTTGACGGCCATGGCGAATCCTCCTTTTGTTTGCGACGCCGCCACGGTAATTCCGGACCCCCGGCGCCGCTTGGAGCCCGCCTGCACCGGACTTGGAGATCGCGAGGATTTTGCGGAAAATGGCCCGCATCATGGTCTACAGCTTCGGCGACGTCCGGATCGACGCCGCCCGCTTCGAGATCGCCCGCGGGGGACGGGCGCTGGCGGTCGAGCCCCAGGTGCTCGAGCTGCTGATCCTGCTGCTGAAGCACCGCGACCGCGTCGTCACCCGCGACGAACTGCTCGAGAGCGTCTGGCGCGGCCGGGTGGTGTCGGACACGACCCTGAGCAGCCGGATCAAGACCGCGCGCCAGTTGATCGGCGACGACGGCGCGCGCCAGGACTACATCAGGACCATCCACGGCCGCGGCTTCCGCTTCGTCGGCGAGGTGGCCGAGCAGACGTCGGTCCCCGCGGCGCCGGCAGCGCCGTGGGAACGCCCCGCGACCCGCTACGCCCGCAGCGGCGACGTGCACGTGGCCTACCAGCTCTTCGGCGACGGCCCCGCGCGGCTGGTCCTCGCCCCGGGATTCGTTTCGCACATCGACAACTACTGGGACAGCCCACGGTTCCGCGACTGGCTCAACGGACTGGGGCGGCTCGCGCGCGTGGCGATGTTCGACAAGCGCGGCACCGGGCTATCCGACCCGGTCGGCGCGCTGCCGCCGATGGACGAGCGCATGGACGACCTGCGCGCGGTGATGGACGCGGCCGGGTTCGAGACCGCTCACGTGATGGGCATCTCCGAAGGCGGCTCGCTCGCCGCGCTGTTCGCCGCCCACCATCCCGAGCGCTGCGACGCGCTCATCATCTACGGCGGCTTCGCGCAGTTCAAGCACTGGCATCCCGACGAGGCTTCGCTGCAGCGCCTGTTCGACTACGTCGAGAGCGACTGGGGGAGCGGCAAGAGCCTGCCGCTGTTCGCCCCCACCGTGGGCGAGGACCCGGACATGATCCGCTGGTGGGGCCAGTTCGAGCGGCTCGGCGCGACCCCCGGCGCCTGCATCGCGCTGATGCGGATGAACAGCCGCATCGACATCAGCGGCGTGCTGCCCGCCATCCGCGTGCCGACGCTCGTCATTCATCGCACGGACGACGTCCTGATCGACATCGAGGCGGGCCGCCAGCTCGCCGCCAACATCCCCGGTGCGCAGTACGCGGAGCTGCCCGGAGTCGATCACCTGCCTTTCGTCGGCAATACGGAGCGTGTCATCGAGGTGATCGGCGAGTTCCTGCGCCGGCCGCAGCGGCGCGAAGCGTCCGACCGGGCGGTGGCGACCATCGTCATGGTTCGCGGCGCCGAAGCGGACGCGCTGGAGCAGGAGCTGCGGCGCTTTCGCGCCACGCGCATCGCGGCACGGGCGGACGGCGTTGCCGCAACGTTCGATGGTCCCGCGCGCGGCCTCGATTGCGCGCTCTCGGTGTCGCAGCTGCTGTCCGCGCGAGGGCTCGAGCACCGCATCGGCGTGCACACCGGCGAAATCAGCCTCGGCGCGGGAGCGCCGGCCGGCGTCGCCATGGCAATCGCCGCGGAAGTCGCGCAGCACGCCCGTCCCGGCGAGATCCTCGCCTCGCGCACGGTGCACGACCTGGTGGCCGGCTCGGGAATCGGGCTCGAGGAACGCGGCGCGTTCTCCCTGCCCTCGATCGGCCAGGACTGGCAGCTGTTCCGGGTCGTCGCCTAGCGGCGGGTGCGCCGCCGTTACTTCTTCCCCTGCCCGCGCGCGACCTCGAAGTAGCTGCGCGCGCTCGCCGCGATCAGCTTCGGCACATGGGTATAGATGTAGCGCACGCCCTTCGCCAGAGCGCCACCGACCTGCTCCGCGGTCGCCGGCATGCCGGACACGCGCCCGGCGGCGCGGATGCGAGTCAGGCAGTCGTCGATCGCCTTCGCCACCTCGGGCGCTTTCGGGTTGCCCGGATGGCCCATCGACTGCGACAGATCGGACGGACCGACGAAGAACACGTCGATATCGTCGACGCGCAGGATCTCGTCCAGATGCTCGAGCGCCTCGCGGTCCTCGATCTGCGCCGCGATCAGCGTCTGCGCGTTCGCCGAGCGCACATGGTCGGACATGGAGCCGTGCGCGTCGTACGCGGCGGCCCGGGTGCCGGCGGCGAGGCTGCGGCTGCCGAGCGGGTGGTATTTGACCGCGCTCACCGCCGCCTGCGCCTCCGCCGCGGTCCTGACGTGCGGCACCTGGACCCCGGCGACGCCGCGGTCGAGCACCTGCAGGATGTGGGCCGGGCTGTTGCTCATCGGGCGGGCGATCGCCGTGATGCCGGCTGCCTCCGCCGCCATCGTCATGAGCTCGACGCTCTCCAGCGTCAGGGTGCCGTGCTCGCAGTCGAGCAGCACCCAGTCGAAGCCGTAGGCGCCGAGCATCTCGACGAGCTGCGGCGAGGGAATCATCACCGAGACGCCGAAGGCCGGCTCGCCGGCGTGCAGCTTCTCCTTCATTCGGTTCGGTCTCACTTGCGTTCGCGCTCCTTCGTGCCGATGCGTTCATCGAAGAACCGGATCACCGGCTCCATCGAAGAAGGCCGCGCGATGAACGCCGCGCGCAGGTCGAGCGCGACCGAGCGCCGGAACACGGACTCGGTTGCCGCGGTCATCAGCGGCTCGATTCCGATCTCGCGCAGCACTTTCTCCACCTGCACCACCTCGTGCCAGCGCCGCTCGTGCGCCAGGGCGTGGCTGCAGACCCAGTTCGTCGCCACCTTCTCGAAGCGTTCGCGGCCGAGCAGCTCGACGACCTCCGCCCAGAGCTCCTCGCGCATGCCGGCGCGCTCGCCGGCGACGAGGAATTCTATGAGCAGCGCCTCCATGCCTTTCGAGAACACGCTTCGCAGCATCTTGTAGGTCGACGCCCGCCCGATCTCGTCGCTGTAATGGCGCACGTTCAGGCCGATGTCGGCGGCGAGCCTGCGCGCGGCCGCGCCGCCCGCCGCGCCGCCGAGCAGCAGCTCGGTCTTCGCGCCCGTCACGCCGACCGCGCCGAGCAGCGCCCCTTCCACGAACGACGCGCCGCTCGGCTCGATGATCGCGGCGATCTCGCGCTTGACCGCAGGCTCGGTGGCGTTCAGGTCGATCCAGATCTGGCCGCGCCGCAGATGCGGGCGGCAGGCGTGCGCGGCCTCGCGCGCCACGTCCGTCGTCACCGTCGAGAACACGTAGCGCGCATCGCGCAGCGCCTCGCCGAGCGCCGCGAAGGCGACCGGCGTGCCGCCGGTCCGCGCCGCGAGATGGGCGGCTCCGTCCTCCGCCTCCAGCAGGACGTCGTAGGCCGAGACCTTCGCGCCCGCGGCCGCGAAGGCCGGCGCGAAGGCCGCGGCGACCTCGCCGAAGCCGACGAATGCCACCCGCATGCCCGGGGACGCAATCGAAGCGGAGGGAGCCGACATCGGCTAGGCCTGCGGGCGCGCGCCGTTGCCGCGTCCGCGGCGCCAGGTCGCGGGCGCGACGCCGAACTCGCGCTTGAAAGCGCGCGTGAACGCAGCCACCGAGCCGAAGCCGGCCTTCTCCGCGATCGCCTTGATCGCGCGGTCCGTGTGCCCGAGCGAGTCGGCGGCGAGCCGCAGCCGCCACTGCGACAGGTACTGCATCGGCGCGACGCCGGCCGAGCGCACGAAATGGTCGGCCAGCGCCGTGCGCGACACGCCGACCGCGCGCGCGAGCGACTCGAGCGTCCATTCCGTGTCGGGATTGCGGTGGATCAGCGCGAGCGCGCGGCTCGCCGTGCTGTCCTTCAGACCCGCGGTCCAGCCGTTCTGCGCCGGCTGCGTTTCGAGGTAGGCGCGGATCGCGTCGACGAACAGCAGCTCCGAGAGCTTGCCGAATACCGCGCTGGAGCCGGGCTTGGGCTCCTCGCGCGAGTCGCGCACCGTGCGCTCGAGCAGCGCCGCCGCGTTGCTGGCGCCGACCCCGCATTGCACCAGCCGCGGCAGGTTTCTGACCAAGTGCCCGGAAAGCGCCTCGTCGCAGGCGAAGAAGCCGCAGATCAGCCGCGTCTTGGCGCCGCCGCCGCCGTAGCTCACGCGCGCCATCGAATCCGGACGGGAGAGCTTCACCGTCATGTCGGTGGTGAGCCGCATCGCCTGCAAGCCCGGCTGGCTCGACAGCACGTGCACGTCGCCGTGCGGGAGCATGACCACTTCGCCGCCCGCGACGGCGAGCGGCACGTCGCTTCCCACCTGCACGAAGCACTTTCCTTCGGGCACCAGGTGATAGGGAATCACGATCTCCGCGCCCGGCGCCAGGCGCTCGGCGATCGCGGCCGGCGGCGGCGTCTGGATCGCCCACGGTGCCGTGAGCTCGGCGTCGATGTAGGTCGCTCCCCTCAGCCGGAGGACCCGCAGCAGCTCGGAAAGCGCATCCATGAATGACGTCCCCCGGTAGCCGGATCAAGTTTTCCGGTGGACCGGCTGCGGCGCCGGCTGCGCCCATTCTATATCTTGGCCGCCATGGAACAAGCGCGGAAGCTCGACCTCGTCATCGTCGGCGGCGGCATCGGCGGCATCATCAGCCTGAAGTACGCCAGGGACGCCGGTCTCGACGCATTGCTGCTCGAACGCGACGCGCGCATCGGCGGGCTGTGGCGCGACCTGCCGCCCTGGCAGGACCTCCAGATCCGGAAAGAAGACTGGACCCTGGGCGACCTGCCGATCGCAGGCGAGGACCAGGCGAGCGTGCTGCGCAACATCGAAGCCTGGGTGGAGCGCTTCCATCTGGCACCTTACATCTGCGTCAACTGCCCGGTCGAGAGCGCGCGCCCCACTGAACAGGGCTGGATGGTCGCCGCCGGAGGACAAAGCTACCAGGCAAGGTACCTGATCGCGGCGACCGGCGGCCACAACCGTCCGCTCGTTCCGCACATCGAAAGGCGAGACCCGGCGCTGCGCGAGCTCCACTCCTCGCAGCTCCCCGATCCGGAGCTGCTGCGCGGCCAGCGCGTGGCGGTGGTCGGCGGCGGCGCCTCGGCCTTCGACCTGCTCGACCTCTGCTTCACGCGCGGCGCGTCGAAGGTGGACTGGATCTACCGCTCGATCAAGTGGATGCGGCCGACGCGCGGTCCCAAGTACTTCGGCGCCGACGTGCGCCTGCTGACGCGCCATCAGATGCTCGGCGCGACGCCGGCGACGATCAGCCGAGCCGCCGACGCCGACCTTCGCGCGCGCTACGCCAAGACCGGCATCGCCGAGCTCGCGCCCGCGGAACCGTTCGACATCGAGCAGCACCAGCTCATCCCCGGGCGCGCGGCGATGATTGCCAACGCGGACCGCATCGCGCGCCACCGCGCCGAGGTGCGTGCGGTCGAGGGCGGCACGATCGCGCTCTCCAACGGGGAGCGGATCGAGGCCGACCTGCTGCTGTGGGGCACCGGCTACGCGGCCGACCTCGGCTACCTCGAAGTGGAGGCGCTGTCCGGCGCGACGGACCTGAAGCAAGTCGGACGCCGGATGCGCGCCATGTTCCGCTCGCCCGACGCGCCGAACCTGTTCCTGCTAGCGCCGGGCGTGCTCGAAACCACCACCGTCACGCCCTGGGCCTACGCGCACGCGGCCAAGTCGATCATGTCGCACATCTCGGGCCGCGCCGAGCTCGACGCGCCACCCTACCCCGCGATGATCAACCACTGCGACATGGTGAAACGGCTGGCGAAGCTCGACCGCGCCAACTACCCGCGCGGCCTGTGGCGCCTGAAGTACCTCGGGCTCGCGCTCTGGCACCCGAAGAGCCGGCCGCTTCCGCTTCCATGATCAGGCGCCGGGACATGATCCGCAGCATCGAATCCGCCCGTTCTCCAAGCCGGGTACAGGCGGACTCCAAGCGGCGCCAGCGCGGCCCACGTAGCTTGGCGGCGTGGCGCAGCACCACTCCAACGAAGCACGACCAGGAAACCGAACAAGGGGGAGCTTAAGATGGGCAAAATCCTCGCAGTCCTGTACGGCATCGTCGCCTACGTCGTCTTTCTCGCGTCGTTCCTGTACGCGGTCGGATTCGTGGGCGATTTCCTGGTGCCGAAGACGATCGACACCCCGACCCACACCGGCCTGGTGGCGGCCCTCGTGACCGACGCGCTGCTGCTCGGGCTCTTCGCGATCCAGCACAGCGTCATGGCGCGTCCGGGATTCAAGGCCGCCTGGACGCGGATCGTGCCCCGCAGCGTCGAGCGCACCACCTACGTGCTGATCGCCAGCCTGCTGCTGTTCCTCATCTACTGGCAGTGGCGGGCGATGCCGTCGGTGATCTGGAACGTCCCCGGCGGGGCCGGGCACGCGGCGCTGTGGGCCGCGTTCTGGCTCGGTTGGGCCGTCGTGCTGCTGTCGACCTTCATGATCAGCCACCTCGACCTGTTCGGCCTGCGCCAGGTGATCCTGAACCTGAAAGGTCAGCGCTACAGCCACCCGCCGTTCATGACCCGCGGCTTCTACCGCCTGGTGCGCCACCCGATCATGCTCGGCTTCATCATCGCCTTCTGGGCCACGCCGAAGATGACGCTCGGCCACCTGGTCTTCGCGATCGCGACCACGGCCTACATCCTCATCGCGCTGCAGCTCGAGGAAAGGGACCTGTCCGACATGCTCGGCGACGCCTACCGGGATTACCGGCGGCGCGTGCCGATGCTCGTTCCCTGGCCTAGGCAGCGGCGCGCCGCAATGCCGCACGCGCCAGAAGGCGCGTCGAGTCGAGCACCGGCAGCGGAGAGTTGGCGTCGCTCATGACGAGCGGGATCTCGGTGCAGCCGAGCACCGCCGCGTCGCAGCCCTCGCCCTTCATGCGCCGGTACACGCGCTGGAAGAACGCCACCGCCTCGGGCCGGAAGACCCCGCACACCAGCTCGTCCATGATGACGCGGTTCATCTCCTCGCGCTCGGCCGGCTCGGGAAGCGCCCACTCGAGCCCGCGCGCGGCGAGCTTGTCGGGGTACACGCCGCTCTCGACCAGCCAGCGCGTGCCCGAGAGGCCGAGGCGCCGGAAGCCGCGCGCGGCGGCCTCCTCCGCCACCACTTCGGCGATGTGCAGCCAGGGCAGCGGCGAGCGCGGCAGCACGTAGGGCAGCGCCTGGTGGAGCGTGTTGTCGGGGCAGATCGCGAAGTCCGCGCCGATCCTCGCCAGCTTCTCTACCGAG
>Ga0315556_1001548_pt1 | contig 13799 bp, 11 predicted proteins | sample SalMarSW160310MG_FD_202112 | JGI IMG/M metagenome (GOLD analysis project Ga0315556, IMG submission 202112) | Salt marsh sediment microbial communities from the Plum Island Ecosystem LTER, Massachusetts, United States - Salt Marsh Sediment SW1603-10 ...
GTCGTGATCGAGCTGCCGAAGGCCGGCTTCCGGTTCTCGACCGGCGAGCTGTTCTGGCTCGCCGCGCTGCCGGGCCTTTCCGGCGCGGCGCTGCGGCTCGCATACTCGTTCGTCGTGCCGATTTTCGGCGGCCGCAACTTCACCGTGTTCAGCACGGCGACACTGCTCCTGCCGACCCTGTGGATGGCGCTGGCGGTGCAGGACCCGAGCACGAACTACGTCGTGTTCGTGGTCATCGCGCTGCTTTGCGGCCTGGGTGGCGGCAACTTCTCGGCGAGCATGGCGAACATCAGCTTCTTCTTCCCGAAGCGCATGCAGGGCTCGGCGCTCGGCTGGAACGCGGGCGCGGGCAACCTCGGCGTCGGCGTGATGCAGGCCGTGGTCCCGGTCAGCATCTACGGCGGCGCGCTCGCCTTCATGGGCGGCACCCCGCAGAGCTACGGCGACCCGGCGATCAGCCAGGTCTGGCTGCAGAATGCGGGCTACATCTGGGTGCCGTTCATCCTGCTCGCGACGCTCGCCGCGTGGCTCGGCATGCACAACATCCGCGGTGTGCGTGCCACTTTCCGCGAGCAGGCGGCGATCTTCCGGCGCAAGCACTCCTGGATGCTCGGCTGGCTCTACGGCGGCACGTTCGGCTCGTTCATCGGCTTCGCCGCCGCGTTTCCGACGCTGCTCGCCACGCAGTTCCCGGATTCCGGGCTGCTCAAGTACGCATTCGTCGGCCCGCTGGTGGGCGCACTCATCCGGCCGCTGGGAGGCTGGATCTCCGATCGCGCCGGCGGCGGGCGCGTGACACTGTGGAATTTCGTCGTCATGTTCCTCGCCTCGGTGGCGGTGCTCGCCTGCCTGCCCGGCGGCTCGGATCCGGGATCCGCGGGCCGGTTCTACGCGGCGTTCCTGGTGCTCTTCCTCGCCACCGGCATCGGCAACGGGTCGGTCTTCCGCATGGTGCCGACGGTGTTCCACAAGCTCCATCAGCAGCGCGCCCGGGGTGGCGACGCGGAGACCCTGGCGCGGGCCAAGCGCGAAGGCGAGATCGAGGCTTCGGTCGCGCTCGGCTTCACGGCGGCGATCGCCGCGTTCGGGCTGTTCTTCATCCCAGTGGTGGTCGGCATCGCGCTCCAGGCGACCGGCAGCCCGCACGCCGCGTGGTACGTGTTCATCGCCTTCTACCTGAGCTGCGTGCTCGGCACCTGGCACTGGTACCGGCGCAAGGACTCCGAGATCTACTGTGAGTAACTGAACTGAGGAGCCGTCATGGCCAGCGCAACCCCCGTCACCAAGCACCTCGGCAAGACCCTCGCCGTCTGGACACCGGAAGACAAGGCGTTCTGGCAGCAGCAGGGCAGAGCCATCGCCAACATCAACCTCTGGATCTCGGTGCCGTCGCTGTTCCTCGCCTTCGCGGTCTGGCAGCTCTGGAGCGTGGTCGCGGTCGACCTGCCGCTGCTCGGCTTCAAGTTCACGCCCAACGAGCTGTTCTGGCTCGCGGCCGCACCCGGGCTTTCGGGCGCGACGCTGCGCATCTTCTACTCCTTCATGGTGCCGGTGTTCGGCGGCCGGCGCTGGACGGCGATTTCCACCGCGTCGCTGCTGCTGCCGGCGCTCGGTATCGGCGTCGCGATCCAGGACCCGCATACCAGCTACGGGACGCTGCTGGTGCTGGCGCTGCTGTGCGGCTTCGGCGGCGGCAACTTCGCCTCGAGCATGGCGAACATCAACTTCTTCTTCCCCAAGGAGCAGAAGGGCTCGGCGCTCGGCGTGAACGCGGGGCTCGGCAACCTCGGCGTCTCGGGGGTACAGTTCCTTGCGCCCCTGGTCGTGGCGGCGGGCGTCTACGGCCCTTTCGCCGGCGGCCCGCAGAGCATCGTCAACGCCACCGGGCAGACGGTCCAGATCTGGGCGCAGAACGCAGCCTTCGTCTGGGTGCCGTTCATTGTCATCTTCACCATCGCGGCCTGGCTCGGCATGAACGACATCGCCGACGCCAAGGCCTCGTTCCGCGACCAGGCTGTGATCTTCAAGCGCAAGCACAACTGGCTGATGTGCTGGCTCTACCTCGGGACCTTCGGCTCGTTCATCGGCTACGCCGCGGGCTTCCCGCTGCTCATCAAGTCCCAGTTTGCCGGCGTCAACGCGCTGCAATACGCGTGGGTCGGCCCCCTGGTCGGCGCGGCGGTGCGGCCGTTCGGCGGCTGGCTCGCCGACCGGCTGGGCGGCGCGGTGGTGACGTTCTGGAACTTCGTGGTGATGGCGCTCGCGGTGGCGGGCGTGCTCTGGTTCCTGCCCTCGAGCGGCTCGGGCGGCAGCTTCGCCGGCTTCTTCGTCTGCTTCCTGGTGCTCTTCCTCACCACCGGGATCGGCAACGGCTCGACCTTTCGCATGATCCCGGTGATCTTCCTCACCGAGCGCATGCGCGAGGCGAAGGGCCGCGGCAATGACGCCGAGGAGCAGGCGCAGCGCGACGCCAACAAGGAGGCCGCGGCCGTGCTCGGGTTCACCTCGGCGTTCGCCGCCTACGGCGGCTTCTTCATTCCGAAGAGCTACGGCACCTCGATCTCGATGACCGGCGGGCCGGAAGCCGCGCTCTACGTCTTCATCGCCTTCTACCTGACCTGCATCGCCGTGACCTGGTGGTACTACAGCCGCAAAGGCGCGGAAATGCCCTGCTGAGGATGTCCCGATGAGTCATTTTCTCGACCGCCTGAAGTTCCTCACCGCTTCGACCGACAAGTTCGCCGACGGCCACGGCGAAACGCGCTGCGAGGACCGCAGCTGGGAGGACGCCTACCGCCAGCGCTGGAGCCACGACAAGATCGTGCGCTCCACGCACGGCACCAATTGCACCGGTTCGTGCTCGTGGAAGATCTACGTCAAGGGCGGCATCGTCACCTGGGAGACGCAGCAGACCGATTACCCGCGCACGCGGCCCGACATGCCGAACCACGAGCCGCGCGGCTGCTCGCGCGGCGCCTCCTACTCCTGGTACCTGTACAGCGGCAACCGCCTCAAGTACCCGATGGTGAGAAGCGCATTGCTGCAGTCCTGGCGCGAACTGAGAAAGCGCTGCGACCCGGTCGAGGCGTGGAAATCGATCGTCGAGAACGACACCTCCTACAAGCGCCAGCGCGGTCTGGGCGGTTTCCTGCGCGCCTCCTGGGAGGAGGCGAACGAGATCGTCGCCGCGGCCAACGTCTACACGGTGAAGAAGTACGGTCCGGACCGCGTGATCGGCTTTTCGCCGATCCCCGCGATGTCGATGGTGTCGTACGCCGCGGGCAGCCGCTATCTGTCGCTCATCGGCGGCGTGTGCATGAGCTTCTACGACTGGTACTGCGATCTGCCGCCGGCCTCGCCCATGACCTGGGGCGAGCAGACCGACGTGCCCGAGTCGGCGGACTGGTACAACTCGACCTTCATCGTCATGTGGGGCTCGAACGTGCCGCAGACGCGCACGCCGGACGCCCATTTCATGACCGAGGCGCGCTACAAGGGCACCAAGATCGTCTCGGTGTTCCCGGACTACGCCGAGGGCGCCAAGTTCGGCGACCTGTGGCTGCACCCGAAGCAGGGCACGGACGCGGCGCTCGCCATGGCGATGGGCCACGTGATCCTCAAGGAGTTCCACCTCGAGCGCCCGAGCGAGTACTTCCGCGACTACTCGCGACGCTACTCCGACATGCCGATGCTGGTGCGCCTCGTGAAGCAAGGCGCGCACTACGTGCCCGAGCGCTTCGTGCGCTGCTCGGATTTCGCCGACAAGCTGGGCGAAACCAACAACCCCGAGTGGAAGACAGTCTGCCACGACGAAGCAAGCGGTGCGCTCGCGGTACCGCTCGGCTCGATCGGCTTCCGCTGGGGCGAGAAAGGCAAGTGGAACCTGGAGGAGAAGAACGGCGCGGGTGCCGAAATCCGGCCCCGTCTGTCGCAGCTCGAGGTGAAGGACGAAGCGGTAGATGTCGCGTTTCCGTATTTCGGCGGCCAGCTTCACGAACACTTCCAGGAAAGCGCCCATCCCGACGTGCTGGTGCGCAAGGTTCCGGCGAAGAGGCTGCAGCTCGTCGACGGCGATGCGCTGGTCGCCACGGTGCACGACCTGCTGCTCGCGAACTATGGCATCGACCGCGGCTTGGGCGGACCGAACGTTGCTGCGTCCTATGACGACGATGTCCCCTACTCCCCGGCCTGGCAGGAACGCATCACCGGCGTGAAGCGCGCCGACGTGGTAAGCGTCGCGCGCCAGTTCGCCGACAACGCCGACAAGACGCACGGAAAATCGATGGTGATCATCGGCGCGGGGCTGAACCACTGGTACCACATGGACATGAGCTACCGCGCCATCATCAACATGCTGGTGATGTGCGGCTGCGTCGGCCAGTCGGGCGGCGGCTGGGCGCACTACGTCGGCCAGGAGAAGCTGCGCCCGCAGACCGGGTGGACCGCGCTCGCCTTCGCTCTGGACTGGGCACGCCCGCCGCGGCAGATGAACTCGACCTCGTTCTTCTACGCGCATACCAACCAGTGGCGCTACGAGAAGCTCTCGGTGGCCGAGATTCTCTCGCCGCTCGCCGACGCCAAGAAGTACGGCGGCAGCCTGATCGACTTCAATGTGCGCGCCGAGCGCATGGGCTGGCTTCCCTCGGCGCCGCAGCTGCAGGCGAATCCGCTGTCGATCGCCAAGGCCGCGGCCGCCGCCGGGCTGGAGCCGAAGGACTACGTCGCGCGCGAGCTGAAAAGCAGCAAACTGCGCCTGAGCTGCGAGGATCCGGACCACCCCGACAACTTCCCGCGCAACCTTTTCGTCTGGCGCTCGAACCTGCTCGGTTCCTCGGGCAAGGGCCACGAGTACTTCCTCAAACACCTGCTCGGCACGCAAAACGGCGTGCAGGGCAAGGACCTGGGCGCGACCGCGGGCCAGAAGCCCGAAGAGGTGGAGTGGCGCGAGGAGGTCGCCGGCGGCAAGCTCGACCTGCTGGTGACGCTCGATTTCCGCATGTCGACTACCTGCCTGTACTCCGACGTGGTGCTTCCCACCGCCACCTGGTACGAGAAGAACGATCTCAACACCTCCGACATGCACCCTTTCATCCACCCGCTGTCGCAGGCGATCGACCCGGTGTGGCAGTCGCGCAGCGACTGGGACATCTACAAGGGCATCGCGCAGAAATTCTCCGAGCTCGCGGTGGGCCAGCTCGGGGTCGAGAAGGACGTCGTGCTCACGCCGCTCATGCACGACAGCCCCGGCGAGCTGGGGCAACCGTTCGAGCCGAAGGACTGGAAGAAGGGTGAATGCGAGCCGATCCCGGGCAAGACCATGCCGGCGGTCACGGTGGTCGAGCGCGACTATCCGAACGTGTACGCGCGCTTCACCTCGCTCGGTCCGCTGATGGCGAAGGCGGGCAACGGCGGCAAGGGGATCGCCTGGAATACCGAAAGCGAAGTGGATTTTCTGAAGAGTCTCAATCAAGTGAGTCCGCAAGGCCTGGCAAGAATTGAAACCGACATCGACGCCTGCGAGGTCATCCTGTCGCTCGCGCCGGAGACCAACGGCGAAGTTGCAGTCAAGGCCTGGCGGGCGCTGTCGGCGGTCACCGGGCGCGACCACACGCATCTGGCGAAGCCGCGCGAGGACGACAAGATCCGCTTCCGCGACATCCAGGCCCAGCCGCGCAAGATCATCTCTACGCCCACCTGGTCGGGGCTGGAGTCCGAGCACGTGTCCTACAGCGCGTGCTACACCAACGTACACGAGCTGATACCGTGGCGCACGCTCACCGGGCGCCAGCAGCTGTACCAGGACCACCCGTGGATGCGCGCCTTCGGCGAGGGCTTCGTCGCCTACCGGCCGCCAGTGGACACCAAGACGGTCACGCCGCTGCTCGGCGGGCGCTCGAACGGCAACCCCGAAGTGGTGCTCAACTTCATCACGCCGCACCAGAAATGGGGCATCCACTCGACCTACACCGACAACCTGCTGATGCTGACGCTGTCGCGCGGCGGGCCGATCGTGTGGATCTCGGAGATCGACGCGCGCAAGGCAGGCATCGAGGACAACGACTGGATCGAGGCCTTCAACCTGAACGGGGCGCTCACCGCGCGCGCGGTGGTCTCGCAGCGGGTGCCCGAGGGCATGGTGCTGATGTACCACGCGCAGGAGAAGATCGTGAACACGCCTGGCTCCGAGATCACGGGCGCGCGCGGCGGCATCCACAACTCGGTGACGCGCACCTGCCCGAAGCCGACCCACATGATCGGCGGCTACGCGCAGCAGAGCTACGGCTTCAACTACTACGGCACCGTCGGCTCCAACCGCGACGAGTTCATCATCGTGAGGAAGATGGCGAAGGTCGACTGGATGGACGGAACGGCGAAGGAGGAGGCGGCATGAAAGTCCGCGCTCAAATCGGCATGGTGCTGAACCTGGACAAGTGCATCGGCTGCCACACTTGCTCGGTGACCTGCAAGAACGTGTGGACCAACCGCGAGGGCATGGAGTACGCCTGGTTCAACAACGTCGAGACCAAGCCGGGCATCGGCTATCCCAAGGACTGGGAGAACCAGTCCAAGTGGCGCGGCGGCTGGGAGCGCAGCGCAGACGGCCGCATCCGCCCCAAGCAGGGCGGCAAGCTCGCGCTGCTGGCGAAGATATTCGCCAACCCGCACCTGCCGGAGATCGACGACTACTACGAGCCGTTTACCTTCGACTACGAGCACCTGCACACCGCGCCCGCGTCGCAGACACCGCCGGTGGCGCGGCCGCGATCGCTGATCACCGGCGAGCGCATGGAGAAGATCGAGTGGGGGCCGAACTGGGAGGAGATCCTCGGCGGCGAGTTTGCCAAGCGCAGCGCGGACGCCAACTTCGCCGACATCGAGAAAGCGGTCTACGGCCAGTTCGAGAGCACCTTCATGATGTACCTGCCGCGCCTGTGCGAGCACTGCCTCAACCCGACCTGCGTCGCCTCCTGTCCCTCGGGCTCGATCTACAAGCGCGAGGAGGACGGCATCGTGCTCATCGACCAGGACAAGTGCCGCGGCTGGCGCATGTGCATCTCGGGCTGCCCCTACAAGAAGATCTACTACAACTGGTCCAGCGGCAAGGCCGAGAAGTGCATCTTCTGCTACCCGCGGATCGAGTCCGGCCAGCCCACGGTGTGCTCCGAGACCTGCGTCGGGCGCATCCGCTACCTTGGCGTGCTGCTGTACGACGCCGATCGCATCGGCGAGGCCGCGAGCGTCGCCGACCCGCAGGCGCTGTACGAAGCGCAGCTCGGCGTGTTCCTCGATCCATTCGATCCGGCAGTGATCGAGCAGGCGCGCAGGGACGGCGTGCCCGAGGCCTGGATCGAAGGGGCGCAGCGCTCGCCGGTGTACAAGATGGCGATGGAATGGAAGGTGGCGTTTCCGCTCCACCCCGAATACCGAACCCTGCCGATGGTGTGGTACGTGCCGCCGCTGTCGCCGATCAGCGCCGCCGCCAACAGCGGCGCGCTGGGCGCGAACGGCGAGATTCCCGACGTCTCCCAGCTCAGGATCCCGCTCAAGTACCTCGCGAACCTGCTCACCGCCGGCGACGAAGCCCCGGTCAAGCTCGCGCTCGAGCGCATGCTCGCGATGCGCGCTTTCATGCGCGCGCGCCACGTCGAAGGCCGCGAGAACGCGGCGGTGCTCGCGCAGGCAGGACTCAGCGCCGCCCAAGTGGAGGACATGTACCGCATCATGGCGATCGCGAACTACGAGGATCGCTTCGTGATCCCCACCACGCACCGCGAATACGCCGAGAACGCTTACGACCTGCGCGGCTCCTGCGGCTTTTCGTTCGGCAACGGCTGCTCCGACGGCGAGAGCGAAGCAAGCCTGTTCGGTGGCAAGAAGCGGCGCACGATCCCGATTCGCGCCGCGGCCGACGCCCAGGGTGGCCGGCGATGAAAACCCTGCGCGTTTGCGCCGCGCTGCTCGCGTACCCGGAGGCGGAGCTGCTCGCGGCCCTGCCGGAGCTCGCGGCCGCGCTCGACGCCGAGCGGCTGTTGCCGCGCGCGCTGCATGCCGAGCTCGCGGGGCTGCTCGACGAGCTCCGGCGCGAGCCGCTGACCGCGTCGCAGGAGCGCTACGTGGCGCTGTTCGACCGCTCGCGCGCCCTGTCGCTGCACCTGTTCGAGCACGTGCACGGCGAATCGCGCGACCGCGGCCAGGCGATGGTCGACCTCGCGTCGATGTATCAGGCGCGCGGCCTCGCCGTGGACGGCCACGAACTGCCCGATTACCTGCCGGCGTTCCTCGAGTTCGCCTCGCTGCTGCCGGCGCCCGAGTCGCGCGGCCTGCTCGGCGAGTCCGCCGATATCCTGCGCGCGCTGGGCGAGCGGCTGGCCGTGCGCGGTAGCCGCTACGCCGCGGTGTTCGCCGCGCTGCTCGCGATCGCCGGCGAACGTGGGCTCGCGGTCGAGCGTGCCGCGCGGCCCCAGGCCGGGGAGGAGGATTCGCCCGAGGCGATCGACCGCAGCTGGACGGAGCAGCCCGTGACCTTCGGCGGCGCCTCACCACAGGTCGCCCCGGTACATGTCTATCGCAAAGGAGCCGCGTCATGAGCGACTTTCTGAACCAGGCGCTGTTCGGCATCTACCCCTACGTGTGCCTGGCCGTGTTCCTGCTGGGCTCGCTGGTGCGCTTTGACCGGGAGCAGTACACCTGGAAGAGCGACTCCTCGCAGCTGCTGCGCCGCGGCCAGCTGCGCTGGGGCTCGAACCTGTTCCACGTCGGCATCCTGCTGCTGTTCCTCGGTCACCTGTTCGGCCTGCTCACGCCGCACAGCGCGTACACGGCCCTGGGACTCACGCCCGGAGCGAAGCAGCTCCTGGCGATGATCTCCGGCGGCGTCCTGGGCGCGATGATCCTCGCCGGCGTCCTGCTCCTCCTGCACCGGCGCCTCACCATCGCGCGTGTACGCGCCACCGGCACGGGCATGGACATCCTGATCCTGCTATGGATCCTGGCCACGGTCCTGCTCGGGCTCGTTTCGATCGCCTTTTCGGCGCAGCATCTCGACGGCAGCATGATGCTGCTGCTCGCGGATTGGGCGCAGCACATCATCACCTTCCGTGGCGGGGCGGCGGCGTTCCTCGCCGGCGTGCCGCTCATCTTCAAGATCCACCTGTTCTTCGGCATGACGCTGTTCCTGCTGTTCCCGTTCTCGCGCCTGGTGCACGTCTGGAGCGGCTTCGCCTCGGTCGCGTACCTGGGCCGCGCCTACCAGATCGTGCGCAACCGCGGCTGATGGCGGCGCCCGCCGTCAACGGCCTCCCGCACGCGGTGCGAGAGCTGCTGCTCGAGCGCGCCGCGAAGCGCGGCCTGATGGAGGGCCGCGCGCGCGACGAGGTGAGCTTCGCGGACCCGGGCGCCGAGGACGCGGTCATCGAGCGCCTGCTCGAGCTCGAGGTGCGCACGCCCGAGCCGAACGACGAGGAGTGCCTGCGTTACTTCGAGCGCCACCCGGCGCAATTCCGCTCGGGCGAGCTGGTCGAAGCAAGTCATATCCTGTTCGCGCTCACGCCGCGCGTTCCTCCGGACGCGCTGCGCGGCCGGGCGGCGGAAGTGCATGCCGCGGCGCGCGGCGAGCCGCAGCGCTTTGCGCAGCTGGCGCGTGAGTATTCGAACTGCCCTTCGGCGGCGCACGGCGGCGCGCTCGGACAACTGGGGCGCGGCGACACCGTGCCCGAATTCGAGCGCGCACTTTTTGAAACCAAGGCGCTCGGCGTGCTGCCCGAGCTCCTCGACACGCGCTACGGCTTTCACGTCGTGCTGGTCGCCCGCCGCATCGCGGGCGAAGCGGTTCCGTTCGATGCGGCGCGCGAGCGTATCGCGGCGATGCTGCGGCTGCGGTCGACCGAGCGCGCGCTGGCCCAATACGCGCAGATTCTTGCGGGCGAAGGCGACCTTCCAGGCGTGGACCTGCAGGTCGCCTCGGGCCCGCTGGTCCGGTAGGATCGGGTGTAATCCATGTGGTTTCCGATTAGCATGTGCGCATGGAATTCTTCGCCACGGCAATCGTTCCCGCCTCGGTCGCGGATCTGCAGCGACGACTGACGATCGGCGAACTGCCGCACTGGTGCGCTTCCATCGAAAAGGTGCTCAGCGACGAAAAGTTGAGCGGCGAGATCTACTGCGTGTGGGGGATGTTCCGCATCAGCCGCGAGGAATTGCGCGATGGCGTGCGCTTTTCGCTACCCGGCTGTCACAATGCCTTCCAGTGGACCGTGACCACCGGACTGCCGCCGCACCCGCGGCACACGATCGTTCACGCCACCATCAACCGCGCCGAGCACGAGCAAGACTTCATCGACTCGATCCGGCAGTTCGTCGATGATTGGAAGGCCGGGCTCGAGGTGCGTTGGTAAGCAGGTGAAACTTCAACGCGGGTGCAGCCACCCCGGCAGAAGGTCGTAGGGGTTGGTCTTGATCGACGGGTCGACGGTGACGCCGTGTTGTTGCAGGCGGGTGTGCAGCTGGCCCGACTTCAGGGCTTCGAATACGTCGATGCAGCCGCCGGCGAAGTCGCCGCCGATGAAGATCTGAGGCAAAGTGACCGATCCGGTGCGGTGCTTGAGCACCTCGTAGATCCTGCCGCCGCGATCGCCTTGCCGGTAGGCGGCCGAATCGAGATCGATCGAGGTGTAGGCGATGCCGTACGCCGAGAAGACCTTGCGAACCGAATCGCAGAACTCGCACCACTCGTAGGCGAACATGACGACCGGCCGCTCCGGGTTGCGCAACATTGCATCGAGCTCGCCGGCGGCCGCTTGGTCCAGGGCGGCCGCCGCATCCACCGGCGCCGGGGCCGGCGCCGGGGCGACGTCGAAACGGTAGCCCGGGGTCGATTTTGATAGTGCGATCTCTTCCGCGGTCATCTCGACCGCGACGTCGTCGAACAGCGGCGTAGAGAGGTAGCGTTCGCCGGTATCGGGCAGCATGCACAGGATGTTGGCGCCCTGCGGCGCGCTCTGGGCCACCCGTAGCGCGCCTGCAAACGTGGCACCCGCCGAGATGCCGACGAAGATGCCTTCCTGCCGTGCCAGCTCCCGCGCGCAACGCAGCGACTCCTCGCCGTCGACCGGCACAAAGCCGTCGATGCGGCCGGCCGCAGTGACCTGCTCCGCGAGCCTGGGGATGAAGTCCGGCGACCAGCCCTGCATCAGGTGCGGCCGCGAGCGGGGATGGCTCGCGCTGTGGGATCCGTCGCCGCGCCTCGACTGCGCGATGCCGCTGCCCAGCATGGCCGAATTGTCCGGCTCGCAGACGATGATCCGGGTATCGGGGCTCTTCTCCTTCAACACGCGCGAGACGCCGTTCAGCGTCCCGCCGGTGCCGAAGCCGGTGACCCAGTAGTCGAGCGAGACGTCGGCGAAGTCGTCGAGAATCTCCAGCGCGGTGGTTCTGGCGTGGATCTCCGCATTGGCCGGGTTCTCGAACTGGCGCGGCTGCCACCAGCCGTGCGCCTTGGCCAGCTCCTCGGCCTTCGCCACCATGCCGGAGCCCTTGTGGCCGCCCGGGGTCAAAACCACCCTGGCGCCGAGAAAGCGCATCAGCTTGCGCCGCTCCAGGCTGAAGTTCTCGGCCATGGTGACGACCAGCGGATAGCCTTTCTGCGCGCAGACCATGGCCAGGCCGATACCGGTATTGCCGCTCGTGGCTTCGACGATCGTCTGGCCCGGCTTGAGCTCTCCGCGGCGTTCGGCGTCCTCGATCACCCCGAGGGCCAGCCGGTCCTTGACCGACCCCATCGGATTGAAGGACTCGACCTTGACGTAGAGGTTGACGCCCCTGGGCCCCAGCTTGTTGATGCGGATCACCGGCGTGTTGCCGATGGTGCCCAGGATGCTGTCGAATCGCCTGCCCATGGCAGAGTCTACATACCTACCAGCTGCGCCGTATAGCCCGCTGCCCGGGTCGCCTCCAGCAAGACCGCCGCGCTGGTTTTCTTCGGATCAAAGGTGACCATGAGGAGATGCTCCTTGCCAGCGTTGAACCTTGGCGCTATCACGCCCTCGACCTTGCGCATCGCATTTTCGAGGGTGCTGCGCGCTTCTTCGCCCAGAGACTCTTTGATGTGGATCATGACGTCGCTGATGCTCATTTTGTTGCTCCTTTCAAGTTGCCGGGCGGGTATGCCCTGATCTACGCCTCGACCATGTCGGCTTTCGTGCTTTGGACAAATTCAACCAAACCGTCGCGTGCGGCCCGGGGAACCTGAAGCGCCTCCAGGGTGGCGTGGAGGTACACCATGAACGCCGACCAATCGGCGCCACTGATGCCCATGCCGACATGGGAGGTCTTCATGTCTCGTCCGGTGTAGAACAGCGGACCGCCTGCGCTCGAACACAGAAAATCGATCAGGAGCTGTTTCGACCGCTTCAACCTGTCCTCGCCCCGATGCTGCCAAAAGTGAGCCAGTTGCGGATCGCCTCGCAGGCGCGGCAGCAGGTCGTTGACGACTGCGGCGATGGCGTCATAACCGCCCAGATTTTCGTACAGCGTCTTGCCGCTCATTGCCCCGCCGCTTGCGGAACGGGATTCAGGCCCTGCATGATGTTGCCGCGCACCGGACGGGGAAAATACGATTTCATCAACAGGCTGGTTGAAAACGGCACGCTGCGATTCCACGGCATGAGCGCCAGCGTGCGCGCCATCACGCAGTAGCCGAAGATCGACCGTGCCCAGGTTCCCGCGACCGGCAGCCAGAAGGCGAACTGCATCGGCTCGGGAAACGACACCAGCACATAGACCACAACCCAGAATCGGACCTGAACCGGGAAAGCCGTAACGCTTCGCTCGCGTAGCGTGAAGTGCACGAGTTGTATTAGCGACAGCCCGATGGCGAGGACGAAGCCGATTTGATGCCCTGCCACGCCCGCCGTGAGCAGGCACGCCGTCCCGAACCAGTACCACCAGGTGATTTCTTTGTAGTCGATCATGAACATGGCATAGCTCTCTTGGTTTCGAACACGGCGTGCTGTCCGCGTACTACTTGCGTTTGATCACCACCTCGATATATCGGCCCGGTGCGACCATTGAGCCGTCCGCTGCGCGATTGAACCGCTGGGCGAGATCGATCAGGTCAGCGGCGAGCGATTCCTGTTTTGCCGCGTCCAGCGCGCCGAACGCCTTGTGCACCGGTCCGTAGTAGACGCGAAAGACTTCGAGGAAGTGCGCTGCGCTGCGGTAGCGAAAGACGAAATCCTTCGCTTCGATCGCGATAGAACCGACGCGATCGCCGAACAGTTCGCGCAGCCGCTCCTCCGTGCCCCAGAGCGCGGGTGACTTGACGCCCGTCGGCGGGGGCAGATAGCGGCCGATCAGCTTGAACATCTCGCCGACGAAGCTGTCGGGGGTCCAGTTGGCCAGGCCGATCTTTCCGCCCGGTTTGCAGACCCGCGCCATCTCTGCGGCCGCCTTGTTCTGGTCGGGAGTGAACATCACGCCGAAGGTCGACAGCACGACGTCGAAGCTCGCGTCGGCGTACTGCAGGTTCTCGGCGTCCGCCTGCTCGAAAGTCACCGGCAGGCCTTCGGCGCCGGCCCGGGCGCGCGCGCGCTCGAGCAGCGTCGGAACGTAGTCGGTCGAAGTGACGTCGGTCCAGCGACGCGCGGCGGCCAGCGTCGCGTTGCCGTTGCCGGCCGCGACGTCCAGCACGCGCTCGCCGGCGCGCAGGTCGAGCGCCTCGCACAGCGATTCGCCGACGATCTGCAGGGTTGTGCCGACGACGGCGTAGTCGCCGGCCGACCAGGCGGCCTGCTGCTTGGTCT
>Ga0315556_1001549_pt1 | contig 13797 bp, 11 predicted proteins | sample SalMarSW160310MG_FD_202112 | JGI IMG/M metagenome (GOLD analysis project Ga0315556, IMG submission 202112) | Salt marsh sediment microbial communities from the Plum Island Ecosystem LTER, Massachusetts, United States - Salt Marsh Sediment SW1603-10 ...
GCTTCGCGCCAGCCGCAGCCGGCATACGGCGCAATGCCCTTCGGTTATTGCGCCCTACAGGACCTTGGCATGGGTGCAGGGAGAAAAAGGCAAGCTGGTTATGACAGCCTGCAAGACGTTGGGCTTCCTTCGTCAGCCCAACCTACGAGGTGCAGCGCATTAAGCGCGGCGGTGAGCTGACGTCGAGAAAGGATTTTAAGCAGAATTTGAACCGCGAATCCCGTGACTGCCAAGCCCTGATTCGCAGTAAGATCCCTTGCCGGGCGCCTACCGCCCGACAAGGGATTCCCACATCACTTCAAGACAACAGGACGGAACGAGAACACTTCGGGGCTCTTCGGATCCACGGTCATTTCGACCCAGCTGTTGTCGGCGCTGCCGAAGACTTCCACCCGGGTGAAGTTGCGGGTCAGGGTGCCGTCGGGCTCGTACATGGCCTTGTCGACGCGGAAGTAGTGCGAGTCGCCGTGCATCAGCAGCACCTGGCCGTCGAAGTTGTGGGTCTCCTCGACGAGGGTGTTGAAGAAGTCGGTGTAGCCGTTGTTGGCGTCCAGCTGCGCCAGGAAGTTATCCGTGTAGCCGCCGTCGGCCAGTTCGAAGGGCGCGTAGATGTCGGCCTGGATGTTGATGACGATGCCGGCAAGGTGATTCTGCCGCGCCTTGTCGAAGGACTCTTTCAGCCACTGGATGTTCGCGGCGTTGCGGGCCTGGTACTCGGCGGTCGCGGCGGCGCAGTCGGCCTGGGTGCGGTTGGACTTCTTGGTGCACTGCTTGTCGGTCGCCACCAGGTTGTTGTTGCTGCCGATCACGTTCAGGGCCACGAACTCCACGTGGTCGCGCACGAAGCGGCTATTTTCGCTATAGGCCGCGCCCAGACCGCCCTGGCGGTCCAGCTTGATGGGGTGCGGACCCTGGCTGGTCTTCTTGTTGAAGAACACGGTGCGCAGGTAGGCCAGACGCTCCAGCGGGTCGTAGCTGCCGTTGCTGGTGCGGTGGCAGTCGGTCCACTCGTTGTCGCCCAGGCTGTAGACGGTGGGGACGTTGAGGCTGTTGAAGCGGTCCACGACGTCCTGACCGATGGCCTGGTCGGTGCACAGGCTGTGGCCGTTCTTGGTGTCGCCGGCAAACAGCGTGAAGTCGAGGTGGTGGGCGTTCATGGAGTCGATGGTCTGCTGCGCCATCTGGGCGCGTTCGGCCGGATCGTCGGCATAGAACTGATCACCCCAGAGGCCGATCGTCAGCACCCGGTGGTGATCGCCGTCATGACGACGCTCGTAGCGTCCATGGTCGGAATCGTTGTCGTAGGCGTTGTCGTGCGCGAGGGCGGCCATGGCGCCGAAAGCCGCGCAGGTGCCACAGACGAGCAGCGTGAGTTGTTTCAACATTCTTCTTCTCCCTTATTGAAGACGTCAGTGAGCCCAGTGATTGGAGCGGCCTGCACAGGCAGACAGCCCGGCCAACTCTATCGGGCACAAATGACAGCAGGGTGAAGGTGAGGCGTTCAGGGACTACGACGGAGAACAGCCCGGGGCGGCTCGCCAGTCTTGAGGGCGGTTACAATCAGCATACATTTTGAGTACGCCGGCGGGCCGCGCTCTTCCCGTCGACGTATGCACCTGGTTGAAATAGCAATACCGGTCAAGACACGGGTTCCGTCCGCCGGCATAGTTGCCCCCGTCGAGGAGGAGCAATGAACGAATCCACAGCAAACGCCTACGCCGAGAAGTTCAACCGGGTGTTCGATTACATCGACAAGCACCTGGACGAGGACTTGTCACTGGATCGGCTCAGCGGGCTGGCGAACTTTTCCAGGTTCCACTTTCATCGCCAGTTTTCCCAATACGCCGGGATCAGCGTCGCCAGATATATCCAGTTGATGCGGCTCAAGCGAGCCTCTTACCGGCTGGTGTTCAGCCAGGGCACGCGGATTGTCGACATCGCGCTGGAGGCCGGTTTCGAGAACCCGGAGTCGTTCTCACGGGCGTTCAAGAACACATTCGGGCAGACCCCTTCTCACTTCAGAAAGAGTCCCGCGTGGAAACCCTGGACCGCGCGGTATCAAATCCCGACGAGAGAAAGGAAACAGATTATGGAAGTCAGACTCATCGAGTTCGAAGAGACGCCGGTGGCCGTACTGGAACACCGCGGCGCGCCCGAACTGGTCAACGATTCGGCCAAACTGTTCATCGAGTGGCGGAAGGAGAACGGGTTTTCCCCCGTACGCACGAGCCAAACGTTCGGCATCGCATACGACGACCCGGCGGCAACAGAACCAGAGGACTTCCGGTTCGACATCTGCGGTTCGGAAACCGCCGCCGTCCCGGGCAACCCGCAGGGCGTGGTGAACAAGGTGATTCCCGGCGGCCGTTGCGCCGTGGTGCGGCATGTGGGCGCCCACGATGGGCTCAACGAGACAGCCTACTATCTGTACCGGGAGTGGCTGCCGGACAGTGGCGAATCGGTTCGCGACTTTCCGCTGTTCTTTCACTACCTGAACCTGCTGCCGGACACGCCGGAGCACGAACTGGCGACGGATGTGTATTTGCCGTTGAAATAGGGTCGGTGCGCATACGGCCGGGGGCTTGGTTCGTGCGGAGCCCCCGGCCCGACCGTCCGGCGCAATGCCCTTCGGTTGTTGCGCCCTACATATTCCTTATGGCTAGAACAACGCCATCTTCACGCCCACCAGGAACAGGAACACCGCGAAGATGCGTTTGAGCTGGCCCACGTCCAGGCGGTAGGCGAGCTTCACGCCCAGGGGGGCGCACAGCATGGTGGCGGGCACCAGGGCGGCGAAGGACAACCAGTTGACGTAGCCGGTGGAGCCCAGGGGCAGACCGACGGCGTACCAACCGCCGATGACGTAGCCGAGGGTTGCCGGCACGCTGATGACGAAGCCGAACACCGAGGAGGTGGCCACGGCGCGGTGGATGGGATAGGAGAACAGGCTCAGCAGCGGCACCATCAGCGTGCCGCCGCCGATGCCCAGCATGCTGGAGGCACCGCCCACGGCCACGCCGAGGGCGGCCTGGGCCGGACGCACCGGCAAGGCCTCGAACACGCTCAGCGCGTGGCGCGCCGTCACCAGCATGTGCACGGACACGAACATCAGCAGGCCGCCGAACAGGACTTTGAGCAGCGCACCGGAGATGAAGTGTGCCGAGGCGGTACCCACCACCACGCCGATCAGCACCGCCGGCACCCAGCGCTTTACCAGTGACCAGTCCACGCCGCCGCGGCGGTTATGACTGCGGGCCGAGATCCAGGAAGTGAACACGATGGTGGACAGGGACGTGCCCACGGACAGGGGCATGGCCGTGTCCGGCGCGATGCCGAAGCCGGTGAACAGGTGATAGAGCATGGGCACGATGACGATACCGCCGCCCACGCCCAACAGGCCGGCGAGCACGCCGGCGGCGGCACCGCAGGCGAGCAGCGCGGCGAGCAGGGGCAATAGATCCGCCGACAGGTTCATGTCAGTACCCCGCCGCCGCGCCGTCGCTGCGCGGATCGGATGCACCTTCGAGCAGGCCGTCGGCATGGTGCACGACGGCGCCGGCGTGGCCCATCATCTCGTCGAAGTCACTCACCACTTCCACGTCGTGACCGCGCCGGCGCAATTCCTCGACCAAGGCCGGATCGAAGCGCGCCTCCACTTTCAGGTTGTTGGAACTGTCACCCCAGGTGCGACCCAGCAGCCAGCGCGGCGCGGTGATCGAAGGCTGCAGGCCCTGACCGAAGCCGGCGTAGCGGCTGAACACCGCCGCCTGGGTTTGGGGCTGACCATCGCCGCCCATGGTGCCGAACACCACGGTGCGGCCGTCGTCCAGACGCGCCAGCGACGGGCACAGAGTGTGGAACGGCTTGCGGCCGGGCCCAAGCAGGCGCGGATGGTTCGCGTCCAGACTGAAGCCGCTGCCCCGGTTCTGCCAGACGATGCCCGTTCTCGGCAGCACCACACCGCTGCCGAACTCGTGATAGAGACTCTGGATGCAGCTCACCGCCCTGCCCTCGCCGTCGATGACGCCGAACCAGGTGGTGTCGCCCATGTCGCCCGGTCCGGCCCAGGGGGCGGCGGCATTCATGTCGATGGCGGCGGCGCTTTGCGCCAAGGCGGCGGGTTCCAGCAGCGCCGCCAGGTCCACGTCGCCCATGAGGTCCGGGTCGCGCACCAGGCGATCGCGCTGACGGAACGCGCGTTTGGTGGCTTCCACCAGGAAATGGACATAGTCCGCGCTCTCCGCGCCGATGGACGCGGGCGCCGTGACGAACTGGCCCAGAATGAGCAGCGTGGCCAGCCCCTGAGTGGGCGGCGGCATAGCATAGAGCGTACCTTCGGGCAGCGCACCGCCCAGGCGCATCGCCAACGGTGCGCCAACGGTGGCCCTGTGGGCCGCCAGATCCTCCAGCCCCACGGGACTGCCGCAGCGTTCCAGGTCCGCCGCCACGGCACGGGCCAACTCACCGCGATAGAAATCCTCGGGCCCGGCCTCGGCCACCCGCCACAGCGTGGCGGCGAGCCCGGGCTGGCGCTGCGTGCTGCCGGCGGACAGCGGCGCGCCGTCGGTCAGATAGACGTCGGCGAAGCCGGGTTGATCTCCGAGCTCGCCGAGCTTGCCGGCGGTGCTGCGGAACTGGCTGTCGGTGACCACGCAGCCCGACTCGGCGTAGGCGATGGCGTCTTCCAGCAATCGGGCCAGGGGCATGCCGCCACCCCAATGGCGGGCACTGTGGTCGAGCGCCGCCTGCCAACCGGACAGGGTGCCGGCCACCGTGTTGGCCGCCATGGGTCCGCGGTGCGGAATCTCATCCATCCCTTGCGCACGGTACGCTTCGGGGGTCAGGCCCGCGGGCGTGCGGCCGCAGGCATCGATGGCGGTCACTTCGCCGCCCGGGTCGGACAACAACCAGAAGCTGTCACCGCCGAGACCGGTCATGTGGGGATACAGCACCGACAACGCCGCGGCCATGGCCACCGCCGCCTCGGCGGCGTTGCCGCCGTCGCGCAGGATGGCCAGACCGGCCTGTGCCGCCAGGGCGTGGGGTGCAACGGCCATGCCGCGCCGTGCCCGTATGGTCTTGAGCAATGGAACGTCCTCGGACTTGGAATGAATCGACCGGCGTCTACGTTACCAGCCGACGGTCTTGGGAAGCCAGGTTGCCAGCGCGGGGAACAGCATCACCAGCCCCAGGCCCGCCAGCTGGATGCCGATGAATGGCATCACCCCTCGATAGATGTCCTGGGTCTTGATCTCCGGCGGCGCCACGCCCTTCAGGTAGAACAACGACCAGCCGAACGGCGGCGTCAGGAACGAGGTCTGCAGGTTCATGGCCACCAGCATGCACAGCCAGGCGATGTTGACGCCGTGCTGTTCGAAGAACGGCAGCACCAGAGGCAGAACGATGTAGGTGATCTCGATCCAGTCCAGGAAGAAGCCGAGTATGAAGAACAACACCATGACGAAGGCGATGCCGCCCCACACGCCACCCGGCAGGAATGCGAACAGGCTGTCGATGAGATCGTCACCGCCCAGGCCGCGGAAGCTGAGGCTGAACACCTGGGCGGCGATGAGCACGAACAGGGTCATGCCGGTGATCTTGAAGGTGGACTCCACCGTCTCGCGGATCACCGTGAAGCTCAAGCGCCCGGAAACCAGCACCACCAGCAGCGCGCCCAGCGCGCCCATGGACGCCGCCTCGGTGGGCGCGGCCACGCCGCCGATGATGGAACCCAGCACGGCGACGATCAGCGCCAGCGGGGGCAGCACCACCTTCAGCAGATCCAGGAGCAGCCGCCCCATAGGCATGGCGTCGCGCTCCGCTTCCGGTATGGGCGGCATGGTGTGGGGGCGCATGCGACCCAGCACCAGCAGATACAGCAGGTACAGGCCACCCAGCATCAGCCCCGGAATCAGGGCTGCGGCGAACAGGGTGCCCACGGAAGTGCCGGTGATGTCGGACAGCAGAATCAGCACCAGGCTCGGCGGGATGATCTGCCCCAGCGTGCCCGAGGCGCAGATGGTGCCGCAGGCCAGGCGCTTATCGTAGTCGCGACGCAGCAGCGTGGGCAGGGAGATCAGGCCGACGGTCACCACCGTCGCCGCCACGATACCGGTGGAGGCGCCCATGAGCACGCCCACCAGCACGATGGCCAGGCCCATGCCGCCCGGACGCCGGCCGGCGATGTGGCCCACCACGTCGAGCATGCGTTCAGCGAGGCGCGACTTCTCCAGCAACACCCCCATGAACACGAACAGGGGAATGGCCAGCATGGTGTAGTTGGTGATGACGCCGAAGATGCGCATGGGCACCAGCTGAAACAGGTCGGTGCCGAAGCCCCACAGGCCGAACACGATGCCGCTCAGCGCCAACGCGAACGGCACGGGAATGCCGCCCAGGATCAGGGCGAACAGGGCCACCACCATCAATACAGCCAGCGTTTCAATGCCCACGGTCGGTCTCGCTGTCCGCCCGCAGGGCGAAGAAATTGCTGATGCTCATGGCCACACCCTGCACCGCCACCAAAGCAAAGCCCACGGGCATGATGCCCTTGAGCAGCCAGCGCGCCGGCAGGCCGCCCGGGTCCGGCGAGGATTCATTGATGGCATAGGACATCCACACGAACTTCACCGACACCGCCGCAAGAAACAGCGCCACCGGCAGGATCACCAGCAGCGGCAGCAGCACTTCCATCCACTGCTTCACCCGTTCGTTGTAGCGGTTATAGAAAATATCCACGCGCACGTGGTCGCCCTGCTGGATGGTGTAGGACGCCGCCAACATGGCGATGACCGCCAGTACGTGCCATTCCAACTCCTGCTCCGCCACGGAACTCACGTGCCAGAAGTAGCGCGCACCCACGTCACCCGCCACCAGCAACACCAGCAACAGCGTGAGCCAGGCACTGGCACGACCGGTGCGCTCGACGAAACGGTCCAGCGTCACGGCCAAGCGGCGCGCCCGGACAGAGGTGGGGGCGCGTGAACGCGCCCCCGGCTTGGCAACCGTCTGCGCGGCGTTCACCGCGCAGACGTGGTCTTCAGTTGCAGACATCACAGCCGTCCATTAGAGGTTTTCGTTCAGCACCACGGCTTCACTGGTGTTGAGCCAGGCATCCACGTTCTTCTTGAAGCCGAAGTAGTGGTCGTGGACCTTCTTGGCCAGCGGATCCTTGGCGGTCAGGGTGGCCAGGGTGTCGAAGGTCACCGTGCGCAGACGCTCGATGATCTCCGGCTTCAGACGCCCGACCTTCACGCCGTGGTTGTCCACCAGATCCTTCAGCGCCTCGGCGTTGTTGGCGTTGCACCAGGCGAAGCTCAGCTGGTTGCAGGTGGCGGCGGCACTTTCCACCACCGCCTGCAGGTCCGCGGGAAGCGACTCCCACGCCTTCTTGTTCATCAGCAGCTCGGTGGCGTTGGACGGCTCGTGCCAGCCCGGGGTGTAGTAGTACTTGGCCGCGTTCATCAGGCCGAGCTTGCGATCCAGGTAGGGGCCGACGAACTCCGCCGCGTCGATGACGCCGCGCTGCAGGGCGGGGAAGATCTCGCCGCCGGGCAGCAGCTTCACGCTCACGCCCAGCTGCTCGTACACCTTGCCGGCCAGACCGGGGATGCGCATGCGCAGGCCCTTGAAGTCGTCGATGGAGTTGATGGGCTTGCGGAACCAGCCCGTCATCTGCATGCCGGTGTTGCCGGCCGCGAAGGCCTTCAGGCCAAAGGGCGCGTACACCTCGTCCCACAACTCCTGGCCGCCGCCGTGGTACAACCAGGCGTTCATGCCCAGCGCGTCCATGCCGAACGGCACGGTGGTAAAGTACTGCGCCGCGAACGACTTGCCGGCCCAGAAGTAGGCGTTGGCCCAGTTCATTTCCACCGTGCCTTCGCGCACGGCGTCGAAACCGGCCAGGGCGGGGATCAGCTCCTTGGCCGCGTAGAATTTGATCTTCAGGCGGCCGCCGGACATGGCCTCGACGCGCTTGCAGAAGTCGGTGGCGCTGCCCGGGCCGGTGGTATAGAACGGCGAACCCGGCGGATAGGCGCTGGTCATGCGGAAGTGGAAAGTCTTCTTCGAATCGGCGCGTACGATGGCGGGCGCGGCGGCCACACCGGCGCCCATGGCGGCCACCAGGCCACTCTTCAGAAACTTTCGGCGATCAACAGTCATTAGGCTTTCCCCTCGGTCATATGCAATTTGAAATCGAATGTCAGGTTCACGCTGCTTCTACACAAAGCAATGGCCGTGCCATGACCGTAAAAGTACAATTAATACTTTTATTATTCCGTAGCTTGAGAAAGTTCCTGGCGATCCGAGAGGGGCTTTACATCCGGGATTTCCGCACCACTTTGGAACGGTGAACAAGCGGACCGGTCGGCGGGCTCCATCGCCCGTGACGCGACGTTCAGCAGCCATTGGTCAAGTGGATTCGGGTCGGGAATGAACGGATGTTGGCGCGCTTCGGTCGTGAGCGACGAATGTAAAGTCACGGCGCGATTCCCGGCGCACCTCAATGGTGCGCCACTCGCGGACCCGGCACCGCCAACGGGCGCCGGCTGACATTCGGACATCGCCCGCACCGCCCTCAGGCACCGCCGGAATCGACGTTTGGCCGTATCCCGTGTTGCGGTGGCATGAATACTGCTCTGTGTGGATCACTGACGAATGTAAGGTCCGCGGCGGAAACCCCGCCACGACGGACGACTACAGCCACACGGAGAGCCCGATGAACTCGTTGGACACACGCTTGCTGGGATTGTTGATCAAGGACGGCCGGGCGGCGTATGCCGAGCTGGCCCGGCAACTGGGCATCTCACGCGCCCATGCCCGGGAGCGGGTGCAGAAGCTGATCGACGACGGCGTCATCGAACAGTTCACGGCGGTGGTAAACCCGGAGAAGCTGGGCAAGGCGGTGTCGGCCTTCTTCGACGTCAAGGCCGCGCCCCAAGGCATCGAGACCGTGGCCCGCGACCTGTCCGCCCAGCCCGAAGTGGTCAGCCTCTATATCATGAACGACATGCAGAGCCTGCACATCCACACCCTGACCGAAGACATGGAAGCCCTGGAACGCTTCTCCTCGCGCCATCTGTTCGGCCGGGAGCACGTCACCAGCGTCGACTGCAAGACCCTGCTCAGCCGGCTCAAGAACCGCCGCGGCGGACCACGACTGTAGCGGTCCTCAGCGGGGCGCGCAGCGGGTCTCGGATGCCGGCGAGGCCAGATCGAACAGCTCATTGAAGCAGGCAAGGGATACGGCCACCAGTTTCGACGCGCCCGCCGGCCGGTCGGGATGGGCCAGCACAAGGGAGGCCTGCAGCGCCCGTTCGCGGTATGCCAGGTAGGCGTCGTAATCGGGCACCACGGCGGCGCGCAGATCGCTAGCGTATTTCAAGACACCCATGACGTCCATGGACGCCAGCCGCCCCACCGGCGCCAACAGCAACCGGTCCAGCACCCCATAGGTGAAGTGATTCACGTCGCCGCCGTAGAGTGCGACGCCGCGGATGCGCACCAGATCGCGCGCATAGCGGGTCACCCGGCCGTGACGCTGCAGGTGCATCGCCATGGCGAAGGCGTCCGCCCCGTTCTCGTTGTAGCAACCCATGTACTGGGCCCACCGCTCCTTGCTGGAACGGGGGATGGGCCGGTTGTGGTACGAGTCCAGGCAATGGAACACCTCGTGGTCGATGACGAAGGCGAGGTGTTCGCGGTGAGCCAGCCAATGGTCGCGGGGAACGCGACGCACCACGGCATCGTCCAGGGGAATCAGATGGCGCGTGGCATGGAAGTCGTCGCGGGCCATGGCCGGCGCATCCAGAGTCAGGGCGCAGAGAACGGGACGATCCGACAGGGAATTCACCCCAACGCGGAACAGGGTCGCCGAGGACTCCGAATCCATCAGCATCATCTTCACCCGGGCCATGCACAGGGCCAGCAGGTCCTTGTGCAGATCCTGCGGGCACTCGTAGTCCAGGTTCACCGCGTCCTTGCCCAGCAGCATATACAGGGTCGACAGGCTGTCGAGCCATTGGGCCCCGCCGTCGAGAGCCACGAAGCGGATGCCGGGAAAGTGCCGGTTGTAGAATGCCAACCGTTCCTCGACGACCTGCTCCAGCGAGCCGTCGGCCGCTTCGCCGACGTCGGCGGCTGACACGATGGATTGGGTCTGCGCCGCGGGACGGGCCGGTGCCGACGGGGCACCGAACACCAGCAGGCCGGCCAGACAGGTGGACAGAAGGGGTTTCATCGGCAAAGCATAGCAGCCCGCCGCGGCCGGGTTTTCGCCGGAATCTGACAGAATTCCCCCGCTGCAATACAATAGCCCGATAATTACCGTTCCGGAGCGCCCCGTGAAACTCAGCGTTGACCAGTTCCGTGCCTGGGAGCACAAAAGCATCACCCTGCTGGGCATGTCCGGCGTGGGCAAGACACGCCTGGCCGACATGCTGCGCCGGCGGGACTGGTTCCATTATTCGGGCGACTACCGCATCGGCACGCGCTACCTGGACGAGCCCATCCTGGACAACATCAAGCGCCAGGCCATGCAGGTGCCGTTTCTGCGCGAACTGCTGCGCTCGGACTCCATCTTCATCACCAACAACATCACGGTGGACAACCTCAAGCCGGTGTCCAGCTTCCTGGGCAAGCTCGGCAATCCGGAGCACGGAGGCCAGCCCCTGGGCGAGTTCAAGCGCCGCCAGGAGCTGCACCGCCAAGGCGAGGTTGCGGCCATGGCGGACGTGCCGGAATTCATCCGCAAGGCCCGGGATATCTACGGCTACCAGCACTTCGTCAACGACGCCGGCGGCAGCGTGTGCGAGCTGGACGACCCGGACGTGTGGCGGGTGCTCGACGAACACACCCTGATCATCTACATCAAGGCCACGGCCAAGGACGAGCAGGAACTGATGCGCCGCGCCGAGTCCGATCCGAAGCCACTGTACTACCGCGAAGCCTTCCTGGACGAACAGCTGGCGCTGTACATGCAGGAGAACGGGTTGGAATACGTGGCCCTGATCGAGCCGGACGATTTCGTGCGCTGGATGTTTCCGCGGCTGTTCAATTCGCGCATCCCCCGCTACGAGGCCATCGCCGAGCAGTACGGCTACACCATTACCACCGATGAGCTGTGGCAGGTGGAGAACGAAGCGGACTTTCTCGCATTGATCGAAGCCGCGCTACAGCGCCGCGGCTGAACACCGGACGCAGGATAAACGGAGCAAAGCATGCCCCTGGTCGCACACACGGATCTACCCACCTTCCAACGCCTGCGCGAGGAAGGCGAAACCGTGCTGCCACGTGATGTGGCACTGCACCAGGAGATCCGTGAGCTGCACATCGGCCTGCTGAACATGATGCCGGACGCGGCCCTCGCGGCCACGGAGCGCCAGTTCTTCCGCCTGGTGGGCGAGTCGAACCAGATTTCCCAGTTCTACATGCATCCGTTCACGCTCGACGCGCTGGAGCGCGGTGCCGATGCGCGCGCGCACGTGGAGCGCTATTACGACAGCTTCGAGAAGATCAAGTCGGAGGGCCTGGACGCGCTGATCATCACCGGCGCCAACGTGATCGGGCCCGAACTTTCCGCGCAGCCGTTCTGGGAGCCGCTGATCGAAGTCATCGACTGGGCGTACGAGAACGTCACCTCGACCCTGTGCTCGTGCCTGGCCACGCACGCGGTGATGGAGTTCCGCTACGGGCAGCCGCGGCAACCACTGGGCTTCAAGCGCTGGGGCGTGTATTCCCATAGCGTGGTGGAGCGCAAGCACCCGCTGGCAACGGGGGTGAACACGCGCTTCGACGTCCCCCACTCACGCTTCAACGATATTTCCCGGGCCCAGTTCGAGGCCGCCGGTGTGCGCGTACTGGCGGAAAGCGAAAGGGCGGGCGTGCATCTGGCCGTGAGCGAGGATCTGTTCCGGCTGGTTTTCTTCCAGGGACACCCGGAATACGACATCATCAGCCTGCTCAAGGAATACAAGCGCGAAGTGCTGCGATTCGTCCAAGGTCAGCGCGAAGACTATCCGCCGTCCCCGGAAAACTATTTCAGCCCGCAATGCCAGGCGATCCTGGACGAGCACCGCGACCGGGTCGTCGCGGCGCAGGCACGCGGCGACGCGCCACCCGCATTCCCCGAGGCCATCGTGACGCCCTATCTGGATAACACCTGGCACGACACGGCGGAGGCGGTCATCAACAATTGGGTGGGAACGGTCTACCAGCTCACCAACATCGACCGCAAGCTGCCATTCCATCCCGGCATCGACCCGGCCAACCCGCTGGGTCCTCGGAACTAGGCCGGCGAGCGAAGACGGCGCACCGCCCTCTTCCCGCCGCGTCCACAGCCGCGGCGGTCACATCAATCGCAGATCACCGGCAGGCGCCCGAGTACCGGCTCCAGTTCGGCGGCCGGCAGCGGACGGCTGAACAGAAAGCCCTGCACCACATCGCAGCCCTGGGCCCGCAGAAATTCCAGCTGCGCTTCCGTTTCCACCCCTTCGGCCACGATCTGAATATTGAGCTGGCGTGCCATGGCGATGACCGCCTGGACGATGGCCGCATCGTCCGGGTCGTGAGTCACGTCGGCGATGAAGGCCCGATCGATCTTGAGCGTGTCGATGGAGAAACGCTTTAGATAACTCAGCGACGAATAGCCGGTACCGAAGTCATCGATGGCCACGCGCAGGTCGAGGTCCGCCAGCGCCTGGAAGGTCTCTTCCGTTTCGGCACCGTGCTGCACCATCGTACCCTCGGTGATCTCCAACTCGAGACACAGGGGGTCGATGCCCGTTTCAGCCAGGACCGCCACCATCAGTTCCGGCAGACCCGGCGCGTTGAATTGGCGGCTGGACAGATTGACCGCGAGCCGCAGTGACGCACGACCCTCGGCGCGCCACTGCTGCACCTGGCGGCACGCCTCACGCATCACCCATTCCCCGACCGGCAGCATCAGACCCGTTTCTTCCAGCACCGGAATGAAGTCCAGCGGCGACACGAGACCCATCTCCGGGTGGTGCCAACGCAGCAGCGCCTCCACCCCAACCACGTTGCCGCTGAGCAAATCCACCTGCGGCTGATAGTAGAGCTCGAATTCGTCGCGCTCCAGCGCATGACGCAGACTGGTTTCGAGACTCAGACGCTCGAAGGCACGCGCGCTCATGTCGGCGGAGTAGAAACGGTAGGTGTTGCGGCCCTGCTCCTTGGCCCGGTACATGGCGACGTCGGCGTGCTTCAACAGGGCCTGAGGATCGCTGCCGTCGACGGGATGAAGACTGATGCCGATGCTCGCACTGATGAACAGTTCGCGGCCGTCCACGTCGATGGCGGGCACCAGCGCTTCCAGAATCTTTTCCGCCACGGCGCTGACCTGCTCCGGAGAATGCATGTCTTCCAGGATCACCGCGAACTCGTCGCCGCCCAGGCGGGCGATGGTGTCGCCACGGCGCACGCACCGGGTGAGCCTGCGGGCCAGGTCCAGCAAGGCGCGATCACCGACGTCGTGGCCCAGCGTGTCGTTGATGATCTTGAACCGGTCCAGGTCCAGAAACAGGACGGCCACCGAGCGCGCGGGAGAGCGGCTGCGGTCCAGGGCGTGGGCCAGGCGGTCGAAGAAGAGCACCCGGTTGGGCAGTTCCGTGAGCACGTCATGATGCGCGAGGTAGTGAAGCCGCTCCTGGGCCTGCATGCGCTCGGTGATGTCCTTGCCGGTGGAAACGAAATGAGTGATCTCGCCCCGCTCGTCCTTCAGGGGCGTAATGGTTTTCTCTTCGTAGTAGAGCGTGCCGTCCTTGCGACAGTTGACGA
>Ga0315556_1001551_pt1 | contig 13794 bp, 15 predicted proteins | sample SalMarSW160310MG_FD_202112 | JGI IMG/M metagenome (GOLD analysis project Ga0315556, IMG submission 202112) | Salt marsh sediment microbial communities from the Plum Island Ecosystem LTER, Massachusetts, United States - Salt Marsh Sediment SW1603-10 ...
GCCAGGGCCAGGGCCAGATTCACCGCGGTGGTGGACTTACCGACACCGCCCTTGCCCGAGGCCACGGCGATGACGTTCTTCACCTGCTTGAGCGGGGTCACCCCCTTTTGCACCGAGTGGGTGGTAATCTCCCAGGAGACATTGACCGTCGCCGCACTCACCCCGTCGACGGCCTGTACCCGCTCGCGCAGTTCGGCGGCCACCTGATCGGCAAAGCCCTGGGCCGGATAACCCAGCACCACATCCACCGTCACCTCGCCGCCGGCCACGGCGATGTTCTTCACCGCCTTGGTCGTGACCAGGTCCTGATTCATGTAGGGATCAATAAAACCTTTGAGCGCAACCTCAACCTGCAACCGCGATAACTCAGCCATAATGCCTTCCGCCTGCTCTACGCGGGGATCTCCCCCGCTGAAAAAGGAGGGTATTTTACACGATTATCAGCAGCTCACGCCGCGCCTGGAGGGTCAGAGCGCCATTTCACACAAAAAAACATCGAACTCGATCCCCAACGTATTATAATCCCAGCCCCTCAATGTCTTACACTTGCTAGAAGTGGTTGTAACCCTAAATGAAACAGACTCGAAAAATCCTGGTCACCAGCGCCCTGCCCTACGCCAACGGCCCCATCCACCTCGGCCACATGGTGGAATACATCCAGACCGACATCTGGGTGCGCTTTCAGAAAATGCAGGGGCACCAATGCTATTACGTGTGCGCCGATGACACCCACGGCACCCCCATCATGCTGCGCGCCGAGAAAGAAGGCATCACTCCGGAACAGCTGATCGCGCGCATCAGCGGCGAGCATCAGCGCGACTTTGCCGGCTTTCACGTCGGCTTCGACAATTACTATTCGACCCACTCCGCCGAGACCCGCCATTACGCCGAGGATATCTACACCAAGCTCAAACAGGCGGGACTCATAGAGGCGCGCACCATCGAGCAGTTCTACGATCCGGTCAAGGAGATGTTCCTCCCGGATCGCTTCATCAAGGGCGAATGCCCCAAGTGCCACGCCAAGGATCAATACGGCGATTCCTGCGAGGTGTGCGGCACCACTTATGCCCCCACCGATCTTATCAATCCCTATTCCGCGGTCTCCGGCGCGCCGCCGGTGCGCAGGCAATCGGAGCATTACTTTTTCAAACTGGGCGCCCAGGCCGATTTTCTCAAAGAATGGACCCGTTCCGGCCGCTTGCAGGCCGAGGCCGCCAACAAGATGGGCGAATGGTTCGAGGCCGGGCTCAGCGACTGGGACATCTCCCGCGACGCGCCTTATTTCGGTTTCGAAATCCCCGGGGCACCGGGCAAGTATTTTTATGTGTGGCTGGATGCGCCCATCGGCTATATGGGCAGCTTCAAGAATCTCTGCGACAAACAGGGCATGGACTTCGACGCCTTCTGGAAAAAAGATTCCGGGGCGGAGCTGCATCACTTCATCGGCAAGGACATCCTCTACTTCCACGCCCTGTTCTGGCCGGCCATGCTGGATGCCGCCGGCTACCGCACGCCGACCAAAATCGCCGCCCACGGCTTCCTCACCGTGGATGGGCAGAAGATGTCCAAATCCCGCGGCACCTTCATCACCGCCGAGAGCTACTTAAATCAGGGCCTGAATCCGGAATGGCTGCGTTATTACTTCGCCGCCAAGCTCAACGGCAGCATGGAGGACATCGACCTCAGCTTTGACGATTTCGTGGCGCGGGTGAACAGTGACATCGTCGGCAAATTCATTAACATCGCCAGCCGATCAGCAAATTTCATCACTAAGCATTTTGAGGGCGAGCTTAAGCTCCATAACGAAACTTTCGATATGGCAGGCACGCAAGGAAGCGCAGCTTTGATAGCAGAAGCTTTCGACAACAGGAATTATTCCGAAGCCCTCCGACAGAGTATGAAGATCGCCGATAGCATTAACGAGTATTTCGATAAGAACCAGCCTTGGGTACTCGCAAAGGATTCAAGCAAGCGCGATGAACTTCAAACAGTGTGTAGTAAATGTATATTGTCATTCCGCATGTTGGCCATTTTGCTGAGCCCTGTATTGCCCGGCCTTGGCAGTCGCGTCGCCCGCGAATTTTTCGGCATGGACCGTGACTTCCTATGGAAAGACATCGAAGCTTTACCCGAGCGCATCGATCCTTATCAACACCTCATGACCCGCATCGATCCCAAGCAAATCGAGGCCCTGGTCGCCGCTAACCGCGTGAGCCTGGAACCCACGCCGGCACCGTCGCGACAGCGTCACGGCGAGCATCAAGTCCACACGGAGAAGAAAATGGAAATCGCCCCCACCATCACCATCGACGACTTCACCAAGATCGATCTGCGCATCGCCCGGATCGTCCAGGCCGAACATGTAGAAGGTGCGGACAAATTGCTGAAGCTCACCCTCGATCTCGGCGAAGACCAGCCACGCACCGTGTTCGCCGGCATCAAATCGGCCTATGAACCCGAACAGTTGCAGGACCGGCTCACCGTGGTGGTGGCCAACCTGGCACCGCGCAAGATGAAGTTTGGCCTGTCGGAAGGCATGGTGCTGGCCGCCGGTCCCGGCGGCAAGGAGATCTGGCTGCTCAGCCCCGACAACGGCGCTCAAGCGGGAATGAAGGTGAAATGAGCGCCATATCGAAAGCCTCTTCTGTAGCTCTGAGTGATTCGTCATTCCGGACGCAGCGTAGCGGAGATCCGGAATCCAGTGCCTTTAATTCAGAGAGTTACTGGATTCCGGCGCACGCCGGAATGACATCAAAGGATTTATTTACCATTACTAAATAACAACGCCGTCTTACCTTATAAGAAACCGATATTCGCATGCGGGACGCTGGACGCTTTATCATAGCGCCACGCAAAATTAGTTAACGACAACATCATGCTAGCGGGCGAACGGGTTACAATAGCGCGTTGCCAATCAGGGCTCGCCGGTTATGGCGGGCCGTTTCGCATGCTTGAATTCCTCATGAGCGAGAGAGCACCCCATGACTGAGTATGCCTTATTGCTGGTCAGCACCGTCCTGGTGAACAACTTCGTGCTGGTGAAGTTCCTCGGGCTGTGCCCCTTTATGGGCGTCTCGCGCAAACTGGAGACCGCCACCGGCATGGCGCTGGCCACCACCTTCGTGCTGACCCTGTCCTCGGTCTCCAGTTATCTCGCCAACCAGTACCTGCTGGCGCCCCTGCACCTGGAATACCTGCGCACCATCACCTTCATCCTGGTGATCGCGGTGGTGGTGCAGTTCACCGAGATGGTGATCCGCAAGTCCAGCCCGCTGCTCTATCAGGTGCTGGGCATCTACCTGCCGCTGATCACCACCAACTGCGCGGTGCTGGGCGTGGCCCTGCTCAATGTCCAGGAGCAGCACAGCTTTCTGCAATCGGCGATTTACGGCTTCGGCGCCGCCATCGGTTTCTCCCTGGTACTGATCCTGTTCGCCGCCATGCGCGAGCGCATCGCCGCCGCCGACGTTCCCGTGCCGTTCCGCGGTCCGGCCATCGGCCTGATCACCGCCGGCCTCATGTCCATGGCCTTCATGGGTTTCTCCGGCCTGGTGAAGGGATAGCGCATGCTCGAGGCGATTATCGCACTGGCGGTGTTGGCACTCGTCTTCGGACTGGTGCTGGGCTTCGCCGCCATCCGCTTCAAGGTGGAGGGCGATCCGCTGGTGGACAAGATCGACGCGGTCCTGCCCCAGACCCAGTGCGGCCAGTGCAGCTTTCCCGGTTGCCGTCCCTACGCCGAGGCCATCGCCAAGGGCGAGGCGGATATCAATCAATGCCCGCCGGGCGGCGAAGCGGGCATCCGCGCCCTGGCTGAGTTGCTGGGCGTGGAACCCAAGCCGCTCAGCGCCGAGCACGGCGAGGAAAAACCCGCGCCCACCGTGGCCATCATCGATGAAACCACCTGTATCGGCTGCACCCTGTGCATCCAGGCCTGTCCGGTGGACGCCATCCTCGGCGCGGCCAAGCAGATGCATACCGTCATCGCCCAGGAATGCACCGGCTGCGAGCTGTGCGTGCCCCCCTGTCCGGTGGATTGCATCACCATGGTCGAGGTCAAGCAGGGCATAGCCTCCTGGAAATGGCCGTCCCCTGCCGAACAGCTCGACGCCTCACCGCAAACCGACAAGCAGAGACAACAGGCGTGAGCGCGCCGCTGTGGACATTCAACGGCGGCGTGCATCCGCCGCAGCACAAGAACGAATCCAACCGCGAGACGACGCGGCCCGCGCGCCTGCCGAAACGCCTGATCCTGCCCCTGCATCAGCATATCGGCGAAGCGGCGAAACCGGCGGTGCAGATCGGTGAGCGGGTATTGAAGGGCCAGGTGATCGCCCACGCCGAGGGCTATGTGAGCGCCGCCCTGCATGCCCCGACCTCGGGCACGGTCAGCGACATCGGCGATTATCCCGTCCCCCATCCCTCCGGACTCAGCGCGACGTGCATCGTAATCGACAGTGACGGCGAGGACCGCTGGGTGGAACGTCCGGCCAAACAGGACTACACGCAAATCGATCCCAGCCATCTGCGCAACATGATCCGCGAGGCGGGCATCGTCGGACTGGGCGGTGCGGGCTTCCCCTCCTTCATCAAGCTGAATCCGGGCACCGACAAGCGCATCGACACCCTGATCCTCAACGGCGTGGAATGCGAACCCTATATCACCTGTGACGACAGACTGATGCGCGAACGGCCGCGGGAGATCATCGCCGGGCTGCACATCATGCGCCATGCCCTGCATGCCCGCGAATGCATCATCGCCATCGAAGACAACAAGCCTGAGGCATACGAGGTCATGTGCCAGGCCTTGGCCGGCGAACCGGATATCCGTGTCGCCCTGCTGCCCACCGTCTATCCGCAGGGCAGCGAGAAGCAGCTCATCAAGGTGGTGACCGGCAAGGAAGTGCCCAGCAACGGTCTACCCCTCCACATCGGTATCGTCATGCACAACGTCGGCACCGCCTACGCGGTGTACCGCGCCATCGAACAAGGCGAACCTTTGATCTCTCGGTACGTCACCGTGACCGGCGACGGGGTCAAACAACCGCGTAATCTGGAGGTGCTGTTCGGCACCTCGGTGCTGGATCTGCTGGAAGAGTGCGACGTGGATCTGGGTGACACCGATAGAGTGATCATCGGCGGACCGATGATGGGCTTCGCCCTGCACACCGTCAACGCGCCGGTGGTGAAGACCGTCAATTGCGTCCTGGCCACTACCACGACGGCCCTCCCCAAGCCACAGCCGGCCATGCCTTGCATACGCTGCGGCGCCTGCATGGACGCCTGCCCGGTCAATCTGCTGCCACAACAGCTGTACTGGTATGCCCACGCCAAGGACTTCCACCGCATCCAGGAATACAATCTGTTCGACTGCATCGAGTGCGGCTGTTGTTCCTATGTATGCCCCAGCCACATTCCGCTGGTGCAATACTATCGCTTTGCCAAGGCGGAGATCTGGGCCCAGGAACGGGAAAAGGACAAGGCAGAACTGGCGCGCAAGCGCTACGACTTCCGCCAACAGCGCTTGGATCGGGAAAAGGCCGAACGCGCCTCGCGCCTGCACAAAAAGAAAAGGGAACTGCACGGCGCGGAACCCACCGCGGATGAAGCCGCCGCCGACAAGCCCGATAAGAAGGCCGCGATTCTCGCCGCCCTGGAACGGGCGCGCGCCAAACGGGAGGGCGGCAACGACTCCACGCCTATAGACAAAGATGCTCCTTGATGAATATTCACCGCAAAGACGCGAAGAACGCGAAAAGGCGTCTATGCGTTATTCCAAGAGCACCTTTGCGTCCTTTGCGTCTTTGCGGTAAAAAATCTTTTTGAAAAACAACCAAGACCACTAATAATACTGCCATGCCGCTCCAGACACCCAGCTCACCCCACGGCCACGCGCACATCACCGTCACCCAGATCATGGTGCGGGTGGCGCTGGCCCTGTTACCGGGCATCGCAGCCTGCGCCTGGTTCTTCGGACCGGGCGTGATCATCAATATCGTCTTCGCCATCGGCGTCGCCCTCGCCGGTGAGGCGTTGATGCTCAAGCTGCGCGACCGGCCTCTCGCCCCATTCCTCGGCGACGGCAGTGCGGTGATCACCGCCATGCTGCTTGCCGTGGCCTTGCCGCCCTTATCGCCATGGTGGTTGACCCTGCTGGGCGTGTTGTTCGCCATCGTCGTCGGCAAACAACTGTTCGGCGGGCTGGGCTATAACCCTTTCAATCCGGCCATGCTCGGCTATGTGATGCTCCTGATCTCCTTTCCGCGCGAGATGACCTCGTGGCTGCCGCCGCTCAGTCTCAACGCGCATCCCTTGGGCTGGCTGGAAACCCTGCGGGTGATCTTCGGCGGCGGATTGCCCGCCGGCCTGAGCTTCGACGCGGTGAGCATGGCCACGCCGCTGGATACCATGAAGACGCAATTGAAGTTACACCACAGCGTCGGACAGATCCTCGGCAGCGGCTCGGTATTCGGCGGCCTGGGCGGCAAGGGCTGGGAAGCGGTCAATATCGCCTTTCTCGCCGGCGGCGCGTGGATGCTCTACAAACGCATCATCAGCTGGCACATCCCCGCCGCCATGCTCGGCGCGCTGGCGGTGATGGCCTTGATCTTTTACGGCATGAATCCCGCGCTGCATACCTCGCCGCTGTTTCACCTGTTCGGCGGCGCCACCATGCTCGGCGCCTTCTTCATCGCCACCGATCCGGTCACCGCCGCCACCACGCCGCGGGGGCGTTTGTATTACGGTGCGGGCATCGGCGTGTTGACTTACATCATCCGCACCTGGGGTGGTTATCCCGACGGGGTGGCCTTCGCCGTCCTGCTGATGAATATCGCCGCGCCCACTATCGACTACTACACCCAGCCGCGGGTGTTCGGTCACGGCAAGGACCGCTGACGATGCTGGTCAAACACATGTTCAAGACCGGGGTGCTGCTGGGCCTGTTCGCCATCGTCGGCACCGCCTTGATCGCCTTCACCTTCGACAATACCGCGGAGCGCATCGCCGCCGAGGAACGGGAATTCCTGCTGCGCAGCATCCAGGCCCTGATCCCGGCATCGGCTTACGACAACGATCTGTACAGCGACACCGTCTCGGTGGTGTCGCCGGCACTGCTGGGCAGCCACGCTCCCATTCCGGTATATCGCGCGCGTAAGGACGGCAAACCGGTGGCACTGGTCATGGAGCCGGTGGCCCCCGACGGCTACAGCGGCGCCATCAAGCTGCTGGTGGCCATTGCCTATGACGGTACGGTCCTGGGCGTGCGGGTCTTGTCTAACCAGGAAACCCCGGGGCTGGGGGATAATATCGAGATCGAAAAATCCAACTGGATTACCAGCTTCAATGGTCATTCGCTGTCCAATCTCGATGCCAAGGAATGGCATGTCAAAAAGGACGGCGGGATGTTCGATCAATTCACCGGCGCCACCATCACCCCACGGGCGGTGGTCAAGGCCGTGCATAACAGCTTAAAATACTTTTCGGAACACCGCGACGCGCTATTCGCGCCGACCGCGACCAAAACAGAGGCGCCTCCCCATGACTGACAACGAATACGGCACCATCATCCGCAACGGCCTGTGGCACAACAACCCGGCCCTGGTGCAGATCCTCGGCCTGTGTCCTTTGCTGGCGGTCAGTTCCACCGTGATCAACGCCCTGGGGCTGGGCATTGCCACCACCCTGACCCTGGTGCTCACCAATCTCACCGTGTCGCTGATCCGCAATCAGGTGACATCCGAGATCCGCATACCGGTATTCGTCATGCTCATCGCCGCCATCGTCACCGCCATCGAACTGGCGATGAACGCCTATTTTCATGAACTGTATCTGATCCTGGGGATCTTCATCCCACTCATCGTCACCAACTGCAACATCCTGGCGCGCGCCGAGGCCTTCGCCTCCAAGAACGCGCCGCTGCCCTCGACGCTGGACGGCCTGTTCATGGGCATCGGTTTCACCGCAGTGCTGGTCGCCCTGGGCGCCATGCGCGAGGTGCTGGGCAAGGGCACCCTGTTCTCCCAGGCACAATTGATGTTCGGCGACGGCGCCAAGTGGATGACCGTCACCGTATTCGGCGATTACCACGGTTTCCTACTGGCCATCCTGCCGCCCGGCGCCTTCATCGGCCTGGGTCTGCTCATCGCCTTGAAAAACGTCATCGACGCCAGGCGCAAGGCACTGCCCGCCCCGACCTCGGCCCGCTACGCCGCCCATACCCACGCCTAACGACGTGTATTAGATCGGGATGGACGCCAGAAAACGCCGCCGCATCTTCGAGCGCCTGCAGGCCGCCAACCCCAAACCTACCACCGAGCTGCATTACCGCAGTCCCTTCGAACTGCTGGTGGCGGTGATCCTGTCCGCGCAGGCCACCGACAAGGGCGTTAACAAAGCCACGGAAAAACTGTTCAAGGTCGCCAACACCCCGCAGGCCATCTTGAAGCTGGGCGAGCAGGGTTTAAAGAATTACATCAAGACCATCGGCCTGTTCAACAGCAAGGCGAAAAACATCATGGCCACCTGCCGGCTGCTGGTGGACACCCATAAAGGTAAAGTGCCCGACAGCCGCGAGGCCCTGGAGGCCTTGCCGGGAGTAGGACGCAAGACCGCCAACGTCATCCTCAACACCGCCTTCGGCCAAGCCACCATCGCGGTGGACACCCACATCTTCCGCGTCGCCAATCGCATCGGCCTCGCCGCCGCCAAGACCCCATTGGCACTGGAAAAGCAATTACTGAAGAACGTACCGAAAGCATATCTGCACGATGCCCATCATTGGCTGATCCTCCACGGTCGCTACGTGTGCACGGCGCGTAAGCCGCGCTGCCCGTCCTGCATCATCCGCGATCTGTGCGAGTATCCGGACAAGGCCGAAAGCTAGTGAATGCAACATTCATGCATCGAAAACGACAGGAAACTTCCGTTGTAGTAAAGGGAGGCGCCTGCCATGGCGTCATTTCCCGTGCCATAGTGTCATTTCGAGCGCAAGGGAGAAATCTTTGTGACATTTCATTACGCTCGCTGCCACTACAGAGAAGATTTCTCGCTTGCGCTCGAAATGACACATTAAGCACAGTTTCCCTATAATCTACCGAGAACATTATTTTGCCGCTTTACAGCCAGAATTACTGTTAAGCGCTAACCAAAGGTCCCGCAAACATGATGTATGGCAACGACCCCGCCCACTACCGGCGTTTTTTCTGCGAGGTGTGGCGCAAGCATCGCGAAGGCGCAGCGCTGCAAGCCTTGGAAGAGATGGTGGCACACATCATCGTCGAACACCCCGAATATCATCGCCTGCTCGAAGACCCCGCCACCCTGGATCAAGACTACGCACCCGAATCCGGCCACACCAATCCCTTCCTGCACATGGGGCTGCATATCGCCATTCAGGAACAGCTGGCCGCCGACCACCCCGTCGGGATCCGCGGGATTTACCGGAAACTCATGCAGCGTCACGCCGACCCCCATGAGGTCGAGCATCGCATGGCGGAATGTCTGGCCGAAGGCATCTGGGAGGCGCAGCACAACAGTACCGCTCCCGATGAAGATGTCTATCTGGAGCGCCTGCGCCGACTCTAGAATCATTTCAAGCAGGTTTTTCTTCGCGTATCTGGCGCCTTTGCGGGGAAGAATTATCGAGCAACGTTCATACGGCCTTTACCACCATTAGGCAATGGCGGCGAATCCCGCTACCATAGCACCCATCCCCACGATAATGGCGAGCTACATATGAGCGATAAATACCTAGTGATCTCCGCCCAGGGAAAAGACCGCCCCGGCATCGTCAACACCCTGTCAAAAGCGGCGGTGGACAGCGGCTGTAATATCACCAACAGCCGCATGGCGGTACTGGGCGGCGAATTCGCCTTGATCCTGTTGATCAACGGCAGCGAAGCAGCCGTCGCCGCCATGCAACTACGCCTGCCGGCGCTGGAGGAAGAGCTGCAGCTCAACATCACCGCCAAAGCCACGACGCCGCGCGTCGCAGCACAGCGCTGGATACCGTATCGGGTCGAGGTGGTCGCCATGGATCATCCCGGCATCGTGCACCCCATCACCGAGTTCTTCTCCAATCAGAAGATCAATATCGAAGAACTGGAGACGGAAACCTACGCCGCACCGCACACCGGCGCCACTATGTTTTCGCTGCTGATGACCGTGGCCGTACCGACCTCGGCGTCCATCAGTCAATTGCGGGAAACCTTCATAGACTTCTGCGACGAACTCAATCTCGACGCCAGCTTCGAAACGGCGCGGGATTGAATCTCCCTCTAACAAATTACTGCTAAAGTCGACCTGGACGTTCCTTCTCCCCCAGGGACCTCGGTGCCCCTTGAGGGTAGAAGGCCAGGATGAGGGGATACATAAAACTCGATTAATCTTTACCCCCTCACCCCAACCCTTGTATGTCTCAAGATATGGTACATAGTAGTGGTCTGGGCGTAACAGATCGTCCCAACCCTAGGGCGAAGAAGCCCGCGGGAGAGCTAGGATCGTCACGCCCATCTTTCTTCAATAACCCGAACAGTTGCCAGGGCCGCAGGAGCCCGCATTCCGCAAGGCCGGGTACAGGAGAACCATACATGACGACCCCAGAGTATTTTGTTGGCATTGATGTATCAAAAGCCATGCTCGATATTGCGGTATTGCCGGGCAATGAGACGTGGCAGGTCGAGCGTGAAGAACAGGCCATCGCCGCTTTGGCTAGCAAGCTGCGGCAGCTTATCCCGCGACTGATCGTGTTGGAGGCCACCGGCGGATTGGAATCACCGGTAACGGCGGCGTTGGCCGCGGCCGGCTTGCCGGTGGTGGTCATCAACCCGCGCCAGGCTCGCGATTTTGCCAAGGCAACCGGGAGGCTGGCCAAGACCGACACCCTCGATGCGCGCATGTTGGCGCAGTTTGGATTGACGCTCAAACCGACCGTCCGCCCATTGCGCGATGAAGAGACCCAGGCCTTGGAGGCATTACTTACCCGCAGGCGGCAACTCATCGAGATGCTGACCATGGAGAAGAATCGCCTACAGAGTGCCACCAAAGCGGTGCGCCGCGACATCACGGCCCATATCACTTGGCTCAACAAGCGCCTGAAGGATGTGGATGGTGAGTTGACCGCCGCCATCGCATCCAGTGACTTTTGGCGGGTCAAGGATGAACTCATCCGCAGTGTCCCCGGTGCGGGAAAAGTGCTCTCCGTCACCTTGCTGGCCAATCTGCCCGAACTGGGCAATCTCAACCGGCGCCAGATCGCAGCCTTGGCCGGTGTGGCACCGCTCAATTGTGACTCCGGCACTCTCAAGGGCAGCCGCCATATCTGGGGCGGGCGAGCGGCGGTACGCACCGCCTTATACATGGCTACCATCACGGCTATCCGCTGTAATCCCGTGATCACCGCCTTCCATCGTAGATTGCGCGCGGCAGGAAAGAAACCCAAGGTAGCCATCGTCGCTTGCATGCGTAAGTTACTCACCATTCTCAATTCCATGATAAGGACCCTTACCCCATGGCAGCCTCAAAACGTCGTCGCGTGAACACAGTTGCTCTCCCAAAGGGAGAGGGAGTGTTAGCCCAGCGGCGACTAATAGATCGGCTAGGCTAGCGCAAGATGCCGCTGCAACTCCCGAACCAGCGCCTCGCGATCAACCGGATGTTCTACGCCAGCACGGCGCGGCATCGCCCATACCGCATCGGGAAAATGAGCGTCATCGCTGAAACGGGGAATGACGTGCCAATGCAGGTGGGGCACCTGATTGCCCAGGGATGCCAGGTTGATCTTGGCGGGCATGAGCGCCTGCCGCAGTGCCGCTTCCACCGCCCATACCACCGTCATCAAGTGCACGCGCTGATCCACGGCAAGATCCGTCATCTCACGCACATGTTCATGCCAAATCACCCGGCAGAATCCGGGATAGCCCGCTTGGGGCGTCATGAGCACCCGACAGTCCGCATCCTGCCACAGCACAATTTCGGCGTCGCGCTGACAAAGAGGACAAACGCTATCCGCCATGCAAGAACGCTCGGAAAGACCCGTGGTTCACATCCACACCAGCTTATAGGGAAAAACGATGTTTTTCATGCCATCGCCGCAATTGAATTGAAATTCCATTTGCCATTCACCGCCCATACTGAATTCGGAACCATTCGCGCGGTAAAAGCCCTTTCCGAGGTCATTCATGATATGCCTGGCGTGATCGGTGGTCATCTGATGGTCGGGCATATATTGGCGGAAACTGACTCGGCACCTTTCAATGCCCTCGTCATCCTTGCCGATGTGCGCAGTCACCGCTGCGGCTCTCCCTACCTCTAATTTCGGCGGATCGGTACTCACAGTAACGAAGTAATCACCGATCTGGCGGGTTTGGTTGCTGTCATCGGCACACGCGGCGAATAACAGCAACGCCGCCGGCATAGCCCCAGCCCTGCTTATCGCACGCAGTCTCCCCATCCCGCACCCCTTTGTGTTGTTTAGCGGCCCTCGATCAACTCTAACTTATAACCGTCAGGGTCTTCCACAAATGCAATGACGGTGGTGCCGTGCTTCATGGGACCCGGTTCACGGACCACCTTGCCGCCACGCCGCTTTATTTCCGCACAAGTCTTATTGATATCTTCGACGCCGATGGCGATATGGCCGAAGGCGTTGCCCAAGTCATATTGGTTCACATCCCAATTATAGGTGAGCTCAATCACCGCTTCGTCCGACTCATCGCCATAACCGACAAAGGCCAGAGTGAACTTGCCGTCGGGATAATCCTGGCGCCGCAACAAGCTCATACCCAGGACTTCGGTATAAAACTGCAGGGAGCGTTCCAGATCACCGACACGAATCATGGTGTGCAATATGCGCATGATCATCCTCTCTTTAAAATTCAACCATAGTAGGTAGGGCGATTATTTAAGGCTCTCGAATAATGCTTTAGATGTCATTCCTGCGGATACCCTAAGGGCATAGAAAGCTGGAATCCAGAGTAAGTTCCCAGTCGGCTCTGGATTCCGGGTCTCCACCGCGCTACGCCCGGAATGACGAATCATTCGGAAATCCCCTCCTTCTGATTGAGCTTCTTTTATTTCCGCCCCTTCCTGGCCGAGATGCGCATGCGCAACGCATTGAGCTTGATGAAGCCCGCGGCGTCCGCCTGATTGTAAGCGCCGGCGTCCTCTTCAAAGGTGGCGATGCTGGCATCGAACAGACTGTCCTCGGATTTGCGCCCCACCACACTGACATTGCCTTTATACAGCTTGACGCGCACCACGCCGTTGACGGTGGCCTGGGAAGCGTCGATCATGGCCTGCATCAACTTGCGCTCCGGACTCCACCAGTAACCGTTATAGATCAGGCTGGCATAGCGCGGCATCAGTTCATCCTTGAGATGGGCCACTTCCCGGTCCAGGGTCAGGGATTCGATGGCGCGATGGGCCTTCAGCATGATGGTGCCGCCCGGGGTTTCATAACAGCCGCGGGACTTCATGCCCACGTAGCGATTCTCCACGATGTCGGCGCGACCTATGCCGTGCTTGCCGCCCAGTTTGTTCAAGTGGGCGAGTACCGCCGCCGGGCTCATGGCCTCGCCGTTGACGGCCACGATGTCGCCCTGCGCGTAACTCAGCTCGAGGTATTCGGCCTGGTCGGGGGCGGTCTCCGGGGATACCGACCAGCGCCACATATCCTCCTCTGCCTCCGCCCACGGATCCTCCAGGACGCCACCCTCATAGGAGATGTGCAGCAAGTTGGCATCCATGGAATAGGGCGAGTGCTGGCCCTTTTTCTTTTCGATGGGGATGCCGTGT
>Ga0315556_1001552_pt1 | contig 13793 bp, 10 predicted proteins | sample SalMarSW160310MG_FD_202112 | JGI IMG/M metagenome (GOLD analysis project Ga0315556, IMG submission 202112) | Salt marsh sediment microbial communities from the Plum Island Ecosystem LTER, Massachusetts, United States - Salt Marsh Sediment SW1603-10 ...
AGAAATCCAACTGGGTCCTTCTTAAGAAGGTCGAGATCGGCCCCGTGACGATCAAGAACGTGCCCGCCATGGTCATCAGCGAGAACGAGGACTTCTTCAAGCGGGTCGGCGGTATCCTGCCGCTGTCCATCCTGCGGCATCACGCTCTCCTCTACGACCGCCGTCACAGCAAGCTCGTCCTCTATCCCAGCGGCACCTCGCCGGCCTCCGTTCTGGGCAAAGGCACGTACGTCGTCAAGTCGCTCTGGCCCTACAACAAGCCTTTCGTGCAGGTCTCGATCAACGGGCACCACGGCCTGTACTGCTTGGTGGATACGGGTGCCTTTGCCACGCACCTCTCGCTGAACAAGATGGAGGCTCTCGACATCAAGCCGAACTCCGGCCGCTACAGTTCCGCCACGGGCTCCGGCCTTTCCGGATCCTATTCCGCGCCGATCGCCAGCAACGTGGAGATGATCCTGGGCAGGACCCGCTTCAATATGCACACGGTCCTGCTCGCAAACCTGGGCGAGGGCTACGGGATCGACTGCTACGGCCTGTTAGGCCGCCGGGACGTCCTCGACCTCCTGAACATGTTCTTCGACTACAAGGCCAACGTCATCGCCTTCGTCCCCTACGACAGGTAGACGGAAGCGGGTTCCGGAATGAAGGCAAAAAAACAGGGCGGGCTTCGGCCTGCCCTGTTGCTGTTTTCGGCGATGGGCGGCCGACTCCGATCAGGCCGGCGGTGGCAAAGGCATTCTCCCGCTGATATGGTGTCAGAATATTTCCACAGCATCGTGCAGGGCGGGCCGCTTACGCGTTGCGCATTGACACCTTGGAGGAAGGGGGTAAGACCATGACGGCAGGATCAAGACGGGCGGCACTGCTGCTGGCCGCATGTCTCGCGTTGACCGTGGCCGCTCCGTGCCGCAAGCCTGCCGCGAAGGCCGGGTTGGGGCGTTCGGCCGAACAGGTTCGAAGCCTTCTGGATAAAGGCCGATACGAACAGGCCCTGAAGGCGGCAAACGCCGCTCTGAAGAAGGCGCGGGACAACCCGGACTTCGGTGAGTGCAGGGTCAGGGCCCTGCTGGGCCTCGGCCGGTACATGGACGCCGCGCGGACCTCTCTCCGGATGGCGGCCGAGTATCCGGGGCGTCCCGTGTTCCGCTTCCTCGCCGGGGAGAGTGCGTACCACATGGGGATGGTCCCCCAGGCCGTGATGAGCTGGTCTGCGCTGTTCAAAGACAAGGCGTGGGGCGATCGGGCCTGCAGACGCGCCGTCCTCGCGCTCAGGGCCGCGGGGCAGGACCGGCGGGCCCTGGACCTGCTCAAGAACCAAATCGCCGCCGGGAGTCAGCCGTCTCTCAAGCTCCTGAAGCTGGAACTCAGCCTGACGCTGAAGGTGGAGGACGGCCTGAAGCTCGCCGACCGGCTCATAGAACGCGACCCCTCCGGCAGGAGCCAGTACGCGGCCATGAAGGCCCTCTTTCGCGCGGCAGGCTCGGGGAGTCTGCTTGAAGCAGTGGCGCCGGCGTCCCTCCCGGTCACGATTCCAGTCAAGGAAAAATCTGAATTCAGAGACCTTTCCTCATTGAGCTGGGGCACCGTCGACTGGTATTCGGGGACCAGCAGGCTCTCCTCCACGACGCAGATCGTCGTGCCCTGCTCAATCGACGGGAGCCGCGACATGCCCGTGATCTTCGACACCGGTTCCAACGTCGCGCTGATCAGTTCGGCCTGGGCTGGAAAGCTCGGCCTCAAACCCGTCGCCATCGCGGAGTACGAGGGCATGGGCATTCACGGCGCCCAGAGGTCGCACATGGTCCTCCTGAAAGAGGTGGAGGTGGGCCCGGTGACCATCCGGAACGTCCCCGCCCTCGTCATGAGTTCCGACGGGGCCTTTTTCAAGAAGATCGGCGGCATCATCCCGCTGTCGCTGCTCAAAGACTACGCGCTCCACTACGACCGGCGGCACGGAAAGCTCGTGTTGTACGAAAGCGGCACCCCGCCTGCCTCCGTCCTCGGCCAGGACGCCGACGTAGTCAAGTCGCTGTGGCCTTCCGGCAGACCCTTCGTCCAGGTGTCCATCAACGGCCGCCGCGGCCTGTACTGCATGGTGGACACCGGCGCGTCCACCACTCAGCTGGCCATGGCGCGGATGGCGCAAATGGGCGTCAGCCCCAACACCGCCCGCTACCCGTCTCCGATGGGAACCGGGACGTCGGGTGAGTTCTCGTCGGGCGTGGCCGAGAACGTGAAGCTCACGCTGGGTAGGACGCGGTTCAACATGCGGACCGTCTTGCTCGCCAACATCGGCAAACGCTACCAGCTGGACTGCTACGGCATCCTCGGCCGCCGCGACGTCCTCGATCTCCTGGACATGTTCTTCGACTACAAGGCCAACGTCATCGCCTTCGTCCCTTACGACAGGTAGGCGGAAGCGGGTTCCGAAGGAAGGCAGAACAGAGGGCGGGCTTCGGCCCGCCTTTTCTTTTGCACCGTTACACGGCCCGCCGCAGGCACTCTGCGGGATCGAGCCGGGCGGCCCGCACCGCCGGGAAGAAGCCGAAGACAACGCCGACGGCGACCGAAAACACGAAGGCGCCGAGCGTCGCGGCCCACGGCCAGACGAGGGGCCAGCCGGCCAGGCGGCAGACCAGGGCGTTGCCGAAGAAGCCTATGGCAGCGCCGGGCACGCCGCCCAGGGCCGAGAGGATGCCCGACTCAAGGAGAAACTGGAGCCCGATGTCGCGCCGGCGCGCCCCGAGCGCGCGCCTGAGCCCGATCTCGTTGACCCGCTCGCGGACGGCCATGAGCATCACCGCCAGGATGCCGATGCCGCCCGTGAAGAGCGAGATGGCGGCCACGGCGGCCACGAGGGCCTCGAAGGCCTGCCCCGTGTCGTGCTCGGTCTTCAACAGGGCCACGGGGTCCTGGATCGTGAAGTCGTTCGGCTTTCCCGCGGGCAGCTTGTGTGTCCGCCTGAGCAGCGCCGCCACATCCCCCATGACGGGTTCCAGGCGCGCCCCCTCCGCCGCCTGCACGTAGATGCTGTTCAGGTAGTCCACGTTCAGGACCCTGACCAGGCCGGTTTCAAGGGGAATGTACAGGGATTCGGCCGGGCCCTCGCCCTGCGTTTCATCGCCCGCGCGGCCGGTCACGCCGATCACCTTGAAGAGGACGCCTCCCACGCGTATGGTCCTGCCCAGCGGGTTTCTCCACCCGAAGAGGTCCTTCGACAGGGCGGGGTCAAGCACGGCCAGACGGGCCAGCCCGCGCGCCTCGTCCTCCGTGAAGAACCGGCCGCGCGCGAGGCGGAGGTTCTCGATGCGGAAGTAAACCGGGGAGACGGCGCACACGGTCGCGTAGAACTTGTCGCCCCTGTATGCGACCACGCGGCTGTCCTGGACGAAACCCGACACGCGGCGGGCACCCCGGACGTCCTGTTTGATCTGCTCGGCGTCCCTCGGCGTCAACGTAGTGAAGGTCGCCACCTGCTGCTGGTGCGTGCCGAAGGCCTGGAAGAGACCCGCCTGGGCCACCAGCACGTTCGTGCCCATGCTTTGGATGCGCGAAAGCAGGTCCTTCCTCGCCGCTTGGCCCGTGCCGATCATCAGAACGACCGCGCACACGCCCACGAAAATGGCCGAGCACGAGAGGGCCGTGCGCACCTTGTGTCCGAGCAGGATTTCCGACGAGACCGCCAGCGTTCGGCCGAGTTTCACCGATGACCTCCTACCTCAGGGCTTCTACAGGATCGACATCTACCGATTTCGCCGGATGCAAGCCAGCATTCTTCAATTCAGTGTGTCGCTCACGATCGCCCCGTCGCGGAGGGTCACGACGCGCCTGGCCCGTCCGGCGACGGCCGGGTCGTGCGTCACCAGGACGATGGAACGCCCCTGCCCGTGAAGGCGGTCGAAAATGTCGAGAATCTCCTTGCTCGCCGCCTCGTCCAGGTTGCCCGTGGGCTCGTCGGCCAGCAGGATGGCCGGCTCGTTGACGAGCGCCCTGGCGATCGCCACGCGCTGCTGCTGGCCGCCCGACAGGGCGTTCGGTTTGTAGGTCACGCGGTCCGAGAGACCCACCGAACCGAGCAGATTCAGGGCCCGCTCCTTCGCGTCGTGGGGATAGGGGTCCGTGTAGAGAAGCGGGAGAAGCACGTTGTTCAGGACGCTCAGCCTGGGCAGGAGGTGGAAGAGCTGGAAGATGAAGCCGATGCGCTTGTTGCGGATGCGCGAGAGCTGCCTGTCGTTGAGGGCCGTGAGGTCCTGTCCCGACAAGCGGTAGCTGCCGCCCGTGGGCTGGTCCAGGAGGCCGATGACGTTCATGAGCGTGCTCTTGCCCGTTCCCGACGGCCCCATGAGCGCCACGTACTCGCCCTCCTCCACGGCGAGGTCGATGCCCTTGAGGACCGGCGTCGCGACACCGCCCGTGTGGTAGGTCTTTTGCAGGTTTTGGAGTTCGATCATGGATCCCTCCACGCTACCCTGTATGCTTACTGATAGCCGTTGTCGGCCGGCACGAGGACCTTTTCGCCCTCGGTGAGGCCGCCTCGGATGCGCGTCACGTCGCCCGACTCCTCTCCGGCCGTGATGGGCCGCTTCACCGCCCTGCCGTTTTCCATCACGGTGACGAAGGCGTTGCCCTGCACGTCGTGCTGGATGGCCAGGGTGGGCAAGACCAGCGCGTCGCGGTGCTCGCCCGTTTCGATCGAGACGGAGGCGGTCATCTCGGGCCGCAGGAGCTTTCTATTAGCGCTTTCGATGGTAATGAGCACCACGTAGTTCACCACGTTGTTCCGCACGACGGCCTGCGGAATGACAGCCCGCACCCGTCCCGCGAAGGTCTCGGCCGGGTAGGCGTCGACCGTGAAGCTGGCCTTCTGGCCCGGCTTCACCTTGCCGATGTCCACCTCGTCCACGTAGGCGTCCACCTGCAGCCGGCTCAGGTCCATGATGGTCACGAAGGTGGGCACGGCGAAACTTGCCGCCACCGTCTCGCCTTCCTGCGTCGAGATCGCCGTCACCGTTCCGCCGATGGGCGCGCGGACCGTGGCGTAGCCCTGAACGATCCGGGCCGAACTCAACTGCGCCTCCGCACGCTGCAGCGCCGCGTCGTCCACGGCCACCGTCTCCCGGGACACATCCAGGTCTTCCTTGGACGTGATCCCGGCCGCTTCGAGCTTCGCGCGCCGTGCGTACTGCGCCTTCGCGAGGCCGAGGGTCGCCCGGGCCTCCTTCACCGAGGCCTCCGCGTCGCGCACGGCCGCGTCCAGGTCCGAGTGCTCCAGTTCCGCCAGCACCTGCCCCCGCTTCACCGTGTCGCCCACCTTGACGTAGAGCTTCTTGAGAAGGCCCGAAACGCGCGGCCCCACCTTCACCTCGGCGCCCACCTGAGGCTTGACCGTCCCCGACGCCGTCACCGTCGAGGACAGCGTCGTCCGCGTCGCCTCCACCGTCTCGGTCGAAACCGCCTTCGCCGCGGCCCTGTGGCAGCCGGCGAGGCACACAAGCGCTACGGCCAGTCCGGCAATGATGCTCCAATCACGCATGACTTGTTTTTTCATGTCGCTCCTCTGCCCTGCTCAATCGCTCCCGTACAGGATGACGCGCGGCTGTGTTCTTTTTCCTGCCGCCCGGATTCCTGACAGCCCCTCACCACAGCAGATCCTGGACGTGGCGCATCCTCATCCTCACGGCCGACCCGAAAACAAAGCAGCACTCCCGCGACGGCATCTTCATCACCCCTTGGCGTACGGCCGGGGTGGACCGACCACGCGCGCCTGGCCGCCCACGCCCCCGCGGCGACGCCGACCACCAAGGCCGCCGCCGCCGCCCACAGGAAGCCGGCGGGCGCAAACGCAAGCGGATATCGCTTGATGGCCATACGGCCTGCGAACGAGTGCCACAGCCACACTGCGGCAAAGGAAAGCCCGACACCCGTCACGAACCCTGCGGCCGATACGAGGAGGGACTCCCACAGCGTCTCCGCGCAGATGTCGCGCCGGCTCGCGCCGAGTGCGCACCTGAGCGCGATCTCCGCCCTCCGGTGGGCCACCGAGGCCGTCATGGTGATGGCCACTATCGCCGCGCTCAGGAGAAACGCCAGCAGCGAGAGCCCCAGGCCGGCCCTGAAGAGGGTTGCCCGCGCGGCCCTGAACCTTGCGACCAGCCTGGTGCCGTCCATGAACTCGAAATCATCCGGCCTGGGCGGCACGATGTGGTGGCTTTCGCGCAGAAGGCCTTTAATGTCCTTCTCCAGCTTCGCGACGCCGAAGGGCCTCCTGACCCCGAACCGGATACTGTAGGGTCCTTCCATGCCCCATAGCCGCCTCATGCCCGTGGCCAGTGGAATCATGACCTGGCGTGCGGCCTCGGCGCTCAGGCGCATGACCAATGGGTCCGCAGGCCTCAGGCCCTTTATCACGAAGGGAGTGCCGCCGATCAGGACCTGCCTGCCGATCACGTCCTCGCTGTGAAACAGGTGGCGCGCCGTGTCCACGGTCAGGATGCAGTTCCGCGCAAGGGTCCTCTCGTCGGACGCATCGAGCCCGTCGCCCTTGACGATCTTCCAGCCACGGATGGCGAAGAAGGAAGGCCCGGCCGCCATGACGAACGGCCTCAGGCTCCGTCCGCCCGCGGCCACGGTCTCCGTCTTCTGGATCTCGCCCGAAAAGAGGGCCTCGCGGGACAGCCGGGATTGCAGCAGGCGAAGGTCCTGCAGACGCGTCGGATAGGGCGTGGCGTGCGCGTTCGCCTTCCCCTCGGGTTCACGGTACAGGACCGTCCCTTCGTTGGCTCGGAAGAAGAGGGCCTGTATTCCTGCCACACGCTTTTGCGTGCCCGCCCTGAGCGAAAAGGTCAGGAGCAGAACAGCCGTCCCGCTGGACAGGGCCGCCATGAGAAGCACGGTCCGCAGTTTGTACGAAGCGAGGGTCTGGAATATGGATTTAAGGCGTCGTCGATGGCCCATGCAGCGTCCCCCCGGTTGGCCTCGGAAGATCAGAAGCAAGAAACGTCATCGAAAAACGGTTCCCGGTTGTCGAGCTGTACTTCTTCTGAACGTGGACAGTGTAAGCCCAAGGAGCGCCGAGGGCCAAACCGTGACGCCGTGCGAGACGCCTTGTTGTCTGGAGGACCGGACACTCTGTGATCGAACTCATAACTCGAATCATGCGACGCATCATGACAAAAAGCTTTCCCTCCAATTTCATGGCCCGGTCAAGTTCCCCTCAGGGCGATGACGGGATCCACATTCGCAGCACGCAGGGCAGGAAGAGTGCCGAATACCAGCATCTCGACGAAAGCAACCATGGAAGTCAGCAGCAGGTTGCTGCCGGTTATGGTCATGTTCTGAGCATACCACCTGAAGATACCCGGCTGGTAATGATGCAGGGCTCCGACGCATATCCAGGCCGCAACTGTGCCGGCCAGAAGCCCCCACGCGCAAAGGACGGTGACCTCGAAAATGAACTGAGCCAACACGCTTCGCCGTGACGCCCCCAAGGCGCGCCGGAGTCCGATTTCACTGTGCCGGCCGGCCATGGAGAGCGTAAGGATGTGCATCATCACCGCTCCGGCAACAAAAAAGGACAAGATGCATATCAAGAGCGCGCCCTCGCGGCCGGCGCGGCTGCTGTACCAGTAGTTCTCCGCCAGATCCGTGGAGGCGAAGACCCGGAAGTCGTCCTTTTCGGGCGGGACTATCCGGTGCCTCGTGCGAAGGAAAGCGGCCACGCGGGAACACACCGCTTGAACGTCCAGGCCCTTGCGGACCTTGAACTCAATCAACGAGAGCCCCGACAGGCCGAAGACCCGGCGCATGCCCGTCGAAAGGGGGATCCATATTTCATCGTTCGTGTTCTCGGTAAAGGCTACCTGCCGTCGCCGAACCCCTTTCACGGTGAAAGGTACGCCGCGAATGATGAGAGTCCTCCCGACCGCCCGAGTGCCCCCGAAGAGTTTCCGAGCGGCCGATGAACCGAGCAGGCAGACACGCCGCATCATCATTTCGTCATTGGAATCCAGCCGCGCTCCCGATTGAAGCCGGCTTCCACTGATGGTGAAGTGATCCGGCCCTGCGGCATACACCCATTCCTTATACGGACGGCCGTTTGCGCTGACCGTGCAGTCCCAGGCCACGCACCCGTCAAAATCCGCCTGCGCCGAAAAGGTCCGTCGGAGAGCGGAAAGATCGTCAAGGGAGAGCGATGGAGGCTTGCCCGTTACCTTCGCTGCATGTGCCCTGATGGCGGCCCTGATTTGACCGCATCTCGGCCCAAATTGAGCCAGCAACAATTCCGAGTTCCGCCTCGCGCCCTGGATCATGCTGAGCGTGACCGCCGTCAGAAAAACGACCAAGGCGGGAGCAATGACCACCAGCGTCAGCCGCAAAGGGCCCTGAGACAGCATGCAACGATAGTAGTGAGCCAACCGCCTGATATACATACTATTTCATTTCCATTTGGCTGAGGCACGTCCACGATATTCAAGCGTTGCGCCAAGGCTAGCTGCCTCCGTCAGCCGTCCCCTACCGTCATTTTCAAAGACGTTCGCAAGAGAGCTGTTGTCCATGTCCCCTCGTCCGGGTTGGCCGCCACAGGCTCCCGGGGCGGGCGGCGGCCCGCCCCGTTGGGCGGACTGGAGCAATGGGGATGAGGATATGGCGTTCCGGGCTGTCGCTGTCATAATCAGTACCCTTTGATGAGCGTTGTCTCCCTGCCCGTAGCTGGGTCAACATCCACCAGAGAACCGTCCGCGGTCAGGCAGAGCCGCGCGGCGTTTCCCGTGGGGAGCGTGCCTTCTCCGAACCACCAGTGCCATACCAATGGGCGGAGGTTCTTCGCGACCTGACGCGTGGTTCCCGCAGCGAGGTTCACCTCATGGAGAGACGCGTGCTTGTACCAGTCTCGGCCTCCCACGGGTCCCGTCACGAGGAGACGTCCCGGCGCCGGTTCGGAGCCGAGTAAGAGAGAGCCTTTGATCGGGACCGCGACCGATGTTTCAGGAACGCCTCCAGCGCCGAATATCCATATGTGCGCCGTGCCGTCCAGACTCCCCGCGACTGCTATGCGCCCATCGGAGAGGAATGCCGCGCTTCTCAGCTTGCCCGGAGGCCCCAGAGGGGCAAGAAGCGCGCCGCTCGTCCCGTCGCGAAGGCTCAGATGAAATTCGCCGCTCTCGTGCGTCGCCAGAACGAACCGTGTACCGGTTGAATCCGGAATGATCTGGACGGCACCCGCCAGGTGTTCCACCCGGCCCGTGACCAGGAGTTTTTTCCGCCGGACGTAGAGGGTCCGTACGAAGAGACTGAATTCGTTTTCATTTTCCCGATCGCGCGAAACGCTATCGATCACCAGCTTGTCTTCGTTCGCAAAGCGGGCCAGGACGAGTGCGCCCCATGCGCCGGGTATCGGGGTGCCGGAATCGCGAAACCGGGCCGACGCCAATAGCTTGCCGGACGACAGGTCGTAAAGGGAGACGCCGGAACGCGATGCAATCGCACACCGGCCGCCGTTCGCCGAAAGCGCGAGCCGGTTGTACCGCTCCGGCAGCGTGATACCCGCCGGCATCGCCGTGGGCTGACGCTTTGTCAGGTCGGCCGTGTACAAATCGGGTTTCTTCCATCCTTCCAGCCAGACACACCGGCTTCCGTCCGAAGAGAACGCTACCCCCCAGCCGCGTACGCCCAGACGCAGGTATTTGCCCGTTTTGGGGTTGTAGAGGAAGGCGGGCCTGAACTGATCCGAGCGGTGTTTCAACCACCCGCCGAGGTAAACCCACCGCCCGCCGGGCGCCGTCCGCCCCAGATACACGGCTGCCAGGTCGGCGGGAGAAACGCGCGCGTACCAGTTCGCATAGCCCGCGATGGAGACGGCACCCAGCGCGCACAGGGACCACAGGGTGATGGAGATGATTTTGTGCCCCGCCTTCAGATCGGTTCGTCCCTTGCACACCTGGGCCGCCCCCGCCGCCAGAAGCGAAAGAAGAAGGATTCCAAGCGCAATCCAGGCGGCGCGCACAATGCCCATGATGGCCCCCTGCGCGTACAGAAAGCGGCCCGTCAGAAAGAGAACCGCAAGAAAGCCGAGGCAACACACCAGGTCCACGAGCAACCACAGGCTGTGGGAACGCACCATCACGGAGCCCGCGTGCGCCAGCATAACCAGGAAGAGCAAAGTCAGAAGATAGAGGACAGTGCTCCAGAAAACCCCGAAGACGGGAACCATACCGTCTGCGGAACTCCGGCCCAGCGAGACTGCCATGAGCTTGACCGGTCCGCCACCAGCCAGCGTGGCAGGGAGTAGGGCCACCAGGGCGGACCCGAGGGCCAGAACGACGGCCGCGGCCATGCGGCCCGACCATATCGAAAGACCGCCGACGGGCCGGGTGAAGTCGAACGAGATGCGCCCCTCCGAAAGGTCCCGCCCTATTACGGATGCACCCAGAACAAGGGCGACGAGCAGACCGAATCCCGCGGCAATTCCCAGGGCGCTCGCGTCGCGGATTTCCGCCCTCGAGAAAGTCGTTCCGGGCAGAACCGCGAGCAGGAAGGGCAGCAGGCCCGCTGCCAGCGCCGCCCACCAGATAGTGCGGCGCTGCGCCGTTTCGCGCATCAGCACACTCGTGAAACCTTTCATCGGCGTTCTCCTTCCTTGCCGTCGAGGGCGATGAAGACGTCTTCCAGGGAGAGGGGCGAGGCCTCGGGATCGGTGACGCCCGGCGCGGCGGAAAAATCGGCGAAAGCCTCGTCGCCGAAACCTTCCACGACGGCTTCCACGCCCCACGGCTGTTGCGAAACGCGGAGAGGGTGCATGGCTGATAATGTGCGGTCCGCATCCGGCGACCCGCCGTCCCGGCCGAACGTAAGAAGCCTGAACCGGCCCTTGAGCGACTCCATGGATTCATCCAGGAGGAGCCTGCCCGTGCGCATGACGCCCACGTGGGACGCGATGCCTTCCACGCCCGCGAGGTCGTGGCTCGACAGGAAGGCCGTCGTGCCCCGGTCGGCTAGTTCGCCCACCAGTTCTTCGAAAAAGGCCTTCCGCGCCACGGCGTCCAGGCCCAGCGTCGGGTCGTCGAGGATCAGGAGGTCGGGCATGGGGCCAAGCGCCAGCGCCAGCGTGAGCTGTTCCTTCTGGCCCTTGGACAGGCGGCGGAAGGGCAGGTTATTGGGGACCTCGAACCGCTCGAGACGATCCCTGACGCCCCGCCCATCCCATGTGGAGTAAAGCTTTGAGCAAAAAGCCTCGAGCTGCTTCGCCGTCATTTCCGGCGGTGCGTCCGGCTCCTCGGGCACGACGCCCACACGGGCCATGAGGTCGGCGCGCGACTTCCACGGATTCTCGCCGAAAAGCGCGATCGAACCCGCCTGGGCCTTGCGCTGGCCGAGCATGCACCGGATCAACGATGTCTTACCCGCTCCGTTACGCCCGAGCAGGGCGTAGACAGAGCCCTTCTCCACGGACAGCGTCACGGAATCCGCGGCGACCGTCGCGCCGTACCGGATCGTCACGTCGTCAAGCGCAATCGTCGCAAGGTTTGTTTGGTTCCCGGTCATGGCCTGCCTCCGTTTCCGCCGATTTCGTTCCAGGCGACGTCGAACACCTCCGCGGCCTCTTCGCGCTCCGCTCCCAGGGTGACGGCGAGGCTCGCGTAGCGCGCCGCCCCTTCGCGCAGGGTGTCCCGGCGCTCGCTCTTTTTGAGCATGGGCGGGTTCTCCTCTACGAAGGTGCCCTCACCCCGTTTGACTTTGAGCACACCCCCATCTGCCAGCCTCTGGTAGGCCTTCGCTACCGTGGCGGGGTTCACGCGCAGGTCCCTGGCCAGTTCCCTGACCGAGGGCACCGGCGCGCCGCGCGGCATGGCGCCCGTCGCCACGAGCCTTCTCACACCCTCCTCGATCTGCTTCCAGACCGGCACGGCGTCCGAGGGGTTCACCACCAGTTTTCTCTGCATGCTCATACCTCCCTAATGCGTCCGAGGCATCCTAGTGTATTAGTACAGTAGTACACTAGGCCGGCCCTGTCAAGGGAGTGGCCCCGTCACTGAACGAAAAAAAGCAGGGAGCGGTTCGACGGCAGGCCTTCGCCGGTTTCCGACCACCGAACGCGGACCGCCAACCGCAGTCCTCCACCCCCATGCTTTGATCCCATGGCCTTTCAGGCGAGCGAAGGTCGCCTCGAAAGGCTGCATCTCGACGCGAGTGGGCCAGGCGCGCGAAGGGCAAGGAGACCGCACCGCAGTCGTACTTGTGTACGTCGAGGATGCGGACGCCGCAGGCCGACAAAGCGGATGGTCCGCTCCCGTCGATGCTCACCTAAAAGATGGGGGGGAGGTGCCAGTGCTGGACCCTGCTCAAGGTCGCGGCGCGCAGCGCGGGGCGGCCAGGACCGGGGCAGCCGGGAAGCTTCCACGGAGAGTTTCACGCGGGAGCTTCACGGGATGTCCCGGCCCAGCCGGCCAAGAGGTGCCGCAGGCACCGCCGCGACCGATAGGCCTTCGAAGGCCCGCCCCGAGCCGTCGTGCCTCTTCCCTCTTCCTTTTTCCTTCTAACCGGCCTGCGCCGCAGACCTCTGTGTCCTCTGCGCGCTCTGTGGTTTGTCCGCAGATTTCAAATCCGACATTCCCTCCGCTTGGCAAAACCGTTTCGGTCGGTTAACATTTTTTGCGGGAGGATGGATGGACAGCCGAATCCTGGAGGGGTCACTCAAGGCCATCAGCGTTCCCGACCTGCTGACCTTTATCAACATGATCAAGAAGACAGGCGTTCTGTCCTTGCGCCATGACGAGCGCGTGCGCAGGGTCTTCTGGGAGCGCGGCGAGATGATCTTTGCCAGTTCCTCGGACCCAGACGAGGCGCTGGGCAACTTCCTCCTCCGTCACGGGAAGATCACCCAGGAACAGAACATGAAGTCAGGCCTCATGGTCAGCCCGGGAACGCGCCAGGGCAAGGCCCTCGTGCAGATGGGCGTCCTCACGCCGAAGGAACTCTGGTGGGCCGTCAAGAACCAGGTCCTGGAAATTATCTATGCCTGCTTTACGCTGGAGGACGGCGTCTTTTTCTTCGAGGAAGCGGAGAGGGCTCACGAAGAGAAGATCAGGCTCTCCACGTCCACCACCAACATCATCATGGAGGGCATCCGGCGGCTGGACGAGTGGCCCAGGATCCGCGAACTCATCCCGAACGACCACCTTGTGCCCAGGCTTTCGCCGGCCGAGGCTCGCGACCCCGACGTCAGGTTCCTGGAGGGGGAACAGGCCATCCTGACGCTCGTCGACGGCAACAGGAGCGTCAGGGAAATCATACACCTGGCGGAGATGGACGAGTTTGAGACGCTCCGGGTCCTGATGTCCCTCATCCTGGCGCGTTACATCGCGATTCCGGAACTCCAGGCCTCAGAACAGAACGACGACCTGGACGACGCCTCCGCACTCGACGGACTCGTGGTGACCTACAATAGGATCTTCTCGAGGATCATCGGCACACTGGCCGGGCACCTCGGGGACGACGGGCTCGCCCTTTTTACCGCGACCGCCGTGGAATCCTCGAAGAACGCCGTTTTGGAAGGCGTCAGGTTCGACGAACACGGATGCCTGGACGTCAAAACGCTCATCGCCAACGTCGCGGACTACCACGTGGAGGAGCGCGTGTCCGTCCTGGACGGAGCGCTGAGCAACCTACTGTCCTTCTTCCTGTTCGAGGCGAGCAGGCACCTCACTCCGGAAGAAAAGAACGCCATCTACCGCATGGCGGGCGAAAGGTCTTCGCCGGCGTCGCTCTGACCCGGGACCTCACCGGGACCGATC
>Ga0315556_1001557_pt1 | contig 13763 bp, 6 predicted proteins | sample SalMarSW160310MG_FD_202112 | JGI IMG/M metagenome (GOLD analysis project Ga0315556, IMG submission 202112) | Salt marsh sediment microbial communities from the Plum Island Ecosystem LTER, Massachusetts, United States - Salt Marsh Sediment SW1603-10 ...
CACGCGGATATCGCCCTCAACAGGGTGAAGAGCGAGGGCGGGGACGGCTTCCATTTCTTCAGATCCGAGATGGACTCAGCGGCTTCGGAACGCCTGACCATGCGCCACGAACTGCGCCGGGCAATCGAACGACACGAATTCCTCGCCCACTATCAACCGGTCATCGACATGCGATCCGGCCGCATTGCCGCCCTGGAATCGCTCGTCCGATGGCGGCACCCCGAGAAGGGCATCCTCTCCCCTGCGCGCTTCATCCCCATCGCCGAAGAAACCGGACTGATCGTGGACATCGGACAGTGGATCATGACGACCGCCTGCGCCCAGAACAGGTTCTGGCAGGACCTCGGCCACCACGCGCTCTGCGTGTCCGTCAATCTCTCGGGAAGGCAGTTCCGAGAAAAGAACATCATCGACGTCGTGCGCCGCGTTCTCGACCAGACGGGGCTTACACCCTCCTGCCTGGAAGTCGAGATCACCGAAAGCACCGCCATGTGGGACCTGGAGAAGACTATCGACATCCTGCACCGGATGGCGGACCTCGGCATCCGCATCGCCATAGACGATTTCGGCAAGGGTTATTCCTCCTTCTACTACCTCAAGAGCTTCCCCATCCACACCCTGAAAATCGACCGCGCTTTCATCGCCGACGTCACCAGCAGTCCCAATGACGCGGCCATCGTTCGCTCCATCATCACCATGGCGCACGGCCTGAACCTCCGCGTCGTAGCCGAAGGCGTGGAAACCGAAGAACAGTACTATTTTCTCAAACAGAACGGCTGCGACGCCGCCCAGGGCTTCTTCTTCAGCAAACCCATGCCCGGCGACGACTTCCTTCCCTTCCTCAATAACTGGTCCGACCTCCACTGAGCGCCGATCGATGCCGCCCCTTTCCCCCGGCGACCGCCGGGCGAGCCCGCGCTTCCTGCGACACGTGGAATAGCGCCCCGCACCCATGTGTTCACTGTGCGTCGAGCAGGTGGTTTTTCCTTACGTGTGTGGGTTGCGCCGGAGGAGCGCAGGGAGGTTGAATCGATGCAGAGCCGAAGCGGCATCTCCGTACGTGTTCTCGTTCCATTGGCTTTCGCCGGTATGGTGTGCCTGCTCGGAGCGTGTTCTCTACAGAACAAGAGCGCTACGGTCGAACACGCGGCCTCCCCCACCCTCGAGCACGGCAAGTACCTCGTTGAAGCCGTCGGACAATGCGCCGACTGCCACACCCCCCGCCTCAAGGACGGCCGTTTCGACGAGAGCAAGTCTCTCGAAGGGGCGATCCTGGGCTTCGCACCCACCGTCCCCATGCCCGCATGGGCGCCAAAGTCGCCCTCGATCGCCGGCGGCCCTGAAGGTTGGACAGAAGACGAACTGATCAAGTTCCTCGAAACGGGCAGGAATCCACAGGGCACTTTTGCCCGCCCGCCCATGCCCCCTTACCGCCTTTCCAGCGACGACGCCAGGTCCGTCGCTGAATACCTGCTGTCCTTAAAAACGGTGGACAGGCAACCATAAAATCAAAGGCGGGGCTTTCGGCGGGTGCGCCAGTCTCGGCGTTGTCTCCAATCGGACGATGAGACACGCAAGGAAGGCACAGGGGAAGAGGTGCTTTCGCAAACGCGTGCGTGCGCACATGAAGGCGCGGCCCGAAGGACCATGCGCGCAGCGGCCTACGGTGCCGGATGCGGGACCTTTGGTTCCGCGGGCAACCTGAACTGGTCCGGCCGCGCATCTACCACGTCCTTCAGCCAATTCCGGGGGTACCCCAGTTCCTCGTGCCGTCCTTTCTCGTTCATCACGTACCCATCGTTGTACTTCGTGAAGAGAGTCCCGCAAAGTTCCCGCCATCGCTCGAACACCTTCTGCCCGGCCGAAACGCTGTATTCCGTCAGGAACCGCTTCGCCCGAGCCGGGTCCTTCTCCAGCAGATCCAGCGCCGTCTTTTCCACGGCGGGTTGAACATCGAAAAAACGTCCTTCCAGTTCCTTCTGCACCTTCTCGATGTCCTTGACCATGTAGGAAAACTTGAGCTGGGCGTAGTTGGCGACCAGGTTGAACACCCACCAGGCCGAGTCCCAGGAAAACCGGTCGATGGTCCCGCGGGCGAAGGCCGGCGGGACGGCCGAGATGTCCGCGTAGAGCGGGAAGTAGCAGGTCGTGTAGGTGTTGTCCACGCCGTACCAGAGGACACCCCCCACCGGATCGGGCATAAAGCTCCGCATCTGGGCCACGTAGGAGCAGCCCGTCTGCTGCGTCGAGATGGGCCGCTCCCACGAGTAGGTCCGTCCGTCGGCCTTAAAGGTCATCGGTCGGCAGCGCAGGGGCGACCCGAAGGGCCCGGCGTCCACGCCCTTCGTCATGTCCAGCGGCGTGTCCTCGTAGTGGTCGCGCATGAGCGCCATCACGTCCTTGACCGAGAGCTTTTTGTCCGCCTCGATCCAGAGCGGGTAGGGCTTCGCGCCGGGTACGCCGCGGTTGTAGTCCATGGACAGGTGCATGGACGGCGCCGCGCGCCGGAAAATCGACCAGACGCGGGTGGCGGTGTACCGGAGCTTCTCGGGCGTCGCCGGGCAGTAGGCGTCGCAGAAGCGGAAGGGGCCGTCCGTCTTCGGGTTGTAGTACCCATGGCTGACGGCAAAGTCGATGACGTCCGGCGAATAGAGGCAGATTTCGGGATCGTGCAGCGGAAAGGTGCCGATGCGGGACTTGTTGGCGTGGGCGCAGATCATGCCGTCCGGGATGCGACGCGCAACCCACAGGGCCCCCTTCACTCCGTCGCCCCGCCCGATCATCTCCATGATCCAGGCTTCGTTGGGATCGGCGATGGAAAATGTCTCCCCGGTCGAGGAATATCCGTATCGTCCCACGAGATCGGTCATGACCTTTATGGCCTCGCGCGCCGTTTGCGCGCGCTGGAGCGTAATCTGCATGAGCGCCCAGTAGTTGATGCCCTCGTGCTTGTCCTGGAGTTCCAGCCGACCGTCGAAGGTCGTTTCGCCGATGGAGAGCTGGTGTTCGTTCATGATGCCGCACACGGCGTAGGTATGCGGGACTTGTGGTATCTTCAGCAGCGATTCACCGTGCCACCCGCGGATTTCGTACATTTCCCCCGGCTCGTGGTCTGCCGCGGGCGTACAGCGCAGCGTGGGCAGAAACTCCCCGTCCACCGAATAGGTTATGATTACGGCGCCGTCGGCCGACGCGCCCTTCGTCACGATGATGTTCGTGCAGGCCGGAGCGGTTCTCGCGAGCGCGAACGTGAGAAGAACTGAGAGTAGAACGATCCCCTTTCGCATCCTCTTGTCCCCTTCGAGTTGTTGTATGGGTATTCATGCCGCCCTGCCCGGCCACGCCGGCCTCCGGCTGCGACACATTTATGCTACCACACGCCGGATTCGGGGACGGAAAGCCTCGAGCGGCCCATGGGGAGTTCCTCCCGGAGGCTGGATTTCCCCCATGCCCAACGGCTGGCCCATTTTTGGGTTGACAAATACCGAACCGTCCCGTAGCCTCGGCTTACACCTGGCGACAATCATCGGGCTTAGTGGTCTTTTCAGGAAGATGGTAGGGCGTATGGAGACCGGCTGCGCAGGATAATGGAGCGGTTCCGCCGGCAGGGACCCGTTCCACTTCACTCCGCGAGGCCACAGGCGGACTGCCTCTCACTCCCGATCGGGGAATCGGAGTCCACACAGAGACCTGCACCGAGAGATTGGATCCTTACGAAACTCTCGTAAAATCCGGACCTGACGGCAGCCTTCACAGGGGAGGCTTCCCTGTAAGCGTCGGATTGAACGCGACGCGTACGCGGCGGGAGTGCACCCAGCGAAGAGGGGGCTTATGACTGCATGAGGAGGCGCTAAAAGCGCCGAGGAAAGGGAGGCGGGGCAAACAGGCTACGGCGGGAGGACCTGCGCATATAGAGGGATGCGCTCAGATCTCCGCCCAACGAAACAGCATCAAGAAAAAAGACGGAGTGGAAAGATGACAAAGAGAAGCAGACGAGTATCCATATTTACCGCGTTTCTCCTCGGCGTACTGCTGTGCAGTGGCTCGCTCTGGGCCTCGGGGAAGCAGGCCGTCGACAAGGCTGCATTGATCAAAATGCATGCGGCTGGCGTCGTCATGACGGGCCCCTCGTCCGATTACGTCGAACTGGCCGTCAATAGCTACGGACAGTTCACCATGGGCGTTCCGGACGACGGGCCGATTCTTCTCTACGGGCATCCTGATCCCGGCACGTCGTTCAGTACGATCAGGGTCGACGGCGTCGACTATACCAATTACTGGGAGAACTTCGGAACAGAAATTCAGCCCCCCACCGATTCCGGCAACACGAACGAGGGCATCTGGCAGCTCGGCAGCACGTCCCTCAGGGTGCACCAGATCATCACCCTCGTGGACGGGGCCTCCACGGGCCACCTGGACACCTACCTCATCCAGTACGAAGTCGAAAACCTCGATTCCACCAGCCACGTAGTCGGCTGCAGGATCATGTTCGATACCGACCTCGACGACAACGACGGCGCGCCTTTCAGGGTGCCCGGAACGGGATCTGTGACGTTCGAGCAGCAGTGGGACGGGGCCCAGATCCCCGGCTATTTCTTCGTCTTCAACGACCTCGAGACGCCGAGCGTCACCGCGGAAGGGACCCTGATCGGCGGCCAGATCGCGCACGCACCTGACTTCTTCCAGGTCACAAACTGGAATAGCATCGTGTGGACCAGCTTCGACTGCACAATCGACCCCAGCCGGTCCATCACCGATGACAGCGCCTATGCACCCTACTGGGTCGACAGGACTCTCGGACCGGGCCAGAGCATCACCTTCTCGACCTACTTTGGACTCGGCGGCATCAGTGTAGACACGGCGCCTCCCCTGGTGACCGCACTCACCGCGCCCGAGTCTCTCGACTGTATAGGCTCCCAGTTCTCGCCGGACCCGTTCACCGTCACCCTCTTCCTGTCGAACACACGATCCGGCGTCACCGAGACGGCCACGGGCATCAACGCCACGTTGACTCTTCCGTCCGGCCTCACCCTGGCATCGGGCTCAGCCAGCCAGAGTTCTCCGGACCTCCAGGTCGGAGACTCCTACTTGCTCTCCTGGCAGGTTTCCACGACAGGGGCCGCCGACGGCCTCCTGACTTACGATATCAACCTCACATCGAGCAACGCCGGCACCAAGCTGCTTTCGAAGACCATCAACCTCCCTGTCGGCTGCCTTCAGGACTGCACGCTGACCTGCACCGCTTCTGCCGGCGCCTCATCCGGAACGGCCCCTCTGGTCGTGCCGTTCAACGCCGCGGCAACGGCCACGTCCTGCAGCGGAAGCCCGTCCTACGCCTGGACCTTCGGCGACGGCACCACCTCCACCGACCAGAACCCCACGCACGTCTACTTCGGCGCGCAGACCTACACGTGGACGCTCACGGTGACCCTCGGCGGCCTGACCTGTTCCAAGACCGGTACGATCACCGTCTCCCCCGGCTGCGACTTCACTGCCGCTGCCACCGTCCCGGCCACGGGCAACGCGGGCACGGGTGTGAACTTCCAGGGCAACGCCACGCCCTGCTACTTCTGGGACTTTGGCGATGGGGCCACATCCAACCTGAAGGACCCGAACCACGTGTACACGAACCCCGGCACCTATCACTGGACCATGACCGCTTGGGTGAGCGGCACCAGCAGTTCGCAGTCGGGCTCCATCACGATCACGGACGTCCCGCCGCCGGTCGTCACCAGTATGGTTAAGAAAGGCGGCCCCTTCCGCATCCTCGTATACGGAAGCAACCTCCAGAACGGCATCAAAGTCTACATCAACGGCTCAGAGTGGACCGGCGTCACCTGGAAGAACGACGGCAAGATCAAAATCGGCGGGTCAGGACTCAAGACCGCCGCGCCGGCAGGCGTCGACAACACATTCCGCTTCGTGAACCCCGACGGGGGCGAATGCACCGCCACCTTGCGTTACTGATCCGGGACGAGCCGCACATGAGTGGGGGCCCGAAAGGGCCCCTTCTCCAAATCCCTCGTCTGCAGCTACAGCCCATACATCCCCGAGATCAGGAAACGGGCGTGGAAAAACAGAGGCGGCGGCGCACCCCGCCGGTAGGGTTGCAGGGACGTTAAAGCACTTGCGCGGTCGGGCATCACAACGCGTTCTCAAGTCCGCGGCATCGGCGCACAATGCCCTGCTGAAAGTTGGGTATCATGTCTCCAGAGTCGCCCGCATGATCATGGAGGGTGTGAAACTCCGCGGAGCGCACCCCGTATGATTCCGCAGGAGGCAAGCCGTCGGATCGACCCGCGGGCGGCTCGCTTGCTCGTTTGAAGGAGGAGGGGCGAGTGCGGGGGTACAGAGATCCAATCTGTCTGTTCTGGCTTGGATTAGCGATCGGTTGTTGCTGTTTCGCGGCGAAGCCCGCCCAGCCTCTTACACCGCCGCCCATGTCTCCTTACCGCGTGCCCCGGGTGGACGGCCCCGTGAAAATAGATGGCGTTCTGGACGACGCGGCCTGGAAAAAGGCCCTGGTCCTGGACGTGAACACGGAGGTGGAGCCCGGCGAGAACGTCCCCGCCCCTGTCAGGACACAGGTTCTTCTGGCCTACGGTCCGTCACAGCTCTACGTGGCGTTCAGGGCCCACGACCCCGCCCCCTCCCGAATCCGCGCCCGCTACACTGACCGGGACAAGATGTACGACGACGACTACGTCGCGGTGGTTCTGGACACATTCGACGACGAGCGGCGCTCCTTCGATTTCTTCTGCAATCCCCTCGGCGTCCAGGGCGACGCGATCGAAACCGCCGACTCGGGCACACAGACCGACTGGGACGCCATCTGGGACAGCGCGGGACGCATCACACCCGATGGCTATACGGTGGAGATGGCCATCCCCTTCAGTTCCCTCAGGTTCCAGCGGCGGAAGGGGGACCAGGTGTGGGGCTTCGACGCGATTCGAAGCTACCCACGGGGCGTGCGCCACCACATCGGCGCCTTCCCGCGGGACAGGGGCAACAACTGCTACCTCTGCCAGGCCATCAAGATAGAGGGTTTCGCAGGCGCAGATCCCGGAAAGAACCTGGAATTCGACCCCACGCTCTCAAGCACCTACGCCCAGCACCGTCCCGATTTTCCCTACGGACCCATGGTCAAGAAGGACTTCAATGTGGAGCCCGGCCTGACCGTCCGGTGGAGCCCCACGCCCAACCTTGCCCTCAACGCCACCGTGAACCCGGACTTCTCCCAGGTGGAGGCGGATGCGGCCCAGCTCGACGTCAACACCAGGTTCGCGCTCTACTACGCGGAGAAGCGCCCTTTCTTCCTCGAAGGGATGGATTACTTCCAGACCACCGTTCCCATCGTTTACACGCGGACCCTGGCAGACCCGGCCTGGGGGGTAAAGCTGACGGGTAAGATGGGCCGCGGCACCCTGGCTTACTTCACGGTGCAGGATCGGGAAACCAACCTCCTCTTTCCCGGCAGCCAGTATTCCCGATCTGGCTCCCTGAGCCAGGGGAGCTTGGGGAGCGTCCTCCGTTACAGGCTCGACATGGGAAAGTCCTCCACCCTCGGCGTAACAGCAACGAGCAGGGAGGGTCAGGGGTACTCGAACCGGGTCCTGGGCGTCGACACAGCTCTCCGGTTCACGGATAAGGACACGCTCTACTTCAACGCCTACGGCTCCCGGACGAAATACCCGGGCGCCACGGCGGCCGCCTATAAACAACCAAGGGACGAATTCGGAGGCTACGCGGTCGACCTCATGTACATGCACGCCACCCGTAACTGGGAGTACTACGTGCACTACCAGGACTTCGGTGAGAGGTTCCGCGCCGACCTCGGCTTCGTTCCCCAGGTGGGCTACACCTTCCTGGACACCGGCGTCCTGAACCATTGGTACAACAACGATTCCGAACACTGGTTCAACCGCATCTCTACCTGGGTGGGATACGAGCTGACGCGGGACCACCACGGGAACCGCCTCAGGGAGGTCTACGGCACCTTTCTGGAATACCACGGCCCCATGCAGTCCTGGATATACTCGCTCCTCTACCTGGGACGCCAGAGCTACGCCGGAAAGCCCTTCAAACACAACACCCTGACCCTGAACGGCGGTCTCCAGGCGACGAGGAATCTGACCCTGGAACTGGACACGTTCTACGGGGATGACGTGGATATCGCGGGAGTCCGCCAAGCGACGCGCTTCAGGTTGGCGCCTTCGTTCCTGCTCTTCGCAGGGCGGCACTTCCGCCTCTCTTTAAACCACGCCTACGAACGCCTCTGGGTGACGGAGGGGCGGCTTTACGCCGCGAACCTGTCCGAAATGCGGGCGGTCTACCAGTTCAGCGCGCGGACATTCGTCCGGGCTATTCTTCAGCGTACCGACTACGCCTTCAACGCGGCCCTCTACCCCTATCCCGTCGGACCCCGCGACAAGCACGTGCTGAGCCAGTTCCTGTACAGCTACAAGATCAACCCGCAGACGGCTCTCTACATCGGCTACTCCGACCAGTATCTGGGCGCCCCCAAAGCCGGCCTCACGCAAACCGACCGCGCCGTTTTCATGAAGATCGCCTACGCCTGGGTGCGGTGAAGCGGTCCACATGGAAATGAGAACAAGGCCCCATCTCAAAGGTGCAAGGCCAGATTCTAGATGCTAAAGAAAGTGTCCAGGAGGGCGAGGTTCTTGATCGAACAGTGATCCGGCGAGAATGCTTTGGCAGGCCTGAGAGTTATGAATGAAGAATGGATCTTGAGTTTTGAGGGCGCTGCTTTTCATTATCCAAGCGCGCTGGGAAGGGGGCAGCCATTAGCGCCCGCTTCCAGAACCTCGTGTATGGTCGTGCGGGGGTTCCGCGAAGGTCTTACATCTGCCGCAGGTCAAACCCGCAATCCAAATTCCAAAATCCAAGAATTCGTCCCCCAACTCCCCCATCGCGCGCCTGAGGTGGTATAATTCATGGCAACAAAGACTGCAACTTGGCATGGGGGGACAGTGTCAACGGACTTTTCGGCCGACAATGACATTCTGAGACTGCGGTGGGCGCTCGAGGAGACAGTGAGTCACGCGCGTACGCGTGAGGACCTGTTCCCAGCCGTTTCGCGTCCGCCGGGCACGCTGCCGTCGCGAGAGGACAAGGAGGCGATCTGGCTGGTCTGGCAGCGGGTGCTGGACTTGACCATGGGGCTGGACCGGCTGGCAGACAGACATTCGCGCTGGCCGCTGGCGCGGGGCAAGGGGAGGCGCGAGGAGTCGCTCCACCTCTTTTCTGCCGCATGGCTGGCCCAGTACCGGTTCGCCCTCGACTTCATCGCCCTGGCCGAGCGCGACCCGGTGATGGACGCCATCCTCAACGACCGCGTGCCCGAGGCGGGACTTCCGGCTGGCACCTACGACACCTACAAGTTCCGATTTCTCAGCGCCGCGCGGGGCACGGAATTCGGACTCCTCGCAGCGGTCCTGAGTGCCGTTCCGTCTTCGGCCGACGCCGAACTCGCTACGGCCTTGAAGGACGATACGGAAACGCTCTGGCTCTACGGCGAGACGGAGGGGCCGATCCTGACGGTGCGTAACGCGCTCGCCGTCTTGCGCAAGACCGCCATACGGGCGTGGTTCCCGTTCCAGAAGCAAGCCTCGCTCACTTTGAGCCACCTGCGCCTGCCCGTGCGGAACGGATGGAACATAAAACCTCGCCAGGCCCGGGCGCTGATCGCGAGGCTGGAGCCCGGGGACATCCTCCTCCAACGCCGGGAATGGGCCTTCACGAACCTCGGCATACCGGGATTCTGGACGCACGCGGCGCTCTACACGGGCACCGCCGACGACTGGACCCCTCTCGCCTCGGACCCTGCCGTCGCGGCATGGGCGAAGGAACTGACGGGCGGTGAGCCGTTGCTGGAGGCGGCCCTTGTCTCGGCGAATGCGGAAGCCTACCGCCGCTACGTGAACAAGAAGGATGAGAACGGCGCGCCTTTCCGCGTCGTTGAGGCGTTGGCACCGGGCGTCGTGATCACGAGCCTGGAGCGCTCCACCGCCTGCGACGGGATGGCCGTACTGCGTCCGAGGCTCCCCGCCACCGCCAAGGCCGCGGCCATCGCTCGCGCGTTCCGATACGTGGGCCGGCCCTACGACTTCTCGTTCGACTTCGCCGGCGATTCGGCCCTCGTCTGCAGCGAATTGGTCCTGAAGGCCTACGAGGGAAACAACAGCCTTCCCGGTCTGCGCCTCCCAGTCCGCGACGTGGCGGGGCACAGGGTTGTGCCGGCCAACGAGTTCGCGCGGGTCTTCGACGAGGAAGCCGACGGCGACTCCCACCAGTTCGATCTCGTTCTCTTTCTCGACGGCGACGAGAGGGACCGCCGCGTGGTCGAATCTGACGAGGCGGCCTTTCGCGAGAGCTGGCGCCGGCCCAAGTGGCACGTTCTGACCCGGCCTATAAACCGAATGGCACATGATGAATTGTGAAAGCATTCGCGATCGGGGTCTTGACCGATCTTCACAACAGCAGAAGAAAAACCGCCAGCGCGTAGACGACGCCCAGCCCCTCCACGAGCCGCCAGCCCGCTTTCCCGGGGCGGATGTTCTGCTTTGCCAGCCCTGCACCGATGCGCCAGAAGGTCACCGCCGCAAGCGCACAGGCCAGAATCATGCAGACAACCTGCAGCGCCGTCAGGACGCCCAGCCCGTCCGCCGCAAAGGGAACGGGCAGTCTCTGCCCCGCCGTCAGGTGCAACTTGAGGTCGCGAAGTCCCGGTATGTTTGCGAGCTGGTAGGCCATGAGCGGCCCCCAGGCCAGGACGAGAAGGGCGAATGCCGTCCGGGAAGCGACTCCGTGGTCGGGCTTTCCGTCCTGTCCGGCAAGGATAGAAGGCATCCTCCAGTTCAGGAGCACGCCCGCGAGGACCGCCAGCACCCCCATGATCGTGAGCCCGGCCGATGTGGCTATCCACCCGCTTCCCTGGGCGGCCAGCATGACGGGCGCGAAAAGGAAAACGGCCAGGGCGAAGGGAGTGAGGGCCTCGCTGAATCCTCCCCACCGCCACACCGCCTGTAGAGGCGGCCGTGCGTACAGCCGGGTGGATTGATGCGGGCAAACGCGCAGGCAGTTGAGGCACAGCTTGCAGAGGTGGCTCTCGCCGACGTAGAGCGGGTGGTGGTAGACAGAACACCCTTCCGCCTTGTCCGTGCCCTTGAAGCACTCGTGCGTTGTGCAGTACGTCGCGCATACGCTTGGATTGGCACGGACGTGGAGGGAAGCCGGCAGCGAATAGCTGGCTGCCAGAAGCCCGAGCGGACAGACGTACCGGCACCAGACCTCCCGTTGGTACGCCATGCAGAAGGCGACGGCGAGGCCCGTCAGCGACAGCAGGAGGATTCCCGACGCCACCGGATTCTCGGTCATATGGAAGATCCGTTCCGTCCACACGATGAGGAAAAAGCCAAGGATCCCCAGCCCAAGGCCGAACCGCTTGACCCACTTGGGCGGGGGCTTGCTCAGGCACACCACGCGCTGCACCGCTCGTCCGGCCGTCGACAGGGGGCAAACCATGCACCAGAGGTGCCCGAAGAACAGGAACAGTAGGATCACCACCGGCTCCCATAGCCCCCAGATGAGACCGTTTGCCCAGCGGCCCGTCACGGTCCGGCCGGCCACCACGGCGGCCGCGGCGATGCCGAGGAACGAAACGAGGACCACGAACCGTGCGGCGCCCATGGCCTGTCCCCGGACCAGTCTGCGGACGAAGGGCACCTTCCCGAGGTCCACCTCGGTCGGGGAGCCCTCGTCCTTGGGCCCGGTAAAGATGCACTCCGCGTGGATCTCCCCTCCTTCGGCGAAAAGGGCGGCCAGTTCCACGGCCTCCCGGAGTTCCGCGGCGTTGCGGTGCTGGTACTTCTGGGAGAGGAGGCGGTGCTCCGCGTCGGTGCTGAGCTTCAACCCCCTGCCGTCGCTGCGCTCGGAGAGAAAGAGCCTAGCCAGCGGGAGGATGTCATTCTTCCGGTCGGCCAGCCTGGGCATCGTCAGCGTGCGCCGGGCGAAGAGGGCGGCCAGGCCCCTGGTCATGGTCCCGTTCCCGAGCATGGCTTCGCTGTTTCTCCCGGCCGTCGCCACGACCCGGGCGTCTGGAAAGAGACCGTCCTCTGCCACGCTCTGGGCCTCCAGGTATGCGGCGAGCGCCTCCTGGGCCTCGCCGGAGAGCGCCTCCACGTGGCGCAGGGCGAGCGTGCCGCCGTGCGCCAGGTGAAGGGCGCCCGCACCGCGGACGCGGCCCTTTTCCAGCGCCCGCCCGGACGTACCGAAGAGAACGCGCTCGACGTCACTCTCTCCCGCCAGCCGTCTGCAATCCACCACGATGAACGGCGCCTCCGCGCCGTGTGCCGCCTCGTGGAGATGTCCGGCAAGGAAGAGCTTCCCCGTGCCGGGCTCGCCGATGATGAGCACCGGCCCCGGTTTCGCGGCCATTTCCTTGAGCGCCCTGACGGCCCTGCGCATGTGTCCCGACCGGGCCACCAGCCTTCCGCCGCCGACTTCCCTGCGCATGAGCAGGTTGAGGGCCTCCGCGCGCTGGAAGAAGCTCCACGTGTCGAAGGACGTCTCCTCCAGGTCACGGGCCATGCGCGCCATGAGACCGGCCCTCAGAGGCTCACAGCGGGCAAGTGCCCCGGAAAACAGATCTCCGGGATAGGCCAGTACCCTGACGGGTCCCAGGGCCACCACGTCGGCCGATACCGCCTTGTTCCGGAGCAGAGACATCTCCCCGAAACTGTGCCCGGGGCCCAGGCGCTTCAGGGGCAGGGTCTGTCCTCCGTCGCCTTCGAGGCGGACCTCGGCCTCTCCCGAGAGCACGACGTAGAACGCGCATCCCGGGTCACCGCGCCGCACGATCCTGTCCCCCGTTTCAAAGGACAGTTCCCGGCCTTCCGCCTTCAGGTAGTCGACGGCCTTTTCATTCAGGACCGGTCCCGAATTCTTTTCCTCGGCCATGCGCCTCTTTTCCTGATTGGAAGGTAGCCGTTTTCACTCGCGGATTCAAGTGTCGCAGGCCTCCGGGACACCGATTCCCTCCATATCGCGCCCCCCGGAGCCAGACACGGGGCACGCCGCCCGCGGCATGCTCCGATCACCTGATCACGACCCCCAGAGGCACCCCCATCTCCAACCTCAGTTGTAGACCTCATCTACAACTTTGGTTGGAGGCGCACGGTGGCAGAAGGCATTACATTGGCGCCATCTCATCGGTGGTTTTTCTCTTTGCACTTTGAAAAGACATCGGTTTATGCTGATCGGGATATGATCCCAGTCGGTCACGCGGCCATGCAACGTCGGCCGAATGTTTTTTTCGGGGAGGGACCATGGTTTATCCGTTCAAGAATCTGATATTCGAAGGCGGCGGCGTGAAGGGCATCGCCTACGTAGGGGCCCTGAAGGTACTCAAGCAGAAAGGTATTCTGCCCCAGATCGAGCGCGTGGGAGGCGCTTCAGCGGGTGCGATCATAGCCCTCCTGGTCGGCCTGGGCTACTCGGTATCGGAGCTCAAGACGATCCTGGGCGCGCTGAATTTCAAGAATTTCATGGACGATTCATGGGGAGTGATCCGGGACACCGAGCGCCTGATCAGGGAGTTCGGCTGGTACAAAGGGCAGTTCTTCAGGAACTGGGCGGCGGAGCGGATCGCCGAGAAGGCGGGCAACGGCGAGGCAACCTTCCAGGAACTCGCGAAGAAAGGCACATTCCACGACATGTACTTCATGGGAACCAACCTCTCGACG
>Ga0315556_1001558_pt1 | contig 13758 bp, 12 predicted proteins | sample SalMarSW160310MG_FD_202112 | JGI IMG/M metagenome (GOLD analysis project Ga0315556, IMG submission 202112) | Salt marsh sediment microbial communities from the Plum Island Ecosystem LTER, Massachusetts, United States - Salt Marsh Sediment SW1603-10 ...
CGCACGGTTCCGCCTGTGGAAGGTCGCGCGAATCGGCCGGGCTCCGTCCTCCTGGTCCGCCGGGTACGCCCGAAGCTGCCCCGAGCGAGTGCCCTCTGCAGCGAGGTGCGTCGTCCGGGGCCGGGAGCCCAAGGGCCGGGAGCACCACCGCCATGGTGACGGCATGCGGGCAGTGCCACGTTGGTCCGCAGGCCGCCTGGGAGACGACGAAGGACTCGCGCTACCAGGACGTGCAGTGCGAGAGCTGCCACGGCGACGCCAACGCGGCGCGCTCGGCCCTGCTCACCAGGCTCTCGAGGGTGAGCGACCGGGCGGACACGCTCATGGCCATGCTCACGCGAATCGACCCGAACCTGGACGGGGCGGGCGGCCCGATCGACCCGAACGACAACACGCTGTCGGTGGCCGAGGGCGCGTTCTTCAACTACAAGCTGGCCAACTGGACGGCTCGATTCAGGCGGGCGGTCCCACAGGGGCCGCCCGCCTCTTCATTTCGGCCTCTCTCAGCGGGACGAGAGCATCTCGAGGGTGTGAAGTTCGACGAGGGTGACCTCCAGCGCCCTGAGGACGCCCCGGCGCACCGGGGCCGACAGGCCCCGCCCGGGACCGAAGCGGGCGGCCTCGATTCCGACGACCACGAGCCGGTCGGGGAGCTGTCCCAGGACCTTCCCCAGCGCGATGATCTCCCCGAGTCCCAGGCCGTGGCTGGACGGGTGGGGCGGGGAGACGGGGAGGACGTCGCCAAGAGCGTCCAGCCGGTGCACGGTCCCCGGCGGGGCCCCCGAACACACGGCGTCGATGACCACGGCCAGAGGTGCGCCCGTCCACAGGTCGAGGAGATCGGCCTCCCGGCCCGGGAGCGCCGCCACCCGAACGTCGGGCGGCGCCAGGAGGGCCAGGAGGCGGACCGCCTCGAGGCCGGCAGCGTCGTCGCTCCGATCCGGCGACCCGAGTCCGACGACGAGCGCGCGCCCCGAGCTCGACCCGGGCATGCTCACGGCTCGCCGATCTCCAGCCGCAGAAAGTGGGTGGCGCACGAGATGCACGGGTCGTAGCTGCGCACCACCCGCTCGCAGGCGTGCTCCAGCTCCGGCCGCGGCAGGGCGAGCGACCGCTGGACGGTGGCCCGCAGGTCCTCCTCGATGACGCGCTGGTTCTGGGAGGTGGGCGGGATGATGCGCGCCACCCGGATCGCCCCGTCCTTGTCGAGGTCGTACCGGTGGTACAGGAGCCCGCGGGGCGCTTCGGTGCAGCCGTAGCCGGTGGCCTCCCGCGGCTCGACGCTCACGGCCGGGCGCGCGGGGGGCTCGTAGCTGTCGAGGATGCGCAGCGCCTCCTCGCACGCGTGCACGACTTCCACGGCTCGCACGACGATGCTCCGGTGCGGGTTCCGGCACGCCGGCCCGAGCCGGGCATCCCTCGCCGCCTCGAGGGCGACGGGCGAGAGGCGCTCCGAGTTGAGCGCGTAGCGGGCCAGGGGACCCGTGAGATAGGCGCCGCGCTCCTCGATGTGGGCCTGGAGGGCGTGAGTGTAGTCCGCCTGCTCCTCCGTGACGTGCGCCTCGAACTCGGATGGTTCGATGTCCAGTCCCGCCGTGGAGGCCGGGCGGCCCTCGTACATGGGGTACCGGTCCGGGTGGCGCAGCGCCACCAGCTCGCACTCCAGCTCCGACTCCGGCGCCTCGAAGCCCGCCACCCAGCGCACGGTGTCGAGCGCGGCGTCTCTGGCCCGGAGGACCCGCTCCCTGAGCGCCGCCAGCTCGTCGAGGGCCGGCAGATGGAAGAAACCGCCCACCCGCACGTTCACCGGGTGGATCTCGCGGCCTCCCAGCAGGGTCACGATCTCGTTTCCCAACTTCTTGAGATCCAGACCTCGGCGCACCGCGTCCGGATGTTCCCGGGCCATGGCGATTCCGTCCTCGTAGCCCAGGAAGTCCGGAGCGTGCAGCATGTAGATGTGGAGGGCGTGGCTCTCGATCCACTCACCGCAGTAGAGCAGCCGGCGGAGCTCGCGGACCGGCTCGTCCACGCTCACGCCGCATGCGTCCTCCATCGCGCGGCACGCGCTCATCTGGTAAGCCACGGGGCAGATGCCGCAGATGCGTGCCGTGATGTCGGGCGCCTCGCTGAAGTCCCGGCCCCGGAGGAGCGCTTCGAACAGGCGCGGAGGCTCGAACAGCCTGAGCTGCGCCTCCACGACCTGGCCTCCTTCCACCCGGACGTACACGGACCCGTGCCCTTCCACGCGGGCCAGACCGTCGATCCGGATCGTCCGGGTCCGGCGATCGGAGCGGCCGGGACGCTCAGCCATCGGACTCCGCCTCCGCCTGCGCCCGGAAGGCGGGCGCGTCGGCGTTGTAGGTGCGCAGTGCCCGGACCACCTCCTCCGGGGTCGCCCCCAGCCGTTCGCGCCACCACCCGGCCAGGGAGGGCAGGTTGGGCGTTTCCTTGGGACCGAAGCAGCCGTAGCAGCCGCGATCATAGGCGGGGCACAGCGCCCCGCAACCGGCCTGCGTGACCGGGCCGAGGCAGGGGACCCCGCGGGCGACCATGACGCATGCCGTGCCGCGGCGCTTGCACTCTACGCACACGGAGTGGGGGCGGACGGCGGGATCCCGGCCGGCCAGGAAGGCCCCGATCACCTCCAGGAGCTGGGTCTTCGAGATCGGACAGCCGCGCAGCTCGAAGTCCACCGGCACGTGATCGGAGATGGCGGTCGAGGTGGCCAGCGTGTCGATGTACTCCGGCCGAGGATAGACCGCCGAGACGAAGGAGTCCCGGTCGCCGAAGTTGCGGAGCGCCTGGATCCCGCCCGCCGTGGCGCAGGCTCCAATGGCCACCAGGTGGCGCGAGACGCGGCGGATCCGCTTGAGCTTCTCGACATCCTCGGTGGACGTGATCGAGCCTTCGACCAGGGACAGGTCGTAGGGCCCGCGCAGCACGGCGCTGCTCGCCTCCGGGAAGTGGGCCAGCCTGACCCGGTCGGACAGGGCGAGGAGCTCGTCCTCGCAATCCAGCAACGTGAGCTGGCAGCCATCGCACGAGGCGAACTTCCACACGGCGAGCTTCGGCATCGGACGTGGCATGTCAGAGCTCCCGGATCCGGAGCAGCGGCTCGATCCGGGACAGGGAATACACCGGCCCGTCCCGGCAAATGAGCTCCCCGCCCAGCTGGCAGTGCCCGCACAGCCCGATGCCGCACCGCATGTTTCGCTCGAGCGAGACGTAGGTGCGCTCCGCCGGAAGCCCGCGGCGGCCCAGCTCCCGGCCGACGTACCGCATCATGACCTCGGGGCCGCACAGCAGGGCCACGCAGTCCTCCGGCTCGATGGGCGCGTAATCGAGAAGCTGGGTCACCACGCCCACGTGGCCCCTCCACGGGCCGACGGCGTGGTCCACCGTGATCTCGACCTCCACGTCGAAGCGGGCCCTCCAGCGCCGGAGGTCGTCGGCGAACACGAGGCCGCGGGGGGAGCGCGCGCCGTACAGGAGGCTTACGCGACCGAAGCGGCTCCGCTCCCCCAGGATCCGGCAGAAGGCCGACCGGAGGGGGGCGAGTCCGACGCCGCCCGCCACGAGCAGCACGTCGTGCCCCGCCGCCTGGTCGATCGGCCACGCGTTCCCGAACGGTCCGCGCACGCCGAGGAGGTCGCCTCGTCGGAGCGCGCAAAGCGCGCGCGTCACCGCACCCACCGCTCGCACCGTGTGCGCGAGGAGGCCGGGCGGCCCCGTCGGATCCCCGCTGATCGAGATGGGAGCTTCGCCGACCCCGAACACGTACAGCATGTTGAATTGCCCGGGGGCGTACGTTCTCTGCCCGTCGCCGTCCACGGGTTCGAGCTCCAGCGTCCAGGTGTCCGGCGTCTCCTGGCGCGTTCGACGCACCCGGTGGATGGCCGGCACCATCGGGTCCGGAGGGGCCGCGTCGTCGGGCGTCCGCACGAGGTCGCTCATCGAGGGGTCTCTTCGGCCCGCTACCGCGCCCGCACGCCGCCGTACACGTCCAGGAGCTGGACGCTGGCCGCCTCGAGGCGCTGCATCATCACGCCGGTCACCCGCTTGAGGAGGTCGTAGCCCAGGCGGGCGTCGGCCTCGCACTTGTCCCTCAGACAGGCCCCGTCGAACACCAGCGCGCGTGTGAGCTCCAGGGCCCTCGCATCGAAGACCCAGCGGTAGGGCGGCATGAGCCAGGAGAAGCCCAGCACCTCGCCCTCGCCGGCGCTGAGGACCGTGATCGTCCCTCGGGCCGGATCGTGGACCTCCACCACCGCGCGACCGCTTCGCAGGAGGTAGAAGCGATCGGCCGGCTCGCCCTCGCGGAAGAGGTAGTCCCCGGCCTCGAATCGCGCGTTGGTCCCGCAGCCCGCGATCAGGGCCAGGTCCTTCGGCTCCATGCCCGCGAAGAATGGATGTTCTGCCAGGAGCTGCTCGAGTCCCTTCAAGGATCACCTCCGATTCCGGATGTCTCCCGGTGCTCGGGCGCGTCGCCGGGCCAGGCGTCCGGGCTCCGCCGCAGCGCCGCGACCTCCTCCGTCAGGTCGATGCCCACCGGGCACCAGGTGATGCACCGGCCGCAGCCCACGCACCCCGAGCTGCCGAATTGATCGAACCAGGTGCCGAGCTTGTGGGTCAGCCACTGCCGGTACCGGGACGCGGCCGACTGGCGGACGCTGCCGCCGTGAATGTGGGAGAAGTCGGTGTGGAAGCAGGAGTCCCAGCGTCTCCAGCGCTCGGCCACCCGGCCCGACAGGTCGCCGGTGTCCTCGACGCTGGAGCAGAAGCAGGTGGGACACACCAGGGTGCAGTTACCGCAGGTGAGGCAGCGGTCGGCCACGTCCTTCCAGCGGGGATGCTCCAGGGTCTCTGCCAGGAGTTCCCGGACGCCGTCCGTGTCCAGGGTCCTCCCCATCCGTCCGGCCGCCCGCGACACCACCGCTGCCGCCGCCGCCTCGTCGGCTGCCGATGCCTCCCGGCGGGGCAGCCGCTCGAGCACACGCTCGCCCCGGCCGGAGCCTGCCGTCACGGTGAAGTGGGAGCCGTCGGGATCCAGGATCTCGGTGAGCGCGAGGTCGTAGCCTCCGTCGACGCCCGGTCCGGTGCCCATGGACGAGCAGAAGCACGTCCCGCCGGGATCTCCGCACTGGACCGCCACCAGGAAGGCCGCCTCCCGGCGGGCCCGGTACGTGGGGTCGGCGAAGGCACCTGCCAGGAGCACCCGGTCCTGGATTCGGATCGCATGGAGCTCGCAGCCCCGGACGCCGATGAGCGCGTAGCGCGGCTCGGGCTCCTCGTCCGTACGGAGCTCCAGTCCGTCTTCCGTCCTCCGGGCGCTCCACAGCCGCCGCTTCGGCGGATACAGGTAGCGCTTCCAGGCCTCGGGGCCGAGGGCGTAGCCGAACAGGGCCCGGTCCCCGCGTCTCTCGAGACGATAGCGGCCGCCATCCTGCTCCTCGGTCCAGCCCTCGGGGAGGTCGGAGGTCGACCGGATCGAGCCGTAGGCGATCGTTGCGTCCCGGACGGTGGGTCCGACCAGGTCGTAGCCCTCGGCCACCAGGTGGGCGAAGAGTGCGTCGAGTCCCTCGCGTTCGATGACCTGCACGTCACGCTCCTCGTGTGGCTGCCGGCAATCGTGCGGTTCAGGCGTCGCCGCCCGGCCCCGCCTGCGCGTGCTCCTGGAGGCGCTGTTGGATCTGCTCCATGAGCTCGAGGCAGCCATCGGTCTGGTCGGCCATGTTCCGGAAGCGCTCTTGCAGCTGCTCCATGCTGCGGTTCATGACCGGGTCGTCGCCGAAGCCGGGCTCGCCGGCCATCTGTCGCAGCTGTTCCATGCTCCGGGTCATCTGCCGGACCATGTCCCCGGTCGAGCCCAGCATGTCCTGGAGCTGCCGGTGTTGCCGCAGCTGGTCGCGGGCCTGGTCCCGCGTGCGCAGCTGGTCCATCTGCTGCGACAGTTGCCGGTCCATCTGGTGGATGCGGTCCTGGAGCTGGTCCATGCGCTGCATCGTCTGCTGCATGCTCTGCATCTGCTGCTGCATCCGGCCCATCTGCTGACCGTGACCCTGCGCGAGCACGGTGCCCGGAACCACGAGGCCGAGGCCGATGAGCAGCGCGGCGGCGAGCGTCTTCGTGCCTTTCATGGTGAATTCCTCTCGTCGCGCGCCCCTCGGCGCGCCTGGTGGGTCGTTCGTCGGGCGCTCACAGCCTCGTCGTCCAACCGACCGACACGGAGACGTCGGGGCTGGACTCGGACAGGCCGATTGTCACGCCCACGCTGAGGCTCCGGCCCTCCCCGAGCCGGTAGCCGATGGCCCCGCCCACGTCGAGCGGGGGGTCCGTTCCGGCCACGATGCGGCTGTAGCCCGACAGGGACGCCAGGAGCGAGACCCTGTCGGCGAGCCGATGGCCGATGCCCACGGAGTAGCTCACGGGGTTCTGGAGCGGCAGGTCGGGCAGGTCGCCCAGCACCCAGTAGCCCACCTCCCCGAACAGCAGGGTCGAGCCCAGGCGACCGGCGACCGACAGGGCGCCGCCCCCGTCCCACTCCCCCGTGCCGAAGCCTCGCGCGGGGTCGGCGAGCGGCGCCTTGACCTCGCCCGAGAGCGTCACGCTGACGTCCCCGCGGCCGCGCGGGACCAGGTCGACGCTCACCCGGAGGGTCGGGTCGCCCACGCCGACCTGGTCGAAGGAAGCCGTGTCGGGCAGCGTCACGCCCGGGCGTGTCGACATGGCCCGGGGGAGCCGGGCCCCCGGCACCGGCGCGGCGCCGCCCCCGCCTGCGGCGGAGCCGGCGGCCAGCGCTCCGGCGAGGCCCCCGCGCGCGTCCATGCCCATACCCGGTCCTCCGTGCCCGCGCCGCTGCAGCGAATCCCCGACGGCTCCCCCCTGCGGCCCGCCCGTGGGAACGCCGCCGCCAGTCGTATAGGAGATCCAGGGCGTGCTCTGGTAGATGAGGGGGAGGTTCGCGGAGAGCCGAAGGCGTCCGCTGCGCACGGCGAGGCCCGTGAACAGGTAGGCGGAGTTGGTCCGCTCCGTGAACAGGTACTTGCCGGTCGCGAACTGGAGAGAGCCCGAGTACGTGACCTCCTGGGCGGCTGCCGGGCGCGCGGCCACGAGGAGGAGCAACGCCGCGGCGTCCCGGAGCGTGGGCCGGGGAAGGGAGCGAAGGGCGGAGACGATCCTCTGGCTCATCGTTGATCGGCCGGATCGGGGGACGTGGACGAGCCCGGCATCCACGGGGCGCGCGTGCTCGACCCAAAAGTGCAATCTGGGCGTGTCGACCGCGCCGATCTGTCGGGAGGCTTCCGGGTCCGACGGTGGGGAAAAGCACGGCGGAGCGTGTCGGAGTCTTCCGCCGCACGTCCGGGTGCGTGAGGCTCCGTCCCATGGGCGACGTGGACGTGCACGCCCTCCGGTCGCTGGACCTCGACCTGCCCACCTCGGGCTCGATCGGGTTCGAGGATCACGACATCACGGAGGCCGACGAAGCCGAACTGACCCGCTTCCGGCGCGAGCACGTGGGCTTCGTGTTCCAGTTCTACGGACTACCAGGCCGGCGTGCCGGTGCTGGAGCGCGGCCGAGCGGGCGCGCCCCGGCACGGCGATCCCCTACACGGCGCGCCGGCATTCCCCCGATAGTGGGCGCGGGGGTACGCCCGGGACATTGCACGAGGACGGAGGAGGTACGTCCGCACGCCCGTTCAGGGCCCGCCGGGGGCCCGTGGCCCCCGGGCCGTCGGAGCGCCCCGAGACTGCAGTCGTCGAGTCGACTCCCCGCAGCGAGGATGCGACCATGCAGACCGCTCCCGAGATCAGCTTCCGGAACGTCGAGCCCACGCCCGCCCTCCGGGCCCAGATCGACGAGGAGATCGGACGGCTCGAGCGCTTCTTCGACGGGATCACCAGCTGCCACGTCATGGTGGAGGTGCCCCATCCCCGGCACAGGGAGGGCAACCTCTATCACGTCCGGGTCGAGGTGCGGGTGCCGGGCACCGAGCTGGTCGTGAGCCGCCAGCCGCCGACCCAGGAGCAGCGCGAAGAGCTGCGGGTCGCCGTGACCGAGGCCTTCGACTCCATGGCACGGCAGATCGAGGACTACGTCCGCAAGCTCCGGGGCCAGGTCAAGACGCGGGAGGAGCTTCCCCATGGCCGCGTCGTGCGCCTGTTCGCCTACGAGGGCTACGGGTTTATCGAGACCCCCGACGGGGACGAGTACTACTTTCATCGGAACAGCGTGCTGGGCGGCGACTTCGACCGCATGGAGATCGGCAGCCCGGTGCGGTTCTCGGTGGAGGAGGGGCTGGAGGGTCCCCAGGCGAGCACCGTCCGCCTGCAGGGCGGTCGAGCCGTACCGGCGGGTGAGGGCCCCCTGGAGTGACGCTCGGACGGCCGTCGCCGGCCCGTCGACCGGCGGAGCGATCCCCGAGGCGGGCGCGGAGACTCGCTACGGACGCGTGGTGCCCCGCGACCTCCTCTCCACCTCCCAGGCTTCTTCGAGCAGGGCCCGGACCTCGTCGTCGGTGAGCTGCGGATAGTCCAGGTACCACACGCCGATGGCGAAGAAGGCGTCGGGCCGGACCGGGCTGTGGGAGATTCCCCGCGGGTCCCCGACGTCCGACTGGCGTCGCGCGGGCGGAACTTGGGCGGAACTTGGGCGGAACTTAGAGGAACTCCGGGCCGATGGTGGGCGCCGATGAACGAGAATCTGGTACCCGGGACGCTGGAGCTGGAGAGGCTCGACGACCACCGATGGCTCCTGCCCCGCCGGGGGGCCATGCGGGTCGACGGGATCGTCTACGCGGACGATCGTCTCATCGAGGACGTCCGACACGACGAGTCCCTCCGTCAGGTGGCCAACGTCGCGTGCCTCCCGGGAATCGTCGGCCGTTCCATCGGCATGCCGGACATCCACTGGGGCTATGGCTTTCCGATCGGGGGCGTGGCGGCCTTCGACCCGGACGAAGGCGGGGTCGTGAGCCCGGGCGGCGTCGGCTACGACATCAACTGCGGGGTCCGCCTCCTGCGCTCCGACCTCTCCGAGGCCGACCTCCGCCCACGGCTCGAGCCCCTCATGAACCAGGTCATGCGGGACGTTCCCTCGGGGGTCGGCTCCCACCACCGCGGCGGCGGGCTGCCCGTCGAGGAGCTGCGGTCCGTCCTCACCGGCGGGGTCCCGTGGGCGGTGGCGTCCCGGGGCTGGGGCGTGCCGGCCGACGTGGCCCGGATCGAGAGCGGCGGCGTGCTCCCGGGGGCCGATCCGGGCAGGGTGAGCGCCCGGGCCCTGGACCGCGGCCGCGACCAGCTCGGGAGCGTCGGCTCGGGGAACCACTTCATCGAGGTGGGCTACGTCGACCGGCTGTTCGATGAGCCCGCGGCGGCCGCCCTCGGGCTGGAGATGGGGACGGTCACGGTGCTCATCCACTCGGGCTCCCGGGGGCTGGGCCACCAGGTGTGCACCGACTACCTGGAGGTGATGCTGGACGCGGCCGGGGACCACGGCATCCGGCTCCCCGACCGGCAGCTGACCTGCGCGCCGCTCGACTCGCCCGAGGCCCGGGACTACCTGGCCGCCATGGCGGCGGCGGCCAACTTCGCCTTCGTGAACCGGCAGCGCATGGCCCACCTGGTCCGGGGCGCGTTCGAGCGTGTGTTCGAGCGGCCCTGGGAGGCGCTGGGCCTGGGGCTCGTCTACGACGTGGCCCACAACAACGCCAAGTGGGAGACGCACGTCGTCGAGGGTCGCGAGCGGCGGGTGTGCGTGCACCGGAAGGGGGCGACCCGGGCCTTTCCCCCGGGCCACCCGGAGCTGGATCCCACCTTCGCCGGAATAGGACAACCTGTCCTAATTCCGGGCGACATGGGCCGCTACTCCTACGTGCTGGTCGGCACCCGGCAGGCGTTCGAGGAGACGTTTGGTTCGTGCTGCCACGGCGCCGGCCGCCGGATGAGCCGGACGCAGGCCCGCAAGGTCGCGGGGGGACGGGCGCTCAGGCGGGAGTTCCGCGAGCGGGGCATCGTGGTGCGGGCGGCGTCGCGGGCGACGATCGCCGAGGAGCTTCCGGAAGCGTACAAGGACGTGGCCGACGTGGTCGACGTCGTCCACCGGGCGGGCATCGGGCGCAAGGTGGCTCGCCTCCGGCCGATGGGCGTGCTCAAGGGTTGAGCCGCCGCCCGCGCCGGGAGGGTGCCCGCGCCTCCCGCCGACGGCCTCGACTACGCGGCATCGTCCGTCCGGCCTACCTCCTCTGGCCCCTTCCTCCCCACGGTGGGGAGGGGGATGGCCCTACAGACGGGGGCACGCCCGTGGATGAGCTTCCGTAATCGACTATGGACGAGACGTCCGCGGACGAAACGGAGGACCATGAACGTACCTGCAATCCTGCTGAACAGCGGCTGGTTGGGGCCCGTGGCCCGGCTCGACGAAGACGACCCTCAGGGCGGTCCGCCCCATGGAGGGCCCGACGCGGACGGAGCATCCGATCCGCGCGCGCCCGACGACCCGGAGCGGGAGCCGGAGTCCCCGCCGGTCGTCTCGGCGCCCGGCAAGCTCACCTGGTGAGGATCGAGAGCGCCGTCCGGGCCACGGTCGGCGCGCGCCCCCTCCGGACCGCCTCCAGGAAGCTCCGCTCGAACACCAGGCGGGCCCGGCAGTCCGGGCAGCCATCCAGGTGCCGGGCCACCCGGCGCTCCCAGGCGGCCGTGAGCTCCCCGTCCAGGTAGTCGTAGAGGCGCTCGAGAACGTCCCGGCAGGTGATCCACGGTCCGGAGGGGAGGGCACGCGCGCCCGCGCCCCCAGACTGGCCCTGGCTCATACGAACCCCTCCGCTGACGGCGACCCGCTCCGCGGAATCCCACCCATGCCGTGGCGGGGCGCCGCCCCGGGGCCGAAGCGGTCCACGACAGCACCCCGCCCACCACGCACACCGGTGGAACGACGAACGGGTTCGCGTGGTTCCTGGGCCCCCGTCCCCCTTTTCCGCCCGGGGACCCCGACCTAGCTTCGCCGCCATGCACGAAACCACGACCCGCGCCTCCGGCGCTCCGGCCCCCGTCGCTCGCCTTCCCCTCGCCCGCACGTCGACGGTGCTCGTCGCCGTCGCCCTGACCGCGCTCGCCGCGCCGGGGCTGCCCGGCTCGGGCGGGCCCGCGCCCGGCTCGCCGCCCCTGGTCGCCCAGGAGGCGCCGTATCGAGGCCTGCCGGTCGAGGGCGGCGTGACGGAGACGGCGCTCCTCCTCCGCCAGATGGGAGGAGTGAAGCGGGTCCTGCTCATCGCCGCGCACCCGGACGACGAGGACACGGCGCTCCTGGCGGAGCTGGCCCGGTTCGAGGGGGCCCGCGCCGCCTATCTGGCTCTCACGCGTGGCGAGGGGGGGCAGGACCTCATCGGCCCCGAGCTAGGGAAGGGGCTCGGGCTCATCCGCACCGAGGAGCTCCTGGCGGCCCGCCGGCTGGACGGGGCGGAGCAGTTCTTCTCCCGGGCGTACGACTTCGGCTTCTCCAAGACGATGGCCGAGTCCTTCGGCCACTGGCCCCGCGACACCCTGCTCAGCGACATGGTGTGGGTCATCCGCACCTTCCGGCCGCAGGTGATCGTGTCGATCTTCAGCGGCACCCCGGCCGACGGCCACGGCCAGCACCAGGTGGCCGGCGATCTCACCCCGATCGCGTTTCGGGAGGCGGCCGATTCGACGAAGTTTCCCGAGCAGCTCCGCTGGGGGGCCCGGCCGTGGCGGGCGGAGAAGCTGTACCGGCGCACGTGGCGGAGCAGCGACAGCGTGACGCTGCGGATCCCGACCGGCAACTACGACCCGGTCCTCGGCCTGTCCCCCTTCCAGCTGGCCATGTTGAGCCGGAGCCAGCACCGCTCGCAGGACATGGGGCAGCCCCGGCCGCCGGGGCCGCGCTTCACCCGTCTCATGCTCCTTCAGAACCTCACGAAGGCCGCGCCGGGCGCCGGACTCTTCGCCGGAATCGACACCACGCTCACGGGCCTGGCCGACGGCGTGGCGCCGAAGCGCCGCCAGGCGGCCGGGCGGGAGCTCGTCGCGTACCGGACGGCCGTGCAGGTGGCCCGGGACTCCCTCCGGGCCCTCGACCCGGGCGCCGCGGTTCCACCGCTGCAGCGGGCGGTCGGGGCCATCGACTCGGCTCGCGCCATCGCGGAGGGCGCCGACCCGGCCGCGCGTGCCGCGCTCGACCGGCAGGCCGGGCTCGCGGCCCGGGCGCTGCTGTCGGCCTCCGGGGTCACCTTCCGCTTCCGGGCCGAGGACGACCTGTGGATTCCCGGGGCCACGGTCCGCGTCCACGCGGAGCTGTGGAACGGCGGGTCACGGCCCGTCCAGGCGGGCGCTCCCGAGCTGGCCCTCCCGGACGGCTGGTCGGCGCGGCTACTGCCGGCCGATAGCGTACGGGCGGCCGGCTCGCGGCGCCCGGGCTTCTTCGGGGTCGCGCCCTCGGCGGCTGGCGGGAGATCCGGCCTGCGGCTTCCGGCCGGCCGCCTGGCGCGCTGGACGTTCGACGTGCACGTGCCGGCCGACGCGCGTCCCACCGAGGAGTATTTCCTACGGCAGGACACGGTGGGCGACCTGTACCGGTGGCCCGAGGACCCGTCGCTCCGGGCTCGACCTCTGAACCCGCCCCTGGCGACCGGACGGATGTCCGTTCGCGTGGGCGACGGACAGGCGGTCTCGGCCACCGGGGAGGTGCGCTACCGCGGGGTGGACAAGGCCCGTGGCGAGTTCTGGCGTCCGGTCTACGTGGTCCCGCGCGTGTCGGTCACGGTCGAGCCGGGCGTCGTCGTGTGGCCTGCCGAGTCGGAAGGAGCCGATGGCACCGTGGACGCCGGTCGCCAGGTGACCGTGACGGTCCGGAGCGAGGCCCACGACACGCTCGACCTCGACGTCGGGCTGGACCTTCCGGGCGGCTGGACGTCGGATCCCGCCTCGACCCGGATCGTCCTGGACGAGCGCGGGGCGACCGAGAGCCGCACCTTCACGCTGCGGCCCGGCGGAGACGGGGCGCAGGGCGCGGGCGACGCGTCGGGCCAGGAGGGTCCCGATGGCTCGCGGACCTACCGGGTGACGGCGGCGGCGCGCGCGGCCGGCCGGACCGCCGCCGCGGGCCACGGGCCCTGGTCGCGGGAGCTCACCTTGCTCGGCTTCCCTCACACCGACCCGGTGCCCCTGTACCGCGACGCGAGCGTCCGGCTGGAACGCTTCCCGGTGCGCGTGGACCGGTCGCGGAAGGTCGGCTACGTGATGGGCTCGGGGGACGCGGTTCCGGACGCGATCCGGCAGCTGGGGCTGCCCGTCAGCATGATCGGCCCGGAGCAGCTCCGCTCCGGGGACCTGTCGGCCTTCGACGTGATCGTGCTCGGCGTGAGGGCGTACGAGGTGCGCAAGGATCTGCAGGCGGCCAACCAGCGCCTCCTGGACTGGGTGCGGGCCGGCGGGACGCTCATCGTCCAGTACAACAAGTACGAGTACGTCGACGGCGGCTATCCCCCGTACTCGGCCACCATGGCCCACCCCCACGACCGGGTCACCGACGAGCACGCGCCCGTCACCCTCCTGCACCCGAACTCTCCGGTGCTGAGCGAACCCAACCGCATCGGCCCCGGGGATTTCGACGGCTGGATCCAGGAGCGCGGGCTGTACTTCCTCCACAGCTGGGATGATCGCTACACGCCGCTCCTCTCCATGCACGACGCCGGAGAGGCGCCGAAGGAGGGGAGCCTGCTGGTGGCTACGCTCGGGAAGGGC
>Ga0315556_1001560_pt1 | contig 13744 bp, 13 predicted proteins | sample SalMarSW160310MG_FD_202112 | JGI IMG/M metagenome (GOLD analysis project Ga0315556, IMG submission 202112) | Salt marsh sediment microbial communities from the Plum Island Ecosystem LTER, Massachusetts, United States - Salt Marsh Sediment SW1603-10 ...
TGCGGAGTTCCGTCTGTAACCGGGCCGCATAGAATGGTACAAAAGGATATTGCTGGTATGGCACGGTTCATGCACTATGGTTTAGTGTACGGAACGAACAGCCTGGTTCCGTTCCGCCCCTGCAGGTATTTGGTTAGTCGCTGATTCCATTTGATAATGAAGCAGTCACTGCAACTCAGAATCGGTCAAAGCCTGACCATGACACCTCAGCTGCAGCAGGCCATCCGGCTGCTCCAGCTGTCAACACTGGAACTCCAGAACGAGATCCAGCAGACCCTGGATTCCAACCCGCTGCTGGAGCAGGACGAGGGCAACGGCAGCGAGGCGGCCGAACCGGCGGAACGGCTGGATGGGGAGCGTGAGTCGATCATTACCGCCGAGGGTACCCCGGATTCCATCCCGGACGAATTGCCGGTCGATACCAGCTGGGACGACGTGTTCGATACCGGGGCCACCAGTTTCAGTGCCCCGGAATCCAGCAACCGCGACCTGCTGGAAACGGTCACGGTCAGCGGAGAAAACCTGCACGACCACCTCGCCTGGCAGGTGGACCTGACCAACCTGTCCGACAAGGACCGCTACATCGCCCGCACGGTGATCGACTCCATCGGCGACGACGGCTATCTGGCCGTGTCCACGGATGAACTGCTCAAGAGCATGGCTCCTGCGCTGGAGATCGATCCGGAGGAAGTCGAGGCGGTCATTCACCGTATCCAGCAGCTCGACCCGGTCGGCGTCGGCGCGCGCGACCTGCGGGAATGCCTGCTGCTGCAGTTGCAGCAGTTCGACCCGGACAGCCCCTGGCACAGCGAGGCCCGGACGCTGCTGCAGCACTATTTCACCCTGCTCAGCAACCGCGACTATGCGCGCCTGTGCTCCAAGCTGAACCTGACGACCGACGACCTGCAGCATGTCATTCACCTGATCCAGTCACTCAACCCGCGCCCCGGCTCGGCCTATAACACCACCGAGCCGGAATACATCATTCCCGACGTCTACGTGTTCAGGAAGGACAACGCCTGGCAGGTGGAACTGAATCCCGAGTCGATACCCCGGCTGCGCATCAATTCGCTCTATGCCAACATGATCAAGCGCGGCAGCAACAGCAAGGACAACAACTACCTGCGCGACAACCTGCAGGAAGCGCGCTGGTTCCTGAAGAGCCTGCAGAGCCGTCACGAGACGCTGCTCAAGGTGGCCGGCAGCATCGTCGAACGCCAGCACGCCTTCTTCGAGCACGGCGAGGAAGCGATGAAACCGATGGTGCTGCGCAGCATCGCCGAGGCCATCAATATGCATGAATCGACCGTGTCCAGGGTCACCACGCGCAAATACATGCACACACCGCGCGGGATTTACGAATTCAAGTATTTCTTTTCCAGCCACGTCAACACCGAGGCCGGCGGGGAATGTTCCGCGACGGCCATCCGCGCCATCATCAAGAAGCTGGTAGCGGCCGAAAATCCGGCCAAGCCGCTCAGTGACAGCAAGATGGCCGACGTGCTGGCCGCGCAGGGAATCAATGTGGCGCGCCGGACCATCGCCAAGTACCGCGAGTCGCTGTCGATTTCCCCATCCAATGAACGCAAACGCCTGACCTAGGCAAACCTCAAGGAGCATGATCATGCAAATCAACCTCACAGGAAATCACGTGGACCTGACCGAGCCGTTGCGTGACTACGTCAACGCCAAGATGGAACGCCTCGAGCGGCACTTCGATATCGTGCAGGACATCCACGTGGTACTGACCGTTGAAAAGCTGCGCCACCAGGCGGAAGCAACGCTGCATGTAGCCGGCGGCAACCTGTTCGCAGACTCCGTCCAGGAGGACATGTACGCGGCCATCGACGCGCTCGCCGACAAACTCGACCGCCAGCTCAGGAAACACAAGGAAAAAATGACCGACCACCACCGCAGCGAAGGGTCCATTGCCCGCGAACTGTGACCGGCATGATGGTGGCTGCCATACATTCGTTTTCCGGGAACATGTTTATAGTAATATCATGAAGATAACCTCCTTACTTGCACCAGAACGGGTTGTCGTGTGCGACGACATTGCCAGCAAGAAACGTCTGCTCGAACAGCTCAGCGAGTTGCTGGCCACCAGTTCACCGGGGCTGTCGAGTCATACCATCTTCGAGGCCCTCGTCAACCGCGAGCGGCTGGGCAGTACCGGCCTCGGCAAGGGCGTGGCCATACCGCACGGCCGCATGGCCAGCCTCGACCGTCCGGTATGCGCCTTTATCCGGATCCGTACCCCGGTCGACTTCGACGCCACCGACCGGCAACCGGTCGACCTGGTGTTCTCGCTGCTGGTACCGGAAGACTCCACCGAGGAGCACCTGCAGGTGCTATCCACCATCGCGGAGATCTTCAGTAACAAGGGAGTCTGCGCCCTGCTGCGCACCTGCGACGACACGGCGTGTGTCCTGGATACCCTGTTCGAATGGGAGAGCCAGCGCATTTCCGCATGACCACTACGCTTGTCATTGGCACCCTGTTTCACGACCTCGAGGAGAAGCTCGGCCTGTCCTGGGTATGCGGCGCGGAACAGGCAGGCCGCGTGCTGCATACCAGCGGCAACCACCTGCAGGAAATCTCGCTGGCCGGCCAGTTGAACCTGATCAACCCGCATCGCGTGCAGGTACTGGGCCGGCAGGAATTCGAATACCTGGACAAGCTCGGCAAGAACTCGCGCAAGGACGCCATCAGCCAGCTGTTCTCGGAGCAGACCCGCCTGGTGATCGTCTCCGGCAAGCTGGAGGCGCCCGCCGACCTGGTGACCGCGGCCCGGGTCAGCGGCATACCGCTGCTGTCGAGCCAGCTCAGCAGCCAGGACACCATCCAGCACCTGCAGTATTACCTGAGCAACTTCTTCGTCGAGAAGATCACCCTGCACGGTGTGTTCATGGAAGTCATGGGTACCGGGGTACTGATTACCGGCGATTCCAGTATCGGCAAGAGCGAACTGGCCCTGGAACTGCTGACGCGCGGCCATCGCCTGATTGCCGACGACGCAACCGAGTTCTCGCGCATTGCACCGGACACGCTCAACGGCACCTGCCCGGAAATGCTGCGTGACTTTCTCGAGGTGCGCGGGCTGGGCATCCTGAACGTGCGCGCCATGTTCGGCGACAGCGCCATCAAGCAGAGCCGCAACCTGCGGCTGATCATCGTGCTGCAGGATCTCGAGGATGCCGTCAGGATCGACCGTCTGCATGGCAGCCGCCAGATGCGCACCATCCAGGACGTCGAGATTCCGGAAGTCACGCTCCCGGTCGGGCCCGGCCGCAACCTGGCGGTGCTGCTGGAGGCCGCGGTGCGCAACCACATCCTGATCAGCAAGGGCTATGATGCCAGCGAGGCCTTCGTCGAACGCCAGAAGCAGCGCCTGGAGCAGACCCGGCCATGAACATGGTCATCGTCAGCGGGCTGTCCGGCTCGGGCAAGAGCGTTGCGCTGCATGCCCTGGAAGACATGGATTTCTACTGCATCGACAACCTGCCGGTCGGGCTGGTCACGGCCTTCGCGCGCGAGTTCAACAGTACCAACCTGGCCAACAACGGCCGGGTCGGCGTCGGGATCGATGCGCGCAATCACCCGGACCAGCTGGCACGCTTCCCGGCCATCCTGGACGAACTGCGCTCGCTCGGGGTCAACTGCCGGATCCTGTTCCTGCAGTCGGACGACGCCACCCTGCTGAAGCGGTTCAGTGAAACCCGCCGCAAGCACCCCTTGTCCAGCCGGAGCACGCCGCTGGCCGACGCCATCGAGCTCGAACGCAGCCTGCTGGAACCGATCTCCGCCAATGCCGATCTGTTCATCGACACCAGCCGCACCAACGTGCACCAGCTGCGGGAACTGGTCATGCAGAGCATCGGCAACACCCGCGGCGCCGGTTTTTCAGTGCTGTTACGCTCATTTGGCTACAAGCACGGCATCCCGGCGGATGCCGATTTCGTGTTCGACGCCCGCTGCCTGCCGAATCCCCACTGGATTCCGGACTTGCGCGGCCGCACCGGGCTTGATAAAGAGGTGGCTGACTACCTGGAGCAACAACCCGTGGTACACGATTACTACCGCCAGCTCGAGCACTACCTGACCGAGTGGATACCGCGCTTCAAGGCGGACAACCGCAGCTACCTCAGCATCGCCATCGGCTGTACCGGCGGGCAGCACCGTTCCGTGTACCTGGTCGACCGGCTCAGCCGGGGCCTGGGTGACCGGCTCGGCGAAATCGTCACGCGGCACCGGGAGCTGGAATGAAAGTCGCACTGCTGCTGATCACTCATGGCAACCTTGGCCGTGATCTGCTGGACACGGTGTCCGCCATTTTCGGCAGCGTGCCGCTCGAGGTACGCACCATCAGCGTGGCCAACGACTGCGACCCGGACGCCACGTTCGAACAGGCCGACGCGGCCTGCGCGCTGCTGGACCAGGGTGCCGGGGTACTGGTGCTGACCGACCTGTATGGCAGCACTCCCAGCAACATCGCCAACCGGCTGGCCGAGCGGCACCACGTCATCGTCGTCTCCGGAGTCAATGCCCCCATGCTGCTGCGCATCCTTAACTACGCGGACGGGCAACTGGAGACACTCGGCGAGATCGCCGTCAGCGGTGCGCGCAACGGCATCATACTGACCACGCACATGCAGGCCTCCTGACGTGCAGCAGAGGCCGGTCATCATCGTCAACAAGCTGGGGCTCCATGCCCGCGCCGCGGCCAAACTGGTCACGGTTGCCGGGGGCTTTACCAGTGACGTCGATATCGCCAGGGACGGCCAGCGCGTGAACGGCAAGAGCATCATGGGAGTCATGATGCTCGCCGCCTCGCGCGGTACCGAGCTGGTCATCTACACTTCAGGGGAAGACGAGATCGAGGCGGCCGACAGCATCGCGGAGCTGGTGGCCAACCGCTTCGGAGAGCACGAATAGCACAACGGCAGGCAGTAGCGGTGCTTGTGCAACGACAGGGGAAACGGTGCGGATGAGTCTGCTGCTGAGCGGTATCGGGGTTTCACGCGGGATTGCCATCGGCAAGGCGCATTTCATGCGCGGCAGCATCGAGGTGGTCGAGCTGGCCATCCCCAAGCATCTGCTGGAAGAGGAAATCGCGCGTTTCCGCGCCGCCGTGGACTTCGCCCGCAGCCAGCTGCGTGACCTGCACGCGCAGATCCCGACCGGCACCAGCGTCGACATCTCCTCGTTCATCGAGACCCACCTGCTGATGCTCAACGATGCCACCCTGTGCGACATACCGGTGGAACTGATCCGCGAGCTGCACTGCAACGCGGAGTGGGCGCTCAAGCTGCAGCGCGACGCCCTGGTCAGGGTGTTCGAGGAAATGGATGACCCGTACCTGCGCACCCGCCGTGATGACGTCGACCACGTGGTCAACCGTATCCTGCGCATCCTGCTCGAGCAGGACCAGCCCGGCAATGACACCCCGGCACTGGCGGGTGCCGTGGTACTCGCCGACGACCTGACACCGGCTGAAACCGTACTGCTGGAACACCAGGGCATCGCGGGCTTCGCTACCGAGTCCGGCGGCCCGCTGTCGCATACCGCCATCCTGTCACGCAGCATGGAGATTCCCGCCGTGGTGGGCGTGCACGGTGTGCAGCAATACCTGCGGGACGGCGAAACCGTCATCCTCGACGGACTGCAGGGCGTGCTGATCGTCGACCCTGACAAGGTCATGCTGGAGCACTACCGAGAGCGCCAGCAGGCGGAGCTCCGGCGCCGCGAGGAACTGGCCAGGATCGCACGGCAGCCGGCCGTCACCCTCGATGCCGTCCCGATCAACCTGCAGGCCAATATCGAGCTGCCGGAAGATGTCAGCTCCAGCGGGCTGGACAACGCCAGCGGGGTCGGCCTGTACCGCACCGAGTTCCTGTACATGAACCGTACCAGCCCGCCGGGCGAGGAGGAGCAGTTCGAAAGCTACCGCAGTGTCATCGAGGCCCTGAAGGGCAAGCCGCTGACCATCCGTACCCTCGATATCGGTGCCGACAAGCAGGTCGACGGCCGGCATGGCCGCAGCTGCAGCAACCCGGCGCTGGGCCTGCGCGCCATCCGCCTGTGTCTGAAGGACCTGCCGCTGTTCCGTACCCAGTTGCGCGCCATCCTGCGCGCCTCCGCTCACGGCCCGGTCCGCATCATGATCCCGATGCTGTCGAACACCCAGGAGCTGCAGCAGACGCTGACGCTGCTGAACGAAACCCGGCTCATCCTGCAACGGGAGGGCTGCGCCTTCGCGCCGGACGTCCAGACCGGCGGCATGATCGAGGTCCCGGCCGCTGCCATCACCGCCGCCGAGTTCGCCAGGCATCTGGATTTCCTGTCGATCGGCACCAACGACCTGATCCAGTACACGCTCGCCATCGACCGCGTCGACGATGAGGTCAACTACCTCTACGACCCGTTGCACCCGGCCGTGCTGCGGCTGATCAAGGTGACCATCGACGCCGGCCGCCAGGCCGGCATCCCGGTGGCCATGTGCGGGGAGATGGCCGGCGATCCACGCTATACCCGCCTGCTGCTGGGCATGGGCCTGACCGAGTTCAGCATGCACCACACCTCGCTGGCCGAGGTCAAGAACGTGATCAACCAGAGCGACATCGGCAAGCTCAGACCGCTGGTCGAGGAACTGCTCACCAACACCAGCGCCGGGCACATCCCGGCACGTATCGATTCCCTCAACAGCAACCTTACTGATTAGTTGCGGTCCTGATACACTGCGCCTGCCGCAGGCAGGCAGGCATTTTTCAGGAACGCGATTATGGCCGAGAGCGCCAGCCAGACGACCCAGACCACCGAGTCACGCCTTGAGCGGCTGACCCGCGCGCTCGATTCGGGCGCGGCCGGCCAGGTGCGCTACCTGCTGACCAATCTGCACGCGGCGGAGATCGCCGAGCTGCTGGAATCCTTCCCGCACGGCCCGCGTGAAATCCTCTGGGAACTGGTCGACCCCGAGGACCGCGGTGAAACCCTGGTCCACCTCAACGACGAGGTGCGTAACGACCTGATCCGGGAAATGGAAACCCACGATCTGGTCGCCGCGACCGAAACGCTGGATATCGACGACCTGGTCGACCTGCTGCAGGACCTGCCGGGCACGGTCACCAACGAGATCCTGCGCTCGATGGACAAGCAGAACCGGGTGCGGCTGGAATCCATCCTGCGCTACGACGAGGAGACCGCGGCCGGCCTGATGAACGTGGACGTGGTGACGGTGCGCGCCGACGTCTCGCTCGACGTGGTGCTGCGCTACCTGCGCCTGCACAAGGACGTCCCCACCGCCACCGACACGCTGTTCGTGGTCGACCGCAACGAGCGCTACCGCGGCGCCCTGCCACTCACCACCCTGCTCACCAACGATCCGGACCTGATGGTGGCCGCGGTCATGAACCGCGACGTCAGGGGCATCCCGGCCAGCACCCCGGACGTGGAAGTCGCGCGCATGTTCGAGAACCACGACCTGGTGTCCGCGCCGGTAATCGACGACCAGAACAAGCTGCTGGGGCGGATCACCATCGACGACGTGGTGGACGTCATCCGCGACGACGCCGACCACTCGTTGATGCGCATGGCCGGCCTGGACGAGGAGGACGACACCTTCGCCCCCATGCTCAAGAGTGCGCCGCGCCGCGCCCTGTGGCTGGGCATCAACCTGGTGACCGCCTTTCTCGCCTCCTGGGTGATCGGGCGTTTCCAGACCGCCATCGAGCACGTGGTGGCGCTGGCCGTGCTGATGCCGATCGTGGCCAGCATGGGCGGTATCGCCGGCAGCCAGACCCTGATCATCGTGATCCGCGGCCTGGCGCTGGGCAAGGTCGGCAGCAGCAACGCGCGCTGGCTGATGTACAAGGAACTCGGCGTCGCCATCTTCAATGGCATCACCTGGGCGGTGGTGGTCGGCTTCGTCTCGTACCTGTGGTTCCACAACACCGACATCGGCCTGATCATCGCCGCCGCGCTGACCATCAACCTGCTGTGCGCGGCCGCCGCCGGCCTGTCGATCCCCTTCATCCTGCGCTTCCTGAAGATCGACCCCGCCCATGCCGGCACGGTCATCCTCACCACCGTCACCGACGTGGTCGGTTATCTGGCGTTCCTCGGCCTTGGCACCCTCTTCCTGCTCTAGTGGACGGAGACTGTTTGCATGAACGAAAAGACTGAAACCCGCAACATGGCACTGTTCTGCGATTTCGAAAACGTCGCGCTCGGCGTGCGTGACGCCAGCTATGCCGCCTTCGACATCCAGAAAGTGCTGGAGCGCCTGCTGCTCAAGGGCAACATCGTGGTCAAGAAGGCCTACTGTGACTGGGCGCGTTACAAGGAATTCAAGGCGCCCATGCACGAGGCGGCGTTCGAGCTGATCGAGATCCCGCACGTGCGCCAGTCAGGCAAGAACTCCGCCGACATCCGCATGGTCGTCGACGCGCTGGACCTGTGCTATACCAAGTCGCACGTCGACACCTTCGTCATCCTCAGCGGCGACTCGGACTTCTCGCCGCTGGTCAGCAAGCTGCGCGAAAACGACAAGATCGTGATCGGGGTCGGCGTGAAGAACGCCACCTCGGACCTGCTGATCGCCAACTGCGACGATTTTATCTTCTACGACGACCTGGTGCGCGAATCGGCCAGGCCGAAACGTGCACGGCGCAAGTCGACCGCGAAAAAGCCCAGCCCGGGAACCGCCCCGAAGAGCGACGAGGACAAGCAGCAGGAGGCGCTGGACATGGTGCTGGAAACCGTCGAGGCGCTGTTCACGGAACGCGGCGAACAGGAAAAGGTCTGGGGCTCGATGGTCAAGCAGACGATCAAGCGCCGCAAGCCCGGCTTCAACGAGTCCTATCACGGCTTCCGCACCTTCGGCGACCTGCTGGAAGAGGCACAGAAGCGCAAACTGCTGGAACTGGAATACGACGACAAGTCCGGCGGCTACATCATCAAGGCATACAACCACTAGGGAAGCGCTGATTGCAGCGGCTATCCCCGTTATTCCGCAACGGGTAGTGGCCACGGCAGCACACGACCATTGACGCAGGAGCCTGCGCCAGCAGGCGCATGCAGGATCGATGTCAACTCCATTCGCCGCCAAGGCGGCTCCTACGGGTTCGAGGTACCCGGTACGCACGGCGCACTGGTGGCCGGCGGGTCAGGTTTCCGTGTTCTTCCGTGTTCTTCCGTGTGTTTCCGTGGCCATTATTCATTGCCGGTCTCCCGGCGTGCCCTGCCCTATTCACCGGCTGACTCGGACAACAAAAAAGGCGGCGACCGCCCGGGCCGAAAGGCCCGGGCGGTCGCCGCCCCGTTCAGCTTCCGGGAGCGTTTGTTACGCGGCCTTGACACCCAGCTTCTGGCGCCAGCCCGGGAACAGCTGGTCGGCGTCGCCCGGGAAGGACTCGAAGGCACGGGCGAATTCCCGGTGTTCCTGCGCGTACTCGATCGGGTCGGCGCCCGCCTTCCAGCACTCGTAGGCCTGGCGCAGCGATTTCGCGCCATCTGCCGGGGAGTCGATGTGACCGTAGGAACCGCCACCGGCGGTGTTGATGACATTGCCGTGGCCCAGGTTCTCGAAGAAACCGGGCAGGCGCAGCGCGTTCATGCCGCCGGAGATGATCGGCGTCGTCGGCTTCATGCCGTACCACTTCTGGTAGTAGACCGGTCCCTGGCACTCGTCGCGTTCGATCATGTAGGCGATGACCTTGTCGTCGGCCTCCCCTTCCATCTTGCCGTAGCCCATGGTGCCGACGTGGATACCCGAGGCACCCTGCAGGCGCGACATCTTGGCGAGCACGAAGGCGGTATAACCGCGCATCGCACTCGGTGAGGTCACCGCACCATGGCCGGCCCGGTGGTAGTGCAGGTACTGGTTCGGATACTGGCGACGGGCCGTGGTCACCATGCCCGGGCCGCCCACGTACCCGTCCACCAGGAAGGCCAGCTTGTCGGCATCGGGACCGAAGGTCTCCAGCGCGAAGTCGGCACGGGCACACATCTCGTAGTGGTCGTCGGCGGTGATGTTCATGGAGAACAGCTTGGCCTCGCCGGTCTCGTCCTGGGCGCGCTTCATGGCATCGTAGACCAGCGGCAGGGTCTGCTTCACCGGCGAGAACACCTGGTTGCCCTGCGGTTCGTCGTTCTTGATGAAGTCACCACCGAGCCAGAACTGGTAGGCCGCTTCCGCGAACGGTTCCGGGCGCAGGCCCAGCTTGGGCTTGATGATGGTACCGGCGATGTAGCCGCCGTCCTTGACCGGCCGGCCCAGGATGCGCCACAGGTCCGAAATGTCCTTGGACGGGCCGTCGAACATCTGGATGGCGCGCTCGGGCACGTAGAAGTCGATCATCTTGCCGTACTCGACGTCGCCCATGCCCTGGTTGTTGCCGATGGTCAGGGTCAGGAAGGAGACCATCATGAAGCGGCCGTCGGTGACATTGCGATCGAACAGCTCGAGCGGAAAGGCGATGCGCATGTCCTCGCCGGCGGGATCGATGTGATACACCAGTGCGTCCACGCCCTTGGTGAAATCGTCAGTGGTGCTGACCTCGACATTGGTGCCGGTGGATGATTCCGCGGCGAAATGGGCCGCCGTGGCGAGGTAGTCGTAACCCGCCTTGGGCTTCATCGTGTAGGCGACGAGGATGTGCTTGCCACCGGCAATCAGGTCCTCCTCTTTCAGATCGAGATTGGCGTAACGGCTGGATTGATCATGACCCATGGGTTTCTCCGGATAGTGTCCATTGATTAACAACTGTCTAATCTCACTATAATTTATTCTTACTATAAGGTATATTCAGTATTTATTAGATATTATAAAAGTTTTACTGATGATCAGACTCACCCTGCGCCAGCTGGAAATCCTCGAGGCCGTCGCCCGCTGTGGCAACTTTTCCCGCGCGAGCACCGAACTGCACCTGACCCAGCCGGCTGTGTCCATGCAGATCAAGCAGTTGGAAGGAGTTCTGGGCCTGCCCCTGGTTGAGCACATGGGCAAGCGCATCCAGCTCACCCTGGCCGGGCAGGAGGTACTGGGTTCTTGCCATGTCATCGAACACGAGCTGGCGGACCTGGAACAGGCCCTGGCGGACCTGCAGGGGCTGAAGGGCGGCACCCTCACGGTGTCGGCGGCCAGCACGGCCAGCGTGTTTGCCGCCCGCCTGATGGCCCGGTATCGCACCCTGCATCCCGACGTGCGCATCAGCCTCAACGTCGTCAACCGCGAAACGCTGTTGCAGCAGCTGGCAGACAACAGTATCGACCTGGCGCTGATGGGCCAGCCACCGGAAGGACTCGACCTGGATGCCCGGCCCTTCATGGACAATCCGCTGGTGGTGATCGCCGCGACCAGTCACCCGCTGGCGGGTGTATCCGCGGTTCCACTGACCCGCCTGATCGAAGAACCACTCGTCGGCCGCGAGCCGGGTTCCGGTACACGGGGCGCACTGGAGAAGTTTCTGGCAGAGCATGGCCTGTCCGTCACGCCGGCCATGGAAATGAACAAGAACGAGGCCATCAAGCAGGCGGTGGAGGCCGGCCTCGGCGTAGGCCTGGTGTCCCTGTATACCGTCCAGGCGGAACTGGCATCCGGTCAGCTGTGCATCCTGGATGTCCAGGGTTTCCCGCTACAGCGGCAATGGTACATGGTACAGCGCGAGGGCAAGCGCCTGAGCCCCGCGGCCCAGGCATTCGCTGAACTGGTACTGCAGGAGGCCGAGCAGCTGATGCGCTGACATTCCTGGAGCGCTGCTTCCGGGCCGCTAGTACTGTAGCAGCGCAGAACGCCTTCCTGTGGCTGCGTCTTCTACCGATCGACGCAATACACGCATTCAACCCCTGTGCCGGTATTTCGCAATTCAAGGCATTGCGTGACCGCTCATGTAACCCTGGCTCATACTCCATCGTTTAGTGCAGGGATCAGGTATTACGCGCACCGGTTGAACTCACCGCCAGGTCGGACGTATCGCAGCAGGAACGACGGCCCCGAAGGGCCGTCTCTGCATATCAGGATCAGGCTGCTTTTCTGCGTCTGGCTATGCCAGCCAGCCCGAGCAAGCCGGAGCCGTACAGCCAAACCGCCGGCGGGATAGGTACAGCGGCAGGAGCGCCAATTGTAAAGCCATGCCAGCTTTCGATGGTCGGCACGGTAAAGCTGATCGATGTGAAGGTGCCTTGAAACTGTATGGTGCCATTGCCCTCAACACCCTCGAGCACATTACCAGGCAATTCGACGATGGAGCTGCCACCGTATGCCGTGCTTGCCCCCCCGACGATAACGTCAAACGGGGCATCAAAATTGTAGGTAACGGCCGGGCTTGTGACGATCGGGCTGCCCATGCTGAAGACAGCCATGACGGGGTTCGTGACCGGTTGTGAGAAGGTAATGACGTTGGTGCTCCCGGTACCTCCTCTGAGTGCAATGATATCGGACCCCGGGGGAGCATTCCCGATGATGCTGCCATCCGCCCATGTTGTCCCGGGATCCCACCAGTCGGTGCCGGTTCCGTTGACCTGAGTCTGAAGGTTATAGACTTCACCGCTGTAACTGACGGTTAACCCGCCTCCGCCGGCTGCCGCCGTGCCTGTTGCGGTACCGTCCGTAAAACCGGCAGTAAATGCAGTCCAGTCAACCCACGCGATGGGTGCCGCATGGACCGGATTACTCAGAAACAGGAAGGAAGTGATCGAGAGAGAAGCGAGTAAAGACCTTACGGATGTTGCACTAGACATATAAATCCCCTTCAGGGTACTGCAGACAGGCACCAAAAAGCCTGTCATGGTACGTTAAACACCGTGGAAACAACTGCAAAATCGATACCCAACCTGAGAATCTGTTAATAATCCGGTTGTTATGGGTATATGGTCGGGTCGGTACGACCGGGTAATTGTAAGATTTTCCAGACAGCATTATTGTAAGCTTAACAAAACGCTGCAATTTCCCTGTAATGAAGTTGCCTGGTCTCCATTCCTTGTGGACTGGATTCGATCTGAAAATAACATCACCAGACTACACTGTAACGGGCGACTGATACGAGCGCCCGAAAAAGGTCGGGGTAGTGTTCAGAAATCTGTGTCATTTCACTACCATTAACGCAAAAGGAATGACACAGATTTCTGAACACTACCTATTTAGCGTAGCAGGAATGTCTTCTTTGGGGTTGCCAGTGCAACCGGAACCGGATATTCCCCCTTCCACGATTCAATTCTGAACGTACCGGGCGCCTGCTGCCATTGGCTGAATTTTCCGTGTGCTCTTGCATCCATCATTCCTGGTGGGAAGGCCGTCAACCTTGCGAGACTCATAACGCCGCGGCAAATCCCGGAATGATGGTGCCGGTGCCATGAGATTGCCGGACCCGCTACGGCCTGTGACCAGCGTGCCTCGCAATGTCAGGAAATGGTGTATGGGGTACTCTGCATGCCCTGCGGTTTGCAGCGCTCGGATTGGGTTGAACTGGCAACGCAAACCCGGGATCCGGAGGATATTGTCCGGCAGGGATAGACTTCACTCCGTTCAACCCGACCTTCACCTGCTGTGAGCGCAGCCGAGGGTGTCGTATTTGGCGGAACCGCTGTGCGTTCCGCCCTACGATCCTGCGATCATCATCCGTTCGAGCAGCACCGACCCGCTGCGCGTGTTGCCACGCGTGTCGACGTCGTTGCCGACCGCGGCGATGCCCAGGAACATGTTGCGCAGGTTGCCGGCCACGGTGATCTCATCGACGGGAAACTGGAT
>Ga0315556_1001561_pt1 | contig 13738 bp, 9 predicted proteins | sample SalMarSW160310MG_FD_202112 | JGI IMG/M metagenome (GOLD analysis project Ga0315556, IMG submission 202112) | Salt marsh sediment microbial communities from the Plum Island Ecosystem LTER, Massachusetts, United States - Salt Marsh Sediment SW1603-10 ...
AAACGTTGCTCATTCTAACCAAGAGATTACATTATCAATTTTTCCACGTCCCAGTCAACCTGCAGGCGCAACCTCCTGTTCGCCCGTTTTTCCCGGTAGATGAGATGACCGTGTTCGATGCCAAACAGGAAAAGATCTTTTGTTACTGCCACGTCCTGCTTGCAGTATTCAGTGAGCTTTTCCATTTCCCCCCGGCGGAACCATTCAACGGCCTGGAGTCCGTCTGCGCTCTTGCCCTGCTTCAGGGTCTCCTGCGCCAGGTGATCCAGACTCAGCCGAAATCCAAGCCTCCCGTAGACATCCTCGAGTATATCAAAGGTCCTGATGGTATGCAGGTCTTTCGGGGTATAAGCGGAGAGGACCTTGTAGTCGAACCCCTTTATATTGAAGCCAACAACCAGGTCGGCGTGCTCAAGAAAGCTGAACAGTCCGTTCATATCATCTTCCTGGAATACATGGTAGGTCTTATCAAGCGAATCGTATACCACCACCACCGACACCCGCATCAGATGGGCCTTGTTCCAGCCCCCCACGTCCTTGGCCGTCTTCCGGGTTTCCAGGTCCAGGTACATGATCCTGGGCCCATCCTGCTCTTGCGAGGGAGCAGTTTCCATCGGCAGAGGCGGCAGAGGCCCTTCCTCCACCTGAGACGCAATTTCGCTCATGAGAATATGCCCTAGGAGGCACTCCATAAGCCAAACGGCGGCTTCCTTGTCCAGTGGCTTATTCCCTGACCCACATTTCGGGGAATGGATGCAGGAAGGGCACCCTTCCTCACACTCGCAGTTCTTCACATGGTCAAGGGTTTTTTCCAGGAGCTCCAAGATCACGTCATAACCCCGCTTCGCAAGCCCCACCCCGCCGGCATGCCCGTCATAAATGAAAATTGCACCCTTCCCCACCTGGGGATGGTGCGGGTAACAGATTCCACCGATGTCGTTCCGGTCGCACAGGGCGAAGAGCGGAAAGATACCGATGGCCGCATGTTCTATGGCATGGATTCCCCCCATGAAATGGCGGCCCTTCCCCTCCACGAATTGTCTGAAGGCATCCTCGATCTCAATCCAGAAGCCTGCTGTTTCAAAGGTTTGCGAAGGCAGGTCCAGGGGGAAAACCCCCACGAGTTCCTGCCCGGGAATGGCCCTTTTTTCATACCCGGTGACCTGTTCCGTGACTTTCAGTCGCCCTTCCCGGATCACGAACTGCCCTTTGGGCATACTCCGTTCCACCTCCAGGATCTCTGTCTCTTTGTCCGAGCGCACATGGGTGAAGTATTTGAGATCCGATTCATGAACCACGATATCTTTCTTGTCGAGGATGAGGCGGTCCACCACATACTGCTTCGCCCGGTGGAGATAGACGGCGCCCGGGTGACATTCCTTGAACGCCCGAATGCCATCCACGGTGCCCACGGCCTGGCCCGTTGCCTTTTCGAAGATCGTGTAGCTTGCTCCCGCGGAGCGGATGTCCACGTGGAGCTGGGGATTCCTCCGCGTACTGAACCATGCCGGTTCGCCCTCCGCGGTCCTGCTGAGCAGGCCTTTTTTTTCCAAGGCTTCCAGGTGGCCGGCTAGGCCGGAAGGCCAAAAGGCCTCATCCGCCATGATGAGGGGTTTCTCAGCCGCCGCGCAGGGAAGATGGGCTCTGGTGACGAAAGAGTTATCCGGGTCCAGTATTGCCGCTTCAAAAGAGCGGCTGAAAAAATCCCCGGGGTGTTTCATGAAATACTGGTCCAGGGCATCCGGCTTGGCAAGGAGTACCACCAGCGATTCCCTTCCGGACCGCCCCACCCTTCCGCCCCGCTGCCACGCATTGATAATGGTACCCGGATAGCCCACAAGAAGACACACGTCCAGATAGCCGATATCGATCCCCATCTCGAGGGCACTGGTGGAAACCACCCCCAGGAGCCGGCCGGCAGCGAGCTTTCGCTCTATCTCACGTCGTTCCTGCGGCAGAAAACCCGCACGGTAGGAGCTGAATTTTCCCCGGAGCGCAGGCGCCAGACGTGATACCCAGACATGGATCAATTCAGTCACGTGCCTGGACTGGGTAAAGGCAATTGTCCTGAGACCGCGTTGCATACAGGTGAGAAACAATTTTGCAGCAAGAAAATTGGCACTTGTCGCCGGGTTCATGAAGAGGAAATGCTGGCCTGCCCTCGGGGATCCATTCGACTCTATGACCCGCAAGGGTTCCCCGATGAGATTCCGCCCGAACGTCTCTGGGTTGCTCACCGTGGCTGAGGAAAGGATAAAGCGCGGTTTCGACCCGTATTGGGCACAGAGGCGCTTCAACCTCCGAAGGACCTGGTTCAGGTGAGACCCGAAAATACCCCGGTAGGTGTGTATCTCATCCAGGACCACATAGGAAAGGTTTTTCAAGAAAGGTTCCCAGGACTGGTGGTGGGCCAGAATAGAGCGATGGAGCATATCAGGGTTACTGAAAAGGATCTGCGGAGGGCTGGTCCGCATCTTTTTTCTCTTGTAGGGAGTCGTATCACCATCGTAAATGCCCGCCGCCACCGTGTCCGCTCTTCCCATGACCCCAAGCCACTGCTGGAGGACCTTGAGTTGATCCTGCTCGAGCGCCTTCAAGGGAAACAGGTACAGCGCCTTTGCCGCAGGATCTCGGAGAATCTCTTCCAGCACTGCAACATTGTAAATTAGGCTTTTCCCGCTGGCCGTGGGGGTGGATATAAGAACATTTGCGCCCCGCCGCAGAAATGTTAAGGCCTCGACCTGATGGGTATAAAGTTTTTCCAATCCAAGCCGATGTAATAGGAGAGAGATTTCCGGTGAAAGGGAGAAAGAGGGGTCGAATCGGGCTTCGCCAGCAGGGATATAGTGCTGGTAGGCAATGGTATCCGCAAACTCTTTGTCGTTCCGGATCTCCTGTATGAACCGTGCGATATCCACCTGTGTCGTCACCTTTCATAATGGTTTCTGATGGCACTGTTTATTATTTTCTATGTCTACCACAGTTGAATCAAAATTTCAGTGCCTTTTCCCCGACAGGAACAACACCTGGTCCGCGGTATAGGGAAAAAAAGGATGACTTGATTGGAAAAAACTGCTAATAAAAGCTGATTACTGACGAAAGGTTCCAAAATGGACGAAAAACAATCACTACCACCAACCCTGCAGCTTTCATTCCGGAAAGGTGATCTCATCGTAAAGGAAGGGGACTACGGTATTTCCATTTACCGGATCCTCAAAGGGAAGGTGGCCATATCCATCCAATCCGGCGAAAAAGAGATTCGCCTTGCCACCCTCGGCCCCAGCGAAATAATCGGGGAAGTGTCCTTCCTGAACAGGAACATAGAACCCCGGACCGCATCTGCACGTGCCCTTGAAGACACGCAAGTAGAAGTTTGGCACCCTTTGCTTCTTGCAAGGGAATATGAACAAATGGAACCCATTGTCAAATACATTTCCGATCAGGTGCTGGAGCGTTTAATTCGTATGAACAGGTTCATCGGCCAAATGGGAACAAAGGGCTTCAGGAAACCGGTTGAACCGGAGACGAACGCCTCCCAACGGTCCTATTATCGAAAAGACCTGGCAACGTCGTGCGAATACCGCCCGCTGGATATCAGAAAGACGGCCTGGCTGAAAGGCAAACTCAGAAATATCAGTTTGAGCGGCCTTGGATTGGATGTGAGTTCCAGGAACAACCTGCATTTCCCTCATGAATTCGGAAAGGTATTCCGGGTGAGAGCGACCCTTCCGAACGGGAAGCAAGTGCAAGTGGATGCAAAGATCGTGACGGTTAAAAAAAGCAACGTGCCCGGTCGTCTCAGTGTGGGTATGGCAATTGAAAACATAACGGAAGAAGCGAGAAAAACCCTTGGTTTCTTTCTCATGCCCTAACCCGGATAGACCGGAGATGACAAATGCCAAAGCTCAAATGTCAAGTGAAATCCAAATGCCTCAATGACAAAACGTATCCCGCTAACCTGTCTGCTATAGGAACGGACGACGGAGTTACTCACAGCGGTGCGAACTTCTCTTCCATTTGGTCATTTGATATTTGACATTGATTTGACATTGGGATTTTGGAATTTGACATTCAACGTGATCACAACAGGAATTTTCTGTCCGTTTTGGACGAAAATTTATTCGTAAGGCACTAAAAGGTGCCGGGGGGAGCCACAGATGGCGATTGATCCGATCGTGCACGGGTACGTGGTAGAAGAAGAGCAATATCCTGATAAGAAGGTCATCATTGAAGAAGGAAGTAAAGGGGACTGGGCCTATGTCGTTCTCCAGGGAAAGGTAAAGGTAACCAAAAAAGCCCCCAAAGGGCTCATAATGGTTGACACCTTGAAAGAGGGGGCTATTTTCGGCGAAATGGTAATGTTTCACAAAGGAGAGGCCTTGCGCACGGCGTCAGTCATTGCAGATGGACCGGTCCAGATAGGGGTCCTTGATCGGGACCGCCTTTTTGCCGCGTATGCAAATGTTTCCCCAGGGATAAAATCACTGATCGAGACTATGATTGGCCGGCTTGAAGATACCACTAATGCTATTACCGGCTTGCTTGGCAAGCAAGAATGAGAAGAATTGGACCGCTTTATCCCTCCAGCATTTTCTTTTTGATTGCTAGATCATCCTGACACTGTTCCCACTCCAGGAGCAAAGCTTCCAGATCCGCCTTTACTCCATGGTATTCCTTCATAAGCGAAACTGTCTTCTCGTTGTCTTTCAAGACCAGGGGGTCTGCCAGGGTCTTTTCCAGGTCTTCCTGTTTTTCCTCCAGGCGGGTTATCTCCGCTTCGATATTTTCAAGCCGTTTCAGGATGGGAGTGATCACTTCACCGGCCAACCGCCGTTTCTCGGCCCTTTCCCTCCGTTTTGCCTTGCGGTCATACTCCTTCACCGGTGCCCATGAACCATTTTCCGCTTCCTCCCCGGACGATTCTTCCTCTTCCCGGAAGGCACTGTCCTTTTCCCTGCGTGCAAGGTGGTCATAGTATTCATACAGGGTGCCCGGATATTCTTCTATGGTACCATCTTGAACATCCCATATCCTGGTTGCAAGCCGGTTCACAAAGGCTTGGTTATGGGAAACAAACAGCAAGGTCCCTTCATATTCTTCCAGCGCCCCGATGAGAATCTCTGATGAAGCGATGTCCAAGTGGTTCGTGGGCTCATCCATGATCATGAAATTTCCCGGTTTGACCAAGAGCTTTGCCAGAGCAACCCTGGCCTTCTCTCCTCCCGAAAGAACGGCTATCCGTTTGTCCACCTCTTCTCCCGAAAACAGGAAACTGCCGCAGACACTCCGCACGTAACTGATGGTTTCATGAGGAACAACCTGAAACACTTCCTCCATGACCGTTCTCTGGGGATTCAACATATCCGAATGGTGTTGGGCAAAGTAGCTCAGGGAGACTTCATGTCCCACGACAATGTTTCCTTGATCAGGGGTCAGCTCGCCGGCGACAATTCTAAGGAGGGTGGTTTTCCCGCAACCGTTCGGTCCTATGACCGCAACCCGATCACCCCTGGAAACACTCAAATCGATCCCTTCATAGAGGGGCTTTGTACCAAACCCTTTCGTGAGACCTTGGATGAAAACCACATCTTTTCCGCTCCGCTTGACCGGAGGGAAATTGAAATGCATGGTCTTTTCTTCTTTTCGGGTATGTATGAGTGCCTCTTTTTGAACGAGTTTTATCTTGCTTTGCGCCTGCCGGGCCTTTGATGCCTTGGCTCGGAACCTTTCGATAAATTTTTTCGCCTCTTTTATCTTCTGCTCCTGGTTTCTCGCCTTTGCCTCCAATGCCTGCTTTTCCTGCTCTCTCATCTTCAGGTAAAAATCATAATTCCCTTTGTAAGCCCGCATCCCGTCAGTCCCGAAACTAATAATCCGCCCTGCCAGGCGGTTCAGGAAGTCCCGGTCATGGGATACCAGAACAATGGCACCCGAAAATTCATTCAGGAACTTTTCCAGCCAGTGGACAGAGGGAATGTCCAGATGATTGGTGGGTTCGTCCAGAAGCAGGAGATCCGGTCGGCGGTAGAGAAGCGCGCCCAGGGCTGCGCGCATCTTCCAACCCCCGCTCAGGATGGAAACATTGGATTCAAACTGTGATTGCGAAAAGCCGAGGCCCAGGAGGATTTTCTCCGCCTCGTGTGCGGGGAACCGAACGGATATTTGATCGAGATGCTGGTAGATTTCAGCGAGCTTTTCCGCGATGGTCGCCTGTCTCGCCGAATCCGAGGATTCATTGAGGGTCTGTTCCATCCGTTCTCGTTCCCGGGTAAGCGTCACCCGGCCTGGGATGGAATTCAGAACATAATTGCGGAGCGATCCGGAAAGTTCTTCCTTCAGGTCCTGGGGCAGATACCCCATGCTTATCCCCTTCTGGACCCTGATCTCCCCGTCGTCCGGTGACATTTCTCCCATGAACAACCGAAGCAGCGTCGTCTTTCCGGAGCCGTTTCTCCCAATCAGGCCGATCCGGTCTCCGGGATTTACCTGGAATCCAATGGAATCAAAAAGAGTCCTGCCTGAAAGGAATAAAGAAAGGTTGTAAACAGTAACGAGGCTCATTTCCGTGAGGGCATTTTCCGGTGCTCTTCCATCATACAGCGGTTCATAACAACCTGGATACCGTATTCTCTGGCCTTTCTGGCGCTTTCATTGTCCACGACACCCAACTGCATCCAGACCGCCTTCGCCCCTATCTCAATAGCTTGATCCACTACCGGCGGGACCCGCTTCGGGCTCAGGAAAATATCCACAACTTCCACACCATCAGGGATCTCTTTCAGGGATTTGTAGCAGATCTTGCCCAGGATTTCCCGTTGCCCGGGATTCACCGGGATCACTTCATATCCGTGTTCCAGCAGATAGCGGGCTACCTTGTGGCTGTCCCGCCATGCCTTTGGGGAACATCCCACTACCGCAATTGTCTTGTGCGTCTCAAGGATCTTCACCACTTCTTCAGGAGGGGGATTCTTGTCGGGCATCTCGCATCTTCTATTTTCCATTTCTGCCACCCGCTACTTGACGATTTTTTTTATCATGTCGGCCTTTTTCTTCACGTCCATCACCTTCTTCACCCCGGGCACCTGCTCAAGAACCTTGTTGGCCACTTTGGCCTCAATGCTCGAGGTCGGTGGTTTTTCATCAGACGTCTTTTCTTCACCCTGCTTTTCCGACACGGAATCCCCTTTGATGTCATTTTTGATATTCTTGAACTCCCGAACGGCGCCCCCGATACCTTTCCCGATCTCGGGAAATCGTTTGGCACCAAAAATAAACAGCACAATGACTAGGATGATGATGAGTTCTGTTGGCCCAAGCCCAAACATGTCTTTTCTCCTTCTCACAACGATTACCGTTAAATATTGACAGCGGCTGACCCGTCACCTAGGCGACACTTCTTGCAACATTCAATAGCCCGATGACATCGCCATACGCTGAAATGAATCATATGACAGAGCACATACCTTTGTAAAGGTTCGAATACTCAAATCTCCCCCGTGATGCCAATCCTGCAGGCTGACAATAGACCAAAGGTTACCCCAAAATCCTTTTTACAACCGTTTTGAGCGGCCCCTCATATTGTTGGACGATCATCACCGGAGTCTGGGAGTAGCGAGCAATTTTTTCCGGGATCTCCCCAAACAGCACACTGGAAAAGATGCCTTCCTTGGAGGCCCCCAGGACAACCAGATCATACTCCTTGGCAGCCTTCACCAGTGATTCCGCGATCCTTTTTCCTTCAATCAGCCGTATCTCGACCCTACCTTCCAGTCCTGCTGCGCGAATAGTTTTCCTGATCCAGTGGCGTGCGGTTTCGCGCTGATACGCGCTCGCGCCAGGCGGGACCACGTAACAACAGGTTACCTCATATCCATACACTTCTTTATAGTGGCTTACGAATTCGGCTGCCAGGGCCACATGCGGTCCCCCTGCTGTGGGAATCAGCACTCGCTGAAATGAATGGGTCGCGTTGAGCTTGACCGTGATCAGATCACAGGGAACCAGCCGAACGGTTTTGTCCGTAACTTCACCAAGAATGCGATCGCGAGTAGTAGTGTATCCCTTCCACCCCATCAAAACCAGGGAAACTTTCTCCGCCACCGCAGTCTGAATGATGCCGTCATAAACCCGATGCGCGATGCGGATAGCCGAGCGGGTTTCCACTCCCTGTTCCTTGCCGAAACGGATGGCTTTTTTCAGGAGAGGCATCTTGTGATGGACCCACCGCATGCCCTCGTGAACTGGGAGGTTGATGGGGATGTCAACCACTCCGAGAACGATAATCTCTCCTTCGTGGGCTTTCGCAAGAGGGATGGCGAATTTCATCAACGGGACAATATTGTCCGGATTGTAGAGCGGGATCAGAATCCGGTACCTATAGGAACTCTCATTTATCGCCTGTTGGACCGCAAGCACCTGGGGCGTTTCTGCGGCCGTAGTTTTCTCAAAATACACAAAGTAAACAAAGAGTCCTACGATAATCCACGCCGTGGTTATATACCAGGCCCGCGGGTCAAAGTTGAACTGGCCGATTGCCAGAAACAGATTGAGAATAATCGCCGCAATAGGAGTAAACGGATAAAGCGGGACCCGAAAGCCGCCTTTTAGTTCGGGAAACTTGCGGCGCAGCGCAATGAGGGACAGATTAACCAACGTAAACGTCAATAAAAACATGACACTGGCGGCGGAGCCAATGACATGAATGGGAAAAAGCACGGCTATGACGAGCACGATTATTCCGGTCACCGCGATGGCGATATGGGGCGTCCGTTGCTGGGGGTGAATGATACTGAGCGAGCGAGGAAGCATTTTGTCACGACTCATGGAAAATGCAACGCGAGAGGAGGCCAGGATCGTGGCGTTCAAAGCGGATACGGTGGAGAGCACCCCCCCGAAAATGATGAGAGCGATGCCGAAAAAGGGCATGAAATTTTCCGCTGCCTTGGCAATGGCCGTCTCCTGGTAGCGTCCCAGAAACTCCCAGGATGTCCCCGAATCCGGCCGGATGGCACCGATACACACTACCACAACGAGCAGATAAATTGTAATGGTCACAACAAGGGAGATCAGCGTCGCCCGGGGAATGGTTTTCTCCGGTTTCTTGATCTCTTCGGCAACAGTCGCGATCAGGTCGTAGCCCTCAAAAGCGATGAAGGTGAGCCCCATGGCCATGACAACGCCTCCGAAGCCTTTTGGGAAAAAAGGTCGGAAGCTTGCCGCCGCCTCGGTCGGGATGTGAAATATCTGTTTCACCCCATACAGGATGAAAATTGCCAGGATGATAATCTTGGCCATGGTGATAACGTTTTCCACGTTACCCGTCAGTGCCGTTCCCTGCATATTGATGAGGATGAATACGATGCCGACCACCGTGGTTATGATGAGCGCCGGTGCATGCGGCCCTATGGCCTGAAACACGAATTGTGACGTTCCGGGGAAATAGTGCTGCACGAATTCCCAGAAATAGCTTCCAAACCCCTTGGCATAAAGGGCGCAAGCGATGATATAGCAAAACCACAACATCCACCCTGAGACAAATCCGGTCGGGCCCGGGAACGCCTTTTTGATGTACGAATATCCGCCTCCCGATCTTGGATACACCGATGCAAGTTCAGCATAGCAGAGCGCGGTAAGGAGGGTGACCAGGCCATTAAGGGCGAAAGCCAGCAGCGCGGCAGGGCCGGCTTCGCCGGCAGCGATACCGGTCAGCACAAAAATCCCGGCACCTATCATGGCGCCAATTCCGATCATGGTGGCATCAAAAAGACCTAAATCACGGGCAAATGACACCCTGGTGGTGTCACTGTTTTTTTTTGATTTGCCCATTGCGTTCGAGCTCCAACTTGCACGCACTGCCAAAGAAAACCGGGTTAATGTTCTCTTCCGAGCCTTTTCGTTGCCCAGTATGAAAGAAACGCAGCTTGGCATAATTCATAGCACATTACGCCACACCATGCCAGTTTTGTGTCACAAGGTGGATAGGAGGGAAAGAGCACCTGGAAAAACAACGAGGGACAAAACATGGAAAGATGGTGAGCCCAACCCGGGTTGCGCACCGATCTTCGTTACGAGACAGTGGAGAGTCCCGTGAATACAAGGCGCGTGCAGGAAAATGGGCGCAGGCATACTTTCACGGTACGTCGAGGTCATTTTTTAAGCGCAACGCAATAGTCATGGGGCTATCCGCCGTCACAGGAGATTATCGGTGAGAAATCCCGGTTACGGAAGGAGATGCCACATCGTACGCCCAGAAGACAGATGCTGATCAGGAATGGAGGTTTTCGCGTGAAGAGGCATCTTAATTGAGAAACTGAACCGAGCCTTCATCTTCTCCACGTGATTTGACTCTCCCGATGTGATACGCCGTTTCACCCATGGCCTTAAGCCGAAGGAGAATCTCGCTGGTTTCTTCTTCACTGACAACGATGACAAGCCCCAGGCCATTGTTGAAGGTGCGGAGCATTTCACGGTCAGAAATCTGCGCTGCCTTCTGGAGAAAAGTAAAAACATTCGGAACGTTCCAGGTGGAACGATCGATAATTACCTTGCAGGACCTGGGCAGGATGCGCGGCAGATTCTCTGTGAGCCCGCCGCCGGTGATGTGGGAAATACCATAAATGCGAAAATCCCGCCGCAGGTTGTTGATGGCTCTGGCGTAAATGCGCGTTGGCTCCAGAAGTTCCTCTCCAAGGATACGGCCAAAATCAGGCACATGTTCCTTCACCGACATGTTCAGGCCTTCGAAAAAGATCTTGCGCACGAGGGAATAGCCGTTGCTGTGGAGACCGCTTGATGCAATGCCGATGAGCTGATGTCCCACGGCTATCTCGGATCCATCAAGCAGCTCTTCATTTTCCGCCAGCCCCACCACGAAGCCGGCCACGTCATATTCACCTTCCGCGTAAAACCCCGGCATCTCGGCCGTTTCCCCGCCAATAAGTGAACACCCGGCCTCAAGACAACCGGCTGCGATCCCCTTCACGATTTCCTTGGCTACCTGCATATCCAGCTTTCCCATTGAAATGTAATCCAGGAAAAACAACGGGGTGGCACCCTGGACCATGATATCGTTGACACACATGGCAACCAAATCAATGCCGATCGTGTCGTGTTTATCCATCAGGAAGGCAATCTTCAGTTTGGTCCCGACCCCATCCGTAGATGCCACAAGCACGGGATTCCTTGAGTTTTGGATATTCAGGGAATGGATGCCCGCAAAACCGCCGATATCGGTTATTACCCCGGATTTAAATGTTTTACTGACGATGGGTTTGATCAGTTCAACAAATCGGTTCCCCGCATCGATATCTACCCCTGCTTCAGCGTATTGGTCGCGTCCTGATTTCTTTTCCATGAATTATCCGGTTCCTGCAATGATGAAGAGTTACAAGCCGTCTGAGCGAAGCCACTCGACTACTGGTGTTTATTTTAGTCTTTGTCCAGCCCTATTGTCAAATCCTTTCATTTTCCCCTTGTCAGGAAACGAGGTGTTTGTTAATGGGATTGTATGGTTTCATGCCCATGGCAATACCTTGAAAAAATCCCTGAATTAAGCCAGCCACTGACCTGTCTCAAAGGAGTTGGACCCAAGCGTGCCGATCTACTCACGAAGAGAGAGCTCAGGACCATCCTGGACCTCTTCTATTTTACGCCGGTACGATATGAAGACCGAACCCGTTCCCTTGCCATCGGCAATGCGAAGGATGGAGAACAGGGGTGGGTGTCCGGCACTGTTGTGAACGCCCGGGAAGACTTCTTCTCCAAGAGCCGAAAGCGTCTTTTCAGGGTGGTGATTGAAGACGGTTCCGGACGGCTCAATCTCATCTGGTTTCACTACCGAAAAGCCCACCTCATGGGTATTGCCGGAAAAGGGACTTCACTCCTCGCTTATGGCCGAATCCAGGAAAAGGGCCATCAGAGGCAGATGATTCACCCCGAAATCATGTCTTACACCCCCGGCCACGAAAAAGATTACCTCGGCATCGACCCTGTTTATCCGGCAGTTGAGGGAATCCCCCGGCGCACGGTGAATGCAATGGTTTCAACGGCTCTCAGGGAATATGGTGGTTCCATTGTGGACCCCCTTCCTCCTTCCATTCGAGAAAGCCGAACACTCCCTGATCTGTTGAGTGCGCTTCAAAATATTCACCTGCCGTCTATTAACAGCCCTGTTCAGCGGCTGAACACCATGCAAACGCCGGCGCACCAAAGGCTTCGGTTCGATTTTGCCTTCAAGACCATGCTGAACCTGACGTTCAGGAAAACGGCCCGCAAACAGAGACCAACACCACCCCTGACGGTTCCTTCGGATCTGGAAAGACGGCTTGGGAAGCTCCTGCCTTTTTCCTTGACGCCAGGACAGCGTATTGCGGTGCGAGATATTCTGCGCGACTTCAGGATGGGATTTCCCATGAGCCGACTAATTCAGGGAGACGTGGGGTGCGGAAAGACCGTTGTTGCAGCCATTGCTGCTTATGTTGTGACCAGAAATAAAAAACAGGTCGCCTTCATGGCTCCCACTCAGGTGCTCGCCGCGCAGCACCTGGCCTTCTTTCGCGGTTTTCCTCGTGAGGCCGGCTTCAAGCCTTCCCTGCTCACCGGTGCCCTGCAGCCGTCGGAAAAAGAAGAGATGTACCGGGAAATTGAGATGGGCAGGATAAATGTGACCATCGGCACCCAGGCGCTCATCCAAGAGTCCCTGACCTTTTCTAACCTGGGCCTGGCCATCATTGACGAACAACACCGTTTCGGTGTGAATCAACGGGCACTCCTGGACCGCAAGGGGAGGCATCCCCATCTCCTGGCCATGTCGGCCACCCCCATACCGAGAACGCTCGCCATGACCCTCTATGGCGACATGGACATCTCCACCATCAGGGACATCCCAGCAGGCCGACTACCGGTCGTAACCCGGTTGGTGGAGAGAAGCCGGAAAGCAAGCGTCTACCAGTTTCTCAAAAAGAGGCTCCAGGCCGGACAGCAGGCACTGGTGATCTCTCCGCTCATTGATGCAGCGGAAGAGGAAGACATGAAAAATGCTAGAGGAATGGCGGAAAAACTGGGAACCGCTTTGTCACCAGCGTTTCGAGTCGAATTGATGCATGGACGTCTTCCCGGTCCTGCGAAAGATGAAATCATGGACGAGTTTCGAAATGGCCATACCCATGTTCTTGTAAGCACGACGGTTATTGAAGTGGGTGTCCACGTCCCCAACGCCACCGTGATGATCATTGAGCAGCCGGAACGTTTCGGCCTTGCACAGCTCCACCAGCTGCGCGGCAGGATCGGGCGGGGATCTATTCAGGGGGTCTGCATTCTCATGCTGTCCTCGAATATGACTGACAAAGCAAGAGAGCGGCTGGAAATCCTGACCCGGTCAAGCGACGGGTTTGAGATCGCTCAAAAAGACCTCGAGATGCGGGGACAGGGCGAAACCATGGGGGTGAAGCAGGCCGGTACCGGTGAGCGCGATCTCATGGACGCAATCAGAGATCCCAGTCTCCTCATGGCTGCCCGGGAAGAGGCCGAAAAGATTGTGCGGGACGATCCCGGTTTGATCAAGCCTTCCAGCCGGCCCCTGCGGGACCTGCTGGAACCGGAATGGAAAACTCCCCTGCACGTCTAGACCGATTCTTTTCCTTCAGTCTTCAGCCTTAAAACCTGAGCAGATACATTTATCTTTTGATTTTTTAGCGCCGGTGATGTAAAAATAACAGCTTTTTAGATCCATCAACGTGAA
>Ga0315556_1001564_pt1 | contig 13706 bp, 12 predicted proteins | sample SalMarSW160310MG_FD_202112 | JGI IMG/M metagenome (GOLD analysis project Ga0315556, IMG submission 202112) | Salt marsh sediment microbial communities from the Plum Island Ecosystem LTER, Massachusetts, United States - Salt Marsh Sediment SW1603-10 ...
ATCGGCAAGGGCGGCGCCACCATCCGGTCGATCACCGAGGCGACCGGCGCCGAGATCGATATCACCGACGACGGTACCGTCAAGATCGCTTCCGTGGATAAGGCGGCGGGCCTGGAGGCGCAACGCCGCATCGAAGAGATCACCGCCGACGTGGAAGTGGGCAAGATCTACGAAGGCCGGGTCGCCAAGATCATGGACTTCGGGGCCTTCGTCAGCATCCTGCCCGGCAAGGACGGCCTGGTGCACATCTCGCAAATCTCCGAAGAGCGGGTGCAGAACGTCGGCGACAAGCTTTCCGAGGGCGATATGGTCAAGGTGAAGGTCCTGGAAGTCGACAAGCAAGGCCGCGTCCGCCTCAGCATCAAGGCGGTGGAGGATGGTGAATAGCCGGATGACTTGTTAGGGTGAATATGAGAAGGGGCGTCAGCCCCTTTTTATTTGTTGCCAGGGATGAAAGGTTGTTCACTCCGCTGTCGCTACGCCTATCCCTGGTTTCATCGCAAATGTGGCACTCATTTGCCGCACGGGGGTTCATGTGAAATTTTTTCGAATTATTCTATTGACCGGTATAGCTGTTTTTTTCGGCAATGCGGTGCAGGCCGCCGATGACGGCGTAGACAGGAGCTATAAGCTGCCCGGTCACGGTCAATTACGGTTACATCTGCCGACGGGTTGGAACGACGAGGTGCGCCAACATCCCGGAGATTTCCCGCCGACCATATTTATCAGCGGTTTCGACGGATCGCCGTTCGTGGTGTTTGTTACCCCGCGTTGGCCCGATCCCCATGCCGCGAGTGACTTCGGTACTCCCAAATCCATCCGCGCGATCGTGGCCAAGGCGGCGCATGCCGCAGAGCCGGAGTCGGTGGAAGGCAAGCTCGGCATCGTGACCATGGGCGGTGGGCGGGGTCCCGGCTATTATTTCGATGCGACCGACAGAGCGCCCAAACCCGGTGAATTTAAATACATGACCCAGGGCGCGATCGCTACCGGCGGGGTGGTATGCACATTTACTATCCTGACCAGCGATAAAAAATCGGTGGTCAAGACCAAGGCCTTGAACATGGTGAGTCAGGCGGGCTGGCGGCCGGCGAAGTGATCCGCCAGGCAAGTCCATGGTCCGGGAGGTGTCTTGAGCGACTGGTCCTGCCTGCCGATTATGCTATGACAGGCATCCCTGTAAGGAATAGACATGGACAATACGGCGACGCTGATCTGGGGATTGATATTCGGTTCCATCGGGTTTAGTTATTTTCTTTACGGGAAGAAGCAAAAGCGCGGAGTGCCGTTCGCCTCCGGCATAGGCTTGATGCTGTTCCCGTATTTCGTAAGCAATAGCTATATAATCGTCATTGTCGGCATCGTGCTGCTCGCCTTGCCCTATTATTTCCGATACTGAATAGGTTTTTTCCTCTGTACTTGACCTTGCGCGTCTCGCCTTCCTGCCGCGGGCATGGACGGCGGCGTACATCAAATTGTCACTCGCGTGTTGCTAAGCTTGCCGATTGCCTTGCACTACAAGGATAATAGGCGGCCTTTTGGCCTGCGCTGGCCAAACCCCTAAATCAACGGTGTCGCTATGGATATGTTGCTGCTAATCAAGGCCCTCATACTCGGTTTGGTTGAGGGCTTGACCGAATTCCTGCCGGTATCCAGTACCGGACATTTGATCATCGTCGGCGACTTGCTGAACTTCAACGATGAAATCGGCAAGGCCTTTGAGGTTGTCATTCAGTTGGGGGCGATCCTGGCCATCTGTTGGGAGTACCGCAGCAGGCTCCTGCACGTCGTGGGCGGGCTTGGCCGGGATGCGACGGCGCGGCGCTTTGTCGTAAACTTGTTTATCGCTTTTTTGCCAGCGGCGATCATCGGTCTGTTGTTCATCAAGACCATCAAGGCGCACTTGTTCCAGCCCTTTACCGTGGCCATCGCTTTCATCGTCGGCGGCTTGATCATCTTCTGGGTGGAAAAGCGGCATCGTTATGCGCCGCGCATTCACAGCGTCGACGATCTCCGTTGGCCGGATGCCTTGAAGATCGGCTTGGCGCAGGTGTTGTCGCTGATACCAGGGACCTCGCGCTCCGGGGCGACGATCATGGGGGGAATGATCTTCGGTTTGTCCCGTCAGGCGGCAACCGAATTTTCATTCTTTCTGGCAATCCCGGTGATGTTCGCCGCATCTTTCTATGATCTGCTCAAACACTGGGATTTGATGAATGCCCAGGAATTGGGAGTGTTCGCGGTGGGCTTTATCACCGCCTTTATCAGCGCCTTTTTCGCTGTGAAGGCCCTGATCAGATTCGTTGCCGGCCATACCTTCGTGGCCTTCGCCTGGTACCGCATCATCTTCGGTGCGCTGCTGCTGTTCTACTACCGTGCCGAACTCTTCCAGGCCTTGTAGAGGTATTTACTTTTTCATCCAGCTAGCGCGCCTGGCCGCAAGCCCTGACGCTTGAAATCGGAATTTCGGCCCTCATTTAATACCTAGGTATTTTAAAGTGTCGAATGGAGAACCATCATGGCCGTAGCCGCTTATGAACCTTTTGTCTTGATGAATCAGCTGCAAAATGAAGTGAATCGCTTATTCGCTACGCGTGTGGCCGGGCGCCGCGCCGCGCCAAGCACGGCGGCCAAGGCCGAGTGGGTCCCTGCGGTCGATATCCGCGAAGAAACCGCTCAATACGTCATCACTGCCGATCTGCCGGGCGTGGATCCCAAGGAGATTGAGGTGACCATGGAAAAAGGCGTTCTCAGCCTGCGCGGAAAGCGCACGCCCCAAACCGCCTTGGAAGATAAGGCCTTAGCACGCTGTGAGCGTCCGGCCGGCAGTTTTCACCGCAGCTTCGTCATGCCGGAATCGGCGGATGGGGCGGGTATTACCGCTCAGGGCAAGAACGGTGTATTGCAAGTGCTCATCCCGAAGCGGCAAAAGCCTCAGGCCCGCCGTATCCAGGTCGAAGGCTGATGCGGATTTCCGCTTAAGCGCCTCATGCACCAGCCCCTCTGGACAGAGGGGCTGACTCTAACTGTTTATCTTCCTGCTTAACATGCGCGCCATTTTTTTCGCTGCCTGCCGACGAGACCGCGTTATTGCTTGCCCTGCAGCTGTTGCAGAATAGACTCATTTTCCAGGGTAGAGGTATCCTGGGTGATGGCTTCACCACTGGCGATGGAGCGTAGCAGGCGGCGCATGATCTTGCCCGAACGGGTTTTGGGTAGGTTGTCGGCGTAACGGATGTCATCCGGTTTGGCGATGTGGCCGATTTGCTCGCCTACCCAGTTGCGCAGCTCTTCGGTAAGGGCCTTATCGACACCGCCCGCCGGCCGCTCGCCCTTCAACACCACATAGGCGAAAATGGCCTCGCCCTTGATATCGTCGGGTCGTCCCACCACCGCCGCTTCCGCGACCCGCGGGTGGGCCACCAGGGCCGATTCCACTTCCATGGTGCCGAGGCGGTGGCCGGAGACGTTGAGCACGTCGTCGATGCGGCCCATGATCCAAAAGTAGCCGTCCTTGTCGCGGCGGGCGCTGTCGCCGGCCAGATAATACCTGCCGCCGAACTTACTCCAATAGGTTTTGACGTAGCGCTCGTGATCGCCCCAGATAGTGCGCAGCATGAACGGCCAGGGTTTTTTTACGACCAGATAGCCGCCTTTATCGGCAACGGCGATGCTGTTGCCCTGATCGTCCACCACGTCGGCGGCTATGCCCGGCAGTGGTTGGGTACAGGAACCGGGTTTGGTGGCGGTGACGCCGGGGATGGGGGCGATCATGTGCGCACCGGTCTCGGTCTGCCACCAGGTATCGACGATGGGGCAGCGTTCCTTACCGATCACCCGGTGGTACCACATCCAGGCCTCGGGATTGATGGGCTCGCCCACGGTGCCGAGCAGGCGCAGCCGGGACAGATCATAGCGAGCCGGGATCGCATCGCCGCCTTTCATCAGGGCGCGGATGGCGGTAGGCGCGGTATAGAAGATGGTGACCCGATGATCCTGACAGATCTTCCAGAAGCGCCCGGTATCGGGGACCGCCGGCGAGCCCTCGTACATGAGCATGGTGGCGCCGCAGGCCAGCGGGCCGTAGGCCACATAGCTGTGGCCGGTGATCCAGCCGACATCGGCGGTACACCAGAAGATATCGTCGTCATGGATGTCGAAGACCCATTGCATGGTGACGATGGCACCCAGCAGATAACCGCCGCTGGAATGTTGGATGCCTTTGGGTTTGCCGGTGGAGCCGGAGGTATAGAGCAGAAACAGGGGATGCTCGCTGTCCACCCACACCGGTTCGCACTGCGCTGGCTGGCCGGTTACGGCATCGGACCACCACAGGTCGCGGCCGGCCTGGATGGGTACGTCGTGACCGGTGCGGCGGTAAACGATGACTGTTTCGATGGTTGGGCAGCCGTGGTCCAGGGCTTTGTCTGCGGCGGCCTTGAGTTCGATGATCTTGCCGCCGCGGTGGCCGCCGTCGGCGGTGATGAGCATCTTCGCGCCAGCGTCATTGATACGGTCCTTGAGCGACTCGGCGGAAAAACCGCCGAACACCACGGAATGGATGGCGCCGATGCGTGCGCAGGCCTGCATGGCGATCACCGCCTCAGGGATCATGGGCATGTAGATGACTACCCGATCGCCGTGGGTGATGCCGTGGGCCTTGAGAGTATTGGCAAAGCGGCATACTTCCGCATGCAGTTGTGCATAACTCAGGGTACGGGTGTCGCCTTGCTCGCCTTCAAAGATGATGGCGGTCTTGTCGGCTTTTTCGGCCAGTTGGCGGTCTAAACAATTAAAGGACACATTGAGCAAGCCGTCGTGAAACCAGCGGTACTGTGGCGCGGCGCTGTCGTCTAGCGTGCTTTGAAAGGGTTTGTGCCAGGAAATCTCCTGGCGGGCGATCTCCCCCCAGAAACCGGCGTGGTCTTCCGCGGCGCGACGGTGCAAGTCCTGCAGATCGGTGGGCGATTTTATGCGCGCCTTGGCGACGAAGGCGGCTGGAGGCGGGAATTGCCGTTCCTCTTGCAGGATGGAATCGATTTCGTCGTGGCTCATAGCGCTCCCCATGCAATTAATGCGGGCCTCCGCGATCCGCCAATGTTAACAATTGCCGGAGCGAGATGCACTGGCTGGTAAAACTCGGAGTGTGCGGCGGCGGGCAAGGACGCAGAGGGCAGGGTACAGGTCAATGAGCATGCCTCAGCCCATGCCCTCCGGGGTCATGAGAACCTTTAGTCGCCCATTTGCTTTTCGCGGATTTCGTCCAGGGTCTTGCAGTCGATGCACAATGTTGCGGTGGGGCGGGCCTCCAGGCGGCGGATGCCGATCTCCACGCCGCAGCTTTCGCATTCGCCGTACTCGTGGTTATCGAGGCGCTGCAAGGCTTCGTCGATTTTCTTAATGAGTTTGCGTTCGCGGTCCCGGGCGCGCAGCTCCAAGGTGAAGTCGGATTCCTGTGAGGCGCGGTCATTGGGATCGGGAAAGTTGGCTGCTTCGTCCTGCATGTAATGCATGGTACGGTCCACTTCTTCCATCAGTTCCTTTTTCCATAGGTTGAGGATGTTGCGGAAGTGGCCCTCTTGCGCATCGTTCATGTACTCCTCACCCTTGCGCAAAGGGTAGGGTTCGTAGTTCTTGAAGCTCATCAAATCGCCATTGGCCTTTGCCTTGGGTTTAGGCTTAGGCTTGGTCGCAGCAACCTTGGGCGCCGTCGCTACCGCTTTCGGTGCTGCCGCCTTGGGCTTGACCTTAACCTTCTTGGCGACGGTTTTTTTGGCGGTCTTGGCAGCGGAGGCCGACTTGGCGCCGGCCTTGGGCGCGGGCTTCTTGGCGGCCTTCAAAGGTGCGGATTTGGCTTTTAACTTCTTAACTGCGGACATGCTTTTTATCTCCGGCCTGAATAAAGCTGGTTTCTATACCAAAACAAACCGAGGGACGCAAGAAATCCCGCTAAATTCTTTTCCGGTCAGGGCGGAGGATTTCTCGGCATGGTATGCCTCTGGTAGTGTAAGCGATTGATTGTGATGTGTTAGCATATCAAATTACTAAAGATATGGATTCGGGGTATTGACATGAGCGACTTACAGGCTTTGATTTTTGACGTGGACGGTACCCTGGCGGATACCGAGGCCAACGGCCATCGCGTCGCCTTTAATAAAGCCTTTGCCGAGGCGGGTTTGAACTGGCACTGGTCGGTGGAACTCTATGGGGACTTGTTGGCGGTGACTGGCGGCAAAGAGCGTATTTTTTATTATATTCAAAATTACCAGCCGCAGTTTATCGCCCCCGGCGGTCTCGACGAATTCATCGTGGCATTGCACCGTGCCAAGAACGGCCATTACGCCGATATGGTAGCCGCCGGCGAGATTCCCCTGCGGCCGGGCGTGAAGCGTTTATTGCTGGAGGCGCAACAGGCCGGACTGCGTCTGGCCATTGCCACCACCACCTCCCTGGAAAATGTCGAGGCCTTGTTGGAACATTCGCTGGACCCCGATGCCGTGAGCTGGTTCGAGATCATCGCGGCGGGCGATGTGGTGACGGCCAAGAAACCGGCGCCGGATATCTATCATTACACCTTAGCCGCCCTGAATCTGCCCGCGGCCAACTGTCTGGCAGTGGAGGATTCCATGAACGGCCTACGCTCGGCCCTGGCCGCGGGTCTGAAGACCGTGGTCACCGTGAGCGACTACGCGCGCAATGAACGCTTCAGCGGCGCCACTTTGGTTGTGGATCAACTTGGTGAACCCGGCCAGGCCATGACGATCCTGGCGGGCGATGCCAACGGGGCAGCAATGATCGATGTTGAGACTCTGCGCTGGGTCCTCAACGACGAAGAGTCGCCCATCGCCGAACGGGCGTAATCACCGATCTATTCCTATGGATGAAACTCAAGTACTGCGGCTCTCACGGCGCGCACGGGACATACAGCCCTTCCAGGTGATGAATATCCTGGCGCGGGCCCGTGCCATGGAGGCCGCCGGTCGCTCCATCGTCCATATGGAGATCGGCGAGCCGGACTTCCCGACGCCACAGCCTATCGTCGATGCGGGAATTCGCGCCTTGCAGGAGGGCCATACGCATTACACGCCGGCACTGGGACTGGCGGCACTGCGGGAGGCGATCAGTGCCTTCTACAGAAAGCGTTACGGCGTAGAGATTGCTCCGGCACGCATCGTCATCACCCCGGGGGCGTCGGGGGCCTTGCAATTGGTGATGGCCTTGTTGCTCAATCCCGGTGACCAGGTGTTGCTCACCGATCCCGGTTATCCCTGCAACCGTCATCTGGTGCGCCTGGCGGGCGGGGAGGCCGTGGTACTCAATGTGAGCGCGGAGAACGATTATCAACCCACCGCCGCGCAAATGGCCGCAGCATGGTCGCCGCAGGTTGCCGCCGTGTTGCTGGCCTCGCCGGCCAATCCCACCGGCACGCTTATCGACCCCGCCGTGCTGGAGGAAATCTGTGGCCTGGTGGCGGACCGTCACGGGTGTTTGATCGTCGATGAAATCTATCATGGCCTGGTTTACGAAGACGAGCCACCGATGACCGCCCTGGCCTTCTCGGATCAGGTGTTCGTGGTGAACAGCTTTTCAAAGTATTTCGGCATGACCGGTTGGCGCCTGGGTTGGCTGGTGGTCCCCGAGCAGTATGTGTCGCAGGTGGACAAGCTGGCGCAAAATTTATTCCTGGCGGCATCGACGCCGGCACAGTACGCCGCCCTGGCAGCCTTTGAGGATGAGACCATCGCCATCCTCGAAAGTCGCCGCCGCGAATTTATGCAGCGCCGCGATTATCTGCTCGCCGCGATGCGCAAATTGGGGTTCGCGGTACCGGTTACCCCCGGCGGTGCCTTTTATGTGTATGCCGATTGCCGGTGTTTCACCGCCGACAGCTTTGGTTTTGCCGCCGCCATCTTGGAGCAAGCGGGTGTGGCCGTGACGCCGGGCAGCGACTTCGGCCATAATCACGCGGAACACTACCTACGTTTCGCCTATACCACTTCGCTGGCCAATCTCGAAGAAGGTGTGCAGCGCCTGGCTGAGTTTCTCCGCAACAATTAAGTATCGTGTAACGACTGACGGTCGGATAGACCGTAAGCTGAGGGTGTTCAAGCGAAGAATATGAAATCGATTATGTCTTTAAAAGTGGTCATTGTGGAAGCGGATCGTGATCAAACTGAATCGTGAACTCGAGCAGCTGGGGCAGGGCATGGCTTTGCCGTGGACGGTGTTCGACGACAACGGACGTTCGCTGCTGCGCAAAGGGATGGTGATCGATACGCCGCAACGGCTGGCGCTGTTGATGGAGCAGGCCGTTTACTGCAGCGCTGAAGGTGAGCAATCTACGCGCTCTGCTAAAGACCGCAGTGGGATACCGTTTTTTGTCATCGGCGAATGGATGGGGCGTCTTCATACCATGCTGCATGCCATCGCCGCGCACCGCCCGGATTTTAACATCGTACGGTTCGATGAACTGTGCATCGCCATCCAGGTGATGTGCGCGGAAGACGCGGATGCGGCCCTGGCCGCCATACATCTGGATCACGATGGTAAATATGCGGTGCGCCATCTTATCCATAGTGCCTTATTGGTGGAGCTGGTCACCAACCGTATGGGTAAATCGCCCGACGAGCGGCAGCGGCTCATCGCCGCCACCTTGACCGCCAATGTCGGCATGCTGGACTTGCAGGAACGATTGATGAAGCAGGATGGGATCAGCTCAAGCCAGCGCGATGAAATCAATCGCCACCCGGAGGAGGGCGTGACGATGCTACGCCTGGCGGGTGTGCAGGATGAACTCTGGTTGGAACTGGTGCTGCAGCATCACGAGCGTCTGGATGGCAGCGGTTATCCACGTGGTCTGCGGGGTGATGAGATCACGGAGGACGCACGCATCATGGCCATCGCCGATATCTATCACGCCAAGATCTCGGAGCGCATGCATCGCACCGGTATGTTGCCTACCGACGCCTTGCGGCAAGTCTTGCTGGGACAAGGCAATGATATCGATTCGGGCTTGTCGGAGGTCTTTATCAAGGAATTGGGTGTCTATCCGCCCGGGGCGTTCGTGCGCCTGGCCAACGGTGATATCGCGGTTGTGACGTATCGCGGCCAGGAAGGCATCTCGCCGCGCGTGGCCAGCATCATCACGCCGCGCGGCGTCGCCTATCCCCGGCCCTTGCCCCGCGATCCCGCCGTTAGAGAATGGTCCATCAAAGAGATAATGGCGCTTGACGAGTCGCTGTTGCTCACCGATCTATTGCCCTTGTGGGGGTATTAGGTCTTCCTGGCCTTCGCGCATATTTTCAACCCACAGTGCGGTCGCGCCGGCCACGGCGGCGGGCATTGCAAACAGATTGACCATGGGGATGCTGGTGGCGACCAGCGTGGCGGTGCCGAATCCTAAATTCAGCAAACCATGTTTACGCAGCAGCCGGCGTTGGTCGCGGAAGGGAATGCCGTGGTTGCCCATGGGATAGTCGCAGTATTCCAGGGCCAGCATCCAGGCGCTGAACAGCAGCCAGGCGAACGGCGCCAGCAGATTGAGGACGGGGATGAGAAACAGCGCCGCCAGGGGAACGGCCCAGCCCACCAGAAATAAAAATTTTTTCATTTCATGTGCCAGGGATTCCAGGATCGAGAACTGGTTTGCCATCGCGGTCACCTGCGTTGCGGCCAGCCGCTGCTCCAGCCGCGCAGCCAGCAGGCTGTTGAAGGGCGAGGCGATGAAGTTGGCGATGAGGGTGAAGGTGTAAAAGGACGCGATCAGTACCGCGGCGGCGAACAGCGGCCACAACAGCCATTGCAGCCAATCCAACCAGGCGGGCAGCAGTCCGTCGATGAATGACGCGAATTCATCGGCGCCGTACCAGATGGCGCCGCCGAACAGCACCATGTTGATCATGAGCGGCATTATGACATAGCGACGCAGGCCGTCCTCGGTGATGAGCTTGAAACCGCGCCATAGATAAGCGGCACCGTGCAGGGGGGCGAGCGGGCTCATGGCAGCTTGTATCCCGCAGCCAGCAGTGCGGCACCGTAGGCGGCCTCGGTATGTTGCGGAGCGATCATGGGGACCTTAAGTTCCCGGGCACGGATCCGTGTCCAGGCGGCATTGGCGGCCCCGCCGCCCACCGTGCGTATGGAAACGGGAACAGGCGCACCCATAGCCGCCAGACGCCGATAGCCGGCGGCTTCAATGTGCGCCATGCCCTCCAGCATGCCTTGAAAAAATTGCAGGGCCTGAGACGGGCGGGGGCTAAGGCGCGGCGGCAATTGTGGGTCATTGATGGGGAAGCGTTCGCCCGGGCCCAGCAGGGGGTAATAATCCAGTCCGGTGGGTTGGTCGGGATTCAGTTGTGGCGAGAGGGCGTCCAGCTCGGATTGTTGGAAATAATGGCGCAATACCGCGCCGCCACTGTTGGAGGCGCCGCCGGTCAGCCACCAGTTGCCGAGGCGATGGCTGTAGATCCCATGGTCCGGTGCGAACAGCGCTTGCCGGGAGAGTATCTTGATGACCAGGGTCGAGCCCAAGGAGGTGACCGCGTCACCGAGCTGGTTTGCACCGGTGGCGAGAAATCCGGCGATACTGTCGGTGGTTCCGGCCACAATGCGGCAGTGTGGCGCCAGACCGAAGCGGCGGCCGATGTTGGCGCTCACCGTGCCCAGCAGCGTGCCGGGGGTGACGACTTGCGGTAAGTGACTGCGGTTCACCTGCAGGGCATCCAGCCACTCGGGCCAGCGGCGTGCAATGACGTCGTAGCCCAGCTTCAGGCAATTGTTCTCATCCCCGATCCCATAGCGCGCGGTAAAGCGCGCGGCGATCCATTCGGCCTGATTGAGTACATGGCTACCAGCGCGGCTGGCCGGCTGGGATTGCAGATAGAGGAGTTTCGCCAGCCCCGCTGAGGCGCCGTGCGCGCCGCTGGCGGGCGGCGCCACTGCGGCGATGCGGTCGGCCTCGTCACGGGCACGGGCATCGTTGTAGAGCAGCGCCGGCATGACGGGCGCGCCCTCCGCATCGCACAACACGATGCTGGCGGAGGTACCGTCCACGGCGATGGCGTCAATGGCGGCGGGATCGATCTGCCCCGTCAACTGGGTCATCACTTTGTCGACCGCGTCCCACCAGATCTCGGCATCCTGTTCACTGCAGCTATCGCGGCGCGGTGCCGTGCTCAAGCTCACGGCGCCAGCGGCGATGGGGCGAAAATCTCGATCGATGGCCAGGGCCCGGCAGCCGGATGTGCCTAGATCAATACCGACAAACAATGGTGCGGGGATCATTCATCCTCGATCAAGGCAGAGTTACCGGTGGCGGGGGACTCCAAGCGGGGTCGCGATGTTCCACTACCACGTTGGTATAGATGCCGCCGCGCACATTGAATTCGGCGGTCAGGCGCATGAAGCGCGGCTCGCAGGCGCGCACCAGATCGTCCAGGATCTGATTGGTGACCGCCTCATGGAAAGCCCCCTTATCGCGATAGGACCACACGTAGAGCTTCAGGGATTTAAGCTCCACGCAGCGTTGATTGGGTACGTAGTCGATCAACAGTGTCGCGAAATCCGGCTGACCAGTTTTCGGGCATAAACAGGTGAACTCCGGCACCCGGATGCGTATAGTATAGGCACGCTCGGGGTTGGGATTCGCGAAGGTCTCCAGTTCCTTGCTTGGTTGCGTTGGCATGTGTGTTCTCGTCGATAACAGGCCGCATAAGATACCTTATTCTTGGTGCGCCATGAACCCCTAAATAATGGAATATCACATTAAATAAGATCACTATGAGACTGAAAAAAATTAAGTTGTCAGGATTCAAATCCTTCGTAGACCCCACCACCATTCCCTTGCCCGGCAACCTGATCGGGATCGTCGGCCCCAACGGCTGCGGCAAGTCCAATGTCATCGACGCGGTGCGCTGGGTGATGGGCGAGAGTTCGGCCAAGCACCTGCGCGGTGATTCCATGGCCGATGTGATCTTCAACGGTGCCGCGGGGCGTAAGCCGGTGGGCCATGCCTTCGTCGAATTGATTTTCGACAACAGCCAGGGCGGCCTGGGCGGCGAATATGCCAGCTATGCCGAGATCTCCGTCAAGCGCCAGGTATCCCGTGACGGCCAGTCGACTTATTTTCTCAACAGTACGCGCTGCCGGCGTAAAGACATTACCGACATCTTTCTCGGCACCGGCCTGGGGCCGCGCAGTTACGCCATCATCGAGCAGGGCACCATCTCCCGTTTAATCGAGGCCAAGCCCGACGAATTGCGCATCTTTCTCGAAGAGGCGGCGGGGATCTCCAAATACAAGGAGCGTCGTCGCGAGACCGAGACCCGCATGCGTCACACGCATGATAATCTAAATCGTATTAATGACTTGCGAGATGAACTTGAGAAACGGCTGCAAACCTTGCAACGCCAAGCCAAAACTGCCGTGCGCTACAAAGAGCTGAAGCAGCAGGAACGCCTGGTGAAGGCGCAATTGCAGGCCCTGCGCTGGTCAAGCCTCAATGAGGATTCGGCCCAGCGGGAAAAACAGATTCAATCCCTGGAAACCCATCTCGAGGCCCAGGTGGCGGTGCTGCGCAACGTGGAAGCCAACATCGAGCGCCAGCGTGAGCAGCACGGTGAAGAGACCGAGGCCTTTAACAAGGTTCAGGCCCGCGCCTATGAGGTCGGCGCCGAGATCGCCCGCCTGGAACAGGCCATACACCACGCCAAGGAGACCCGTGATCAGCAACAGCGGGATCTACAGGAAGTGGAGATGGCCTGGAATGAGGTGCAGGCCCATTTGACCGCCGATCGCGGTTTGATCAATCAATTGACCCAGACCCTTGCCGAGAACGAACACGCCCTGGGGGAGGCGCAGCAATTGGAGCAACGCTCCGGGGTGGCGCTGGATGAGGCGGAAGAGGCCATGCATACCTGGCAACAGGCCTGGGATGAGTTCAATACCCGTGCCGCGGTGCAACTGCAGGCGGCGGAGGTGGAGCGGGCGCGCATCGATCATCTCGAACAACGCATCGCCCAATCACATGAACGACTCAAGCGCCTCGAGGGTGAACTGGGCGGCTTGTCACCTCAGCCCTTGGAGGAAGAACTGGCCGTGGCGGCGGCCGCCAAACAGGAATTGGATGTGACCCTGGAGTCGCTGCAAGGGACCTTGGCCAAGGACCTGGAGCGCCTCAACGCGGAGCGCCAACAGTATCAGAGCCTCAATGCCGAACTCGACGCGGCGCGTACCGAACTGCACAGTGCCCAGGGGCGCCATGCCTCGCTGGAGGCTTTGCAGGAAGAGGCGCTGGGCAAAACCGGCGGTGCCGTGAGTGCCTGGTTGTCCGAGCACGGTCTCAATGACGCGGCGCGTCTGGCACAGAAACTCAAGGTCGAATCCGGCTGGGAACGGGCGGTGGAGATCGCCTTGGGGCACGCCTTGGAGGCGGTATGCGTGCCGGATATGGACGATGTGCCCGCCTGGCTGCAGGGTCTGGTACAGGGTGAGGTCGAACTGTTCGATACCAATGCCGCCATCGCGGGTTCGGCACACCAAGACGGTATGGTCAGCCTGACCGACAAGGTGCAGGCGCCTTGGAGCCTCGACGGCCTGCTCGGCGGGGTCTACGTCGCCGAGGATCTGAACCAGGCCTTAAGTCTGCGTCCGCGCCTGGAGGGACAGGAGTCGGTGATCACCCGCGACGGGGTGTGGATAGGCAACGG
>Ga0315556_1001565_pt1 | contig 13706 bp, 10 predicted proteins | sample SalMarSW160310MG_FD_202112 | JGI IMG/M metagenome (GOLD analysis project Ga0315556, IMG submission 202112) | Salt marsh sediment microbial communities from the Plum Island Ecosystem LTER, Massachusetts, United States - Salt Marsh Sediment SW1603-10 ...
ACCTAGGCAGCTTCGACAAGGGTCTCGAAGCGACCTACCCGTGGGCGGGCGCGTGGGTCGGCCGCAGCCTCGCCACCATCGGGCTGTGGGCCGTGATCTACGGCCTGTACTACGTGGCCTTCGAGTTCTTCTACCGCGGCTTCCTGCAAAGCATCGTCGCCGACGCCTGGGGCGCACCGCAAGCCATCTGGGTGCAGTCGCTGGCGGCCACCCTCATCCATCTCGGCAAGCCCATGACCGAGCTGCTGGCCGCCCTGCCCGCCAGTCTGCTGTTCGGTGCGCTCGCGTTGCGGAGCCGGTCGGTCCTGTACTCCACGATCATCCACCTGGTCATCGGCCTGTCCACCGATGTGTTCGTTCTCTACCACCAGGGCCTGCTGTTCCACGGTTGACGTCGTGGCCGGCAGGCGCGTCCGGAAGGACCGTCCGGACCCCCTTCCTGGTAGGCTTGGGCTGCGGCGGCTGACATGAACGTTCTGGTTACCGGTGCCCATGGCTTCCTGGGGAGCCACATCAGCGAACACCTGCTGGCCGCCGGCCATCAGGTGCGGGCCCTGGTGTCCCCCTGGGGGACGATCGCCAACCTTGGCGCCGTGCTCGACGAGCCGGGCCTGCAGATCGAACGCGCCGACCTCAGTCGAGAGGGCGCCCTCGTCGGTACCTGCGATGGCATCGATGCCGTGGTGCACGCGGCTGCGCGCGTCGCCGACTGGGGACCGTGGGACGCCTTCTACCGGACCAACGTGGTGGGCACGGAGCAGCTTCTGAAGGAAGCCGTACACGTCGGCGTGGGCCGGTTCGTGCTCATCTCGAGCGTCGCCGTCCATCGCTACAGCGGCTTCCGCGATGCCGACCCGCGCGAGGTCCCTCGCGACAACGTCCGCGAGCCGTACGCGCACTCCAAGATCATGGCCGAGGACCTGGTCCGGCAGGTCGGTGGGATCGAGGGCGTGATCGTGCGTCCCGGGCTGTGGCCGTTCGGCTCCCGCGACCCGAACCTCCGCCGTGTCGTGCGCGCCCTCGAGCAGGGACTGCTGCCGATGGTGGGGAGCGGCGACAGTGTCATCAACACCGCCTATGCCGAGAACTTCGCTCTCGGGGTACGGCTGGCGTTGGAACGGCCCGAGGCCGCCCACCGGACCTACGTCATCGCAGACGACGGCATGCCGAGCTGGCGCGAGTTGCTCTCCGAGCTGGCGCGGCTGTTGGGCGAGCGACCGCCGCGCCTGCGCCTCCCGGGCACCCCCACCAAGGCTCTGGCGCGCGGTGTCGAGGCGACCTGGGGCGCCCTCTTCCCACGCAACGAGCCTCCCATGACCCGCTACCGCGCCGGCCTGATGACGCGGGACGTGCACTTCAGCATCCGGCATGCGGCGGAGGAGCTCGGCTACCGCCCGATGGTGTCCTGGCGCGAGGGGTTGCGACGCTCGGTGGGCGCGCTGACCCCCACCTAGCCGCCGCCGCCACACGCCGCGGACGCGTCGGCAGCGGTGGTATGGTGGCGCGACATGAGCGAGGGATTCGACTTCCTCATCGTGGGCGCTGGCTTCTCGGGAGCCGTCCTCGCCGAACGGATCGCCACCCAGCGTGGCGGCCGCGTGCTGGTGGTGGACCGCCGAGATCACATCGCGGGCAACGCCTACGACGAGTACGACGAAGATGGCGTGCTGGTCCACCGCTACGGGCCGCACATCTTCCATACCAACGCCAAGTACGTCTTCGATTACCTGTCCGCCTTCACCGCCTGGCGCCCCTATCAGCACCGCGTACGAGCCCTGGTCGACGGCCGGTTGGTGCCCATCCCCATCAACCTCGACACCATCAATACGCTGTACAACCTCGACCTGTCGGCCTCCGAGGTGGAGGCGTTCTTCGCGGCCCGCGCGATCAAGCGCGAGCGCATCGAGACGTCCGAGGACGTGGTGGTGGCCCGGGTCGGCCAGGAGCTGTTCGAGAAGTTCTTCCGTGGCTACACCAAGAAGCAGTGGGGGCTCGAGCCCAGGGAGCTCGACGCCTCCGTGACCGCCCGGGTGCCGGTACGTGCCAACCGCGACGATCGCTACTTCACGGACACCTACCAGGCGATGCCGCTGCACGGCTACACCGCGATGTTCCGCCGCATGCTGCGGCATCCCAACATCAAGGTCATGCTCAATACCGACTACCGCGAGGTGGCCGACCTCGTCCCTCACAAGCACCTGATCTACACCGGCCCCATCGACGGCTACTTCCAGCACGAGCTCGGTGCCCTGCCCTACCGCTCGCTCGAGTTCGAGTTCGTCACCCATGACCAGGAGCAGGTGCAGGAGACCGGCACCACCAACTACCCGAACGACTACGCCTACACGCGGCGCACCGAGATGAAGCACCTGACCGGCCAGCGCCACACCAAGTCGGTGCTCGTGTACGAGCATCCGCGGGCCGAAGGCGACCCCTACTATCCCGTCCCCAGACCCGAGAACCGGGCGCTCTACGAGGCGTACCGCGCCATGGCCGCCGAGCTCGAGCACGTCACCTTCGCCGGCCGCCTCGGCACGTACCGCTACTACAACATGGACCAGGTGGTCGCTCAGGCGCTCAAGACCTTCGAGACGCTGCCGGACGTGTGACGGGCAAGAGACCGGAGACGACGCCATGACCCCCGGCGGCGGGCGCCCGCACATCCTCATCGCCATGATCGAAGCCGGCGGCGGACACCGCGCCCCGGCCATGGCCCTGCAGGCGGCCCTCCAACGGAGCTGGCCGGACCGCTTCGACATCGACGTGCTCGACATCATGCACCACCTCGGCGAGGATGCGTTGGATCGTCGCCACAAGCGGAGCTGGAAGTGGATGCTCGCCCATCCGCGTGTCACCTTCGTGCTCCAGAACTTGATCGACCGCGTGATCCCGGTGTCCTGGACGCAGGCGGTCCAGGCATGGATGCTGCAGGGCTTCAGCCGGCGGCTGGCCGCCTTCGTGCGCGCTCAGGGCTACGATCTGGTGGTGGGCGTGCACTTCATGCCGCTCCTCGCGGCCGCCATGGCGCGGCGTCGGGGTGAGCTCGATGCCACGCTGGTGGGCATCGACACCGATCCGTTCGACGGCCACGCCCTGTGGGCGGTCAGGGGCGTCGACGAGATCGTGGTGGCCAGCGATGAGGCGCGCGCGCTGCTGAGCGCCAAGGGCGTGCCCGCGGAGCGCCTGCGGATCTTCGGCTACCCGCTCAGCCTCGCGTTCGTGGACGAGGTCCCCACCCTCGCGGCCGCGCGCCGTGGCCTCGGCCTCGACGCCGACCGTCTCACCGTGCTCCACACGCCGGGCGGCGAGGGCATCGGAGGCAACGTCGAAGGCATCGCCGGTGCCGTGTTGGAGGCCGACCTCGACCTGCAGTACGTGGTCGTGACGGGCCGCAACGAGCAGCTCCGAGCACGCCTGCAGCACCTGGCCGACGCCCACGCCGCGGCCGGCGGCCGGACCCGGCTGCAGGTCGTGGGCTTCGCCACCAACATGCCCGAGTGGATCGCGGCCAGTGATCTGGTGATCGGCAAAGCGGGCGCAGCCTCCACCTTCGAGGCGTTGGCCCTGGGTCGGCCCATCTTCCACACCAGCTACGTGGCTCCGAACGAGAAGCGAAACCTCGACTACTGCATGCAGCACGGCATCGGCGGCTACGTGCCCCGGCCGCGCGACGTCGTGGCGCTGCTGGCACCCCTGTGCGAGGACCGCGCGCCGCTTCGCGCCTGGCAGGAGCGCGTCGCAGCCCTGGGGTTCCGACCCGGGACGCTCGCCATCGCCGCGCACCTGGCGGACTTGACGGAGGCTCCTTGAACAGGACCGTCCTGCGTTCGCTCATCGTGTCGATGGTGCTCAGCGCGTTGGGGCTCGCCTGGGTCGTCTTCCGCGTCGGCAAGGTCCAGGACCTGACCATCATCCGGCAGCTCCCGTGGACGTACGCGCTGGCGGCGCTCGGCGGTCTGCTGGGCGCGTTCACCCTGGCCGCCTTGCGCCTCATCTACATGTGTCGGCGGCTCGGCTACCGGTTGCCGCTGTTCCACGCCCTGCGCGCCCACATCCTCGGCATGTTCAGCGCCACCGTGACGCCCGGTGGCAGCGGCTCGACGCCCGCCCTGGCTCTCGCCCTGCAGGGCCAGAAGCTGCCCCCGGGGGTGGCGTGGGCGGTGGGCGTGGCCGTGTTCGGCGCCGACGCGCTGTTCCACACCTGGGGCCTGCCCATCGCGCTGGGGATGCTCTACGCGCTCGGACTGTACCCGCAGGGAGCCGCCTGGCTGGCGTTGGGAGCGCTCACCGTGGTTCTGTCGGCGGCGGTCGCCTACCTGGTGCAGTTCCGCCTGGCCTGGCTGGAACCGATCGCACGCTGGATCTTGCGCGGCCCTCTGATCCGGTGGCGGAGGCAGGGGCTGCGGTTCGTCGAGACGATGTTGGAGTCGAACCGGCTGTTCAAGAACGCGCCACTCGGCTTCTACCTCACACTGCAGGCCGTCACGGCCGCCTCCTGGATCAGCTTCTTCTCGATCCTGTTCTTCCTCGCGCGAGGGCTCGGGGTGATGGTGTCGCTCCCCGTCATCGAAGCGGCCCAGATGGTGGTCGTGGTGATGTCGACCTTCGTCCCCACGCCGGGAGGCAGCGGCTTCTTCGAACTGGGCATCTCCTACGTGCTGATCGCCCGGGGAGGCGGCACGTCGGTCCCCGGTGTGGTGCTGCTGTGGCGGTTGGTGACCTTCTACTCGATCTTCCTGCTCGGCCCGCTGCTCGGCGGCTACCTGGTGACGCGACGCGCACAGGAAGCCGGATGAAGGCCCGACGCCCCCGTGCCGCGCTCAGGAGCGTCCCGGCAACGGCGCCTCGTCGCGAGTGAACCGTCGATCCCGCGGGCGACGTGCCGCGCCCGGCGTACCGCGCCCGGCGATGAGCTCCTCGTAGATCGCCGCGAGACGACGCCCGATGGCCGGCAGTTCGAACGAGCCGGCCGACACACGGGCCGCGCGCCGGTAACGCGTCATCCCCCCCTCGTCGGCCAGCATCTCCATCAGGATCTGCGCTCCTCGATCGGGTCGTCCCGCCGGGTAGGCGACGCCGGCTCCGCACTCCTTCACCAGCTCCGGTACGGCGCTCGTCGGGTAGTCGGCGGTGAGGATGGGGCATCCGGCGCTCATGGCCTCCATGGTCGCGATGCTCTGCAGCTCCACCTCGGAGGGCATCAGGAACACGTCCGTGGCGCGCAACAACGCACGCTTGCGACGTTCCTGGACGAAGCCCAGGAGTCGCACGTGGTCGGCGACCCCGGCGCGGCGCGCCAGCTCGAGCATGCGCTCGCTCAGCGGGCCGCGTCCCGCCACCGCCAGCACCGACTTCGAGCCGCGCTCACGGGCAGCGGCCAGCAACGCGACGAGCTCCTCGGGATGCTTCTCGGGGTAGAGCCGGCCCACGTACGTCAGCACCACGTCGTCGCCGCCTGCGAGCAACTCGCGTCGCAGGGTATCGACCTCTTCGTCGAAGCCGGGATCCTCGGTGAACGGATCGAGGCCGTTGGACACCACTTCGATGCGGGGCGGCGCGTAGCTCCCCGCGAGCCGCCCGGCGAACGCCGTTGGAGCCGTGACACAGTCGGCCTCGCCGAAGAGCCTCCGGTAGAAGCGGTGAAGGATGCCCTCCAAGATGGGGCGCAGCGGCCCGAGAAGGTGCATCGACGTGTTCTGCTCCTGGATGTGCAGCCCCATCACCACCGGGAGACCGCGCCTGCGAGCCAGACGCATGGTGGTCGCAGCCAACGGACCGGGAAGATTGATGTGCACGATGTCGGCCCAGTCCAGCACCGGGACCAGCACGCTCTTCCGGGGCAGCGCGATGTGCGACAGCGATCCCAACGGGAACACCGGCAACGTCGACAGCCTCACGCCCGCGGGGGGCTCGGACTGAGCGCGCTGGCGTCCGACCACCACGTGGAGCTCGTGGCCGAGGTCCGCCAGGGCCCGGACGTGCGCCTCCGTGGCGGTGGCCTGCCCGCCGAATCCGGGATACGCCTCATCGGTGACGTACGCGATACGCATTTCGGCCGATTCTACCGCCGGCGCCGTGAGAAGCGCTTCGGCTGGGTGACGGTTCCCGGGGCCTGCGGAAACGGCGCGGCGACGGTACACTGGGGGACGTGACCGCGCTGCGTCGATTGGCCCTCCTGAACCTGCTCCGGCACCCCTGGCGCAGCCTAGCCACGGTCCTCGGCGTGGGTATCGGTATCGCGGCCGTGCTGACCACGCTCTCGGTCGGCGCCAACGTCGAGGCCAACGTGCGCGGCGCGCTGCAGGCGGCTGCGGGGAAGGCCGACCTGCTGGTGACGCCCGGCGCGGGAGGGCGGGCCGTGTTCGAGGACGGTCCCGCGCTCGACCTGGTCCGCAAGATGTCCGGAGTGAAGGCCGCGTACCCCGTCCTGAACACCCGCGCCGAACCCGTTCGCGCCATCCAGGACTTCCAGAAGTCGATCATCCCGGGCGTCGACACCGGCTTCCAGCTCAGTGGCCGCGTCACCACCGTCCCGAGCGACCTGCCGGCGAAGCTGGCCCAGGGCGCGCTGCCCCAACCCGGCTCGGACGGCGTCGCTATCGCCCAGGGGTTCGCCCAGGAGCGCGGCATCGCGGTGGGTGACACCGTCCGCTTCGCGACCAGCTTCGGGGACGTTCCGCTCACCGTGACCGGTCTCCTCGACGATCGCTACGGCCTCGCCAGTACCAACGGCGGACGCGTGGGCATCATCGCCATCCAGGACCTTCGGGCCATCCTGCACATGCAGGGGCGGGCGTCGCACATCGAGGTCCTGGTCGATCCGTCGGTTCCCGTGGAGGACGTGCGGGCCCGGATCGAGGCGCGCCTGCCCTCGCTGTCGCAGGACCTGACCGTGACCTACCCCGCCGTGTCCGGCAACGTGGCATCGGGCATCGTCGATACCTTGCAGTCCGGACTGTCCGTGTTGGCCGTGACGCTGCTCGCGTTGGGCGGCTTCATGGCCTACAACACGTTCATGGCCTCGGTCGTGGAACGGACTCGTGAGTACGCCCTGCTGCGCACCATCTGCATGACGCGTGGCGACGTTCAGCGACTGGCGCTGTACGAAGCGGCGGCGCTGAGCCTCGTGGGCGTGCTGATGGGCCTGCTGCTCGGGGTGGGCCTGGCCTACGTCATCACCCGCATGAACGCCGTCAGTCTGGGGTTCGAGTTCCGCACCCTGGTGATCCCGGTCCGGAGCGTGGCCCTGGCCTCCGGCGTCGGCGTCCTGGTCTCGCTCGCCGCGGGCGTCCTTCCGGCCCGGAGCGCCTCGCGCACGCCGCCCATCGCAGCCGGTCGGAATGCGGAGGAAGCGCCCCCGCTGCGCCAGGCGGTGCTCGGTTGGAGCCTTCTGGCGCTGGGCGTGGCCCTGAGCGTGCTGCCATGGTCGGGGTACCTGGCCCTCGCCGCCAGCGGCACCGCCATGGCCGTGTTCTTCGTCGGGGTCGCGATGGCCACGCCCAGCCTGTTGCGCCCTGCTCTGGCGCTGTTCACGCCCCTGCTGGTGCGCCTGTTCGGCACATCGGGCCGTCTGGGAAGCAACTTCGCCCTGCGCAACGCCGCCCGCAACGGGGTGGCCATCGGAACCGTGGCCGTGGGCACCGGCCTGATCATCGGCGTCGGCTCGATGGTCGCCGGCATCAACCGAGCCATCGCCTCCTGGGTCGACACCACCATCGTGGGCGATGTCTTCGTGACCTCGCCGGTGAGCTTCCCCGACGACTTCGAGCAGCGGGCCCAACAGCTTCCGGGTGTGAAAGTGGCCAGCGGTGTGGGGATCCGGGTGGTCCGCTTCGAGCCGCAGGGAGGTGGGCGCGGGCGCTCCATCGCCATGATCCTGGTCGACCCGCAGCGCTTCGATCCCAACGGCGGCTTCGGCCGCTTCCAGTACATCCAGGGCCAGGGGAACAACCTCGAGGGCTTCCGCGCCCTGTCCAAGGGCGGCCAGGTCCTGGTGGCCAACACCATGCGCGACAGGTACGGCATCAAGAAGGGCGACACCATCCGCCTGCGGACGGTCGACGGCTTCAAGGAGTTCCCGGTCGCCGGCGTGGTGGTCGACTTCACCGGAGGCGGCGAGACGGTGGTGGGCAGCATCCACGACCTGCCCGAGTTCGGGGGCGGGGCGCCCGATCTCTTCGTCATCGCCGACAAGCCGGGCGCCGATCCACATCAGGTGCGCCGGGAACTGTTGTCCGCCTTCCCCGGGCTCCATCTGGACGCCACCCTCAACGCCGACTACCGGAGCGCCATCCTGCGGCTGACGCAACGATCCTTCCAGACCACCAACACGCTACTGTTGATCGCGGTGCTGGTCGCCGCCCTGGGCGTGGCCAACACGCTTGGCATGAACCTCGTGAGCCGCAGCCATGAGATCGCCGTGCTGCGCACCGTCGGGATGACCCGCGGCGGCGTGAGGCGTCTCATCGCCTCTGAGGGTATGGTGGTCACTTCCGTGGGCGCCGTGCTCGGCGTGGCCTTCGGGTTGCTCCTCTCCCGGGTCATCAGCGCTGGCGCGAGCGCCCTGACCGGCTTCCTGCTGACGCCGGCGATCGACTGGACCCTGGTGGGTCTGGCGCTGGTGGCATCCCCCCTGGTGGGCCTGCTCGCCTCGCTCCTGCCGGCGCGACGTGCGGCTCAACTCTCCCCCACCCGAGCGTTGGGATTCGTGGAGTGACGATGGCAACGAACGACGTTCCAGTCCTACGCGCCAGCGAGCTGAGCAAGAGCTACCGCCTCGGCGACCTCACCATCGACGCTCTGAAGGGCATCGACCTGGCCGTCAGGGCGGGTGAGTTCCTGGCGGTGATGGGACCCAGCGGAAGCGGCAAGAGCACCCTGCTGCACCTGTTGGGGCTGCTCGACGTGCCGGACCGCGGCAGCGTGGAGGTCGTCGGTCAGGCGACCGGGGATCTGGACGACGACGCACTGACGGCACTGCGACGCACCAAGCTGGGCTTCCTGTTCCAGAGCTTCGAACTGATCCCCAACCTGACGGCGCGCGAGAACATCCTGCTGCCGGCCGAGATCGCAGGGCGCGGAGCCCAGGCGGCCCAACGGCTCCTCGACCTGGCGGACCAGCTGGCCATCGCCGACCGGCTCAACCACCGTCCCCGCCAGCTCTCGGGGGGGCAACGTCAGCGTGTGGCGCTCGCGCGCGCCCTCATCAACGACCCCGCGGTCGTGCTGGCCGACGAGCCCACCGGCAATCTCGACACGCACACCGGCTCCGAGGTCCTGGAACTCCTAAGGCACGGCGTCGACACTTCCGGCTGGACCGTGGTGATGGTCACCCACGATCCCAACGCCGCCATGCACGCCGACCGCATCGTGTTCCTCCGTGACGGCCAGGTGTCCGGCGAGACCGCCACGCGCGAGAGCGACGCCCGCGACATCATCGAACACTTCGTGGGGGTATGAGCGGGTCCGCGCGGCCCCGGCAGGCAGCATGTTGACACGCATGGCACGGATCACGGCCCGTTATCCGAGATGGGTCCTGGCGGCGTGGCTGCTGCTGGCGGGGATCTCGCTCCCGTTCGCGGCCAGGGTCGGCACCGTCCTGACGGCGCAGCCCGGCATGGCACCCCACAGCGTCGCGCGCCAGGTGCGCGCCGTGTTGCGCCAGCAGTTCGCCCTCCCCGACGACTACAACGTGGTGCTGGTGGCGCACGGCGTCGGCGATCGCGTGGGCCAGCCCGCCTTCGATGAGGCCTTCGCCCGGGTGGTGGACCGCATCAAGGCGGTGCCGGGCGTGACCGCGGTACGCGACCACCGGAGCGTCACCGGCCTGAACCTGGTGGCCGCGGACAACCGCTTCACGGTGGCGCTGGTCAGCATGGCGGCGCCCGACCTGGGCAGGGCCAAGGTCATCACCAACCACATCCGTCAGGCGCTCACCGGGGAGGCGGGCCTGAGCTTCACCATGGCCGGCGGGCCGGCCACGGTGCAGGAGCTGGAGCACGTGAGCGAGCGCGACGCCCGACGTGCCGAGGTGTTCGGCCTGCCGATCTCGCTGCTGATCCTGGTGATCGCCTTCGGAGCCGTCATCGCTTCGGCCTTGCCGCTGCTGGTGGCGCTGGCCTCCATCACCGTGTCCCTCGCTGCCCTGTACGCCATGGGGCAGGTGGTCGAGTTCGCCGTGTTCACGCAGACCATCGTGACCATGCTCGGGCTGGCGACCGGCATCGACTACGCGTTGCTGATGGTGAACCGCTTCCGTGAGGAGCTGCGCCACACCTTCGACCCGCGGCTGGCGGCCGAGCGCACCGCGCAGACGGCGGGCAAGGCCGTCGCCTTCAGCGGGCTCACCGTGGTGATGGCGCTGAGCGGGCTGCTGGTGCCGCCGCTGGCGTTCATCCGGTCCATCGGCGTGGGCACCATCATCGTGTTGCTGATCAGCGTCTCGGTATCGGTCACGGCCCTCCCGGCCGCGCTGGCGCTGCTGGGCCATCGTGTGAACTGGCTGAAGGTCACGCGCCGCGAGCCGGGGCTGCGAAGCCGCAGCTTCTGGCGCGCCCGCGCCCACGAGATCATGCGCCGGCCCGTGCTGTGGGCGGCGATCGGGGCCGTCGTGCTGATCGCGGCCGGGCTGCCGGCGCTCGGCATGCAGGTGGCCGATCCCGGACCCCGCGGGCTCTCCAAGTCCACCGACGCCAACCGCACCGTGACCGCCCTGGAGAGCCTGGGTCTGGAGGGCCTTCTCAGTTCCTTCGACGTGCTGTTGGACTTCGGACCCAAGGGCTTCTACCGGCCGGACAACGTCCGCAAGGTCTCCGAGTTCGACCGCAGCCTGACGGCGCTGGACCGGGTGGAGGCCATCACCAGCCCGATGGCGGTGAGCAGCGTACCTCGGCTGTTCCTCTACCAGTACTACGCCTCGCCAGACATCGCGTCGAAGAGCGAGATCGCGCCCCTCGCCAGGGCCACCATCAGCACGACCGGACGCTACGCGCTGGTGCGGGTCTTCCCCAAAGGCACGCTCACCCCGGCGGAGGGCGCCACCTTGCTTCGCTCCATCGAAGGTCGCGCCAGGGCGCTCGGACTCGACGCGCGGGTGGGGGGAGGCTACGTGCAGGAGTCCGAGTGGGCTGCGGTGCTCTACCGCAGCTTCCCCTGGGCAGTGTTGCTGGTGTACCTCGCCACGGTGGTCGTGTTGGGACTGGCCTTCCGCTCGGTGCTCATCCCCATCAAGGCCATCTTGCTGAACACCCTGACCGTCGCCGCGGCCTACGGCGTCATCACGCTGGTGTTCCAGCAGGGTGTGCTCACCACGCTCTTCGGTGGCGGACCGGTCCTCGGCTACATCGACACCAGCGCGCCGCTGTTCATCTTCGCAATCGTGTTCGGGCTGAGCATGGACTATGAGGTGTTCCTGGTCGCGCGGATCCAGGAGCAGCACGACCGCGGGGCGAGTGACCGGGAGGCGGTCGCCACCGCACTGTCGGCCACGGGCGGCGTCATCACCAGCGCCGCGGCCGTGATGATCACGGTGTTCGCGCTGTTCCTGTTCAGCCACGTGGTGCTGGTGCGCACCCTCGGCCTCGGCCTGTCGGTCGCCGTGCTGCTCGACAGCACCCTGGTTCGCCTCGCGCTTGTGCCTGCAGTGATGACGATGGCGGGCCGCTGGAACTGGTGGATGCCGGCGGCGTTGGCACGCCTGGCGCGGCGCAGCAAGCTCAGCCCCGATTGACCCGGGACGTGGTCCGCGCGCGACCCCGGTCGGACCACCAACGACGCGGCACGTGCGACCCTCAGCGCAGGGTGCCGCTCAACAACGCGGCTGCGTCGACATGGTGGGTGGCGAGTCCCGGCGCCTCCAGCACGAGGGGCCCCGACACGCCGAAGGCAAGGCTGCCGGCCCCCGAAGCGACGGCCGAGATCTGGGCCGCCAGTGCCGGTCCGACCTGCAAGGGGTTGAAGCTGAACGTCAGGTCGACGGGAACCGTGGCGCCCGCAGGCGCCACGACGCGGCCGAGCTGCGCGGTGGCGACCGGGGTACCGGCGAACGCCAGATGCACCGTCGGAGCCTGCACCACGTAACCCAGCGAAGCCGGGTTGTACAGGGTGGCCGCGATCTGCACGGTGACACGCGTGAGGGAATCGACGTGCAAGGAGGGGCCGGACGAGGCGAGCTGGATCCGCGGCGCGACCCAGGCCGGCGACCACCGCACGCTCCCCTGCGCCAGCGTGGCGCGCGGGAAGCGCCGGACCGCGCCGAACACCCGAACGCCCACCGTGGCGTCGACGCGGTAGCTCGTGGAGGCGCCGGTGAGCAGGCCGGCCAGCGTCTGGAGGAGGGCGGGCGCCTGCGCCAGCGGCACCCGGATCTCGAGGGTCAGGTCACTGCTACCGTGGGCCGGCAACTCGATCCCGTGGCGGAACGTCGTCGTTGCCGCCGGGTGACCGCCGAGGAAGAAGTCCCCGTCGAGGCTGGCCAGCGTGAAGCCGATCGGATTGGGATTGGTCGCCCGGAGACGGACGTCGAACACGGCGTCACCCGCCCCGACACCGGGCGGGTCGACGGAGCGGAAGCCCGTCCCGCTCTGCAGCACCGTGAACGTCGGCGCCGCGATGCCCGCCTCCGTACCCGGCGCACACGCCGTCACCAGCAGGGGGATCACCAGCAGAGCGAACAGCCAGGCCCGTCGCACATCACACCTCCGCAGCGCCCGAGGGCGCCCGTCACCGCAGGGTAATGCGGGGATTGAAGGCCGCGTATAAGATATCCGCCACCAGGTTCGCCAGTGCGAAGCCGAGCACCGCCACCAGCGCCACTGCCTGGATCAGCGGGATGTCGCGCCGCGCGATGGCGAAGGTCAGTAGCCTGCCGAGCCCCGGATAGTTGAAGACGTTCTCGACCACGATGAGCCCGCTGATCAGCCACCCGAAACTGATGGCCACCACGGTGATGGTAGGCAGCAGGGCATTGCGCAGCACGTGCCACACCACCACGCGCCGCCAGCGCACGCCCTTGAGGACGGCCGTGCGCACGTAGGGGCGATTGAGCTCCACCAGCATGCTCGCCCGCGTCAAGCGGGCCACGTAGGCGAGCAGCACCAGCGTAGCCGTGAGCGCGGGCAGCACCAGCGACGGCAGGGCGGCGATGAACCCCGTGTCCGGCGCGATGGAGGAGTTGGCCGGCAACCACCCGAGCCGGAAGCTGAAGACCTGGATGAGCACCAGTCCGGTGATGAACTCGGGCAGACCCACCACCGACAGGCTGGCGAGGCTGATGAGGGTATCGATCCAGCTCTCCTCGTACAGGGCGGCGACGACCCCCAGCGTCACGGCGGTCGGCACGGCGATGACGAGCGTGAGCCCGGCCAGTTCGAGCGAGTTCCCGAGCCGCGCCAGCACCAGGGCGCGCACGCTCTGGCCGGTGCTGAACGACGTGCCCCAGTCGCCGCGGACGAAGTCACCGAGCCAGCTCAGGTACTGCACCGGCAACGGCCGATCGAGCCCGAGCTGGCTGCGGAGCTGGTCGAGCGCCTGCTGGCTCGCCTCCCGACCCAGCAGGATGCGCGCCACGTCGCCGGGGAGCGCCTGCGTGATCAGGAAGATGAGCAGCGACGTGAAGAGCAGCGTCAGGAGCAGGAAGCCCAGACGCCGCAACAAGAACCTACCCACGGTCGTCGCCCTCCGGCCCGGACGCGCCTGGGGCCTCTGCG
>Ga0315556_1001566_pt1 | contig 13701 bp, 12 predicted proteins | sample SalMarSW160310MG_FD_202112 | JGI IMG/M metagenome (GOLD analysis project Ga0315556, IMG submission 202112) | Salt marsh sediment microbial communities from the Plum Island Ecosystem LTER, Massachusetts, United States - Salt Marsh Sediment SW1603-10 ...
TGATCGAAATCCTTGAAGCGATAATACTGTACGTCGTGACGGCCGTCGGATGAAAAGCCGTGGATGGCGAACGGGTCGCCGAGACCGTCCATGGCCCAGGCCAGCAGGGTGGTGGCCTCGCGCGCCAGTTGCAGGACCGGGCGGTCGGTGCCGGCCAGGGTCTCGTTGGTCGATTCGGACAGATCGAGCAGCACCAGTACCGCCAGGTCGCGGGTCTTGCGGATGTGGCGGATGTTGATGCGGGTATCCGGGGTGTGACCCATACGCAGGTCCACCATGGCGCGGATCGCCGCGTTGATGTCGATCTCGTCGCCGTCTTCCTGGCGGCGCTGCCGAATCAACCCCTGGGGTTGCAGGGCATCGATGATGTGTTTGAGGCGGCTGGCGATGGGCCGGTATTCCACCAGGGTTTGGTCAATGAGGGCGGCGTCGCCCTTGCGCTGACGTTTCTCCAGCACCGTTACCCAGTCGGGACGATTCAGCTGGATCTGATAGTCCCATTCCGGATAGTGATACGGCTCGCTGACCGGTTCGCTGCCTTCCAATTCGTTGATGGTGCAGCCTTCCTGATCGAGAAAGAAAGGTGTCTCCAGTCGCCAGATCTCCTGGGCATCGTCGCCGGCCAGTTCGCAGTCCAGCTCGTTGACCATCTCCATGAGGCTGACGGTCTTGCGCACCTGGCGCTGGCTGGCGGGGATGTATTCGGCCTGGTGCCAGTCGGCCTCATCGAAAGCCCAGATGTAGCGGTTGTCGTCGCGATAGGGGATGGCGACGGATTCCAGCACCCGCAGGCTGGGGATGGCGGCTACTTCGCCCAGCGTATTGTAAAAGGTCACGCCCAGATCCCAGCTCAGGCGATGATCCTCGGGGCGTGCGGCGAATTCCTCGCGGAAGGCCGCGGCGGCGTTGCGCACCCACGGGTCCACGTCCACATAGGAATCGTCGAGCATGGCGAAGGCGGCGCGTTCCAGTAATTCCACTACCGGATCGATGGCGCAGCTTACCTCGCGCAGCTTCTCGTGGAATTGTCCCCACAGCTGTTTCAGCCCGGGGAATTGGCGGATGGCCAGGTGTTCGACGCGCGCGTCCTCGAACAGGGCGATGAACACCATTTGTGTCGGACTCAACGCCTCGGCGGAAATCGGTTCGCGGGTATAGACTAGATGCGCGGCGGCGTGGGCGGCGGCGGCGCGATACAGTTCATTGCCGCCGATGCCGGCGTAATCGTCGAAGGCGTCGGGGAGATGAATTACCCGCTGTTCGATGAAGGGTTTGTAGCCCTCGCGGCTTTCGTAATCGCCGGAGGTGGGACGCATGAAGAAATCGCGGCCCCATAAGGCGCGCAGGTAGAAATTCAGTTTGCGCTGGTTGTCCACGAACAGGCAGCCGCGTCGTTCTTTTTGCAGCACGGCGTGGCTGTCGGCGCTTTCCAGATTGAAGTAGGAGACCTGGGCGGTGAAGTCGCGGGCATGGGCTTGCGCGCCCCACAGCGCCCAGCGCCGCAAGCCGCCCAGGGTCAGCTTGGAGAACAACTCATCCAGATGCGCCAGCATGGGCCGCAGGCCGCGCGGCGCCTTGGCCGAGAGTTGATGGATGAGGGCGAGATAACCGCGCAGCAGTTCCGCGTCGCCGAGACGACGTGCGGCGGTGGGCAGGGAGGCGAACAGCAGACTGATGATCTCGCCGCTGACCATGGAGGCCAGTTTCAGCGCGGCATTGATGCAGTCGTTGATGACATCCTCGCCCGCCTCTTTGGCGACCGTCGGCATGCTTTCCAGATAGGAAATGATGAGGTCGTTGCCGCGGCCCAGTTGTGAGAGGGCGCGCGTGCCTTCCAGGTAATGATGCAGACCCGCAGGTGACATCACGCGCGTCGCCTCGGCGAAGTTCGCCGCCAAGGGGGCGTGCAGGGCTGGGTTGATGTCGTCCAGCTGTTCGCGGTAATCGTTGAGTTTTACGCTCATGTTTATTTTCCGATGCAGGGTGAGTTACGGCGCGAGTTATCTATACCTGCGTTTTTAGGGAATGACTGAATAATTCCTCGGATGTCATTCCGGGCAGAGCGAAGCGGAGACCCGGAATGACGCATTATTCAGGCCTTCCTTAGAAATAAGTTGCCACCGCCGCGTCCAGGGTGTCGCGCATGTCCGGATCATCGGTGATGGGTCGCACCAGGGTCATGCGGCACGCGCTCTTGGGCTCGATGCCTTTGGCGATAAGATTGCCGGCGTAGACCAGCAGACGCGTCGAGATGCCTTCGTCCAGGCCATGTCCCTTGAGGTTACGGGCGCGATGGGCAATCTGTACCAGCTTGCCCGCTGTGCTCTTGTCCACACCGGTTTCGTGGGCGACGATCTCCGATTCCACTTCCTCATCCGGATAGGCGAAATCCAGCGCGGCGAAACGCTGCTTGGTGGATTGCTTGAGGTCCTTCATCAAATTCTGATAGCCGGGGTTGTAGGAAATCACCAGCTGGAAATCGGGGTGCGCCTGGATCAGTTCACCCTTCTTTTCCAGGGGCAGGGTGCGGCGATGGTCGGTAAGCGGATGGATGACCACGGTGGTGTCCTGGCGCGCCTCCACCACCTCGTCGAGATAACAGATGGCGCCGATGCGTGCGGCGACGCTGAGGGGTCCGTCCTGCCAGCGGGTGCCGTTGGCATCCAGCAGGTAACGTCCCACCAGGTCCGAGGCGGTCATGTCTTCGTTGCACGCCACGGTGATGAGCGGCCGCTGGAGTTTCCATGCCATGTATTCGACGAAGCGGGATTTGCCGCAACCGGTGGGGCCTTTCAGCATCATCGGCATGCGCGCGGCGTAGGCGGCCTGGTAAAGCTCGACCTCGTCCGCGACGGCATGGTAATAAGGCTCGGCTGTGATGAGATATTGTTCAGTATTATTGGACATGGTCATTTCCTTATTTTAGCTATCAGCTGTGAACTCTCAGCGCTTAGTTAAAAATCCCATCTCTAAGGCCTGAAAGCTGACAGCTAAGAGCTGGCGGCTATAAAACAAAAAGCCCTCGACCAAACGGGTTGGCCGAGGGCTTGCTAAGTCCAAGCGCAGCCTGGGCCGGTGCTTATACGGATTTGCCGCGGAATATCACCATCTCGGCGCCCTTGCTCTGGGCGAAGTTGTCGAAACCGACCAGGCGCACGTGGTTCTTGGGGTGTGCCTTGTGGCAAGCCTCGGCCTCAGCCAGGATGGTGTCGACGTTGGTTTCACCGAACATGGGCAGTTTCCACATGTACCAGTAATGGCTGAAGGCGTTTTCCGGCTCGGTGTGCTCGATGGCCGGATTCCAGCCCTTGCTTACGATGTATTCCACTTGTTTGCGGATCTGCTCTTTGCTCATTTCCGGCAGATAGGAAAAGGTCTCGAATTTCCGGCTGGTCGGGTCCGACAGGCTGGATTGATAGTCTTGCATCGTGCTCATGTTTTCTGCTCCAAAGTTAATGATTCGATTCGTTTCAAAGTCGCGGGCTTTCAGCCGTCAGCTTTCAGCTTGAAGCCGATCGCTGACAGCTGATTGCTGAAGGCTTATTTGTGGGCCACGTCCAGCTTGTCCACGGTGTCGAATTCGAACTTGATCTCTTTCCAGGTCTCCATGGCGATCTTCAGCTCGGGGCTGCTCTTGGCGGCCGTGGTGAGGATCTCCTTACCTTCCTTCTCCAGGGCGCGACCCTGGTTGCGGGCCTCGACGCAGGCCTCCAGCGCGACGCGATTGGCCGCGGCACCGGCCGCGTTGCCCCAGGGGTGACCCAGGGTGCCGCCGCCGAATTGCAGCACGGAATCGTCGCCGAAGATGTTGACCAGCGCGGGCATGTGCCACACATGGATACCGCCGGAGGCCACGGCGAGGGCGCCGGGCATGGAGCCCCAGTCCTGATCGAAGAACAGACCCATGGAGCGATCTTCCTTGACGTACTTGTCACGCAGCAGGTTGATCCAGCCGATGGTGGAGGCGCGGTCGCCTTCCAGCTTGCCGACCACGGTGCCGGTGTGCAGGTGGTCACCGCCGGAGAGGCGCAGGATCTTGGTCAACACGCGGAAGTGGATGCCGTGATGCGGGTTGCGGTCGAGCACAGCGTGCATGGCGCGGTGGATGTGCAACAGCATGCCGTTGTCGCGGCACCAGTTGGCCAGGCCGGTGTTGGCGCAGAAGCCGCCGGTGATGTAGTCGTGCATGATGATGGGTGAGCCGATCTCCTTGGCATACTCGGCGCGCTTGTACATCTCTTCCGGGGTGGGCGCGGTCACGTTCAAGTAATGGCCCTTGCGCTCGCCGGTTTCACGCTCGGCTTTTTCGATGGCATCCTGCACGAAGTCGAAACGCGCGCGCCAGCGCATGAAGGGCTGGCTGTTGACGTTCTCATCGTCCTTGGTGAAGTCCAAGCCGCCACGCAGACACTCATATACGGCGCGGCCGTAGTTCTTGGCGGACAGGCCCAGCTTGGGTTTGATGGTGCAGCCCAGCAGCGGACGGCCGTACTTGTTCATGATGTCGCGTTCGACCTGGATACCCTGGGGCGGACCGCCGCAGGTCTTCACGTAGGCGATGGGGAAGTGTACGTCCTCCAGGCGCAGGGCGCGGAGGGCCTTGAAGCCGAACACGTTGCCCACCAGCGAGGTGAACACGTTGACCACGGAGCCTTCTTCGAACAGGTCCATGGGGTAGGCGATGAAGGCGTAGAAGCAGGTGTCGTCGCCCGGCACGTCTTCGATGCGATAGGCGCGGCCCTTGTAGTAGTCGAGGTCGGTCAGCAGGTCGGTCCATACAGTGGTCCAGGTGCCGGTGGAGGACTCGGCGGCCACGGCGGCGGCGGCCTCTTCACGGGGTACACCCGCCTGGGGGGTGATTTTGAAGCAGGCAAGGATGTCGGTGGCCGCCGGGGTGTATTCCGGCATCCAATATGTTTCGCGATACTCTTTGACGCCCGCTTTATATGTTTTGGTCTTTACTGACATAGCATGCTCTCCTTACGGTTTATTAAACGCTCTACTTCATATTTATAGATAAAAATCCCACCCCCCGTGCGTCGGGGTCATTCAGCAATAGGGCATAATTATATGGCGCGACCATATAATGTAAACTAAATAATAATAATCTTTACCATAAGGTTTGACTTATGATAAAAAGGTTGTATGCACTTAACGCTCCGCCAAATGAAGGTCTTTGAAGCCGTGGCCCGACTCGGCAGCTATACCCGCGCTGCCGAGGAACTGCATCTCACCCAGCCGGCGGTATCCATGCAAATCAAACAGTTGGAGGAAAACGCCGGATTGCCCTTGTTTGAGCAGTTGGGTAAAAAGATCTATCTCACCCAGGCCGGTCAGGAGATGCATCACTATAGCCGGGCCATCGCCCAGCAACTGGACGAGGTGGACAAGGTCATGGCGGACATGAAGGGCGTGAAGCGCGGAAGGCTGGTCATCGCCGTGGCCAGTACCGCCAACTATTTTGCGGCGCGCCTGCTGGCGACCTTCAGTCAGCGTTACCCCGAGGTCACCATCAGCCTCGATGTGACCAATCGCGAGGGCCTGCTGGAGCATCTCGACGCCAACGATATCGATATGGTGATCATGGGGCGCCCGCCGGAGGGTTTGGATCTGGTCGCCGAGCCGTTTACGGAAAATCCCCTGGTGGTGATAGCCGCGACCAATCATCCTTTGGTGGCGGCCGAGCATATTCCCTTGGAATGGCTGCAGCAGGAGACCTTCGTGGTGCGCGAGCAGGGTTCCGGAACCCGTACGGCCATGGAGCGATTCTTCGCCGAAAAGCGGGTGCGATTGTCCACCGGCATGGAGATGAGCAGTAACGAAGCGATCAAACAGGCGGTGCAGGCGGGTCTGGGTCTGGGGATCGTGTCGATACATACTCTGCAGCTGGAATTGGAGACCAAACGCCTGGCGGTGCTGGATGTGGAGTTTTTCCCCATCCTGCGGCATTGGTATGTGGTGCATCGCCAGGGAAAGCGGCTCTCCCCGGTGGCGCAGTTATTCAAGGAGTTCGTTACCCGGGAGGCGCGGGCTCTATTACAGGAACTGCAATGATGGGCTTGGATGTCGGTCGCGGAGCCCCCGTGGGTCCCTTCCCATATCGTGGGAGTACAATTACACTGATTAATCATAAGTCGCATGTTCAAAGGGATATCCCCCGGACGCCGGGGACGAAACCCAAGAGGTTTTGTCTCTGTCTAAATCGCTGAAGGATCCCGGCAACGGCCGGGATCCGCTTGACACAGCTTGACGCCGAACTTCGATCGATCAAGCCCGTATAGCTTAAGCTCGATAACGGAGGTCAATATGGACAAACAGTTCGCACGCATCCTGATGCTGAGTGTTTTGTTGCCCGCCGGTGCCAGCTTGGCCAAAGCGATCGACCATGATTACGCCGCCGCCACCGACAGCCGTCAAGACTTTGCCTCGCAGCTGGCAGTGGACTCGCCTGCCGATTCCAAGCATAAGAACTCTATTGAAAGCCGGCGCTTCATGCAGGTGATCGCCACCGAGGAGGATGCCGCGCTGCACCGCCGCGGTGTTGAAGGGTCGGTGCAGCCGGTGTTAGTTGCCGGTCATGAATAATGATTCTTTATGACGGTGTAGATATAGACAGGCAGGTATTTTATGTACGGATTTCATACGCGGGTTCCCGGTTCGTTTGACGAGGTGGTGGACAAGGTCACCGAGGCGCTCGCCAAGGAAGGCTTCGGTGTGCTCACCGATATCGACGTGCAGGCGACGCTGAAGAAAAAACTCGGCGTCGATAAGCGGCCGTATCGTATCCTCGGCGCATGTAATCCGCCCTTGGCGCACCGCGCCCTGGAGGCGGACCCGGACATCGGTTTGTTGCTGCCGTGCAATGTCGTTGTGCGCCAGGAAGAGGATGGCGCCACCACCGTGGCCTTCATGGACCCGGCGGCCGTGCTGGGTTTGGTGGACCGCCCCGATGTCACTGAGTTGGGCATGGCGGTGCGCGACAAACTCTATCGCGTACGGGATGCCTTGCAGTGAGGCTCAGCTGAGGTTGCGTAACCCTGTTGAGCGGGTTGAAGTATAGTGCGTGGCCGGTCTGATGCCCCCATGAATCCGCATCAGACCGATGCCGAGCTGTTTAGTCCTGGAAAATACCTTCCAGCTGCTCCAAGTCGTTGATCACGCGCCACGTGCCGCCGCCCCGTTCCACCTTGGCCTTCCATTGCTTGATGCGCTTCATATATTCGCGCGGGTCGACGTTGTCGCTGCGCAACTTGGTAACGTTGAGCGCGACGACCTCGTAGCCGTCGAGATGCAGAGGGATATTGCGCACGAAGCCCGGTTTCAGATCCTCCTTGAGGTCGGAGAAGATGAGAATGGTCTTCTTCCCCGGATTACGCTCGTTGAGATATTCGGTGGCTTGCAGCAGGCCGCCGGTAATATCGGTATACGGGCTGGGGCTCACCGTTTTGACCATGTTGTCGACGGTGGAGCGGAACTGCAGCTTCTGTTGATTGGCCTGGCTCGGCTGGTCGTTGAAGGAGACCTTGGAGACGATGTCTTTCTCGCTGAAGCTGCCGGTGTCGATGCGCGCCACGGCGAAGGAGTCGGTGGGCCCGAGCTTCGCCAGCACGTAGTTGATGATCTGCTGCGCCTTCGCCAGTTCCAGCGTATAGGTGCCGGAGGTGTCGAGCAGCATGTAGACGCCGCGGTTGTGGGCGCTGCTGGTGGCGCAGCCGTTCAGCAGAAGCGCCCCCAGCACCACGCCGAGCTGTGCGAGGCGCTTCATGAGCTCACCCCCCACGCACCGTTAGGCAAGGCAATCGCTTCGTCTTTTTCTTCCTGCTTATTTTCCCGCTCGTACACGTCCTCGCGCCCTGCAGTGGTGGCGGGCTCTTCGGCATTGACTTCGGCGGTCGTCGCGTGGGCCTCAGGCGCAGAGCCGCGACGTGCCGTGAGGCGCTGTTCTATCCATAACGGGGCGAATACCACCAGGTCGTAGAGATTGATGAGTGCCTTAGCCCCATGCTCGGCGCCATTGGCGAGGACACGCAGTATCCCCGCGAGCGTATTGAGTATGCCGACCGTCAGCGCACCGATGACGGTGCGACTGGTATGCACGAAGGTCTCCAGCGGGATGGCGACGAAGGTCAGGGCGAAGGGGAGTATGAAACCCATGCCCATCTGGGCAGCAGTGGTGATCCAGCGATTGCCCACCGCACTAGCGGCCGTCTGGCTGCTGTTGAGCAGGTTGGCGATCAGTGCCGCATCGTCCTGAGAGAGCAGGTCGCGCATATAGGCAAGCCCGGCCTCGATGCTGGCGAGGGTCAATAATATGCTGAACGTCACCCAGATCATGCGCCGACGCATCTTGTCGTCTAGGGCCCCGACCGTGGGGAACAGGCGGGTAATGCGCAGCGACTCCATCAGGAACAATCCCATGGCGACTTCCACCAGAATGATCACCAGGGCGGCAATGTTGGCGGTCTTGAAACCCAGCAGATAGCTGCCGCCGCCGACCATCTCCTGCATCGGCCGGGTGATCAGATTGAAGTTGACCACCGCGCCGCCGATGGCGACGGCCAGCACAAAGGCCGCGATGAAGAACTGGGTGAAGGATGACGACGACAGGCTGCGTAGCGCCTTGTCGGTGCCCTTCATGATCGACTCGTATTCGTCCATGTGGCGATCGATGGTCTTGGAGCGGTTCATCAGTCCGTCGACGCGCTTTCCCATCGCCTCGAGAATTTGGCGCAGCTTGCGCCAATCCGGTGCCATGGTTTTGAGCAGCGCGTGGCGTTCGCGAGTGGTATTGCGGTACTCGGTGACCGTCTTGTCATGGGCCTTGACCAGCGCATCGTTGATGCCGCGCAGGATTTCCACCACCATCGGATCCTCGGCGCTGGGGATCTTGGCCACCGCGGCGACCGCTTTGGTCCAGCCCGGCGGTGCGGGCGGTACCTCGCTGCTGTGCTGGTAGTCCTCGTCGATGTGAGTGATCACCTCGGCGAGGTGGCGTTGCAGGGCCGGGTATTCGGCCATGTCGCGCTGCAGGGCGGCATCCACACGGCTGAACTCGCGCTCGATGATGTGCTCGCTGGCCTCGCGGCCTTGAGCCAGCAGTACCTCGCGGTTGCGCTCGGTAATCCGTGATGTCGCACCCTTGAGCGAGGCGGAAGCCAGATGCAGGACTTCGTGTAAGGCATGACTCAGCGAGGTGATGAAGTAGTGAGCAGGCCGTCGAGCGAAATAGAGTATGAAACTCGCAACCAGGAACAGCAGCAGGAAAGACAGCAGGGGCTGTTCCGGAAACGGCAGTGACATTTGTGATTGGTTCATATTTTTCTCCATATCGTGGACAACCGAAGGGTCGCCGTATCGGTGAAACGCCGACAGCATAGGCGGGCAGCAGCAGCAAAAACTGTCGTCAAGGTCACAGTTTCGGCCAATGCAAAATTGAAGGAGTTCACACTATCGCATCCATCTCAGCACTGTGACGGCGCAAGTGATTGACGATCGAGCAGTCATCCTCGGCTTATGGCGCGAGGAACCAGTGCCGCCCTTCAGGCGGCGAGCAGCATGGCGGAAGCTATGGTGGCGGGAGTTATTGAATCTCTTCAGGTTACACTCATATTAAGTGATCCCGCAGAGGAAGGTGTCGCCGGCTTGCGAGTCGCAAAGGCTGGGATTAGACTGCTACCAGTGTTGTTGACCATGGTAAGGAAAGACTCCATGCATCTTCGCCCCTTCCGGGCCTTTCTAAGTCTGTTGTTATTGTTCGCCTTGGTGAGCATGTTGACGCCGCACGCGGCCATGGCCATGGCGCCGGACTTACAGGGCACGTCGCAACAGCTGTATGTTGCACATGGTCAGATGCAAACCATGGAGAACGGCTCGTCGCAACATGCGGTATCACACAGTGCCCAGCACGGACAGCATAATCATCAGTGTCATTGCGGCGTACATTGCGGCATGTGTGGAGCCTGTTATTCCCATTTCGCCGTGTCGGCCGAGCCGGTGTCCGGTTTCATCAAAGCGTTTATCTTACCTGCCGGGCCGCGGCTATTGAATCTGGCCGAAATCTGGCTTCCCATCGATCCCCGTCCGCCTCGCGCCTGATACACCCCGGTTTCACGTTGAGGTTGTTCTTATATAGAGCAACCGTCGGGTGTATTTAATTTGCGCGGAGTTAGATCGCATGCACAAAGATAAATTTGACCACCCTGCGGTGGGCGCGGTGATGGCGACGTCCCGCCGGCGGTTTCTGCAGGGACTCGCCGCCGGTGGCGTGTTGTTGGGCGCGGCTGCGCGGATAAGGCCGGTATGGGCGCGGGATGAGTCGGGGAACGCGGCATCCGGTACGGCGCAGGTCTTGTCCGGGACCGAGTTCGAACTCACCATAGCGGAAACCCCCGTCAATTTCACCGGCGCGCCGCGCATGGCCACCACCGTCAACGGTTCCATTCCCGCGCCGACCCTGCGCTGGCGCGAAGGCGATACGGTGACTATCCGCGTCAGCAATCGCATGAACCGGTCCACCTCCATCCATTGGCACGGCATCCTCCTGCCTTATCAATTGGACGGGGTGCCGGGGATCAGCTTCAGTGGCATCGCACCGGGCGAGACCTTTACCTATCGTTTCAAGGTGCGGCAGGCGGGGACCTATTGGTACCACTCTCATTCCGGTTTTCAGGAGCAGACCGGTTTGTACGGCGCCATTATCATCGATCCGCCGGGTGGCGACATCATCCGCGCCGATCGCGATTATGTGGTACAGCTGTCCGACTGGACCGACGAAGACCCGATGGCGGTATTCGCCAAACTCAAGAAGCACAGCGACTATTACAATTTCATCCAGCCTACGCTGGGCGATTTCATTCGTGACGTCTCCACCGAAGGGCTGACATCCGCCATCGCCAAGCGACGCATGTGGAACCGGATGCGCATGAACCCCACCGATCTGGCGGATATCTCCGGACATACCTACACCTATCTCATGAACGGCACCACACCGGCCGGCAATTGGACGGGTCTGTTCGGTGCCGGCGAGCGGCTGCGGCTGCGTTTCATCAATAGCGGCAGTCAGAGTTTCTTCGATGTGCGTATCCCGGGCCTGTCCATGAGCGTGGTGCAGACCGACGGTCAGAACGTCGAACCCGTAAGCGTGGATGAGTTGCGCATAGGGCCCGCCGAGACTTACGACGTGCTTATAAGCCCCAAGGACGAGGCCTACACCCTATTCGCTCAATCCATGGACCGCAGCGGCTATGCGCGCGGTACCCTTGCCAGCCGGCCCGGTCTCACAGCGCCGGTGCCGGAACTGGATCAGCCTCAATGGTTGAGCATGGCGGACATGATGGGGGCTATGGGCCAGGGTGATATGGCCGGTATGACGGGTTTGCAGCACCACGGCATGGAGATGGGGGCGGCTGCGGTGCGCGTGCGCCATGCCAGCAGCGAATACGGGCCCGGTGTCGACATGCGCGTGGACAATCCGCGTACCAATCTGGATGACCCCGGCGTCGGCCTGCGTAACAACGGCCGGCGGGTGCTGACCTATGCCGATCTGCACACCATCGGCGGCCCGCTGGATAAGCGCGGCGCGGAAAGAGAAATCGAGTTGCATCTCACCGGTAATATGGAACGTTACATCTGGTCCCTGGACGGCCTGGCATTCGGCCAATCCACCCCAGTGCATTTCCGGCCCGGCGAGCGCCTGCGGGTATTCCTGCACAACGACACCATGATGACCCATCCCATGCACCTGCACGGCATGTGGCAGGAACTGCAGAGTCCGGAAGGTCGCTTTCAGGTACGCAAGCACACCATCAATGTGCAGCCGGCGCAGCGTGTGAGTTTTCTCGTTACCGCCGATGCCTTGGGGCGCTGGGCCTGGCACTGCCATTTGCTCTATCACATGGAAGCGGGCATGTTCCGCGAAGTGGTGGTGGCATGAAGCGCTTATCGAACGCATCGTATAAGAGGAATATCGGGATGCGCTGCACAATTTTTCTTATGGCTATGTTGATGACCATAGCCCTGTCTCCCGCCCGGGCACAAGATGATGCGCACCCCGCCGGGGATGACATGCTGCAGGAGACGCCGCCGGGCATGGACGACGTGAATATGCAGGGGATGGCTATGTCGCCTGCCGAGGCATCGCCGCCCGATGCCTCGCCACCTCCCGCCGTCCGGGATCCGCACGCCTATGCCGACGGCTACGACTTCGGTCCCATCCCGCGGCCGCGCTTTGTCGATGAGCATCGTTTCGCTTCGCTGTCGATGGATAGGCTGGAATGGGTGCATGCCTCGCACCACACCGTCACTGCGTATGACCTGCAAGCCTGGTACGGCCGTGACTACGACCGTGCCGTGCTCAAGGCCGAGGGTGAGGTCGATGGCGGCGAGCTACAGGAGGCGCGCACCGAACTGTTGTGGGGCCACGCCGTGGCGTCCTTCTGGGATACACAGCTCGGCGTGCGCTATGACAATGGCGTGGATCCCGGTCGCGGCTGGTTGGCCTTCGGCGTGCAGGGTTTGGCGCCCTACTGGTTCGAAGTCAATGCCGCCGCCTATGTGAGCGATGCCGGTCACAGCACGCTGCGACTGAGTGCGGAATACGAGCTGTTGCTCACCCAGCGACTGTTACTCCAGCCGCGGCTCGAGGCCAATTTCTACGGCAAGCGCGATGCCGTGCGCGCCCTGGGTTCTGGTCTGTCCGATTTGGTGGGGGGTATTAGGTTGCGCTTCGAAATCCGGCGTGAGCTCGCTCCCTATATAGGTATCGAGTGGATGGGTAAGTACGGCGCCACGGCCGATTACGCCCGAGCCCTTGGAGATGTTGATTATGAAACTCGCTTAGTGGCGGGTATACGCTGTTGGTTTTGAAGTTTTTCTCACGTAAGTCGCGGTGTGAAGGATTGAAGCATAATAACTTGCGGTGGTGTCAGAGCGACTGCGGGTGCGTCGCTGATAAGAAACGACGAGAGAGGACGGCATGTTGCGAATTGAACTGATTGCGCTTTCAGTCGTCCTGGCGGGGCTGGGATCCTTGCTGACGGGGTGCGGCCGGGGTGATTCAGGCGCTCATATGATGGGTGGTGGGATGATGGGAGGCGGCATGATGGGTCAAATGCCTCCCGGTATCAGCAAGCAAAGCTTACCGGAACAGCAATCGGAAGGGGCGCGCTTGTTTCGGAGCTACTGTGGACAGTGTCATGCACTTCCCGCACCCACGGCTCACACCGCCAGGGACTGGCCTCAGGTGATGATGCGGATGAAGCAGCGTATGGTGACGCAAGGCAAGGCGGTGCCGGATCGCGATCAACTACAGGTGATTTCCGCATACTTGCAGCGCAATGCCGAGTAAGATGCGCAAATACTGTACGGAAATGTTTAACGGCGGGTTGGATGGTGGGCAAGCCGGGACGACTCCGGCCGTTGTGCGGTCGAAATCCCCAACAGCAATAATCGCAGCAATGTATCTCCGACGGCGAAGGGGAGGAGGCTCATGTGCCATCTAATATAGTTGACGCCGGTGTTTGCGCTGGCGGTATTGTGGATCTGGCCGCTTGCAGTGGCCGGGCCGGTCTATACCGTTGTTACCGTACTGTCTTTATGGATGTATGCCTTGGTGTGGCGGGCGATGCAACGCCCGGTGTTGGGCGGGTCCGAAGAGCTGCTCCATAGCATCGGTGAGGTCATGGAGGTTCGGGGTCATGCCCT
>Ga0315556_1001570_pt1 | contig 13657 bp, 10 predicted proteins | sample SalMarSW160310MG_FD_202112 | JGI IMG/M metagenome (GOLD analysis project Ga0315556, IMG submission 202112) | Salt marsh sediment microbial communities from the Plum Island Ecosystem LTER, Massachusetts, United States - Salt Marsh Sediment SW1603-10 ...
ATTCCAGGGAGACGGTGCGGTAGCTGATCTCCATGATCTCCAGTTCTTGCATCCCGCCGGGCAGTTGTACCTTCACCACGTCGGCCTCGCGTGCCTTGAGCAGGGCGCGCGCCAGCGGCGACACCCAACTGATCAGACTGCGCCCGGCATCGGCTTCGTCCACGCCGACGATGCTGTAGGTGTGTTCGCAGCCATCGTTGCCACACACCGTCACCGTCGCGCCAAAGAATACCTGGTTGCATTCGCCGCGCTGCGCCGGATCCACCACCTCGGCGTTTTCCAGCCGCCTGGACAGGAAGCGGATGCGCCGGTCGATCTCGCGCAGGCGTTTCTTGCCGTAGATGTAATCGCCATTTTCCGAGCGGTCGCCGTTGGAGGCAGCCCAGGTAATGGTCTGCACCAGCGCGGGACGCTCGATCTTCCACAGCTGGTCGAATTCATCCTTGAGCCGTCGATAGCCTGCCGGGGTGATGTAGTTTTTCAGGCCGGCTGGTAATTGCGGTGTGCCGGTTGGCACATCGTCATCGTCGTCGTCGGATTCTCTGGTAAATGCCTTGCTCATGGGGTTGTGTGGCGCTGATTGAATGTGTGCATTATAAGCGCTCCGGCGAGCCTTCCGAGGTTGGTCTGACTATGATGTTATGTTATAAGATGGGGAAGCAAAATAAATTCTCCATGTTGTCCACTGCTCTGGCATGTGTGATGGCGAGACCCTGAGGGTTGCGCCATGTTTTGGAAAGAGGAAAGTTACACAGTGCCATTACAAAAGAAGTTTGACTCGGTAATCTATTTACAGAACAAGCCGAAATTCAAGTCCTACCAGCTGAACAATTTCCGGGAAATTCCGCAGCTGACGGCAAAGCTCAGCGAGCAGCAAATGTTCGACATTGAAGTTGTCGGCAACGTGCTGCCGTTCAAGGCGAACAACTATGTCGTCGATCACCTGATCGACTGGGACAGGGTGCCCAACGACCCGATTTTCGTGCTGACCTTTCCGCAGAAGGACATGCTGCGTCCCGAACACTACGACGAAATCGCTGCGCTACTGAAGCAGGGCGCCGACAAGGCGCCGCTCAAGGAAGCCGCCAACCGCATCCGCATGCAACTCAATCCGCACCCGGCCGGACAGGCCGACCACAACGTGCCGGAGTTCGAGGGTGAAAAACTGCATGGCGTGCAGCACAAATACAGGCAAACCGTGCTGTTCTTCCCCAGCCAGGGCCAGACCTGCCATGCCTACTGCACTTTCTGTTTCCGCTGGCCGCAGTTCATCGGTCTGACCGACATCAAGTTTGCCAGCCGCGAGATCGAGAAGCTGGCAGCCTACGTAAAGCAGCATGACGAGATCACCGACATCCTGTTTACCGGCGGCGATCCGATGATCATGAAGGCGCGCAACCTGGCGGGCTATATCGAGCCGTTGCTGCAGTCGGACCTGCCCAACCTGATCAATATTCGCATCGGCACCAAGGCGCTGGCCTACTGGCCGCACAAGTTCGTCGACGACGACGATACCGAAGAATTGCTGGCGCTGTTCCGCAAGGTGGTGCAATCCGGCAAGCAGCTTGCGCTGATGGCGCATTTCAACCATCCGCGCGAACTGGAAAACGAAGTGGTGCGTCAGGCAATCCGCAATCTGAAGGAGGCGGGCGTCACGATCCGCACCCAGTCTCCGGTGATGAAACACATCAACGACGATGCCGCGACTTGGGCAAAGATGTGGCAGATGCAGGTCAAGCTGGGCTGCATCCCTTATTACATGTTCCTGGCGCGCGACACCGGTGCGCAGCATTATTTCTCGGTGCCACTGGTGCGGGCGTGGCAGATTTTTCGCGAGGCCTACCAGCAGGTCGGCGGCCTGAGCCGTACCGTGCGCGGTCCGAGCATGTCGGCCAACCCCGGCAAAGTGCAGGTGCTCGGCGTGACCGAGGTCGACGACAAGAAGGTCATCGCACTGGACTTCCTGCAGGGCCGCAACCCGGACTGGGTGCAGCGCCCGTTCTTTGCCGAATACGATGAGAGTGCCTGCTGGATCGACGAACTCAAGCCGGCCTTCGGCGCAGAGAAATTCTTCTTTGAGGACGAGATGGAACAGCTTTATCACGAGGGCCGCGACGCCAGTACCGCAGACGACTTCGAGTAAACGAGGAAGTCCGGTCATGTCGTAACCGGTCCAGCCGGCAGCCGGGACGCCAACAGCTGTACAATCCGGCATCCTGATGTTTCCCGAATGTGGCTGGTTAAAGACAGACATGGCAAAAGCAAAAACAGTCTATAGCTGTACCGAGTGCGGCGGGCAATCGCCCAAGTGGCAGGGCCAGTGCCCGCACTGCGGCGAGTGGAATACGCTGGTGGAAACGGTGGCAGAAGTGTTGCCATCCGCCGGCAAGAACCGCTACAGCGCGCTGGCGGCCGCCGGCCAGTTGCAGCAGCTGGCTGAAGTGGAAGCGAGCGAAGTGTCGCGCACGCCGACCGGCATTGCCGAGTTCGACCGCGTGCTCGGCGGCGGGCTGGTGCAGGGCGGGGTAGTGCTGATCGGCGGCGACCCAGGCATCGGGAAATCCACTTTGCTGTTGCAGGCGCTGGCGCATCTTTCAACGACGAAAAAGGTCCTCTACGTTAGCGGTGAAGAGTCGGCACAGCAGATCGCGCTACGCGCCAAACGACTTTCACTGGATGCGCGCGAAGTGCACCTGCTGCCGGAAATCCAGCTCGAAAAAGTCCAGGCCACCGTCGCCAACGAAAAGCCGGACGTGGTGGTGATCGACTCGATCCAGACCGTGTATTCCGAACAGCTTACGTCTGCGCCCGGCTCGGTGGCGCAGGTGCGCGAATGCGCGGCGCAGCTTACCCGCGTGGCCAAGAGCAACAACGTGACCATGATCCTGGTCGGCCACGTCACCAAGGAAGGTGCGCTGGCAGGCCCCAGGGTGCTCGAACACATCGTCGACACCGTGCTGTATTTCGAGGGCGACACCCATTCCAGCTTCCGCCTGATCCGCGCGTTCAAGAACCGTTTCGGCGCGGTGAACGAACTTGGTGTGTTCGCGATGACCGAGAAAGGGTTGCGCGAAGTCAGCAACCCGTCCGCATTGTTCCTGTCGCAGCATGGCGCGCAGGTGGCCGGCTCGTGCGTGATGGTCACGCAGGAAGGTACGCGTCCTTTGCTGGTGGAAATCCAGGCGCTACTGGATGAAGCGCACTCGCCCAGTCCGCGCCGCCTGTCGCTGGGCCTGGAGCAGAACCGATTGGCCATGCTGCTGGCCGTGCTGCACCGCCATGCCGGCATTGCCTGCTTCGATCAGGATGTGTTCATCAATGCCGTGGGCGGCGTAAAAATCACCGAGCCGGGCGCCGATCTCGCTGTGCTGCTGGCCATCGTCTCCTCGCTCAAGAACAAACCGCTACCGGAAAAAATGGTGGTGTTCGGTGAAGTCGGGCTGGCCGGCGAAGTGCGTCCCGTCCAGCGCGGCCAGGAACGCCTGAAGGAAGCCGCCAAGCTCGGTTTTACCCACGCCGTCATTCCCCGGGCCAACGCGCCGAAGCAGAAGATCGCCGGCATGGAGATCATCGCGGTGGAGCGGGTGGAAGAAGCGGTGGAACGAATGCGCTAGCGACTTGTCGTACTGAGGCGCAGTCGCAAACCAGGAGTGATGAAATGACAAAAGACGAAACCAGAAACATATTGCTGGACGACATCAATACTTTTCGGGGAAAGGCCAGGTACTACGAATCGCTGCGATTGTCGGAAGCAGCACACTATGCCAACAAGCTTGCGGACAATATCGAACTGGCGCTGACCACGATGCCCGCCGACGACGATACGGAAATAGACTGACCCGTTCCGTCCGGCCGGAACGGCCGGCAAGACTATCCGGTACTCCATGCCCGCGGGCGTTTCATGCCTGCGATCCTGCAAGCCTGTTTCACGTATCCGTATGGGAACAACTCGAATATCCTGTTGCGTGAGTCACGGCCCAGTCGCGCGGCAAGATGTTTGGTCACATGACGAACATCCGGCGCAATCTGGTGTTCTGAATAATATTTGCGCATGAAACGAATCGCATCCCAGTGGTCTTCCGTCAGATCGATATTTTCCTGGCTGGCGAATTCCCTGGCGATATCTTCATTCCATGTTTCCGGTTCGATCAGATATCCTTCGTCGTCGATGTCGGGTCCTTGCATGCTCTCCTCCTCTCCGCTTAATTTCTGACAAGACTGCGCATATATTAATGATATATTGGCAATACATCAAATGGCTGTCAACAGCAAAAAATTAATTGCCGGATGCCGGTGTCATAATTGCGGAATAGTCGCGCTGCTTCGCCCCGGAGCAGTAACGCGCGGATTAAACATATTGTTCAAACCGACAGCCAGAGTCCAGCCCTGGCAGGCCGGGCGGCATGCACAAGAAAATGAACCGGGAACGCCTATTGCACGGTTCCGAAGGAAGGATCGTGGGAATAGGGCGGTAACGGTAGTCCCGCCAGGCGGCTGGCCTGACTTACCGGCCCGCCCGGAAACAGCTCGTACAAGTGGCGGCGGCCATTCCCTTCCCCGAATTTTTCCTCAAGTTCCTTCAGCACGTTCCGCGCAGTCCGGGCGCCGCCATAAATGCGGTAGCGCTCGCGCAGGTAATAAATGACTTCCCAATGCTCGTCGCTGAGATAAATGCCTTCGGCCGTTGCCTGGCGTTGCGCGTACAGCGGTGACCAATGGTCAAGGCCGAACAGGTTGCCTTCGGGATCCTGGGATAGCTGCTGGTCCAGTGTAAGTTTGTTGATGTCTAGCATGATGAAATCCTCCTGCTGACGTTTGAATCTGGTGCCGGTTTCGCACCACATGATTATAATTAAACTTCCGACTATATTTGTCAACTATCGTCTGGGGCATGAGCGGCCAGCAATGGATGTTCCGGGACATTGAAAGGGAAGCCGGGCTGGCTGCGCAACGCGCTCCCTGGAATGGGCTGCCTTGATTTTTAAACGGAAAAAATAGACGGAATGTCTCGCGCATTGTCAGCCTGTTCGACTAGGGTTAAAGTTCGATACTTCAATACATAACAATACCAAGGGGGAGTCCGGATGGCATTTCTGGTGGCGCTGGCAGTATTGGCGGTAATTCTGCTGCTGGCCTTTTTCCGGGCCTCCATCTGGAGCTGGTTACTGGCAATCGCCATCATCGTGCCGGTCATCGCCATCGAAAGCCGCATTTCCGCCACTGCCCTGCAAGTCATCTACATCTGTCTCGGTATTTTCGTTGCGGTGCTGGGCATTCCGTTCCTGCGCCGCCTGCTGGTCAGCGGTTTCGCGCTCAACCTGTTCCGCGGCATCCTGCCGCAGGTGTCGCAGACCGAGCAGGAAGCGCTCGATGCCGGCACCGTGTGGTGGGATGGCGACCTGTTTGGCGGCCTGCCGGACTGGCACAAGCTGCTGAGCTATCCCAAGCCGCAGCTGAGCGCGGAGGAACAATCCTTCCTCGACAACGAGGTCGAGCAACTATGCGCGATGCTCGATGACTGGGATATCACCCACGCGCGCCAGGACCTGCCGCCGGATGTGTGGCAGTTCATCAAGGACAAGGGTTTTTTCGGCATGATCGTGCCCAGGGAATACGGGGGGCTGGAATTTTCCGCGCTGGCGCATTCCGCGGTGGTGACCAAGGTTGCCTCGCGCAGCGGCACGGGCGCGGTGACGGTGATGGTGCCGAACTCGCTGGGCCCGGCCGAGCTGCTGCTGCACTACGGGACGCCGCAGCAAAAAGACAAATACCTGCGACGCCTGGCAACAGGGCTGGAAGTGCCATGCTTTGCGCTGACCGGCCCGTTCGCCGGCTCCGACGCGGGCGCGATCCCGGACTACGGCATCGTCTGCCGCGGCGAATTCAACGGCGAGCAGGACGTACTCGGCATCCGCCTCACCTGGGAAAAACGCTACATCACGCTGGCGCCGGTGGCCACGCTGCTCGGCCTCGCATTCAAGCTGTACGACCCCGAGCACCTGGTGGGCGAAGAAACCGGGCGCGGCATTACGCTGGCGCTGATTCCCACCGATATTCCGGGTGTGGAAGTGGGGCGCCGCCATTTCCCGCTCAATTCCGCGTTCCAGAACGGGCCGACCAGCGGCCGCGACGTGTTCATCCCGCTCGACTACATCATCGGCGGCCCGGAATACATCGGCCAGGGCTGGCGCATGCTGATGGAATGCCTGGCTGCGGGCCGTTCGATCTCGCTGCCGGCCAGCGCCAGCGGCGGCGTCAAGCTGGCCGCGCGCACCAGCGGCGCCTACGGCCGCGTGCGCAAGCAGTTCAAGGTGCCGGTCGGCAAGTTCGAGGGCGTCGAGGAAGCGATGGCGCGCATCGGTGGCAACGCCTACATGATGGACGCGGCGCGCGTACTGACTGCGGCGGCGGTGGATATGGGTGAGAAGCCGTCGGTGATCTCGGCCATCGTCAAATACCATTGCACCGAGCGCGGCCGCGTGGTGATCAACGACGCGATGGACGTGCACGGCGGCAAGGGCATCTGCCTGGGGCCGGACAACTACCTCGGACGCGCCTACCAGCAGACGCCGATCGGCATCACCGTCGAGGGGGCGAACATCCTCACCCGCAGCATGATCATCTTCGGCCAGGGCGCGGTGCGCTCGCATCCCTATGTACTCAAGGAAATCCAGGCCGCGCAGGATACGGACCGTAAGCGCGCGGTGCACCTGTTTGACGCCGCGCTGTTCGGCCATATCACGTTTACGCTGAGCAATGCGGTGCGCGCGCCGATATTCGGCCTCACCGGCGGGCGCGGTATCCACGCGCCGCATGGTGCGGGAACCCATCGCTACTACCAGCAGCTCACGCGCTATTCCACGGCATTCGCGCTGATGGCGGATGCGGCGATGCTGGTGCTGGGCGGCAGCCTCAAGCGCCAGGAAAAGATTTCCGCGCGCCTCGGCGACGTGCTCAGCCAGCTTTACCTGTGTTCCGCCACGCTCAAGCGTTTCGAGGACGATGGCCGGCCGCAGGAAGACCTGCCGCTGCTGCACTGGTCGATGCAGGATGCGTTGTTCAGGATCGAGACCGCGTTTGATGGCGTGCTGCAGAATTTCCCGCTGCGTCCGGCGGCATGGCTGCTGCGCGTGCTGGTGTTCCCACTCGGACGCTGCGCCAGACCGCCTTCCGACCATCTTGGTCACCAGGTGTCGAAACTGCTGATGCAGCCCGGTGCCGCGCGCGACCGGCTGACTGCTGGCATGTATCAACCGACCGACGAGAACGACGCCGTCGGCGCGCTGGAAGCCGCGCTCGCCAGCACGCTGCAATGCGAGCCGCTGCAGGCGAAGGTGGACGCTGCGCGCAAGGCAGGCAAGGTCGTCGCGCTGGAAGAATTGCTGCGCATCGCCGAAGCGCGTGATGCGGGCATCATCACCGCCGAAGACGCGCTGCTGCTGGAGCGAGACTATGCACTGCGGCGCAAGGTAATCATGGTTGACGACTTTGCGCCCGAGCAACTGGCGGCAGGACATTGAGGAACGAATAAATCGGCTACGGATGCACACAGATCAATCCGTGGCTAAATGGTTTTTCAGGGGAGACAACAAGAACCGATGGCTGACCTTCAAGGCAAGACCATTTTCATCACCGGCTCAAGCCGCGGCATCGGGCGCGAGATCGCGCTGCGCTGCGCGCGCGACGGAGCCAACCTGGTGATCACCGGCAAGACCGCCGAGCCGCATCCCAAACTGCCGGGCACCATCCACAGCGTTGCAAAGGAAGTCGAACAGGCTGGAGGCCGCGCGCTCGCCATCCAGCTCGACGTGCGCGATGCGGATGCGCTGCATGCGGCGGTGGAGCAGACGGCGCAGCAGTTCGGCGGCATCGACGTGCTGGTCAACAACGCCAGCGCGATCAGCCTGACGCCGACGCTGGAAACCAGCGCCAAACGCTTCGACCTGATGTGGGGCGTCAATGCGCGCGCCACCTTTCTCGCCGCACAGGCCTGCATTCCGCACCTGAAAAAATCCGCCAACCCGCACATCCTCACGCTGTCGCCACCGCTCAACCTCGACGCGAAATGGTTCGCGCCGCACCTTGCCTACAGCCTGTCCAAGTACGGCATGAGTCTGTGCACGCTGGGGCTGGCGCGCGAGTTCGAGGCGGACGGCATCGCGGTCAACTGCCTGTGGCCGCGCACCACCATCGCCACCGCCGCCATCGAATTCAATTTTCCGCCGGCCGTGCTGAAAGCTTCGCGCCATCCGTCCATCATGGCCGACGCCGCGCACCATATCCTGACGCGCGCCAGCCGCGAATGCAGCGGCAATTTCTTCATTGACGAGGAGGTGCTGCACGAGGCCGGGGTGCAGGATCTCGAGCGTTACGCGGTGACGCCGGGCACACCGCTGTTCAACGATTTGTTTCTGGGCTAAGGAGGGAGCTGGGAAATGGAAGTCGACAAGGAGCACCTGATCAAACCCGAGGAAGCGATCACCCTGCACGGTCTGTTTCTGGAGCGGGTGAAACGCACGCCGGATATCATTGCCTATCGTTATTTCGATGAGCGCCAGAATGCATGGCTGTCGCTGACCTGGCGGCAGATGCAGGAGCAGGTCGCGCGCTGGCAAGCCGCGCTGGCAGGGGAACATCTGGAACCAGGCGACCGCGTCGCGCTGATGCTGCGCAACTGTCCGCAGTGGGTGATGTTCGACCAGGCCGCGATGTCGCTGGGCCTGGTAGTGGTGCCGCTGTACACCGTCGACCGCCCCGACAACGTTGCCTACATCGTCAACAATGCCGAAGTGAAAGTACTGCTGTTCGAGAACGAGGAACAGTGGCAGGAATTGAGCAGCGTGCGCGAACAGATGGGCAGCGTGCAGCGCATGGTCAGCATCGACCGCATCGCGGATGACAACGAACCGCGCTTGCAGTGTGCCGACGACTGGCTGCCCGAGCATGCCGAGATGGGCTGGGAGCGGGTGCGCGACAAAGGCGCGTTGGCCACCATCATGTACACCTCGGGCACCACCGGAAAACCCAAGGGCGTGATGCTGTCGCACCATAACATCGTCTACAACGCCTATGCCGGGCTGCTTACCTTTCCCATCAGGATTGGCGACATAACGCTGTCCTTCCTGCCGCTGTCGCACACCTTCGAGCGCACCGTCGGCTACTACATGAGCATGATGGCCGGGATGACGGTGGCCTACGCGCGCTCCATTCCGCTGCTGTCGGAGGATCTCAAGATCATTCGTCCCACCGTGCTGGTATCGGTGCCGCGCATCTACGAGCGCATCTACGACGCCATCCATGCCAAACTGGAACAGGTCTCGCCGCTGCAGCACAGGCTGTTCACGCTGACCGTGGAAACCGGCTGGCACCGTTTCGAATACCAGCAGGGACGCATCGGCTGGACCCCGAAATTGCTGCTGTGGCCGTTGCTGAAACCGCTGGTCGCGGACAAGGTAATGGATCGCCTGGGCGGCCGCCTGCGCCTGTCGATCAGCGGCGGCGCGGCGCTGCCGCCGAAAATTGCACGCCTGTTCATCGCGCTCGGCCTGCCGCTGCTGCAAGGCTACGGTATGACCGAGACCAGCCCCATCGTCAGCGTCAACCGCGCCGACAACAACTATCCTGCCAGCGTCGGGCCGACGCTGCCCGGTATCGAGGTGCGCATCGGCGAGCAGAATGCGCTGCTGGTGAAAGGCCCGTCCAACATGCTGGGCTACTGGCACGACCCGGAAGCGACGCATGCCATGATAGCCGAGGACGGCTGGCTCAACACCGGCGATACCGCGCGCATCGACAGCACCGGCCACATCTACATCACCGGGCGCATCAAGGAAATCATTGTGATGTCCAACGGCGAAAAGATACCGCCCGCCGACATGGAATTCGCCATCATGCGCGACCCGCTGTTCGACCAGGTGATGGTGTATGGTGAGGGGCATTCTGCGCTGCTGGTGCTGGCGGTGGTGAATCCGGACAAATGGAAGGAGTTCGCGCAGCAGGTGGGCGTGCGGCCCGACATGCCGGAATCGCTGCGCGACACCCGCGTCGAACAGGAAGTGTTGCAGCGCATCGCCGAGCAGATCAGGGAGTTCCCCGGCTACGCCAAAGTGCGCCGCGCGCTGTTGCTGACCGAGCCGTGGGGCATAGAGAATGGCATGCTCACACCCACCCTCAAACTCAAGCGGCCGCAGGTTTCGGCGCGTTACGCCGACGAGATCGAACAACTCTACCAGGGAAAATGAAATGAACGACAACGAAACAGTTAGCCTTCCGGACCGCGAGCCGACATTGCGCGTGGTGGCGATGCCATCCGACGCCAACTACGCCGGCGACATTTTCGGCGGCTGGTTGATGGGGCAGGTCGATATCGCAGGCAGCGTTCCCGCGCTGCATCGCGCCCGCGGCCGCGTGGCCACGATAGCGGTGAATTCATTCGTGTTCAAGCAGCCGATATTCGTCGGCGACCTGGTGAGTTTTTATGCGAGCATCATCAAGGTCGGCCGCACTTCGATTACGGTCGACGTGGAAGTGTATGTGCAGCGTGATCCGGAGAACCCGACCTGCCACAAGGTCACCGAAGCCACGCTGACCTACGTCGCGGTGGGCGAGGACCGCAAGCCGAGGCCGGTACCGACGGCGCAGTGAGGGCCGGCGCAATTATAAAAAATGGAAAAACTTCGGAGGAGAGCATGAAGTTCAGGACGGGAATGACGACATGTGCCGTCGCCGCGGCATTTGCGGTGTTTTCCGGCGATGCGCTGGCATCCGGTTTTGCATTGCTGGAAAGTGGTGCCAGCGGCAGGGGCAATAGCTATGCGGGTGGCGCGGCAATTGCGGACGATGCTTCCACCATCTTCAGCAATCCCGCCGGCATGGCCAATATGTCGGGCACGCAGCTTGCCGTGACGTTGCATGCGCTCCAGCCGTCGGCGAAATTCAGCGGCACGATGAATGGCGCTGCGCCGCTGCAGCCCTCACTCGGCGGCATCGGCGGCGATGCGGGCGGCCTGAACTGGGTGCCCAATGCGGCTTTCATTAGCGAAATCAATCCACGGATGCGTTTCGGCCTGAGTGTGAATGTACCGTTCGGTCTGAAAACCGATTACGACCCGGGCTGGATGGGGCGTTTCCAGGCCATCAAGTCGCAGATAAAAACCATCAACCTGAATCCCGCGCTGTCCTGGCAGTTGAACGATACCGTGGCCATCGGTGCGGGCCTGAGCTATCAGCACATCAACGGTGAACTGAGCAGCGCCGTGAACTACAGTGCCGCGGCATTCAGTGCCGGCGGCGCGCCGTTGCTGGGGGCGATCGGCGGGGCGGGCGTCGAAGGCGTGTCCACCATGACCGGCAGCGACAATGCCTGGGGCTATAACTTCGGTGCATTGTTCAAACTCAGCCCGCAGACCCGCATCGGCCTGGCCTACCGTTCAACCATCAAGTACAAGCTGTCAGGAACGGTCACGTTTACTTCGGTTCCGGCCCCGCTGGCCGCGGGCTTTGCCAATGGGCCGGTCAATCTGGCGATCAGGATGCCGGACAGTTTTTCCGCCAGCGTGTTCCACCAACTGGACGACAAGTGGGACGTGATGGCGGACGCAAGCTGGACCGGCTGGAGCGTGCTGCAGCAACTGAAGATCGACCGCGCCAACGGCACCAATCTCACCACCGTGCCGGAAAACTGGCGCGATACCTGGCGCGTGGCGGTCGGTGCCAATTATCACTACAGCGCACAGTGGCTGTCGCGCATCGGCGTGGCTTATGAACAGACACCGGTACCTGACGCATTCCGCACCGCACGCATCCCGGATGCCAACCGCTATGAACTTTCGCTGGGCGGGCAATACAAACCCACGAAGGACAGTGCCTGGGACTTTGCATATGCGCACCTGTTCATGCAGGGCGCACCGGTCAACCAGAATGCGGCGAACAATACCGACCTGACCGCCAGCGGTGCCGGTTACCTGCTCGGCAGTTACAACGACACTGCGAATGTGCTGAGCGTGCAATACACGCATAACCTTTAGATTGTGCAGTTAAGGGATGGCGCAGGCCGTCCCGTTTATTTGAATTACGTTGGAGCAAGCAGATGAGCGAAAACTTTTTTATCCGCAAGGTTGCGGTGCTGGGTGCAGGCGTGATGGGCGCGCAGATCGCCGCGCACCTGGTCAACGCCAACGTCGAGACATTGTTGTTTGAACTACCCGCGAAGGAGGGCGACCCCAATGGCAATGTCAACAAGGCGCTGGCCAACCTGAAGAAACTCGACCCCGCGCCGCTGTCCAGCCCCAACAAACTCACTTACATCCAGCCGGCCAACTACGAGCAGCACCTCGAACAGTTGCGCGACTGCGACCTGGTCATCGAGGCCATCGCCGAGCGCATGGACTGGAAGGAAGACCTGTATAAAAAAGTCGCACCCTTTGTTGGCGCGCACGCAATTTTCGCCAGCAACACCTCGGGCCTGTCGATCAACACGCTGTCCGAAGCCTTTCCCGAGGCGCTGCGCCATCGCTTCTGCGGCATCCATTTTTTCAACCCGCCGCGCTACATGCACCTGGTCGAACTGATTCCGTGTGCGGCCACCGAGGTAAAGCTGCTCGACCAGCTGGAGCCGTTCCTGGTGTCCTCGCTGGGCAAGGGCGTGGTGCGCGCCAAGGACACGCCCAACTTCATCGCCAACCGCATCGGCGTGTTTTCCATGATCGCCACCAAGCACCACGCGCAGGCATTCGGCCTCGGCTTCGACACCGTGGATGCGATCACCGGCCGCTACCTCGGCCGGCCCAAGAGCGCCACCTTCCGCACGCTGGACCTGGTCGGCCTCGACGTCTACTCGCACGTGGTCAACACCATGCGCGAAAACCTGGCCGACGATCCCTGGCACCAGCATTACGAATTACCGGGCTGGCTCGATCACCTGGTCGAGGAAGGCTCGCTCGGGCAAAAGACAAAGAAGGGTATCTACCAGAAGGTCGGCAAGGAAATCCGCGTGCTCGATCTCAACACCAACGAATACCGCGTGTCCGATGCGCAGGTAGACGAAGGCGTGAAGCACATCCTGCGCGAGCGCGACTGGGCGAAGAAGCTCGCCGGCCTGCGCGGCAACGCGCACCCGCAGGCGCAGTTCCTGTGGGCCGTGTTCCGCGACGTGTTCCACTACTGCGCGCTGCACCTCGAGCACATCGCCGACAATGCGCGCGACCTCGACCTTGCCGTGCGCTGGGGCTTCGGCTGGGACAACGGCCCGTTCGAGATCTGGCAGGCCGCCGGCTGGCAGCAGGTCGTCGCCTGGATCAACGAGGACATTCTCGCCGACAAGGCCATGGCCAGCGCACCGCTGCCGCCCTGGGTGGTGGATGGCGCGCGCCAGGGCGTGCACACGCCGGGAGGCTCGTATTCACCCGCCACCAATAGCTACGTAGCGCGCTCCGCACTACCCGTTTACCAGCGCCAGCTGTTCCCGGACCGCCTGCTGGGCGAACCGGTGCACTACGGCGAAACCGTGTTCGAGACCGACGAAGTGCGCATGTGGCACACCGGCGACGACATCGCCATCCTCAGCTTCAAGAGCAAGATGCACACCGTCAGCAACGAAGTGCTGGACGGCATGCTGCGCGCGGTGGACGAGGCCGAGCAGCACTTCAAGGCGCTGGTC
>Ga0315556_1001571_pt1 | contig 13652 bp, 17 predicted proteins | sample SalMarSW160310MG_FD_202112 | JGI IMG/M metagenome (GOLD analysis project Ga0315556, IMG submission 202112) | Salt marsh sediment microbial communities from the Plum Island Ecosystem LTER, Massachusetts, United States - Salt Marsh Sediment SW1603-10 ...
AGTAGATACCGCCTGGCTTTTACCTGGATTTCCCGGGTTGTTTGTGTCGTCGCCGACACACGATGCGCTGGCATTGGCTGTTTCCGGCTCGTTTTTCGTGGCTTTCGCCGAATATCGGGCAGTCCTGGCTCAGTCGCATTCAGGGATCAGCTAAAGCAGACTAGGATAATTGAATCGAGTCACGATGCAATGCCGGCGGCCCAATCAGTGTGAAACGCCGGACGAACGCGCATTTGCGTTGTACCCTTGACAGGTCACCGTTGTGCTCCGGTGATGGGTTGGGGTGCTCGGTCCCGATTCCGGCAACGCGTGGGCGGACTGTCGCGAGCTAGCCCTTGATGCAGACCACTGGCTTGAGTTCCGCGACTTTGCGTGCCAGGCCGGCGTGATCCGTCGCATTCACAACGCTGGCGACATCCTTATAGGCTCCCGGCGCTTCCTCCGCGACCCCGCGCGACGACGGACTGCGGACAATAATGCCCTGTTCGCGCAAGCTGTCTATCACCTGCCGGCCATGCCAGGTTTTATACGCTTTGCGCCGGCTCATGGCGCGTCCCGCACCGTGACAGGCGGAAGCGAATGACAGGGACTCGGAAGACGCGTTGCCGCACAGAATGTATGAGGCCGTGCCCATCGAACCGCCGATCAGCACCGGCTGTCCGCTCTGACGGAAGACCTCGGGCAGTTCCGGATGGCCTGGACCGAAGGCGCGGGTGGCGCCCTTGCGGTGCACGAACAGGCGTCGCGGCCGGCCGTCTACCTCGTGGGTTTCGACTTTACAGGTGTTGTGTGACACATCGTAGAGCAGTTGCAGCACCGCCCCTGGATAAAGGCGGGCAAAGACCTCGCGCACCAGGTGGGTCAGTATCTGACGGTTGGCCAGCGCACAGTTAATGCCGGCACGCATCGCGCCCAGATAGGCCCGGCCGGTATCGGAATCGATCGGTGCGCAGGCCAGCTCGCGCTCGGGCAGGGCGATGCCGTGACGCTGCGCCGCCAGCAGCATCAGCTTGAGGTACTCGGTGCCGATCTGGTGGCCCAGCCCGCGCGAGCCGCAGTGGATGCTGACCAGTACGTCGCCCTCTTGCAGGCCGAAGACCGCCGCGGTGTCGCTGTCGAATATCCGGCTTACCGCCTGCACTTCGAGATAGTGATTGCCCGACCCGAGTGTGCCCATCTCGTTACGCTGGCGGTGCCTGGCCTGCGCGGACACGGCAGCCGGGTCTGCGCCACTCATGCAGCCATGCTCCTCGATCCGCTCGAGGTCCCGGGCGTCACCCCAGCCCTGTTCGACCGCCCAGAGGGCACCGCCGCGCAACATGGCGTTCAGACCGGGATCGTCCAGGTGGATGCCGCCGGTGCTGCCAAGACCTGCGGGTATAGCGGCAAACAGGGCATCGGCGAGCGGCCCCTGCCGTGCCTCGATCGCCTCGCGCTGCAGGCCGGTATTCAGCGTGCGCACGCCACAGGAGATATCAAAGCCAACGCCGCCCGCAGAGACGACCCCGCCCGCGTCGGGATCGAAAGCCGCCACGCCGCCAATGGCAAAACCGTAGCCCCAGTGGGCATCCGGCATGGCGTAGGAAGCCGACACGATGCCGGGGAGGGTAGCCACGTTGGTGACCTGTTCGGCAACCTTGTCATCCATGTCTTCGATCAGCGCCCGGCTGCCGAAAATCACCCCCGGTACGCGCATGGCGTCATGCCGGGGAATGCGCCATTCGAAGTCGGAAATGCGTTGCAGGCGAGTAGTATCCATTGGGTCTGAGCATTCGCTATTTCAATCAGCTGGCACGCTATAAAGTGTAGTCGCCCCTGTCGGGGCCCGCACGCCGCCGCCGGGCTGCCTACACGTCCACCACGCACTGCGCGCACCAGCTGCCGTCTGCCTCGCGTACCACCTTGAGCGCGGTGTAGGTCGCACCCTTGACCTCCGCGGCGGGCTGATGGCGCCCCGCGTCGATCGGCTCACCCCAGGCGGTGGCGTCCAGGCGATGGTTGTGTATGGATACCTTGAAACGCGAAAACAGCGTGTTGCGTGTGGCGGTCGCGTACACCAGGGCGTTCAGCCAGTCGACCAGCAGCAGTTCTGCATCGGGGGCCTCGCAATGCAGCCGAACCGGGGTTTCGGCCTTCACCAGCCGGGGATCGGTCATCACAGCCGTCATTGCGAGCGCGGCCTGTTCGAAAGCAGCCTCCAGTGTCGGGCCACAGCCGCGCACGCCGATATCCGCATCATGCTGGAAGTGCGACCACCGGGCGGGATTGTCCATGCGCTAACGGATGCAGGCTTCCGTCGCGTCGAGTGGCAGCAGGGCGGAGTGCCCTTCGTTCATGTGACTTTTCTGCACGTACAGGCGGCCGCCGACCCGCGCGTCGCGTTGCTCGATGGTCACCGCCACCTTGGCGGTCAGTCCCACCGTCCATTTGGCCGGGTCCCAGGCGTCAGGATGCTCGGTCTGCCGGCCTGACGAGTCGATCTCCTCACGGAAATAACCCTGGTGGCTGATCAGGGTAACCGCCACCATGGGCAATCCATGTCCGCTGCGGCGCGTATGGTATCCCCGGCAAGAACCCCCAGGCCCCCGCTGCAGGTGGGGATTTCGCTACGCAGCGCTATCTCTATCGAGAAACAGGCAATCCGCGGTTCGTGGGTAAATCCGGTGTGCATGGACAGATTCTACCACTCGCTGGACATCGGGAGGGACAGGAACGTGTTTCGACCGGTCTGAATGGGCGCGTTGCGCCGATTAGACTATGCTGATAAGAGAGGAATGCAGTGAGCAAGGGACGGAAGGTTACCTATGGCAGTTATCTTATTGATGCACGGGTCGTATGCCGGGGATCCGGAGATTCCGCCGGGCTCGCCACCCGAAGTACCGCCCGGGCAACCTCCGGAGGTGCCGGGTGAGCCGGTGCCGGAATCCGAACCGGCACCGCCGCCGGAGGCGCCGCCGGATCAACCGCCTGAAGTACCAGGCACACCAGCGCCACCTGAAACGCGCAGCGCCAGGGTGTTAGCGGTGGAGGTGCGTTTGCCGCCGCGGAACGCCCGGTGCCAGTTTCCCGCGGCGGCGTGAACGCTGCCCGAACAACGTTATCAGGTTCTCCCCGATAGCAGACCTCATGTCTGGCAAGCATGTCGGGAGAGTTGCTGTCCATTCTGCGACAGGAAACGGAGAAAGCCATGTCATTGCAACGGGCAGACGTCAAAGCACGGGACACCGCAACACCGCCCCGCGCCAGCAACACCTCGAGGACAACCCGACGGAGTCCGGCGTATCGCCGGCGCTAATCCGGGAAATCGGCCACCAACCGGAAGGTACACCCCACTTCCCGGGTACGGGTGAGCCATGCCGCTCCTGCGCCTCCCGCCGGGACTGCCTGATGGCCGTGCTGGTGAAGGCTCTGCCGGCGGGCGAGCACGTTTTTCTTGCCGGCAGCACACTGGAATTCCTGCGGGTGGTCAAATCGGGCGCGGTAAAAACCTATATGACAAGCAGTCGAGGCGAAGAACAGGTGGTGACCTTTCATATGCCGGGCGACATACTGGGCATCGATGCACTCGCCAACGCAACCCATGAGTCATCGGCCGTGGCACTGGAAACCACGGCGATATGCACCGCGCCGCTTGGTCGCCTGGAATACCTGATGGAGCGCTTTGCCCCCGGCTGGCTGCTCAAGCTGCTCGCCGATGAAGTTCTACGCGGGCAACGCATGCTGTTAATGAGAGGCAAAAAATCGGCTGAATCCCGCCTCGCGGCGTTTTTGATCACATTGTCCGACCGATTCAAGGCGCGTGGTTATTCGAACCGCGAGTTCAATCTGAGCATGCCGCGCCAGGACATCGGCAACTACCTCGGCCTGACCATGGAAACGATAAGCCGTACATTTACTCGTATGCGGGTCGGAGGCCTGCTGGAAATAAACCGGCGCCGCGTCATCATCCGCGACTTCGATCATCTGCGCGACGTGGCCGACCTGCAACGGCTGGACTGACAGTCGGGGCACTGCCCGGTTCCGGACGCAGTGCCACGCATTCAACAAGCCGCGTCAGCTCACCAGCTTGACCCGGGTCGCCTGGGCCCCGAGCAGACTGGGTGCCACGGAAAATTCCACCGTGCTGCCGATTTTCAGCCGGTCGAAGGCGCCGTCAATGACCTGATCACGGTGAAAATAAACGTCTATACCCTCGGGCGTGGAAATGAGGCCATAGTTCATCCCTGCAACCAGTTCGGATACCACACCGCGGCCGGAGAGGTGTCCGGCCGACGCCGGCACACCAGCGTGCCGGACGTAATCCTTCACTTGCCGTTCCATTTCCGAAAATGCAGTCCGCAATTCGGCAACGATATTCCGGTCAGCCTCCGCCCGCCGGGCCTCGCGGTCCACATCCAGTTCCCTGCCGGGGAGACAGACGTCCAGGTGAATATGCAGACCCTGATCCTGCCGGCGGTCAGAACCTCCAGACTCAATAAGTACGTCACAACTGATAATTCCCGCGTAGCAGGATTCCAGCAGGCTCACCCGGTCACGGACACAGGTTTCGATACTGTTCGACGGCTCGATCCGACGATAGGTAATCTGTAGCGGTTGTCTCATGTCGGCACCGGAAGCTGGCTGCAGCCATGCAAAAAAGACTATGACAATCGCTTACCCGGATATTGACGAAAATCAAACACCCATGATTCCGCACCGGGGCATCCCGACAGACCCCGTGCCACCCGACGTCCAGGCATATCCTTGATACCGGGATCACGGATTTCTGACGCCGGATTTGGCGATGTTCAGCAGGATGACCTCGATTTCTTCGATAATTTCCTCTTGCCGAAGCGCATTGCACCGGCGCCGCAATTCGACCGACTGGTCGTCGAGGTGCTGCACTGCGGCCTCGAGATGCTGCACGCGGCGGTGATTCTCGGCCATCAGGGAAGCGTAGAAGATGCGCTGCAGGGCGGCGAACAGGTAGTGATGCGACAGCTCGATGAGAAAGTCGGCAGGCGCCAGGTTCAGGTCCGGCGGGTGGGCAAAGCGCGAGGGTTCGTGCAATTGCGCCTGGAACGGCGGCAGCAGCTGCTGGCTGACAACAGTCTGCTCGTTGTGATCGTGGTGCAGGGCATACAGCGCCAGCGTGCCGAAACGCGCCTGCAGTTCCGCCAGGCTGTCGACGACGCCGGTCAGCACCTCCGCCACCTCTTCGACCACGCTGATGCCGTCGGAAAAGGCGACGACCCGGGGATCATCGGCCAGCAGCACGTGCAGCTTGCGTCCTGTCACTATCAGCACAGGCACGTCCGTCGCAGATCCCTCTTGCTGTTCCCGCTCCAGATGGCGCAGCAGCGCCTCGTTGAAGTCGCCGCAAAATCCGCGCTCGGAGCCGACCAGCAGGTAGGCCCGGTTGCCGGCCTGCGCTGCGGGCAGGGCATCGGGAAAAGCCGTGACAAAGTCTGCAGCTACCGCCTCGATACTGTCGACCACCGCGTATTGCGCGTCGAGAAAGCGATCGAGCTTACGGGTTTCCATGTAGGCCAGATTCTTCATGGCGTTCATGATATTGCGGATTTCGGTAAGGCTGTGCCGGTGTTCGTCCAGCTGGCGGCGGCTGGTCATTGTCCGGTTTCACCGGGGCGCTCGGCAATCCAGGTCGCCACGGCATCCGACCAGGCTTCGCGGGGAGTGTCGAGCGTCAGCGTGCTTTGCTGCAAACCGGACTCCAGGGCCGCGAGGACTGCCGCGACCGATGTCTCGCCCTCGATGGCGTCGAAGCGGCCGTCGTTGAAAGCAACCAGCCAGGCCATCTGGAACTCCGGGTTCAACGGCGACAACCGGTCCTGTTTGAGAATTTCCCGCAGCACGCGGCCGCGCCGTATCGCCGCTTCCATTGAGGCTTCCAGGCGGGCGCCGAAACGAGTGAATACTTCCAGTTCCAGGAACTGAAGGTAGTCCAGTTTCATGCGACCGGCTTCCTGCTTGATGCGCGGGTGCTGGGCCTGGCCACCGATGCGCGAGACCGAGCGACGAATGTCGATCGCGGGACGGAAACCGCTGGCGAACAGGTTCTGGTCCAGGTAGATCTGTCCGTCGGTAATCGATATGAGGTTGGTCGGTATATACGCGGCAATCTCGCCCTGCATGGTTTCCACGACGGGCAATGCGGTCATACTGCCGCCGCCGTGGGCGGCATTCAGACAAGTGGCCCGCTCGAGCAAACGCGCGTGCACCGAAAAAACATCACCGGGATAGGCTTCGCGTCCGGGCGGCCGGCGCAACAGCAGGGAAAGCTCCCGGTAGGTCTTGGCATGAGTCGCCAGGTCGTCGTAGACCACCAGTGTATCCCGGCCCTGGCGCATCCAGAATTCGGCAATTGCGCAACCGGCAAACGGCGCCAGGTGCTGAAGCCCCGGCAAACTGCTCGCTTCCGCCACCACTACGGTGGTGTAATCCAGGGCGCCATAATCACGCAGCAATTCGATGGTACTGACCACCGTGGAACGCTTCTGACCGATCAGCACGTAGACGCAGTAGACCTGCTTGCCGCGCTGGTTGATCACGGTGTCCAGCGCAATCGAACTGCGACCCAGGCCCTCGTCGCCGATCAACAGCTGGCGCTGCCCCTTGCCGATCGGTATCAGGGTATCGATGATCTTGATGCCCGTGTACAACGGGTCATGCACGAATTCGCGCGCCACGATGGGAGGAGAGAGCGACTCCAACGGCTGCCAGCGGGTGTGCAGCGGCGCGGGCAGCTCGTCCAGCGGTGTGCCCAGTGGGTCGACAATGCGTCCCAGCAGGCTGTCTCCCGCCGGGACGCTCAAGGTGCGGCCGGTGAGCTCGACCTCGGTACCCGCCGTCAGCGTATCCGTCTCGTGCAGCATGATAGCGCCGATCAATGCTTCGGTCAGGTCAAACACCATCGCGCGGCTGCCGTCGCCGAAAATCAGGACATCGTCCATCGCGGCCGACGGCAGACCCGCGACCCAGGCGATGCCGTCGCCCACCGAGACAACGCTGCCACGTTCCGACACCCGCAAGCCGGGACGATAGTGCGCCAGCCACTCGGCCTGGCGCTCCAGCGGGCCCTGTTGCACGTCAGCTGTACTCTGCGCCATTGGCGAATTCCGCCAGACTTTTGAGTTCGTCGCGAACATTGGCGCCCAGTATCCAGGCGCCCAGCGTGATCTGGATGCCTGCCAGCAAGCTTTCGTCCTGTTCGAAGCGCACCGCCACGGAGGAACCCGCGAGCGTCGTTACCGCCTGCCGGAGTTCTTCGCGCCGGCTTTCGGACAGCGGGTAGGCGCTGCTGACAATAGCGGTGTTGCCCGGCCGGCCCCAGTTATTGCGCAGTGCGGTCACGCGTTCATCGGGCAAGCTGGAGACGTCGGCTACAACACGCTCCAGCAAGCGTTCCTCCAGCTCGGGACAGGCGAGTTCGCCAAGCAGCCGGGCGGCAAAACGGGCCGCCTGGGTCAAGGCAGTTTCGTCCAGCTTGCGCCGGGCGTCGGCCTGGCGCCGATCCTCGGCGACAGCGGCCTTTTCCCTTTCCTGCGCCAGCTCCGCCTGCAACGCGGCAAGTTTCTCCGTGCGTTCCGCCTCCATTTCGCCCCCGAGCTGCTCGCGCGCCTGGCGTCGCTCCTGCTCCCACTCGGCCAGCCGGGCCTGGTAGCGGGCCTTGAGGGCTTCGGCATCCTCGTGCAGCGACCGGGCTTCGGCGAGGCTCTTTTCGATGCCCTCGCGGCGCCGCGCGATCACCGCGAGCACCGGTTTGTACAGGAAACGCTTCAGAATCCAGACCAGGACCAGGAAATTCAGGATTTCGAGCACGAACGTCGACCAGTTCAGTTCCAATGACCGGGCCCCTGCAGTGTGGTGTTCCGCTTGCTGCGCATCACGATTTACGGCTTGATCAGGTATTCCAGCAGCGGATTGCGGAACAACACGATAAGCACCACGACCAGCACATAGATGGCCAGCGATTCGATCATCGCCAGGCCGATGAACAGCGTACGCATTATCGACCGCTCGGCCTCGGGTTGCCGCGCCAGCGCATCCATGGCGTGCGCGATGGCCCAGCCCATGGCGATGGCTGGCAGCATGGCGCCGAGCGCGATACCGAGAACCGCGACAACCGTGGACGCCAGGGTGAAATCAGACAGATCGGGCATGGGCTACTCCTGTTGCTTTTGCCGGAGCTGTTGCGACTGCAACCCCCCGGCGACATATATCAGGGCCAGCATACCGAAGATATACGCCTGCACGAGCGCTTCGACGATATGCAGCATCAAAATGGGCACCGGCGCCAGGAAACCGGCCACCAGCAGGATCAGCAGGGCAGTCATCTCCAGGCTGATGATATTGCCGAACAGGCGCACCGCCAGCGCGATGGTGCGAGTCACCTCGCTGATGAGGTGAAATGGCAGCAGCACGGGGCTGGGTGTCAGGTAGTGGCGCAGGTAATTGCGCAACCCCTGGGCGCGGATACCGAACCAGTGCACCGACAGGAACACCAGGATCGCCAGTGCCGCCGTGGCCGACAAATCCCCGGTCGGCGCCTTTAGGCCGGGAATCAGACCACTGAGGTTGGCGATCACCAGGAATATCCACAGGCTTCCGATAAACGGCATGAGCTGCTTGGCGTGGGCGGGAGCGACAGCGGCGACGGCATCGTCGATCGCCGACACAACGCCCTCGAGCAGGGTTTGCAGCGTCCCGGGCCGCGCACCCAGCGCCCGCGTGGTGAGCCAGAAGAACAATCCGATTCCAGCCATCAACACCCAGGTCGTAACGACCGTCGCGGTGACCGTCAGCGGTCCTGCCTGGAACACCACACCGGGGATAATATCGCTGCCACCCATGAACGCCTATTCCCTTATGAGAAAATAAACATTGATTATTCCGATCATGACACCCAGCAGGATCAGGCTCACCGTCCAGCGAATGGAATAGCCCGCCACGAGGCTGTCGAGCCAGCTTCCCAGGTAGGCGCCGGCGACCACCGGCAACACGAACACCAGCCCCAGCGTGCCGATATACACCGTCTGCGCCATCAGCGTCGGCCGCTCACCGGCGGCTTTTTGCATCCGCCGGGCCTGCCGGTCTATCCGTTTGCCGAGATCATCACCGGGTTGCATGCCTTATCCACCCCCGCGCCCGATATCCCAAAGTCGTTTCAGCAACGATTCCTCCATGCGCCGCAGGCTTTCCCGGGTTGCGTGCAGTTTTTCCTCTTCGGCGAGCACCTGCTCCCGTAGCGCCGCGCTGATACGCAGGTAATCGCGATCGCGCAGGTAATGCCGGGTGCAGAGCGTCAGCGTGTTATCGCGAAAATACAGCACTGCACCCGGCATGGCGAGGTATTGCCAGTCAGCTTCACCGAGACGAAAACGTGCCAGGCCTGTGACCAGCGAGGTCATCATCCGCGCATGGTTGGCCATCAGGCCGAAGCTGCCCGATGCGTCCTCTCCCACAAAGGCGCTGACGCCCTCGATCTGTTCGACGTGCGCGGCGTCCTGCAGCAGCAAACTGAAGGTCTTCATCACACGGCACCTTCCATGGATCCGCGCATGTAACAGCGATCCTCGGGCGTGTCATCGTAACGCCCCTGCAAAAACGCCTCGCAGTCAGCCAGCGTGCGCTCCAGAGGCACCGACACACCCCTGATACCGGTATGCCCCGCGGTGGTCATAAACGGCTGGGTGAGGTAACGCTGCAGCTTGCGCGCCCTGACGACAATGGCACGGTCTTTGGTCGAAAGTTCCTCGACACCCAGCATGGTGATGACATCTTCGAGCTCGTGGTACCGCGAGAGGTGTTCGCGCACGTGCCTGGCGACGGTGTAATGCCGCGTACCCAGCGTACGCCGGTCCATTAACTTGCTCGACGACTGCAGGGGATCCACCGCGGGGTAGATGCCCTTGCCGGCCTGGGTACGCGACAGGATAACCGTGGTATCGAGGTGGCTCAGAATCGTGTTGACGGCCGGGTCGGTCATGTCATCGGCCGGTACGTACACGGCCTGCACGGCGGTCATCGCGCCACGCCGGGTGGAGAGGATCCGATCCTCCAATTCCGCGACCTCCGTCGCCAGCGTGGGTTGATAGCCGACGGTAGCCGGCATGCGTTCGAGCAGGCTGGACACCTCGCTACCGGCCTGCACGAAGCGGAAGATGTTGTCCATCACGAACAAAACTTCCTTCTGCAAGGTGTCGCGCAGGTATTCCGCGTACGTCAGCGCCGACAGCCCGACACGAAAACGCACGCCGGGCGACTCGTCCATCTGCCCGAACACCATCAGACTCTGAGGCAGCACACCGGCCTTGTCCATCTCGCGCCACAGTTCATGGCCTTCCCGGATCCGTTCACCCACGCCGGCGAATACCGATACGCCCTGGTGCAGGGCCGCGATGGCCTGCATGAACTCCATAATCAGCACGGTTTTGCCCACCCCGGCCCCGCCGAACAGGCCCGTCTTGCCACCCTTGACGAAGGGGCAGAGCAGGTCGATGACCTTGATGCCGGTCTCAAGTACCTCCCCGACACCAACCGCCTCGCTCAGCGGCGGCGGGCGCGAATGAATATTGCGGAAGTCCTCCCGGGGCAGGGGAGCGCCGCCGTCAAGCGGTTCGCCGAAGAAGTTCAGCAACCGGCCGAGGCAGGCGGGGGAAACCGGCACCTGCAGCGGCGCCCCGGTGTCATACACCGGCATGCCCCGCCGCAGCCCCGCCGATCGGTGCAGGGTGATCGCGCGGACATGCTGCTCGTCAAGGTGCTGGTGAACCTCGAACAACCAGGTTTCCTGAGCGCGCCGGGTCCACAGCGCCCGGCGCATCATCGGCAAACGCCCGCAAGCGATCACCACGACCGGACCGTGGACTTCAGTGATCACACCGACCGGAACCGATGCTTCGGTCGTGACCGCTTCGCCTGGCAAATCAGCACCTCCTCTCGCCCCGTCCTGGTCGGGGAACGGAAACTCTCCGCCGCGTTATCGGCAAGGTTCACATTACATCAGACGGGCTTTGCGCGGTAGCCAGGTCCGGCAGAGCGGTCTTCTTTCGACTATATTTAACGGTGAAGTGCGACAGGAACCGGAACACGATGCCGCGGCAAGCTGCGCTGACCGCGGCGCTGCGTCGGGCCACAGCTACTACACTTTTTACACAGGGAGTCCACCATGAGCATTGCAGCCACCCAGCAGCGGTATCTTGTTCAGCGACACGCGCAATATGACCTGACGCTGCACCCGCACACGGAATCCAGCCACGAAACAGCCGAGGCGGCCCATGTCTCCGAAGACCATATCGCCAAGGCTGTGGTCGTAAAGGATGAGTCGGGCTACGCGATTGTTGTCATCCCGGCCAACAACCAGTTGCGAGTCAATCACCTCCGCCACGACCTTCATCGGAATTTCGAACTGGCGACCGAGGACGAGATTGCCGGCTTGTTCGAGGACTGTGAACCGGGAGCGGTGCCACCACTCGGACCCGCCTACGGCATCGAGACACTGCTCGACGAAGCACTGACGGGGCTCGCCGAAGTGTACTTCGAGGCCGGAGACCACGAACAGCTGGTGCACCTGAGCGGCGAAGCGTTTCAGTCGCTGCTCGCTGGCGCAAGGCGCGGTTACTTCAGCCGGGAAGCACGAAGCAGCTAGATTGATTCAGATCAATAGCAATCTCCGGATTCGGGTCCAATATTTCAATAGAGAGACGCCAAGGCGCTATGGGCGCCTGCGGTGCTTGTACGTATAGTTTTGAATTTGTTGAGTTAAACAAGGAGAAATTCAAATGACCAGAAAAGCAATGAAAGAAGGCGAATCCCGGGACGTCAAGAAAGCGACGCCTGCGCGCGCCTTGAGTCCCTGGGAAGAAATGGAACGGATGTTCAGCGGGTTTCCGCGCACCAGGGTCCGTCCCCTGGACTGGGAGTGGCCCTCCTGGGGTGAGATGAGCGCCCTTGTCGAGGCGAAAATGCCCAAGCTCGACATTGTCGAACGAGACAACGAAGTGGTGGTTCGCGCCGAACTGGCGGGCGTCGACAAGAAGGATATCGACGTGTCGGTTACCGACAACACCATAACGATCAAGGGCTGCACCAAAAAAGAGAGCCGTGAAGAGCAGGGCGATTATTTTCGTTCCGAGATTTCCGAGGGTTCCTTTTCACGCACTGCCACGCTGCCGTGTGATGTCGATGGCAAGAAAGCCCAGGCAAACTTCAGCGATGGCATCCTGGAACTGACCATTCCAAAAATCGAGGCCTCGAAGCGTCACACGGTCAAGGTTGACTAAGATTGCCAACGCCGGGATGCATGTCCCGGCATGGAGGTTAAGGAAATGGCTGAAAAACTGACGATGAAGGCGTTGTCAGAGGAACTGGAAACCCTGCGCAAACGACTGCGCAAAATGGAAACAGAGTTCGAGCGCAAACTCGAGAGCACGCTGGAGAAGGTGACCGACAGGCTGAAAGCCAGAATAGAGGCCGTACAAGGGCAGCCACTCCACGTTCAGCGACACGGCGCCGCTGTGGATACGGGAGCAAGACGGCGATTGATTGCTGAAACCGCCTACCTTCGCGCCGAACGCCGGGGCTTTTCCGGCGGCAACCCCGACGATGACTGGCTCGAAGCCGAGCGGGAAGTCGACCAGCTGCTGCTGGAAGGCTGGGTGAAGACAATTGCCGACGAGCCGGCGAGGCCGAAAGGCGCGGTTCAGGAAACATCCCGGTTGTAAAACCGGACCCGCAGCCTCTGACTGCGGCGCCGCGCTGTGTCAGGATTCGCAGCTGTAACCGAGGGCGTCGAGGCCCTCGAGAAGGTAGTCCGCCAGTTGCGGGTGCCCGATGAGGTACTCGGCGGTGTTTTCCGTCCATTCGTTGCGTGCCTCGTCCATAGCCGCGTCCCACTCGTCGCCGCTGAACTCGCCGCGTCCGATCCACATCAATGCCACTACCGCCTGCTGCTGGTCCGGCTCGAGGTCTGCAATCGTCGTCTTGAATTCCTGAAAGACAGCATCGTCGGCATGGTCGGCCAGCGCCTGCAGCGCCCAGTCTTCGCTCGGGCTGCCCTCGGTGTCCGGCATCACCACGTCTTCCTTGCTGTGAAAGACACGTGCTCTCGAAATCAGGAAACACACCGTGTCAGGGTTGATATTTAACATGTTAATCCTCGCGAGTGCAGCGGTCCGGCTTGTGCTTTGCCTGCTACACTACTTGATAAGTGAAGCATATTTTTCCGACAGGGCGTATGACCTGCCTCAGAGCCGGGGCAACAAACGCACCAATGGCTTAGTGTTGATGCCCGTCAACGACAGACTCTGCCCATTTAGCTATTGGTACTATAGTCGAAACGGGAGCTGACTTTATGACAGAACGCGATCGCTACACCGTCAACACAAAGTATTGGCACAAACTCGACGACGGCCGCGTCCAGTGTGATCTCTGTCCCCGCTTCTGCAAGCTGCACGCCGACCAGCGCGGCCTGTGTTTCGTCCGTCAGAATCTCGACGACCAGATTGTACTGACGACCTACGGCCGCTCCAGCGGCTATTGTATCGACCCCATCGAGAAGAAACCGTTAAACCACTTTCTGCCCGGCACGCCGGTACTCTCCTTCGGCACGGCGGGCTGCAACCTGGCGTGCAAGTTCTGCCAGAACTGGG
>Ga0315556_1001572_pt1 | contig 13650 bp, 10 predicted proteins | sample SalMarSW160310MG_FD_202112 | JGI IMG/M metagenome (GOLD analysis project Ga0315556, IMG submission 202112) | Salt marsh sediment microbial communities from the Plum Island Ecosystem LTER, Massachusetts, United States - Salt Marsh Sediment SW1603-10 ...
CCTCCCATGAGTCGGTTATAACTACCTGGGTGAACAGACAACTCCCAGGGCAGGACTTCCACCTGCTGGAAACGCAGCCGTATGGGCTGCACGTGTCGAAACTCAGCCAGGGGCCAACGATTTGAGCATGCGGAGGCGCACAACCATCGTAACAACCGAGAATCGGGATTTTACGATACCCAGAACAAGGCGTCCTTCCCCCTCGGGCTACCGACCGCCTTGCACCCTTTCACGTCAGTCGCTCATGGTGAGAGCGTTTGTCCCTGTCGCGTCCTTGTTTTCCCATAAGTGGCCTTGTGTGAATGCTCCTTCAATGCTAGCGTTCCTCTGATTTCCGTTCCGTGGTGGTTGCTGTTTAATTTGTTCGGAAGCGACTATGCAGGGCAGGGCTGAGCTGAGTATCACCAAACCGGACGATTGGCACCTTCATTTGCGGGACGGCGAGGAAATGGCATCGGTCGTCCTTCACACCGCCCGCCGTTTCGCGCGCGCCATCGTAATGCCGAATCTCGGGCCCCCCGTCACGGACACCGCCCGAGCCATTGCCTATCGCGAGCGCATCCTCACCGCCCTGCCCGAAGGGCAAAGCTTCGAGCCGCTGATGACCCTGTACCTGACAGACGACCTGTCACCGGGGGAGGTAACCCTCGCTGTAGAGTCCGGGGGGGTCTACGGGGCAAAGCTCTACCCTGCGGGGGCGACGACCAACTCCGAGAACGGCGTAACCCGGATCGAGCGCATCTACCCTGTGCTCGAGGCGATGCAGCGCCTCGACCTGCCGCTGCTCGTACACGGCGAGGTGACATCGGGTGATGTGGACATCTTCGACCGGGAGCTGCGCTTCATCGACGAGGTCCTCACCCCCCTCGTTCGAGATTTTCCGGGGCTGCGGATCGTCCTGGAGCACATCACGACCGCCGATGCGGTCGAGTACATCCGCGAGGCATCGTCCAAGTTGGCGGCTACCATTACGCCCCACCACCTGCTGTACAACCGCAACGCGATCTTGGCAGGTGGAATCCGGCCCCATTTCTACTGCCTGCCGGTGCTCAAACGCGAAGCACACCGCCAGGCACTGCTCGCAGCAGCGACCAGCGGAGATCCCAAGTTTTTTCTCGGTACGGACAGTGCCCCACACCCCCGGGAGAACAAGGAAGTGTCCTGCGGATGCGCCGGAATCTACAGCTCACACGCCGCTATCGAGCTCTATGCGGAGGCCTTCGAGCAGGCGGGAGCGCTGGATAGATTGGAGGGGTTCGCGAGCCTGTTCGGGGCCGACTTCTATCGGCTACCGCGCAACAACAAGCATATCCGGTTGGTCCGGGATCCCTGGCCGGTCCCGGAGACCTACCCCTTTGGACGCAGCCGATTGGTGCCCTTGCGCGCGGGTGAGACCGTCGCTTGGTGGCTGGCCGAGTCCCCTGATCGGTCCCGCTGAGGAGACGGGCGTCTCTTCATTCGCCCGGTGAGTGGCCCGCCTTCTCGGTCTTGGTCAGCTCGTCCGCCCAGATATCTTCCGCGTCCTGTTCGGGCGGTGGATTTCCATCGAAGATCTGATTGCGACGCTTTTGAAGGTAGGCGTCCCGAACAAAAGTATAGGGATCGATCGCCGCACCTTCCAGGAGCTCTCCGGCAGTCAAGAGGTTCGTGCGCTGGTTGACGAAATCGAGGCCGACCAAGCCCCAATAGACACGGTCGTCTCGCAGGTTGAACAAGGGGCTGGTGACGATATCTCCCCCTAATCCGATGGTATCGCGCAAGGTACTCGGTCCCAGGAAGGGCAGCACCAGGTAGGGGCTGGGCACCGCACCCCAATACCCGAGAGTCTGACCGAAGTCCTCCTTGTAGTCCGGAAGCCCCATGTTGGTTGCAACGTCGAAAAAGCCGAGCACGCCGATGGTCGAGTTCACCGCCAGGCGTCCCACATCCGATCCGGCTCTCGAGAGCTTGAATTGCAGCAGATTGTTGATCGCCGAGGTCACATCGGAGATGTTGTTGAAAAAGTTGGTGATCCCGTGCCGCACCGGCGTCGGCGTAATTGCTTTGTACCCCTTGGCGACTGGCTTCAAGACAGCTTTGTCGACCGCTTGGTTGAACTTGAACATGTCGCGGTTGTAGGGCTCTAGAGGGTCGCTCGGATCCCGATACTCACCGGGTACCGTGGCACAGCCGGCGAGCAGGGTCAGCAGCAGGGCCAGACCGACATTCCAAGGGCCGCTCAGGGACATGTTTTCTTCCTGTGTATTCTCGATATCCGTCGCGTGACGCTCAGTGGGCCGAATGTTAGCACAATCGAGAACTGCCTAATCGGTTTGGCTTTTGCCCTTGCGCCACTTATTCTGTCGAGATGTCACACGAGAGCGACAGACCTGCCATCGCACAGCGGTTTCGCGGATTTTTGCCGGTAGCGGTCGATGTGGAGACCGGCGGCTTCGACCCCCAACGCCATGCGCTACTGGAGATCGCGGCCTGTATCATTCGCATGGACGAGGATGGTCGGCTCGTGCCCGCGCCGACCATCTCCTGTCACGTGCTTCCATTCGTCGGCTCCGAGCTGGATCCGCGGGCTCTGGCCTTCAACGGCATCGATCCGGATCATCCATTCCGGGATGCGGTTCCGGAGAAGGAGGCCCTCACGCGCATCCTCACCCCCATCCGCAAGGCCGTGCAATCGTCCGGGTGCAATCGTGCCATCCTGGTCGGACACAATGCCGCTTTCGATCTGGGATTCATCAAGGCGGCGGTCGAGCGCACGGGTTTCAAGCGCAGCCCGTTTCACACCTTCAGCGTCTTCGACACGGTGTCACTGGCGGGCTTGGCATACGGCCAGACGGTCCTGGCCAAGGCGGCCCGACAGGCCGGCCTCGGGTGGGAGGATGGGGAGGCCCACACCGCGATCTACGACGTGGAGCAAACGGCGAAGCTATTCTGCCGGATCGTCAATCTTTGGCGAGAATTGGGGGGGGATCGGCCCTGGGAGGCGATCGAAGCAGCGGATCGTTGACCCTTCGGGATTACCGATCGGGGCTACTGATCAGGCAACTCGGCTATCTCGACCCCAATGGCCCAGATAGCCCCTGATTGGGATTCAGTCCTCTTCGGTCCCGTCATCCTTGCCTGCGACAGCCTGCTCCATCATGACCCTGAGCGCACCCTGCTCGTGCAGCTCCAAGGTGATGTCGCAGCCGCCGATGAGCTCTCCGCCTACGTAGACCTGGGGAAAGGTCGGCCAATCGGCATAGCGCGGCAGGTTCTCGAAGATTTCGGGGTCCTGAAGGACGTTTACATAGGCGAAGGGAAGGTCGCACTCCGTCAGTGCCGCCGCTGCGCGCATGGAGAAGCCGCACATGGGAAATTGGGGCGTGCCCTTCATGAAGATGACGACCGGGTTGTTCTTGACCTGCTCGTCGATGCGCTCCATGACGTCCATTGCTTTCACCTCTGCGTATAGCATCTGCGATTTCTCGACTGGCGAAGAGATCGGGACGCCTGGTCAGTTTTCAAGCCTTCAGGCAAGGGCGTCCACGTGCCGCTGCAGCCACAGCTCCACCAGTGCCAGGTGCCAAAGCTTGTTGCCCTGGATTCGGGTGTGGTGCATGTCCGGGGCAGACAGCAGCATCTCCAGGTACTCCCGGCTGTAGAGTCCACGCTTGCGACAGGCGCGGGAGTTGACCAGGTCGCGCATCAGGTCGAGAAAGTCACCACGAACATACTTGAGCGCGGGCATTGGGAAATAGCCCTTCGGACGGTCGATGACGGCATCGGGGAGCAGTCCCCGGGCCATGGCTTTGAGGGGGAATTTGCCGCCCTCCCGAAGCTTGAGCGCGGGCGGACAGCGTGCAGCCAGCTCCACCAAGGCGTGATCTAGAAAGGGAACCCGGGCCTCCAGTCCCCAGGCCATGGTCATGTTGTCCACGCGCTTTACCGGGTCGTCGACGATCAAGGTAGTCACATCCATGCGCAGGACTGCGTCCAGGATCTCGTCCGCGTCCGGCTCCCCGAGAAGGCGATCGATCAGCTCCGAGCTGTGGTCTTCACCGCGGTAAGGCTCGGAGACCAGGTGCAGGTACTCCTCGTGATCCCGGTCGAAGTAGTGCCGGCGGAAGCGCTCGAGCCAGGTCCCCTGCGCATCCGCCTGGATGCGTGGGTACCAGAAATAGCCGCCGAAGACCTCGTCCGCCCCCTGACCCGACTGCACCACCTTGATCTCGCGCGAGACCCGCTCGCCGAGCAGGTAGAAGCCCACCGCGTCCTGACCGAACATGGGCTCCGCCATTGCGTCGATGGCCTCGGGAAGTCGCCACAGGGCGTCCGAATTGGGCACCTGAAACCTGTGATGGCGGGTGGCGTAGCGCTCCACCACCAGGTCGGAGTACGCGAACTCGCCCCCCGATTCCTCGGACGTATCCTCGAAGCCGACGGAAAAGGTGCGCAGGTCCGAGACACCGGCCTCCGCCAATAGGGCAACCAGGAGGCTGGAGTCCAAGCCGCCGGAAAGGAGGACCCCCACCGGCACGTCCGCTACCTCGCTACGTTTCCTGACCGCCGCACGCAAGGCGTCGTGGATGGCGTCCAGCCACTCGCCCTCGGTCAGCGGCCGGTCCGGGCGCCTCGCCTCGAGCCGCCAGTAGGCCCGCTCGGTTTGCCGCCCGTCTGCATCGATGCGCATCCAATGCGCAGGGGCCAGCTTGCGTACACCTCGTAGCAGGGTGCGGGGGGCCGGCACCACCGCGTGGAGGGTGAAGAGATGGTGCAGGGCGACCGCATCGATCCCCGTGTCGACGCCGCCGGCCGCAAGCAGGGCTTGTGTGTTGGACGCAAAGCGGACGACACTGCCCTGCCGCGACCAGTAAAGGGGCTTGATGCCGAGCCTGTCGCGGGCCAGGAAGAGGACCCGTTGCGACTGGTCCCAGATCGCAAAGGCGAACATGCCATGCAGGCGCTCCGCACAGCCCTCGCCCCAGGCGTGGTAGGCCTTGAGAATTGTCTCGCTGTCGCCGTCGGAGAAGAAACGGTAACCCAGACCCGCAAGCTCCCCACGCAGCTCGCGATAGTTGTAGATGGTGCCGTTGAAGACCAGGGTGAGCCCCAGATCCGGGTCCACCATGGGCTGGTTGGAGCGAATCGACAGGTCGATGATCGCCAGGCGCCGGTGCCCCATCGCCAATGCGCCGTCGCTGTAGCTTCCGCCGTGGTCCGGGCCGCGTCGCTGCAGCTGCTCCATCATGCTCGCCAGAGAGCCCAGGTCGGGGGGAGCGCCATCGAGACGCAATTCTCCACAAATGCCACACACGGGTGCTAGACTCCCTCCGGTCCGTCGCTGGTACGTTGCCGCTCCCCGCTACCGGAATCGAATGGATTCAACGATGTGCTCCTAAAGCTCTTAATGACGGGGGTGGTCCGGGCTTGCATCCAACCCGGCTCGGTTGCAAAAACCCATACCCCGGATTAGAATTTTTATCTCATTTACCCAGTAAATTGGTCGGACATAGCTGCGCGAGCTTGATGTTCGATCTACCCGTGCGCATCATTGCCAACCACCAACAAGCATTTCAGGAGACGAACCATCATGGCACACGAGTTGCCCCCACTACCTTACGCCAACGACGCCCTGGAGCCCGTCATCTCCCGGGAGACCATCGAGTACCACTATGGCAAGCACCATCAGACCTACGTAACCAACCTGAACAATTTGGTGCCTGGAACGGAATTCGAGGGAATGTCCCTGGAAGATATCATCATGAAGTCCTCCGGCGGCATCTTCAACAACGCCGCCCAGATTTGGAACCATACCTTCTATTGGAATTGCCTGAGCCCGAACGGCGGCGGCGCGCCCTCCGGCGCCCTGGCCGATGCGATCAACGCCAAGTTTGGCTCTCTGGACGAGTTCAAGAAGCAGTTTTCCCAATCCGCTGCCACCAATTTCGGCTCCGGCTGGACCTGGCTGGTGAAAAACGCGGACGGATCGGTGGAGATCATGAACACCTCCAACGCCGGTACCCCGATGACGGAGGGCAAGACCGCCCTCTTGACCGTCGATGTCTGGGAGCACGCCTACTATATCGACTACCGGAACGCCCGTCCCAAGTATCTGGAAGAAATCTGGAAAATCGTGGACTGGAAGTTCGTCAGCGACTACTACGGCTAAAAAAAGAAACCCCGGCACCCTGGGTAGGGGTGTCGGGGCAAGCGCTTCCCCGGTGTGGGGCCACCGGGAAATCGGGGTCGCTCAGGGAGGGGGAAGATTGGGCGACCCCACGCTACGTAACGCTCGAAACAATAAGAGTCCGAGTCCTCAGAAAAGTTCACCAGGATGCTCTACTTTTTGAAAGACTCGCAAAGAGTTCCGCCGGCACAAAAGTAATCGCCCGCCGGTCCGACGAGTCCCGATCCTCAATGGGCCTCCTCCCAATCGCCCCCGACTCCCACGTCCACCACCAGCGGCACTCTGAGATCCGCCGCCGCCTCCATCTCCTTGCGGATACGCTCTCGAGCCGGGCCCACCGCGTCCTCCTCCACCTCGAACACCAGCTCGTCGTGGACCTGCATGATCATCCGAACCGGCGGCCCTTCTTCTTCGATCCAGCGGTCAACCGCAATCATGGCCCGCTTGATGATGTCCGCGGCGGTACCCTGCATTGGGGCGTTGATGGCGGTGCGCTCGGCGCCCGCCCGCCGGCCCTGGTTGCTGTGATCGATATCGGTCAGATACAGCCGCCGCCCGAACAGGGTCTCGACATACTTGTCCCGGCGTGCCTGCTCGCGGACGCTGTCCATGAAGGCCTTGACGCCTGTGTAGCGCTGGAAATACAGATCCACGTATTCCTGCGCCGAGGCGCGCTCGATTCCCAGCTGGCGGGCCAGCCCGAATGCGGACATACCGTAGATGAGGCCGAAGTTGATGGCCTTGGCGGAGCGGCGCTGGTCATTGCTGACCTGCTCCGGCGGCAGGCCCCAGACCTCTGCGGCGGTGGCCCTGTGCACATCCAGGCCGGCGGCGAAGGCGGCCAGCAATCGCTCGTCACCGGAGAGGTGGGCCATGATGCGCAGCTCGATCTGGGAATAATCGGCTGCCAGCATACGGTAGCCCGGCTCGGGCACGAAGGCACGGCGGATGCGCCGCCCATCCTCGCTGCGGATCGGGATGTTCTGCAGGTTCGGGTCGGAGGACGATAACCGGCCGGTAGCAGCCACCGCCTGATGATAGCTGGTGTGCACCCGCCCCGTGACGGGGTCGACCATCTGCGGCAGCTTGTCCGTGTAAGTGGACTTGAGCTTGGACAGCCCCCGGTGCTCCAGAATGATCCGCGGCAGCTCGTGGCCCTGCTCGGCAAGCTGCTGCAGCACCGCCTCGGATGTCGATGGCGCCCCCTTCGGTGTCTTGGCGACCACCGGCAGGCCCTTCTCCTCGAAGAAGATCGCGGCGACCTGCTTTGGAGACCCCATGTTGAACCTTCGCCCCGCCTCCTCGTAGGCCGCCTGCTCCAGATCCTGCATGCGTGCAGCCATGTCAGCGCTCTGGGCAGCCAGCAGCCCCGCATCGATGCGCACCCCGTTCCGCTCCATCCGCGAGAGCACGGGTACAAGAGGCACCTCGATCTCTTCGTAGAGCCTCAGCAGGGAGGGGACGGCCTGCAGGCGAGGGTACAGCTCCCGGTGCAGGCGCAGGGTGACGTCCGCGTCCTCGGCCGCATAGGGGCCGGCCTGGTCCAGGGGAATCTGGTTGAAGGTGAGCTGCTTGGCACCCTTGCCCGCGATGTCTTCGAAGTGGATGGTCCCCAGGTCCAGGTATTTGCGTGCCAGGGAGTCCATGTCGTGACGGGTGGCCGTGCTGGCCAGCACGTAGGACTCCAACATGGTGTCCTGGGCGATCCCGGCCATGTGGATTCCATGATTGGCCAGGACGCTCATGTCGTACTTGAGGTTCTGGCCGACCTTGGGGCGCTCCGGATCCTCCAGCAGGGGCTTCAGTCGCTCCAGCACCCAGTCCCGGTCGAGCTGCTTGGGCGCTCCGGGATAGTCGTGGGCCACCGGAACATAGGCCGCGCGCTGCGGCTCCACGGAGAAGGACAGACCCACCAGCTGCGCCTGCATGTAGTCCAGGCTGGTCGTCTCGGTGTCGAAGGCGAAGAGCGCCGCTTTCTCGAGCTCGGCGAGCCAGGACTCGAACGCCTCTTTGGTGAGCACGGTTTCGTAGCCCGTATGCGATGCTGCCGGTAACGTCGCACCGTCCGGCTTCCCCGCACCCGTGTCGTCGCCAAGGGTTGCCAACAGGCGCTTGGACTCGAAGCGCTCGTACCAGCCGCGCAGGTTGTCCAGATCCGGCTCGGTTGGCGCCAGATCTCGGGGGCCGACATCCAGTGGGACGTCCAGCTTGATGGTGGCCAGTCGGCGCGCCAGCGGAAGCTGGTCGAGGCTCGCGCGCAGGTTCTCCCCGACTTTGCCCCCGATCTCGTCCGCGCTCGCGATCACCCCATCGAGGCCCCCGTGCGCCTGGATCCACTTGACTGCGGTCTTCGGTCCGCACTTGGGCACACCCGGGATGTTGTCGACACTGTCCCCGATCAGGCTCAGATAATCGACGATACGCTCCGGCGGCACACCGAACTTGGCGACGACGCCCTCGCGATCGAGCAGGGTGTCGCTCATGGTGTTGATCAGGGTGATGCGGTCGTCGACCAGCTGCGCCAGATCCTTGTCGCCGGTGGAGATCAGGGTATCCATCCCCGCCTCCGCGGCGCGGACCGCCAGGGTGCCGATGACGTCGTCCGCCTCCACCTCCGGAATCACCAGGAGCGGCAGCCCCATGGCGCGGATGGTCTCGTACAGAGGCGGGATCTGCTCGCGCAGCTCATCCGGCATGGGGGGGCGGTTGGCCTTGTACTCGGGGTAGATGTCGTCCCGAAAGGTCTTTCCGGAGGCGTCGAAGACCACCGCCATGTATCTGGGCTGATAGTCCTCGATGAGCTTGCGCAGCATGTTGAGCACCCCCACCAGCGCCCCGGTCGCCTCACCTTTCGAGTTGGTGAGCTTGGGCAGTGCGTGATAGGCGCGGAACAGGTAGGAGGAGCCGTCGACGAGGATCAGGGGGTATGTTTTTTCCATCGGGTGCAAGCGGATGTCCGCCTGGGGCTCTGTTCAGATCATGCGTACGAACAAGGGCTCGATCTCGCGATAGACCAGGGCCAGGGGAGACTGCCGGGTCAGGGTCAGGATGCGCGTTCCGGAGGGGTAGACGAGGTGATAGGTCTGCAGCAGATGGAGATCTCCGCTGCCCTTCAGGAGGCCCATGACGGCATCGATCTCGCGCCGCTCTTCCTCACCAAACCTGACTTCGGCGTCGGCGATCTGAAGTATTCCTTGACTCAGTGCCACCTGTGGCGGGGTCGCGCCGTGATTCGCCAGGAACAGAGGCTCGAGAAATGCCTTTACTCCCGGCGTCAAGATCAGCCCGATCTGATCCTTGCCGAAAAGCCACGAGAGGTCGCGCCCTTCATCGAAATGTTTTTCGTGATTGCCGAAGGCGGTTGCCCAACCGTGGAAGTACGCGGCGTAGCGGCGGATCTTGCGTTCTGTGGCCATGCGATCGACTGAGCGGAGCCAGAGATTTGTCGGCTGAAGCGAAAGCGTCTGTGTCTCTCTCTTCTTCTCGACGTCGTCGACAGCCAAATGGCGGGGCAACAATCAAGTTGCCTTCTAGGCATATTAACGCAACTTGTGGTTAATAGCATGGTCGGGCGGCAACTAGGATCCGGACGAGCCCTGGGAGGCCGAGCTCGTCCCGGATCGGGATTCACGAGACGGTCAGATGCTAGCCAGGATCGAATCCACGCTTGCCTTGGCATCGCCGAACAGCATCCGCGTGTTCTCCTCGAAGAAGAGGGGGTTCTGCACGCCTGCATATCCGGTCGCCATGCTGCGCTTCATGACGACCACCGTCTTCGCCTTCCAGACTTCCAGGACGGGCATTCCCGCGATGGGGCTCCCGGGGTCGGTCTGGGCGGAGGGGTTGACGATGTCGTTGGCGCCGATGACCAGGACCGCGTCCGTCTCCGGGAAGTCCTCGTTGATCTCGTCCATCTCCATCACGATGTCGTAGGGCACCTTGGCCTCGGCCAGCAGCACGTTCATGTGCCCCGGCATGCGTCCCGCAACCGGGTGGATGGCGAAGCGCACCTCGACGCTCTTATCGCGCAGCTTCCGGGTGATGTCGTTGATGGCGTGCTGCGCCTGGGCAACGGCCATGCCGTAGCCGGGGACGATGATGACGCTCTTGGCATCTTTGAGCAGCTCCGCGGTCTCCTCGGCGGATATGGCAACGACCTCGCCCTGCTCACCAGCCGCAGCGGTGGCTCCCCCCGCGGTGCCGAAGCCGCCGGCGATGACCGCCAGGAATTTGCGGTTCATGGCCCGGCACATGATGTAGGAAAGGATGGCGCCGGAGCTGCCCACCAGGGCGCCGGTGACGATCAGCAGGTCGTTGGAGAGCATGAAGCCCGTGGCCGCCGCGGCCCACCCCGAGTAGCTGTTCAGCATGGAGATGACGACCGGCATGTCCGCCCCGCCGATGGCCATCACCATGTGCACCCCGAAGGCGAATGCAACCAGGGTCATGAGGATCAGCGGGAGAAGCCCGCTGTGGCCGTCCGCGCCCACGAAGATGGTGCCCAGCCAGACGCAGACCAGCGCCAGGCCCAGGTTCAGCCAGTGGCGGGCCGGCAGGGCCAGCGGCTTGCTGGTGATGCGTGCACTCAGCTTGCCGAATGCGACAACCGAGCCGGTGAAGGTGACTGCGCCGATCAGCACCCCGAGGTAGATCTCCACCTCGTGGATGGTCTTCAACACCTGGGCGTCCGGGCCTTCGAAATGGGAATTCGGGTCCAGGTAGCTGGCGAAGCCCACCAGAACGGCGGCCAGACCCACGAAGCTGTGCAGGATGGCGACCAGCTCCGGCATCTGGGTCATCTGCACCCGTGAGGCTACGAAAATGCCGGCGATGGCGCCGATGAGCATGCACACACCCAGAGCCCCGTAGCTGGTGACCTGAGCTCCGCCGATGGTGGCGATCAGGGCGATGGCCATGCCTACGATGCCGTAGACGTTACCGCGGCGGGCGGTCTCCTGGTTGCTGAGCCCCCCCAGGGCCAGGATGAAGAGGACGCTGGCGGCGATATAAGCGGTGGTGAGAACGCCTTCAGTCATGATCGTACCCCCCTCACTTCCTGAACATCTGCAGCATGCGCTGGGTGACGTAGAAGCCGCCGAAGACGTTGACGGTGGCGATCAGGATGGAGATCGCCGCCAATACCGCCACCAGCCCGGACGGACTGGATATCTGCAGCAAGGCGCCGATGACGATGATGCCGCTGATGGCATTGGTGACGCTCATCAGAGGGGTGTGCAGGGCGGGCGTGACGTTCCAGATCACCATGTAGCCAACGAAGCAGGCGAGCACGAACACCGTGAAGTGGGATAGGAAGGCGGTCGGGGCCACGCTGCCCAGGCCGAGAAGGGCCAGTAGGCCGATGCCCATCAGGATCGCGGTGACCAATCCTTTCGGCTTCTCTTCCTTCTCCGCAACAACCGGCGGTGCGGTGGCCGTCTCCTTCTTAGGCGGCGGTGCCGCCGACAGCTTGGGTGCCGGTGGCGGCCAGGTGACCTCGCCGTCCTTGATCACGGTCGCGCCGCGAATGACCTCGTCCTCCATATTCACGTCGATCCGGCCATCCTTGCTCGGTGTCAGGTCGGTCAGCAGGTGCCGCAAATTGGTCGCGTAGAGCTGACTGGACTGGGTGGCCAACCGGCTCGGCAGATCCGTCAGGCCGATGATGGTGACGCCGTGGCGTACCACCACCTCCCCGGGCACGCACAGGGCGCAGTTTCCCCCCTGTTGCGCAGCCAGGTCGACGATGACGCTGCCGTCCTGCATGGACTCCACCATGGCCTCGGTGATCAGCTTGGGAGCGGGCTTGCCGGGGATCAGGGCGGTGGTGATGATGATGTCCACCTCCATCGCCTGGCGGGCGAACAGCTCCATCTCGGCCTTGATGAACTCCTCGCTCATCACCTTGGCATAGCCGCCTTCGCCGCCGCCCTCCTCCTTGAAGTCGAGCATGAGGAACTCAGCCCCCATGCTCTCGACCTGCTCCTTGACCTCGGGGCGGGTGTCGAAGGCGCGTACGATGGCACCCATGGAGCCGGCGGCGCCGATGGCCGCGAGCCCCGCGACCCCGGCGCCGATGATCATGATTTTGGCCGGCGGTACCTTGCCGGCGGCTGTCACCTGACCGGTGAAGAAGCGTCCGAAGTGATTGGATGCCTCGACCACGGCCCGGTAACCGGCCACGTTGGCCATGGAGCTGAGGGCATCCGCCTTCTGGGCGCGGGAGATACGGGGCACGCTGTCCATCGCCAGGACGGTCGCCTTGCGCGCGGCCAGCTTCTCCATCAGCTCGGGATTCTGGGCCGGCCAGATGAAGCTGATCAGGGTGCCGCCCTTGCGCAGCAGCTTCGTCTCGTCGATCGCCTCATTGGGGTGGGTCTCTGGTCCGTTGACCTTGAGGACGATGTCGGACTCGGCCCACAGGGCCTTGACGTCCTCGACGATCTCGACACCAGCTTCGCGGTAGGCATCGTCGGAGAAGTGGGCCTTCTCGCCGGCCCCGGCCTCGATCGCGACCGAGAAGCCGAGCTTCTGTAGCTGTACCGCCGTGTCAGGGGTAATGGCGACACGGCACTCCTGTGGGTGAACCTCCCGCGGAGCCCCGATTTTCATTGGCATTTGCTCTCCTCCAGGAAGGGTTGCTCGTTGTCGTTATCATTTGCGCAACGTATTTGGCTCCCGAAGTTGACCAGATCGGCGCCCTGGATACAAGCCGAGCTCAATAACAGTGCTCTGCGGCAGGGAACCGGCCGGCGCGCACTTCTTCGCAATAATTCACCAGTGCATTGCAGGTCGCCGTCCCGATGTCCGCGTAGATCTTGGCGAATTTGGGCGTGAAATCCAGGAAGAGGTGGAGCATGTCGTGGAAGACCAGCACCTGCCCGTCGCACGCGGGACCGGCACCGATACCGATGGTGGGGATGTCCAGCTCGCGGGTGACGCGCTCGCCGAGCTGTGCCGGAATACCTTCGAGCACGATGGAGAAGGCCCCGCCCTCCTGGACCGCGACCGCATCCCGCACCACGCGGTCCGCCGCCTCCTGCGTCCGCCCCTGCACCTTGAAGCCGCCGAAGGCGTGCACGCTCTGGGGCGTCAGACCCACGTGCCCCATGACCGGGATCTGGCAGTCGACGAGGGCACGGATCTCGTCGCGGACCCGCAGGCCGCCTTCCAGCTTCACCGCCTCGGCACCGGCCTCGCGAACCAGTCGTCCCGCATTACGGATGGTGTCGCGGGTGGCAACACCGGCGGCGAGGAACGGCAGATCCGCCACCACCAGGGCCTTGGGAGATGCCCGCACTACAGCGGCGGTGTGGTGCACCATGTCGTCGAGCGTGACCCGGGTAGTATCGGGGTAGCCGAGCACGACATTTCCGAGACTGTCGCCCACCAGGATGACGTCGACTCCGGCGCTGTCGACCAGCTTGGCCATGGAGTAGTCGTAGGCCGTAACCGTGACGATCTTCTCCCCATGCTTGCGGGAGAGA
>Ga0315556_1001574_pt1 | contig 13646 bp, 16 predicted proteins | sample SalMarSW160310MG_FD_202112 | JGI IMG/M metagenome (GOLD analysis project Ga0315556, IMG submission 202112) | Salt marsh sediment microbial communities from the Plum Island Ecosystem LTER, Massachusetts, United States - Salt Marsh Sediment SW1603-10 ...
GTTTCGCACGCAGCATCCGGATGTGCACCTCAGCCTCAACGTGGTCAATCGCGAAACCCTGTTGCAGCACCTGACCGGGAACAGCGTCGATCTGGCGCTGATGGGGCAGCCGCCGGAAGGACTCGACCTGACGGCCCAGCCATTCATGGACAATCCCCTGGTGGTGATCGCCGCGACCGGCCATCCGCTGGCGGAGGTGCGCGACATTCCGCTCGCACGCCTGGTCGAAGAACCGATTGTGGGGCGTGAGCAGGGTTCCGGCACGCGTAGTGCGCTGGAGAAATTTCTCGCAGAACAGGGTCTGCCGCTGAAGGTGGCCATGGAAATGAACAAGAACGAGGCGATCAAACAGGCGGTGGAAGCCGGTTTGGGCGTGGGACTGGTGTCGCTGCATACGGTTCAGGCGGAACTGGCATCCGGTCAGCTGTGTGTGCTGGATGTACAGGGCCTCCCTTTGAAGAGGCAGTGGTACCTGGTGCAACGCGAAGGCAAGCGTCTGAGTCCCGCGGCGCAGGCGTTTGCACAATTCGTGTTGCACGAGGCCGCGCGGCTTACAGGTTAGCGGAGTAATGAGGGGAGCCTTGAGGAGTGCGCTGATAACCGTTTCGCCGGCGCGCAGGTAACACAGCCGGATCTCACACCGTCCCGGGACGTCAGGGCGACATCGACCGCTGTTATTCCATCAACGCGCCTGCTGTGAGGTCGAAGGGCTGGATGACAGTGTGGTCGAGGCGGTCATGGCCGAGGGAGGACGGGTACTCAGCACGATTCCCGGTGTGCGCGAGATCCGTTCCGGCAAGGCGGTGCGGGACGATGATTTGTGCCGATACAGCTGGCTGGTGCGTTTCTGCCATTCGGCAGCCATCGACAACTATCGTGAGCACCCTGCCTTTGTGGAGTTCGCCGGACGGCGATTCCGCACGGGCCGACGTGCCGACGTCGAGTCGGATCCGATTACCTTTGACGCAGGCAGAGCATCGTTTTCGGACAACCATTTCGTCTGGGTTTCTCCGGCTGTGCGGGTTAGTGCGCGAAGGCGGGGTTAGCGGCGTTCGTGTAGACGCTCCGGGCGCCTGCCGTCAATCTCCAAATTGCAAGGTGGCGACAATCGCATTCAGCTTGCCTTGTTCGCCACTGTCAGCCGCCTGGCCCGGACTATTTGATGATGAAGCGCAGGTTGGCGAGTTCATGGAAATCCAGGTGTGTCTTCTTCCTTGACTTGTCCCGGCAGACGGTGATGGAGAATTCGTGCATTGCCTTGAGCACGTCATGGCGGCTGATGACGCCCAACAGGAGTTTGTCCTTGACGACGGGAAGATGCCGGTAGACGTGCTGGGTAAAGATGGTGGCCATGACGAAGATATCGCTCTCCGGCGAGGCGCACAGAGGAAACTTGTGCATCATCGACCGCACGTTGATGTCCGGATTGTTATAAAAGAGTTCGTTGGAAAGATATCCCAGGCAGTCCATTTCAGAGATCAGGCCGATCAGTTCGTTTCCCTCCTCGCGTCGTTCCACCACCGGCGCGAAAGGAATTTTGTGCTTCACCAGAAAGCCGATGGCCTCGTCCAGGCTCATGTCCGGGTGCACCGTATGCACGTCCCTGATCATCAGATCCGCCACGGTCGGCGGCTTCAGTATCTCACCCATCTTCTTGTACCTCCGCAATAGCCGCAACATGCACCGGGGCGGCCCGGTCCCTCATGCCCGAACAATGTCAGGAAAGCGCTGCCAGCGCCTTCAGAACATCCCTGCGGCTGATCTGCCCGACCAGCCGGCCGTCCTTCATCACCGGGTAACGGCGATAGTCATCCTCGATGAACATCATGGCCACGTCCACGATGTTCTGCTCCGCGTCCACCGTCTTGACATCCTTGTGCATGTATTCTGCCACTGTACCCGCTGCTTCACTGTGGTAGCCCGCGTGCAGGGCGATGCGCATGCAATCCTTTTCGGACAGCAGACCCACCAGATTTCCCTGCTGGTCAACCACCGGCGCCCCGGAGATGCGCTGTTCGACCAGTTGCCGAGCCGCCTCGAGAATGGGCGTAGACGGTGACAGGGTCACCAGGTTCGCCGACATATAGTCCTTGACCATGTCCATTTCGTCTCCTCAGGCTTCCTCGCCCCTGCCACGCCGCTCGCATCGTTTCGCGCAGTGGCCGTCGCAGCTGCTCGCGCCGCGGCCGCAGCCGCCCTTGATGGGTCCGCGACCGGCCAGGATGCCGATGGCCATGCCGCCGAAGGCGACCAGCACGACGACCACGCTGAACAGGAATTCAATCATCGTCCGCCCACCCCGAAATCATCCAGCATGATGTTCTCCGGTTCGACACCGAGTTCGTCGAGCATGTGGATGACCGCGGTGTTCATCATGGGAGGTCCGCACAGGTAGTACTCGCATTCTTCCGGTGCCGGATGGTCTTTCAGATAGTGTTCGTACAGGGACTGGTGAATAAATCCCCGGTAACCGGTCCAGTTGTCCTCCGGCTTGGGGTCCGAGAGCGTGACCGACCAGCGAAAGTTCTCGTAGTCGTTCTGCAGGCGGTTGAATTCCTCGACATAGAACATTTCCCGGCGACTGCGGGCGCCATACCAGAAACTCATCGGGCGGGCGCTGCCGAGCCGCTTGAGCTGATCGAAGATGTGCGAACGCATGGGGGCCATGCCCGCGCCGCCGCCCACGAATACCATCTCCCGGTCGGTGTCCTTGGCAAAGAATTCCCCAAACGGCCCCGATACACGAACCCTGTCACCCGGTTTGAGCCCGAACAGGTAAGAGGACAGCACGCCGGGCGGTACCGTGGGCGATGCGCCCGGCGGCGGCGTGGCGATGCGCACGTTCAGTATGATAACGTCGTCTTCATCCGGGTAGCTGGCCATGGAATAGGCGCGGACCGCCGGCTCTTTGGTTCCGGCGACGTACCGCCACAGCCCATACCGGTCCCACTCGTCCCGAAATTCCTCCTCGATATCGAAATCCGCATATTTCAGGGAATAGGGCGGGCACTCCACCTGCACGTAGCCGCCGGCCCGGAAGTCGATGCGCTCACCCTGCGGCAGTTCGAAGACAAGTTCCTTGATGAATGTCGCCACGTTGCGGTTGGAGCGCACCCTGCAGTCCCAGCGCTTTACACCGAAGATCTCGCTGGCTACCTGCACCGACAGGTCGTGACGAACCGTCACCTGACAGGCAAGCCGTTCCCCGGCGGCGGCCTGCCGGGGCGTTATGTGGGTCGCCTCTGTGGGCAGAATGTTCTCATCGCTGTCCAGAACCTTTACCCGACACTGGCCGCAGGTGCCACCGCCGCCGCAGGCGGTGGGAACGAACAAGCCGGCCCGCCCCAGGGCGTCGGCGAGTTTCACGCCGACCGATGTCCGGAAGGTCTTCACATCGTTCACGGTGATCAACGCCTCTCCGCCGGGCTCGAGCCAGGCGCGGGCCAGCAGGATGATGGTGACCAGCGCGAGAACGACGGCCGTGAACATCCCCACCCCGAGACCGATCTCGATCATCTCGTGTTTCCCGCCGTTTGCCTCGCAGCTGCCGGTGAGCGTCGTGTAATCACAGCTGCATTCCCGAAAAGGCCATGAAGCCCATCGACATCAGTCCCGCCGTGATGAAGGTGATGCCCAGTCCCTGCAGGCCGTCGGGCACATCGCTGTACTTCAACTTCTCGCGAATCCCGGCGAGCACGGTTATGGCCAGCGCCCAGCCCAGGCCGCTGCCGAAACCGAACACCAGCGACTCGCCGAAGGCGTATTCCCGCTCCACCATGAACAGCGAGCCGCCCAGGATGGCGCAGTTTACCGTGATCAGGGGGAGAAATATCCCCAGCGCGCTGTAGAGCCACGGGAAGAAACGGTCGAGCACCATCTCCAGGATCTGCACCATGGCGGCGATGACGCCGATGTAGCTGATCAAGCCGAGAAAGCGCAGATCCACATCCGGATAACCCAGCCATTCGAGCGCGCCGGGCTTGAGCAGAAAGTGATAAATGAGGTTGTTCACGGGTACGGTGATGGTCTGCACCAGCGTTACCGCCAGGCCGAGACCGATGGCCGTGTTGATCTTCTTGGAGATAGCCAGAAAGGTGCACATGCCGAGAAAAAAGCTCAGGGCCAGGTTCTCGACAAAGGTCGCCCGAATAAACAGGTTCACATATTCGCTCATCACAGGACCTCGGTGCGGTGTACCTGGCGGATGCGGTATTCGGGCTTCTCGACCTGTGCCGGTTTCCAGGTGCGCACCGCCCAGACCAGTAGCCCGATCAGGAAGAACGCGGTGGGCGCGAGCAGCATCATGCCGTTGGCCTGGTACCAGCCTCCGTCCCTGGTCAGCGGCAGGACGGTCTGGCCGAATAGCGTGCCCGAACCCAGCAGTTCCCTGACTGTCCCTACGACCATCAATACCAGGCTGAAGCCGAGACCGTGCCCGATGCCGTCGAGGAAACTCAGGACAGGCGGCTGTTTCGAGGCAAAGGCCTCGGCGCGGCCGAGCACGATACAGTTGGTGATGATCAGGCCGACGAACACCGAGAGCTGCTTGCTGATCGAATAGGCGAAGGCCTTGATGAACTGGTCCACCACGATCACCAGCGAGGCGATCACGATCATGTAAACGATGATACGGATGTTGTTGGGGATGTGCTTGCGGATCAGGCTGATGGACAGGTTGGAAAACGCCAGCACCACGGTCAGCGCGATGGCCATGGTGAACGCTGTCGAAAGCTTGGTGGTTACCGCCAGCGTGGGACAGATGCCGAGGATCTGCAGGGCCACAGGGTTATTGTCCACCAGCGGGTCGAACAGTGCCTTTTTTGCTTCTGGTTGCATCAGACTTCCCCTTTGCGCAGGCCCGCGAGGAACGGGCCGTAACCGTCGTCACCGAACCAGTACTGCAACATCCGGCTGATTCCCCGGCTGGTGAGCGTGGCCCCGGTCAGGGCGTCCACTTCATGGGCGGCGTCAGCGGCGTTCGGGTCGACACCGCCCTTCACCAGCCTAAGGCGTGGTTCACCGCCGTCTGCGTAGACGCGTTTCCCCGGCCACAGATCCAGCCAGCGGGGGTTGTCCACTTCACCGCCCAGACCGGGCGTCTCACCCTGTTCGTAAAAGCGGATGCCCTGCACGGTGTTATCGTCGCCCGCAAGGGCGATGTAGCCGTGCAGGGTTGAATACAGACCAAGTCCCCAAATGGGCAGAATGATCGAGTGCAGCGTGCCGTCCTCGCGTACCACGTACACTTCGATGTAGCGCGGGCGGGTCTTGATACCGGCAAAGTCCCGTGCCCGGGGAATGCTGATCTGCTCCTCGCGCGCATCCCGGTCCGGCGGGTCGACGAAGCGCCCCCTCGACAGGTCCACCCAGCGGGTCTCGACCTGGCCGAAAAGATCGGCCACGTTGCGCTCAGGGGTATAGAGTCCCGCGGCGAGCAGGATATTGCGCTGCCGGTCCAGCGCCCGGTTGGCCTCCTGGATCGGGTGCAGACCCACCGCCGCTGTGGAAACCACGAGGGAGCAGGCGACGCAGAGCACCAGCGCCACCACCAGGGTGCGGCCCACGCCATCGTCGGCGGACGCGGCTCCCGACTCAGTCGGTTTGTCGTGCTCTGGCTCTGACATGTACCCGTACTACCGCATGGTCAATGAGTGGCGCGAAGACGTTGCCGAACAGGATAGCGAGCATCATCCCTTCGGGGAAGGCGGGGTTGGCGACCCGGATCAGGACCACCATGGCGCCGATGAGCACGCCATAGATCCAGCGGCCGGCGTCAGTCATGGCCGCCGTGACCGGATCGGTGGCCATGAACACCATGCCGAAAGCATAGCCCCCGAGCACGAAATGCCAGTACCAGGGCAGGGCGGTCAGGGGATTGGAAGCGCTGCCGAAGCTGTTGAACAGCAGCACCGTCCCGAGCATACCGAGGAAGACGCCGGCCATGATCCGCCAGGACGCAACGCGGGTGAACACCAGCATGCCCGCACCCAGCAGGCAGGCCAGCGTGGAGGTTTCGCCCAGGGAACCGGCGATCTGGCCCAGAAAGGCCTGCGCCCAGGTGATGCCGTGGGCGTGCAACTCCGGCAAGCCGCCCGCGGCCGCCAGCGCCAGCGGCGTGGCGCCGGTGAAACCGTCCACCGCCGTCCACACGGCGTCACCGCTCATGTCCCCCGGATAGGCGAAGAACAGGAACGCCCGGCCGGTGAGCGCCGGGTTGAGGAAATTCTTGCCCGTGCCGCCGAACACCTCCTTGCCGATCACGACACCGAAGGAAATGCCGATGGCCACCTGCCACAGCGGTATGGTCGGCGGCAGGGTCATGGCAAACAGCATGGAGGTCACCAGGAAACCCTCGTTGACCTCGTGATTGCGCACCGCCGCGAACAACACCTCCCACAGGCCGCCGGCCACCAGGGTGACCAGGTAGACCGGCAGGAAATACAGCAGGCCGTGCACCAGACACGCCCAGACACTGTGGGCCGAGAAGCCGATGCCCAGCAGGTCGAGCAGATCGCCGCGCCAGCCCGGCAGCGTGTTCAGCCCCAGCTGGCCCATGGCCAGGTTCGCCTGGTAGCCGGTGTTGTACATACCGACCAGGAGTGCCGGTGTGACCGCCAGCACCACGAAAATCATCAGGCGCTTGAGGTCCATGGCGTCGCGCACGTGGGGGGCGTCGCGCGTGACATCGGCGGGGGTGTAGAGCAGCGTGTCCACCATTTCGAACAGGGCGCTGAACTGCTCGAAACGGCCGCCACGCCTGAACAGCGGCCGCAGTCGGTCCAGGTAGCGGCGTAGTGCGCGCATCAGCCCTCTTTCTCAATGCGGTTGAGCGTTTCCCGCAGGGCGGGACCGTAGTCATACTTGCTCGGGCAGACGAAGGAACACAGGGCCAGGTCTTCTTCATCGAGTTCCAGGCAGCCGAGTTCCCGGGCCGCGACTGTATCACCGACCAATATCGCCCGCAGCAACTGGGTCGGCAACAGGCGCAGGGGCATCACCCGTTGATAGGCCTCCACGGGGATCATTGCCCGGGGGCTGCCGTTTTGTGTTGTGGTCATCGCCAGCTTGCGTCCGGGGAATAAGGCGGACAGGTAGGCATTGGAGGCCGAGAACTTGTTCAGCCCCGGCGCCAGCCAACCGAAAAATTCCCGTTCGCGACCCTCGCGCAGCACGGAGACCTGGAGATGATACCGACCCAGGAATGCCGCTGCGTCGGCCGCCCGGCGGCCGGCAAGGACCGAGCCGGAGATGACCCGGACCTCGGCATCGATGAGTTCGTCCCGCAACAATTCCGCGAGGTTGGCGCCGAGCCGCGTCCTGACAAGTCTCGGTCGTCTGACCGCAGGGCCGGCAAGGGCCACCAGCCGTTCCACCCAGAGCCGGCCGCTGGTGAACAGCCGTCCGATGGCGATGACATCCTGATAGTTGAGGTACCAGACGCTCCGCTCCAGGCTCACGGGGTGCAGATAGTGAATATGGGTTCCGGGCAGCCCGGCGGGGTGTGGACCCTGGAACACCGCCGTTTTGAAACGGGCCCCGTTCGGCACGGGGATATCCGCAGCGGCGCCCGTGCAGATCCATACGCTGCCGTCGGTGAGTTGCTGGATAATCTGCAGGCCGTGCAGGAAATCCTGCCGGTAGGCGGAGATCACCACGTGGGGATCGGCCGCCAGCGGGTTGCTGTCCATGGCCGTGACGAAGATGGACTGCGGTACGCCGTCCGCAGGGGGCACCCGGCTGAACGGTCGGGTGCGCAGTGCGGTCCACAGGCCGCTGCGCTGCAGGAGATCGCGAACCTGGGTGGCGGCGAGTCCGTCCAGCTCCTCGGGCAGGTAGCTGTCGAAGCGCAGTTCATCGTCGCCGCCGATGCGGATCTCGACGCCCTCGAGCACCCGCCGGTAGCCGCGCACGATCCGTGAGACAACACCGCTCGCCGGTGAGGTGTAGGAAATCTTCGGATGATTCTTGTCGGTGAACAGGGTCTGGCCCAGCGCGACCCGGTTTCCTTCCTCGACTGCCAGCACCGGTTTCAACCCGGGATAGTCAGCCCCCAGCAGGGAGACCCGGGCTACGTCCGCACCCGTGTCCACCACCTGTTCGGGCGCCCCCGAGATGGGGATATCCAGACCTTTTTTCAGCTTGAATCGCATGGAGATGGTGGGGCGTTCGTCGAGATCCTTTATCCTGAGCGCGTTTTCAATGTTGGCACAATCTCAACGCATTGACCACAAATCATTCCTGCGTGTCGACCCGCGGTCGGGGTTGCTGCTGTCACCCGGCGTTGCAGGTCTCACCCGCACTTCGCGCCACGTCTGCCTTCTGCCTGGAACAGACCCGGCGTGCCCCGTATTGCAGACATGGAGATGAGGGCGGTCCAACTAGAAATTAAAGAATCCAAACGGGGGCTTGCCACGTATTGTTCACCGGGGGCCTGCGGTTCTGTGAGACGGCACGGCATTTGATCTTGCACAGAAGGGACCAGGCAGATAGCCTAATGCCGGTCCAGGAGTTGGCCTTCTTCCCACAAGTCAGGAGCCGTGATGATGACCCAGATTACAGAGGATATGATTTATTCGTGTTTTGCTGCAGCACGCCGGGGTGTGAGTCTGAACGATACCGCCGAATCATTCGTGGATGTCGAGGAATACGAAAACCAGGTGATGTATCCTGAATTTGCCCGCTGGGCCAGACAGGCCGGCTACCCTAAGCTTGCCACCTTGTTCATGAAAGTTGCCGGAGAAGAAAAACTGCACGCCGTGTGGCTGCGCGAACTCTATGACACCATGGGGATGCCCGCGCGCGGCGAGGACACCCAGCGCGCGATCGACGCCCTCACGGCGATCCGCGAAAACTGCGACAAGCTGATCGGACTGAACCCGGACGGTGTCGTGGAGAAGGCCCTGCGGGTCGCAATGCGTGTGGAACAGCGTGAGTATGAGGAAATCTACCCCCACTTCCGTGAACAGGCGCATCAGGCAGGCAGCCGGGAGGAGGCAGCCGTGTACCAGAAGGTGATCGATTCGGAACGCCAGCACTACGCCTGGTTCCGCAGCGCGCTGCAGGAGTATTTCCCGCAGGCGGCGACCGCCACCGCCTGATCCGACACCCGTCGGAAAGTGTCGCCATGCAGCAGACGCGAGCAGCCGGCGTCCGCTGGTGGCAGGCGCTTGACCCGCCGATCTACCTGATTTCGGTACTGCCCGGCGTCGCAGCCTGGCTGTCAACGGGCAGTACCGGTGAGCCGCTGATACATGTTGTCCTTGCGACGCTTGCTGTCATCCTGCTGCAGCACGCCATCAATGTTCTCAATGACGTCAGCGACTGGCGCCTGGGAGCGGACGTCGAGAAAGCGCATTCCTGGGCCCGTTTCCATCGTCTGAATCTGCGGGTTGCAGCGGCCCATGGGAACATCAGCCTCGCGGCGGGCTGTCTGCTGGGGTTGGCGGTGCTGGTTCAGGCGGACAAACTCTGGTTACTCGCGGGTGCCGCACCAATGGTGCTGCTGGGTTACCTGTACAATTCCGGTCCCCGGCCACTGTCCTACACTTACCTGGGCGAGTGGGTCACTGGCCTTTGCTATGGCCCCGGTGTGTACGGCTCGCTCTGGTTGTTGGCCGATGGCCGGCCATCCCTCACCGTGGTCCCCGGCAGCCTGGCGTTTTTTGCACTGTCCGTGGCCCTGTTGCTTTCTCACCAGCCGCCCCAGATAGAGACGGACCGGCAGGCCGGCAAGCAGTCGTTTGCCGTCCGCTTCGGTGCCCGCCAGACCCGCAGGACGGCCCGGCTGCTGTATCTCATCTTCCTGCTGAGTTTTGGTGCCGTTGTCTGGCTGGCCAACCTGACAATCGCCGGCCGAGGTGCGTTCATCCTGGGGGCTCTGGTGTCAGGGCTGGCGGTGTCGCTGACCAGGCCATCCCCGCGGCGTATCCTGACCGGTGCCACAGGGGTGATACTCGCCACCCTGCTGCTACAACTCGCGGCAGTGTCCGGCGCGTTCGGCTAGCATGCGTCACGCACAGCCACGGGCCGGCGACGATAGCGGACTCCACCTTCGTAACCGTCCGGCAGTATACGGTATGCCGTTACCGGTGGGTTCCGAGGCTGGCCTGAAATCACCCGCGGATGACAACATGAAATATCGCCGTATAGAACAGCATTCACCTTGGAATGTGGGGCAGATGTTCGACCTGGTGGCTGATATCGAGCGGTACCACGAGTTCCTGCCGGCCTGGTCACCTGTGCGCATCAGGCAACGCCGTGGCGACGTTCTCACGGTCGCGCAGGAAATTGACCTCGGTATTCTGCGTCTCGATTTCGAGTCACGCGCCGAGCTGTACCGGCCGGAGCGGCTGCGAGTCAGTTCGTCAGGCGGGCCGTTCCGCGAGCTGTTGCTTGACTGGCGGTTCATGCCTCATCCACCCGACGGATGCGTCATTGCTCTGGCGGTAAGCCTCGAGATGCGCTCAGTACTCGTGGAAGCCGCCAGCGGGCGTTTGCTCGATCTGCTGACGCGCGATATCGTCAGGCGCTTTCATGAGCGGGCCGCAGACCTGTACGGAAACTGAGTCCGTGTGCGGTTACATGGCACATCAGGCCGGAGGCGCCCAGGCGCGCTGGTTGGCCTGCACGCCTTTCCTGGTTCCGACAGACGGATGGTCTGTTTGTGCGCTAACAGGGCACCACGGTCTCCCGGGCACACCGACAACCACAATCCAGCTGGGTGGCTGAGGTGTGGAACCGCGGCGCGCCGGGCACGCCGTGAGCGGGTCCGGCAGGAACGCCTTGCTAGTGCGCCAGCGTCTCGCTGGCAGCCTTTCCGGTACGATGATTCAGTACTTTCCCGATATACCGTTCGATGGATTTCGCTTGCGCGTCCGGCACAGGGGTGCGCTGGATCAGCTCAATGATTTCGCCAGCGGCGTACAAGGCCACTTCGCGGTCTTCTACCAGCGCCTGTTTCAGCAGGGCGACCATTTTTTCCAGCATGTCTCTTGGCAAACCAAGCGCGGCATCACGGATGCCCCAGGCTTCCTTGGCCCGCTGCAAACGGATTATCGGATGATCGGGTTCGTACCCAACCAGGTTGACACGGCCGGCGGCCAACCCCTCGCTGACGGCTGTTGCCGGCCAGCAGTGGGTTTCCAGCGGATCGTCGATGGAATGTATATGAGTTTTGCCAAAGGGCGCGACAACCAGCCAGCGACGCAGCAGGCCTTCCCCGCCGGTCAATGAAACGCGACCCTCGTAGATCTGGCCTTCCTGTAGGTTCATGATTCACCTCACTCGATTGCAAGCGCTGTTCCACTGACCACTTTGGGCGGTGATGTTCTTTTGCCCGGCCGCACCCACTCGCCAATAGAACTGATTCGGTGCCCCCGGCCCGTTTTTAACACTAGCCCTGTGTCCCCAAGTCCACATTGACGCCGGTCAATCGGCGCGCAAGGTTCACATTTTCCTGTGCCGTGCCAGGCTGACGAAGCCCTTCGGCCAAGCCGGTCCGGGCCGCTGGCAAGTGCCGTTATTCCATCAATGCATTGCGGAAGCGCCGTGCGGAATAGTCGAGAAACCGTTCCAGGTCTTCACGTACCTTGTCGGACAGGGTTACCAGGCGCACACGCCGGTCGTGTGTACCGGGGTGTTCCAGCAGGAAACCGCCATCGATGGCGCTTTGCACATATTTTACGGCTGTGCGCGGGCAGACGTTGGGCATCAGCGCGTAGAGGTCGGTCTTGCGCAGCGCTTGCTTGCGCCTCAGCCACATCTGGGTGAACAGGTCGCAATAGTCCAGGTGGCTCAGGCCGGCCGCCTGGAAAGTCTGCGCCCAGTGGATATCGATGTCCATAATGGCCTCGGCGATGGCGCTGCGCTGTCTAACGGTAATTCGACTCATCAACGTTGTCCGGCTCCGTGCAAGTGCCCGTTTGGAGTGCGAAGTCGCACCAAAGCGGTTCCAAAATCGTAGTATTTGCCGCACCCCGCTTCTGACTATATGCAGAAATGCATGCAAAAATCCATAAATAACAGTTTTGGCATGTCCGTTGCTAACAGTATCGCCATGATACCGGATAATTTCAGTCACGCCGAGGAATGTTGGCTATGAAGCTGCTGTTGTGCAAGACGCTCTGGGGCCACACCGGGTCGCTGGAGCAGGCGGCGCAGCTTGCCGTGGACGCGGGGTTCGGCGGCATCGAGGCGCCGGTGCCGATCGACGCGCCGGGCGTGGAGCATTTCGCACAAGTACTGCAGGCGCACGGACTGGTCTGGATACAGGAAATATGTACCGCGGGCAGTTACGTGCCGCGCCGGCATGCGACCATCAGCGAGCATCTGCGGGATTTCGAATCCCAGTTGCACCGCGGTCTCGATATCGGTGCACGTTTCGCCAACATCATGGGCGGTTGCGATGCCTGGGAGATCGATGACAGCGTACGGTTTTTCGCCGAGGCGCAAAACATCGCCGAGCGCATCGGCGTGACCTGCAGTTTCGAAACGCACCGCGGACGCAGTTTCTTCACACCCTGGAACACGGTGAAGATCCTCGATCGGCTGCCCGGACTCAAGGTCACCTGCGATTTCAGCCACTGGGCCGTGGTTTGCGAACGCCTTATGGACAGTGAGTGGGAAGCCATCGTGCGCGTCGCGCAGCAAGCACATCACATCCACGGCCGGGTCGGCTACGATCAGGGTCCTCAGGTACCACATCCGGGTGCCCCGGAGTATGCCGAGGCGCTCGCGTCGCACCAGCGCTGCTGGGAATCAGTCTGGGCTTCGCAGAACGGACGCGGCTACACGCAGGTCACCATGACCCCGGAGTTCGGTCCGGACGGTTATCTGCATACGCTGCCGTTCACAGGCGCACCGATTGCGGACCTGTGGGATCTGAACTGCTGGATCGGAGCGACCGAGCGCCGACACTTCGAACGCTTTTCGACCGCGTCGCCCTCGGCGAGCGTGGCATAGGGGAGGAGGGCGGCAGCATGTCACTGGCAACCCGATACCTGAGAGATCCCGCCGGCATCCGGGCCAATGCGCTGGCGCTGGCCTATATCACAGTCACTTATTTCGGCGGTTGGTGGCTGATGGCCCAGCCGCACTGGATGATCGACCTCGCAGGTGTGCTCGCCTGCGCGCACGGCATGATCATCGCGGCGTATCTGATCCACGATTGCGCACACAACGGGCTGTTCGAGCGCGCGGAACACAATGCGTACCTTGGCAGGACACTCAACTGGATAACCGGGGCCTGCTACGGCACCTACGAGGATCTTCGCCACAAACACATGCGCCACCACGTCGACAACGCCGACCCGCTGATTTTCGATTACCGCGGGCTGCTCAGACGGCACCCCTGGCTGGAACGCAGCGTGTTCGCGCTGGAGTGGGCCTACGTCCCCGCGGTCGAGTTGTTGATGCACGGCATGCTGTTTATCGCGCCGTTCGTGTACGCATCGAAACGTGATCAGCGTGCCCGCCTGGTGCGTGTGCTGCTGGTGCGGGGCGCACTGTTTGCCGCACTGCTGTGGTGGAGTCCCCGCGCGGTTGCCGGTTACGCCATTGCCTATTTGCTGATGCTGACCTTCCTGCGATTCATGGACACCTATCAGCACAACTACGAAATACTGATCAACCTCGATGATCCCGATGCG
>Ga0315556_1001577_pt1 | contig 13623 bp, 14 predicted proteins | sample SalMarSW160310MG_FD_202112 | JGI IMG/M metagenome (GOLD analysis project Ga0315556, IMG submission 202112) | Salt marsh sediment microbial communities from the Plum Island Ecosystem LTER, Massachusetts, United States - Salt Marsh Sediment SW1603-10 ...
GGCACCCGGGCAATCGCCGAACGCTGTACCGAGGTTCGGGTGGACCGCAACGAGCGCAAACCGACCGCCGGTGAGGGCAAGCCGAGCGACCATGCGCCGGTGATCGCCGAGTTCACCGATCGCTGAGGTCGACTAGCAGCGTGCCGTACCCCGGCACGCTCTCGACGGGCTTCTAGCCGCTGATCGGCCACCTCGAGCGCCGGGACGTCCGGCTCCACCATCGACATGGCTTCCACCGCTTCGGCGAGCGGTCCTGATGGGAGCGTCAGCTCCGAGATGCAATTCTCCGACAGAGAACGACGAGCAGGATCTGGGGGGTCGCTTCACAGTGAGGGAGGGGATACCGCCGGGCCTGCCTGTCAGGAGGGCCACCCGGAGAGGGCGAGCTGGTCGAATGGGAGCACCACTCGCACGATGCCGGCCGCGCCGGGAGCTACCGAGTACTGATCGAACAGGGCGACAAGCCCGCCTTCCGTGACAACGAAGTGGGCGAGGGAGAGGAGCTGGTCGGCCCCGCCGGCCGCGTCGATGACGTCGGCAGGGGCGTCTCCGAACTGGTGAGCGATCGAGGCGGCGATCGCATCGGTGACCTCGCCGGAGTTGGTGATGTGGTCAGACACGCTGATCTGATCTCCGTCGATGAACGTCAAGGTGGTCACCGTGTCGAAGGGATGCGCCGCTCCCGAAATGTACGTGGAGATGTCGATTTCCAGACTCACGAGCGTTGGGCCGACAGTCCCTGTCCGGTAGGAGACATAGAGTTGATGAGGGCCGGCGACTTCCTCCACTTGCGTCCGGGCTGCCTGGATCAAGAAACCGTCGACGACCCGGCCGATCGCCTGGGCGGTCTGCTCATTGATGCGGGTCGCGTAGTCGACATTCCCGACGATCGGCGAGTTCACGACCAGCTCGAAGGTGGCCGACTCGTCAGATCGGGTCTGTGTGGAGACGGTCGGTACTGGCGGCGCGGTGGTTGAGGTTGTTGTCGTGGAAGTCGTGGTGGTCGTTGCTGCGATGGTGGTCGTGGTTGTCACCGTCGTTGATGGTGCAGTGGTCGAGCCGGCGTCCGTCGACGTCGTCGAGGAAGAGACCGTGCAGCCAGCTGTTACGAACAGGGTGATGAGGATGAAGCGCCGCATCCCTCCACTGTATCGCCCGCGTGTGGGTTTGACGGTTGCACGAAGGGGGATCCCGTGGACGAGCCGAGGTACAGCCGTCTCCTCTCTGCGGCAACGCCGGGCCTTGCAGCCGAGGGGAGCGTAAGTCCACTCCTGGTCAGGTCGTCACTACCAGCGAATTGTCGTGGTTCAGCTGATCTTCTGAGCCGTATCGCTCGCTCTCGCGTGAAGGGCGACCGGCACCGCCCGTGTCACGGTGCCCTCCCCTCACACCGCGGTCACCTCTATGCGATGGATGCGGTGCCCACGCATCGACGTGATGCGAAACCGGTAGCCGGCGGCCGTCACTTCGTCACCAACGCTGGGGAGTCGTTCGAGGAGCCCAACCACGAGCCCACCCGCAGTGTTCCAGTCGCCGTCGGGAAGCTCTGCACCCAGCGCATCCCGGAGATCCTCCACGGGGAGCAGGCCGGCTACCGACCATGTCGAGTCGCCGGTACGAATCAGCTCATCCTGAGTGACCGAGCCGATCAACTCCTCCGCGATATCCTCGATCGTCACCAGACCGGCCGTTCCGCCGTACTCATCGATCACGATCGCGAGGTGTGTTCCATCGGCTTGCATCTCACGGAGCAGGGCGGTGACGTGCTTCGACCTGGGGACGGTCAGAGGTCGCGACGTGAGGTGATCGACGGTGATGGCCCGTCGGTCCGCCGGGACAGCCACGAGGACACGTAACGACACGACACCGAGGACGTCGTCAAGGGTTCCCCGGTACACGATCAGGTGTCTGTGCCCCGATTCGATGGCCACATCGATCGCCTGCTCGATGGTACCGGTCGAGGAAATCCCGACGATGTCGGTTCTCGGGACCATGATGTCGTCGGCCCTTCGGTCGCCAAAACGAAACGCCCGCTCGATCATCTCCCTGTCGGTCATCTCGATCTCGCCCTCGGCAGCGGCGCTTCTCGCGAGCCAGCGAAGCTCGTGCTCGGTGATCGTCGGCGACGCTGCGATGCCCTTGCCGGGGGCCTGGAGATCGGCCACCCACACCAGCACCGACACGACCGGTCTCATCAGCACGTCAAGCACGGAGACGGCCGACGCGACACGAAGGGCGACTCTGTCGGCGTGGCGGACCGCAAACGTCTTCGGGATTGCTTCCGCGTAGACGAACAGCAGCATCGTCAGCACGATCGATGCCACTGTCACCCCTACCGATCCGAACCATCGCGCAGCGAGCATTCCGGTCACGGTCGCAGAAGCGATCTGTGAGAGGAGTTCAAGCAAGAGGATCGTGTTGAGAACACGCGGGAGATCACCGATCAGGGCGGCAAGTCTCGCTCCCCGGCGGCCACTCTGTTGGCGGAGCATGGAGGCTCGTGCCTTGCTGATGCGAAGGAGGGCGGTTTCCGACGCTGCGAGGAACATTGCCCCGACGAACGCGACCATGAGGACGGCGACCAGCGGCCATGTCGATGACATGCCACGAGTCAAGCAGCTCTCTGCCGGTCGGCCGGCGCACTGTGGCAACATCGTCCGCTGCTACCTTCCGCTCGTGAAGTGGGTACGAGTCGTGTGGGTGCCGGCCGTTGTCATGATGGTGACCGTCTCGTGTGGCGGCTCGCCGTCCGAGATCCGTGTGTCGGCCGCTGCATCGTTGACGGACGCGTTCGCGGAGGTCGAGACGGCATTCGAGGCCACGCACGCCGGGGTCGACGTCGTGCTCAACTTCGGGGGGAGCTCGGCACTGCGGGAACAGATCATCGAAGGGGCTCCCGTGGATGTCTTCGCCTCTGCCAACATGTCGACCATGGAGAGCGTGGTTGCCGCAGGTGAGGTCGCCGTCGACCCGCGAGTGTTCGCACGGAACCTACTGGAGATCGCTGTACCGCCCGGCAACCCGGGCAACGTGACCGGTCTGGCCGATTTCTCCCGCCAGGACCTTCTGATAGGACTCTGCGCTGAGGGGGTCCCTTGCGGCGACTTCGGTCGACAGGCACTCGAGAAGGCGGGGGTCACTCCATCCATCGACTCCAACGAACCCGATGTGCGCGCACTGCTCACCAAGATCGAACTCGGTGAGTTCGACGCCGGCATCGTCTACGTGACAGATGTGACAGCCGCCAAGGGCCAGGTCGAGGGCATCGAGATCCCAGCCTCAGACAATGTCGTCGCTACGTACCCGATCGCCGTTCTGGCCTCGGCGCCGAACCCCGACGCGGCCGGCGTGTTCGTCGAGTTCGTCCTGTCGGACACGGGGAAGGCAATCCTGTCGCGCTACGGCTTCGCTGCGCCATGAGCCGACGGAGCCGTCCGCCCCGGCTACTCATCGTCCTCGCCGTGCTCGGCGCGGCCATCTTCGCCGTGCCGTTGCTCGGCCTGCTCGCTCGAACTCCGTGGCGTGATCTCCCGTCGCTGCTATCGAGCGACATCGTGATCGACGCACTGAAACTGTCGTTGATCTCGTCACTCGGCGCAACCGTCATTTCGGCTGTCGTCGGTGTTCCTCTCGCCTGGCTGCTCGCCAGGGTGGAGTTCCCAGGACGAAGGCTGGTGCGGGGGATGGTGTTGCTGCCACTCGTGCTGCCGCCGGTCGTGGGCGGCGCAGCGCTGTTGTTCGCATTGGGCAGGCGAGGGCTCGTGGGCGAACCGCTCTACAAGGCGACGGGCCTCGTGGTGCCGTTCTCGGTTTGGGGTGTCATCCTCGCCGTCACGTTCGTGTCCATGCCGTTCCTCGTGATCACGGTCGAGGGCGCGCTGCGCAATCTCGACGCGCGATTCGAAGGCGCGGCTGCGACCCTGGGAGCAACGCGATGGACCGTTCTGCGCAAGGTGACCCTGCCGATGGTCATGCCGTCGATCTCGTCGGGACTCGTTCTCACGTGGGCACGGGCGCTCGGTGAGTTCGGAGCGACGATCACGTTCGCAGGCAACCTGCAGGGACGCACCCAAACGCTGCCGCTCGCCGTGTTCGTTGCGTTGGAGAGCAACCGTGGGACGGCGATTGCGCTGAGTCTGGTCATGGTCGCGGTTTCACTGACAGTCCTCGTCGTTCTGCGAGAGCGCTGGTGGAAGACATGGTGACCGGACTCGACGCTCGAATCGTCCTCGGCCACGGCAACGGGTTCACACTCGATGTGACGATGGCCATCCCTCCAGGACGGACCGTCGCACTCCTCGGACCGAATGGAGCCGGCAAGTCGACGACAGTCGCCGTGCTGGCGGGCCTCCTTCCCCTCGACGAGGGCAGAGTCACGCTGGGCGACCGCGTGCTCGACGATCCCTCGACCGGCGTGTTCGTTCCGCCCGAGTCGCGACGCATGGGGGTCGTGTTCCAAAACTACCTCTTGTTTCCCCACATGACCGTTGCCCAGAACGTTGCGTTTGGAGCAGATCAGGGTGAGCACGCCGGTGACTGGGTAGAGAGGCTCGGTCTCGCGAAGGTCGCTCACCGCAAACCCCGTGAGCTGTCTGGCGGCCAGGCGCAGCGAGTTGCCCTCGCCCGTGCACTTGCCACCCGGCCGGATGTGTTGCTCCTGGACGAACCGCTCGCCGCACTCGACGTCACTACCCGTACCCGACTCCGTCGAACCCTTTCCGAACACCTCGACGCATTCGATGGACCACGGCTGCTGATCACCCACGATCCAAGCGAGGCGTTTCTTCTCGCCGATGAGATCTTCGTCATCGAACACGGGTCCATCACGCAGCATGGCACCGCCGAGGACATCCGACTGCGACCCCGAACCCCGTATGTTGCGGACCTGGCAGGCTCCAACCTGTTCAACGGCATCGCCGAAAAGGGCACGGTCGGTATTGGCCCTCACACGATTCACATCGCCGACACCACGATCGCCGGACCCGTACTCGCCACCATCCACCCCAGGGCAGTGTCGCTCCATCTACGGCAACCGGAGGGAAGCCCTCGCAACGCGTGGGAGACGACGATCGATCTCGTGGAGTCGCTGGGCGATCGCGCAAGGCTGAACGTTGGTGAACCTCTCCCTCTGACCGTCGAGGTCACATCGGACGCCGTTCGATCACTCGGGTTGGCTCCTGGATCCAACGTGTGGGTGTCTATCAAGGCAACCGAGATCGGCATAGAAGAGGGGTAGGGAGGCTCGTCCACAGTCCTGAGTCTTCAGTTATCGGTCATCGGTGCGCGACCACATTTGCGGTGACCGCGGGGGTGACATTGTCTTCTCGCCGGAGACAGTCCGGGGAGGTGTCGGGAAGCTCGTTGCCGCTGAAGGGTCCTGTACGGACAGCGCCCTTGCCCCGCGTGGGTTCATCAGAACGCCTCCCTCCGCCCTACGGGGTTCTCCCCCCAACACTCGCTTCGCTCGCTGGGGGAGAAACAGGGCGAGCGAACGGAACCGGCGCAGACACCTTCCTACCGAGAACCATGAACCGACAACCGCGAGCGAAGCGAGCTACCTCTCGCCGCGTACCAGCTTCACAAACTCGGCGACGATTGCGATCGCCGATCCGCCGATCGCGATCACGATGAGGACCCTCACGATGATCGACCAGTCGAACCCATACGGTGTGAAGTCGAAGGGAAACGTTCTGTACATCAGTACCGAGACGGCAAGACTGAAGCCGGCGATCACGATACGACCGATGGACCTGAACCACGGGGGATCGAAGGCCAGGAAAACCGCGTTGAAGACGATCGCCACGATCAGCGAGAGGCGGATCAACCCCCTGACTGTCACGAAATCGTTCGTGAGGAACGGCAGGAGGTTCCACTCGAGGAGATTGTTGAGGAGGTAGATCAACGCTACGTTGACGATGATCGCAGCGACGTAGCCACTTCTGTCCGACGCTCGCGTTACAGCCATGGTCCCCTCCCGTTGGATGTCACTCTACGTGAGATCGTGAACGATGACCAGGGTGAATCACATGGTCCGTGGTTCGACACCGAGCTCCGTGACGAGGTCACCGACACGTCGCCCGATTTCGTCACGAACCCGTCGCACGACGTCGATGGGTTTCCCCGCCGGGTCCTCGAGTTCCCAGTCGACGTAGCGTTTCCCGGGGAGCACGGGGCACGCGTCACCGCACCCCATCGACACGACGACATCGACGGCGCCGACGACTTCGTTGGTCCACGGCTTGGGAAATTCGTTCGTGATGTCGATTCCGATCTCTGCCATGGCCTGGATCGCCACGGGGTTGATCTCCGAAGCGGGCTCGGAACCCCCTGAGAAGACCGCGATCGCTCCACCTGAGAGATGGCGGAGCAGACCTGCCGCCATCTGGGATCTCCCTGCGTTGTGCACACAGAGGAACAGCACGGCGGGGCGCTCGTCGTTGACGAGATGCTCGGTCTTTGCCAGCGCGCGCAGCCGATCTCGAGCGAATCGCTCAACCAAGGTGGGGAGCCATGTCGCAATCGTTGCTTGTTCTGTCAGTGTGCTCAGTGACTCGGCGACGACGCGCTCGGTGATCTCTCTAGGGAAGATCTGCTCGTAGTCCCGTGCGATGCGGTCGGCAATCTGGCGGATGACGCCGGCGGTCACAACGCCCTCCCCAGGGTTTCGATGCGGTCACGGAGTGAGGCGAGCGCCCCGTCGAATGCCTCCGGTGTCGCTTCGTCGACCGGATCCGGCGTCGACCAATGCCACCATGTCGATCCCGGGGCGAGTTCTTCGTGCGCCCGATCGCACACGGTGATCACGAGCGAGGGCTCGAACTCGATTGCGTCGATCGACTGCGGCCGTGCGCCGCTGAGATCCAGACCCGCCCGCGCCGCGGCATCGACGGCGCCCGGATGGACCATCGCTGCCGGGTGAGTACCGGCGCTCGATGCCGGCGTGCCGATGCTCTCCGACCACATAGCTGCAGCAAGCTGCGATCGGGCAGAGTTGTGTGTGCAGACGAAGAGCACAGGACCGTCCGGGACCGGGAACGCGGTGCCGAGCCCCGTGAGCGCCTCGTGTCTGAGGCTGACATACCGACGGCGGGCGTCACCCGATGACAGCAGTCGAATGATCAACCCCGCCTCTTCGAGCACGTCGAGGTGATGGGCGAGGAGATTGGATGGCACACCATGCCGTTGCGACAGTTCGCCCGGCGAGCGATCCGAGGTGGATAGGTCGTCGATCAGAACCAGCCGAACCGTATCGCCCAAGGCTGCATGTCGTTTCGCTCTCGACTCGATGTTCATGCGCAGATGCTAATAGCTCAATGCATATTGAGTCAATGGTTATCGAGCTACTCAGCGGACGGCGCGATAGGATCCGAGCACGATGAGTTCGTGCATCGAGGCGGGTCGTGGCTGAAGAACCCGTTCGACACCCTCCGGTCCGGGCGCATGGAGAAGGTCGACGAAGAATCGGTATGTCCAGGCCGTGTCGCCCGGCCTCGATTCGATCCGGGTGAGGTTCGCTCCCCGAAGGCCGAGTTCGGTGAGGACGAGGGCCAGTGCTCCCGGAGTGTGCGATGTCGAGAAACAGATCGAGGTCTTGTCGGCATCTGCGGTCGGTTCGTGGTGGCCGAGTGCAAGGACCACGAACCGGGTGGCGTTGTGGTCTCGATCCATGACATCCGACATGAGGATCTCGAGCCCATACCGCTCCCGTGAGGCCGGCGGGGCGAGAGCCGCCAGGGCGGAATCTCCCTGCTCCGCGACGAGCCGAACTGCACCAGCCGTGTCTGGCACCGGAACCGGTTCCCACCCGTTGATTGCCAGCGTCTCTCGGGCCTGGGCAAGTGCCTCCGGGTGCGAGAGGACGCGTCGGATCGTCTCTGTCGTGGCTTCGGGCCGTCCGATGAGGGCGTGACGGACATGCCCGTAGTGCTCCGCCACGATCGAGGCGTTGGATGCAGCGAGGCGGTCGAGAACTTCCAGGATGCTCCCCGTGGTCGAGTTCTCAATGGGAACCACCAGCCTGTCTACAGAGGCGTCGGCCAGTGCAGCGAACGCGTCGGGGAAGCTCATCAGCCCCTGTGTCTCGGCATCGAAGAACATCTCCGACACCACCTGGTGACTGTACGAGTGCTCCTCTCCCTGGTAGCCGATCCTCATCGTTTTTCCTCTCTCGTGACGGTCAGCCCCTCGGCGGCGAGTGCCGCGCTCAATGTCGGAAGATCTGCGTTGTGTACGAACACTCGCAGGAGACCGCCTCCCCCGTAGGGAGCATGCCGAAGCTGCAGATCTCGTACATCGACGCGTGCGTGGTCCAGCGCGCGTCCAACGGCCGCGAGTTCGCCTGGTCTGTCGGGAAGTGCCACCTCGACGAGGCCGACCGGGGCGTGGAGCTCGCGGTGAAGGCGAGCGGCCTCGGAGAGCGAGTCGACCAGGTCGTCTGTTCGACGTGCTGCAAGGAGACGTGACATCTCGGTGAGGCGCCTCCCGAATGTGCCGAGCATCTCGATGACGAGAGTGCGATTGGTGTCCAGCAGCTCCGACCACAGGGTCGGATCGGATGCCGCGACCCGGGTGAGATCTCGGAAACTGCCACCGATCAGAGAGAGGCCTGGCACCGTTCCCGCCGCTTCCGTGATCAGGGTGGATGCAAGGATCTGAGGCAGATGGCTGATGGCGGTCACGACCCGATCGTGACGCGCTGCGTCCATCCGCTCCGGGTGAGCTCCCAAGAGCTGAACGACTCGCTCGAGTGTCGCGATGTCCGTTTCGGTGGCCCCATCGGTGACGATGATCCACGCGGCCCCATTGAAGAGCGAGGCGTCTGCTGCCTCGGGCCCGCTCACCTCCCTGCCTGCCATCGGGTGGCTCGACACGAAGCGGACCAGATGGGCGCCGGCCGCGACAACCTCCGCCTTGATCCCTGTGACATCGGTAACCAGCGCGTCGGTCGAGAGTCCTCTGAGCACGTGCGGGGTGACCTTCGGGGGTGTAGCAACGACCAACAGGTCGAGCGCTCGAGAGGTCAGATCTTCTTCAGATGCGGCCATCGACGAAACGGCACCGCGCGATGCGGCGATCGACAATGCGTAGGGATCCTTGTCCCAGCCGGTGACCTTCCAGCCGAGTCGACCCAACGAGAGCCCGATCGACGCGCCAATCAAACCGGTGCCGAGTATGCCGGCTCGCCGATCAGGCACCGATTCCACCTTGTACCGCCGCCAGCGTCGACCGTTGCTGCGCACGTCGTGACTCGCTCAAGATGGACTCGTACATGGCTCTCACGACGCGGGGATCGAGTCCGGCGCGAGCCGCCTCGTCTCCAACAACATCCAGGATTGTCTCTTCGCGTGAGGGGCTGAGCAATGGGAGCCCTCTGGCCGTCTTCGCCCGTCCAATCTCGATAGACGCCTCGACCCGCCGCGCCAGCAGGTGGACGATGCGATGGTCGATGCGATCGATCTCCTCTCGTCGCGAGTGGATGTCGAGAACGTCCATCAGCGAAGTGAACTGGTCAGCATCGAGTTGCTGGGGACCGTCAGACAGCGCCGTGTCCGGACTGGGGTGTACCTCGACCATCATGCCGTCCGCTCCGACAGCCCTCCCTGCGAGCGCCAGCGGGGTGATGAGGTCCCGACGGCCCGCTGCGTGACTGGGATCGACGATGACCGGCAAACGGCCGAGCGCTTTCGCGACGGGAACGGCACTGATATCGAGTGTGTTCCTCGTCTGCGTCTCGAACGTTCGGATACCTCGCTCGCACAGCACAACGTGTGAGTTTCCCGCGTCGAGGATGTACTCGGCTGCCAGCAGCCACTCTTCGATCGTCGCGGCGAAGCCCCGCTTGAGAAGCACGGGCTTTCCGGTCTCGCCGAGTGCTCGCAGGAGAGGGACGTTCTGCATGTTGCGCGATCCGACTTGAAGCATGTCCAGGTAGGTGGTCGCGATCTCGACCTCTCGCGGCTCCATCACCTCGGCAACCGTTGGCAGACCTGTGGCCTGGCCGGCAGAGTGGAGCAGACGCAGACCCTCGCGACCCAGACCCTGAAACGAATAGGGAGAGGTGCGAGGCTTGTAGGCACCTCCCCGAAGCATCGAAGCTCCCGCTTCGGCCACAATCCTCGCAGCCGCCATCAGCTGCGACTCGCTCTCGATCGCGCAGGGGCCGGCGATCACTGGATAAGAGCCATCCCCGAAGCTGACGGTGCCAACCGCCACGACGGTCGCCGCCTCGTTTCGATGGCGCATGGGATCCATGGTGTCTCGGTCCTCTCTCGGGACCGGAAGCGCCGGGAATGCAACAACCCGGAGCCTCCGGCTCCGGGTCTCGGGGTGTCTGGCTGCTACTTCCTAGCGCGTCCCCTCAGCCCGGGCCTCGGCCCCGGCGTAGAAGTACGCAAAGAAGAAGCGGTCTTTCATAGAGGGGCAGCGTAGCGGCCTGCGGACTTCACGCCAAGCAGGTTGTCGTAGACTCCGACAACCGTGAACATCGGCATTCTGCTTCCCGACCACATCCCAGACTTCCTTCTTTCCGTCACAGGCGACTACCCGAAGATGTTCGAAGCGCTGTTCGCCGACCACGATGTGACGCTGCGGTTCTACGACCTGACAGTTGGAGACGAGCCGGCTTCGCTAGGGGAGTGCGACATGTGGATGTCCGCAGGTTCGAAGGCCTCTGTATATGAGCATGGTGAACCCGGCCGACGACTCGAGCATCTCGTTGTGGGTCTGCACGAGAGCGGCCATCGGTTCGCCGGAGTGTGTTACGGACACCAAATGCTCGCTCAGGCTCTCGGAGGACGTGTTGCCAGGTCTTCACGAGGATGGGGCGTCGGCGTCCACACGGGCCGGATCCTCGAACAGACCTCCTGGATGCAGCCGACCACGACACGGTTGAACTTGGTGATGAGCCACCAGGACCAAGTTGAGCAGCTACCTCCAGGGGCTCGGCTGTTGGCTTCGAGCGACCACTGCCCCGTGTGGATGTTCGCCGTCGAGGATCACATGATCGGAATCCAAGGACACCCCGAGTTCACGGCCGACTTCTCGAGGGCATCCCTACCTCTTCGCCGGGAACGGATCGGCGACGCCACCGTTGATGCTGCCCTCAAGACACTCGATCGTCCGATCGACGGGGCTGTTGTCGCCGACTGGATCGTTCGGTTTGGTCGCGAAAACTGAGATCCGACCCCGTTTCAGGCCTCACTGCCGCCCGTCGGTCCTTAGTATCGGGGGCAATCGGAGTGGAGGGAGATCATGCATACGGGTCGACTGTTCATACTCGCAGGAGTGATCATCGGCGTCATCGGGCTCTTCATGAAGGCGCTCAGAACTGCCGGAGAGTCGGTGTTTCCAGCCATGCACGGAGGGAATGCCGAGTTCCCGGCCTCGATCCCGACGATCTGGGGAGGTCTGGACACGTGGGCGCAGATCGTGCTCGTCGTGCTGCTTGTCGTGGTTGTCGCGCTTGCCGTTCTCGGGCCGGTGTCGAAGGCCATGGGAAAGAACGCCTCGTTGACGACGGCGGTGATCGGGGTCGCGCTGCTCGCGTACGTTGTTGTCAAGATGATCGACGCATTCGACACGGCCGACACGCTCCAGGCCGGGATGGCGCAGGCGGCCGCCGGCGGGATGATCCCCACCGCGTACACCGTGAGCGCGGGATTCGGGTTCTTCGTGCTCCTGGTCGGCACGGTGCTCGTGATCGCCGGGGGTTTGAGCGCGCTCAGAGCCGACTGAGGCTCGCTCGGATGGTTGTCGGTCCCCCCAGCGAGCGTTGGGGGGAAAGTACCGCAGCGGCGAAGCCGCTGGGGTAGGGGGGTCGTGAGCAGGCGACGTTGGTGAGAACCGCCCCCTCCGTCCTTGGCCTTCGGCCGAGTCCACCTCCCCCAGCACTCGGCCTTCGGCCTCGCGAGGGGAGGAGACAGGAGCCCCTCCGTCCTTGGCCTTCGGCCGAGTCCACCTCCCCCAACACTCGGCCTTCGGGCTCCTGGGGGAGGAGACGGGAACCTCCTCGGTGTCGCTACCGTCAAAGTGACGGAAGGAGGCCGCTATGTCCTTCAAAGCCGTCGCATTGAGCCTCGTAGGAATGCTGATCATGAGTGCCTGTGGACCGCCGGTGGCGATGGCGATGTCGGACACGCCGAGAGCATCCGCCGACGCGCCCTCCGGTGACGTGCTGGACATCGCGTCGAGCATGGAATCGTTCGGAACCGATCTGTACGCCGTCGTGGCAACAGGGGACGGAAACGTCGTGTTCTCACCGGCAAGCATCATGACGGCACTCGCCATGACCTACGCGGGAGCCAGAGGTGTCACGGCCGAAGAGATGGCCGCCGTCCTGCATGTCGATCTCGACGATCCGGCATTCCATGCTGCGATGAACGCTCTCGACCTTGCACTCGAATCGAGGAGCTTCAAGAGCGGTGACGATCGGGTCCAGCTGAGCATCGCGAACTCCCTGTGGGGCCAGGATGGGCTTGCGTTCGAACAGCCGTTCCTCGACACCCTTGCCGAGGACTACGGGACCGGCATGCGGCTCGTCGACTTCAAGGCGGCTGCCGAGAAGGCGCGAGTCCAGATCAACGACTGGGTCGCATCGCAGACGAACGACAAGATCACCGATCTCATCCCCGCAGGGGTTCTCAACGATCTGACCAGGCTCGTGCTCGTCAACGCGGTGTATCTGGATGCCACGTGGGCGCTGCAGTTCGATCCCAACGACACCTCCGATGGATCGTTCACGACCCTCGCGGGCACACAGGTGACCGTGCCGATGATGCGTCAAACATCGTCCTTCTCCTACGCGAAGGGAGATGGCTGGCAGGCGGTCCAACTCCCCTACTCGGGGAACAAGCTGGCGATGCTATTGATCGTTCCCGATCAGGGACGGTTCACCGACGTGGAGCAGGAACTCGGATCGGGTCTGTTGAGCGAGGCGGTGGCCGGGCTCTCGCCTGCCTCTGTCGCGCTGACGGTTCCCAAGTTCACCTTCCGCACCCAGGCCCAGCTGGGTTCGGCACTGAAGACGCTCGGGATGCCAACTGCGTTTGATCCGAACAGCGCCGACTTCTCCGGCATGACGACTGAAGAGCAGCTGCTCATCGACGAGGTGATCCACGAGGCGTACATTGCCGTCGACGAAGAGGGGACCGAAGCGGCGGCAGCAACCGCGGTCGTCATGCGAGCCACGTCGGCGCCGATGGTCGATGTGACGTTCGAGATCGACCGGCCGTTCATCTTCGCGCTTCGCGACACCGAGACGGGCGCCCTGCTGTTCCTCGGACGGGTCACCGATCCGTCAGCGGGCTAGCAGCCAGCGCGAAGCAGGCTCGTTGGGCGTCGCGTGCAGATTCACGTTGGTGTGAACGGCCCCTCCGTCCTCGGCCTGTGGCCGAGTCCACCTCCCCCGACACACGGCCTTCGGCCTCGGAAAGGGAGGAAACGGGGCGGGCGCACTCCTGCCGAGTTCTAGCTGTTGGCTGTCAGCTGTCAGCTGTCAACTGTCAGCTGTCCGCTGTTCGCTCGTGTTGCCAGGTCGCCTCCGACCATCCACAGCACAACCGCCATCATCAGGTGCCACAGCCCATGACCCTGCAAGGGTGACGAGGGGACGCACCATGGGCCGCC
>Ga0315556_1001578_pt1 | contig 13620 bp, 17 predicted proteins | sample SalMarSW160310MG_FD_202112 | JGI IMG/M metagenome (GOLD analysis project Ga0315556, IMG submission 202112) | Salt marsh sediment microbial communities from the Plum Island Ecosystem LTER, Massachusetts, United States - Salt Marsh Sediment SW1603-10 ...
CTCGGAGATGGGGGTGTCTTCGGTGCGGGTCTCAATGGGCAGCAGCCGAACGTAGGCCTGGTCGGCGTCGCGGTCGTAGAACAGCTCCGTGGGGCACATGGTGGTGCGGCCGGCCTCGGAGGGCAGCAGACGGCGGCCGTAGTTGGCGAAGAAGATGGCGTTGATGAGTTCGGTCTTGCCGCGGGAGAACTCGGCCACGAAAGCGATGGTCAGGCGGTCGTTGCGCAGGGCCTCCATGGCCTCGAAGATCTGCAGCGCATGTTCGCCGTTGTCGGGATCGTGCTGATTGATCCAGTCCTGGAAGTCTTCGATGGCCCCCAAAAGGTCCCTTTTCCAGCGGTCAAAGGCTTCGATCTGCTGCTGAAAGTGGTTCTCGGCCATCATCGTCGTCGTGGTCCTTTATATGTGTATCGGGCGCGCCGGTGCGCCCATCGCCCATAGTGTTCCCGTCCTCGGCATGTATCGGCGGCGGCGCCAGCTTTCTTGAATCGTCCATGTGCCGGGCAGGCGCGCGCTCACCTCTGAGGATGAGTATATAAGCCGTTGATTTGGCGAACAGGGGGGTGGGGAAGAAACGCGACGGCGGGAGCTTCAATCTGTGAGGGCGGTCACGTTTGTTCGGTCAGCGGACCGGGTACCCGCGCCGGGGCCTGGATGCGCACGCGTTTGTCGCGGCCGGTTTCGCCGCTGAGCAGCTGGACCCGGGACTTCGCGACGCCGCAGGATTTGGCCAGAAAAGCGAGCAGGTGGGCGTTGGCCTTGCCATCCACGGGTGGGGCGGTGATCCGGACCTTGATCCGTTCGCCCTGCCAGCCGACGATCTCGTCGCGGCTGGCCCGGGGCTGAATGCGCAGATCGAGGATCAGGTCGCCGTCCTCCCAGCGCAGACCGCGGGCCTCCGCGCTCACCGCAGCAGGAACATCTGCAGCATCAGCGGGTCCATTCCGGGGACGGACAGGACCAGGTGGGGCACCGCCAGGACCAGCAGGTTGAGCACCACCAGGGCGACCAGGGGTGACAGGTCGATGCCCGAGAACACGGGCAGACGGCGCTGGATGGGACGCAGCACCGGCGTGGTGAGCTGGTAGAGCAGGATGGTGGCCGGGTTGTAGGCGTGGGGTTGGACCCAGCTCAGGATGGCCTGCGCCAGGATGGCGATGATGAAGATCCACAGGGTCAGCTTCACCAGTTTGGCCAGCGCCAGCACCAGCAGGGTTCCCGGGGCTGCACCGCCGGTCACGATCAGGGCGATGAGCAACAGTTCGACCAGCTGCAACACCACCATCAGCGTGACCGACGCGGTGTCGATGCCGCCGAAGGGCGGGATGACGCGGCGCAGGGGCCTCAGCACCGGCGTGGTGAGTTTGACGATGAATTGGGATACGGGGTTGTAGAAGTCGGCCCGTACCACCTGCAGCAGAAAGCGCAGCAAGACCATCAGGATGTAGAAGCCGAACACAACGCTAATAAGGAAAGTGCCTGCCTCGGAAAAATAACCGTTCATTGCTCCCCCAGGACCTGGGCCAGTTCGGCGGAACGATCCCGTGCCGCGCGCAGGGCGGCGGTGAACAGTTCCCGCAACTTGCCGTCTTCCAGAACCGCGATGGCCCGTTCCGTGGTGCCACCCGGCGAGGTCACCCGCTGACGCAGCAGCGCAGGACCGTCGTCGCTTTCGATGGCCATGCGGGCAGCCCCCAATGCGGTCTGCAGGCTCAGCAGGCGCGCCTGCTCGGGGCTCAGGCCCAGCTCGGTGCCGGCCTGCTCCAGCGCCTCCATCACCAGGAAGAAATAGGCCGGACCGCTGCCGGACACGGCGGTGACGGCGTCCAGCAGATCCTCAGTGTCCACCCACAGGGTGAGGCCGACGGCGCGCAGCACGGTCTCGGCCTGATCCCGCTGTTCGGCGCTCACCAGGGCGTTGGCATACATGCCTGTGGCGCCGCTCTGCACCAGAGCCGGGGTGTTGGGCATGGTACGCACCACCGCCACGTCGCCACCCAGCCAGCGGGCGATATCGCCCTCGCGCACCCCCGCGGCAATGGAGATGACCAAGGGGTGATCGCGCTGTACCGCCGGTGCCAGCGCCACGGCGGCTTCGCGCAGAACCTGGGGCTTGACCGCCAGGACCAACAGCTGAGCGTGCTGGGCCGCTGCAGCGTTGTCGGCGGTCACGTGCACCGGCCAGCGGGCGGTCAGGGCTTCCCGGCGGGCCGCGTCGGGTTCGGCCACGTGGATGCACTCCGGTGGCCAGGCGTCGGCGATCAGGCCGCCGATGAGGCTGGCGGCCATGTTGCCGCCGCCGATGAAGGCGATATGGGGTTGATTCATGGGTATGACTTCGATGCGTTGGATTTGCGCCACAGTCTAGCGTACGCCGGTGGCAGGAGCGAGGGCAGGGGGCGGTACCAGGCGTCCTTTCCGCCCTTTCTGCCCTCCACGCCGTAACTCACCTAGCGGCCCCGCTGCCCGAAAATATCCGTGCCGATGCGCACCATGGTGGCGCCCTCGGCGATGGCCGCTTCCATGTCGCCGCTCATGCCCATGGATAGTGTATCCAGGGGCAGTCCGGTCTGCTGGAGCCGCTCGAAGAGCTCTCGTACCCCCCGGAACGTGGCTCGCTGACGGTCGAAATCGGGTTCGGGGGCGGGAATGGCCATCAGTCCGCGCAGTCGCAGCCCTGGCAGCGCGGCCACGGCCCGGGCCAGATCCGGCAGCTGGGCGGGGGTGACGCCGGACTTGCTGGCTTCTCCGCTGATGTTGACCTGCAGGCAGACCTGCAACGGCGGCAGGTCCTGCGGGCGCTGTTCGCCTAGGCGTTGGGCGATCTTGAGCCGGTCGATACTGTGAACCCAGTCAAAGTGCTCGGCGAGCTTACGTGTTTTATTGGCTTGGATCGGACCGATAAAGTGCCACTCCAGTGCCGGGTCGGCCAGCGCGGTGATCTTCTCCAGGGCTTCCTGCAGATAGCTTTCGCCGAAGTGGGTTTGCCCGGCGGCAACGGCGGCCAGCAGATCCTCGGCGGGGCGTGTCTTGCTCACCGCCAGCAGCCGCACGGAACCGGCCGCACGGCCGAAGCGGCTTTCGGCCTCGGCGATACGTTGGCGCACCTGTTGGAGGTTGGCTTGGATATTGGCCATGGTAGCAGCGAAGGAGGCGGTCTATACTCGTGCCATTACAAGGGCTTGGCGCCCGGTTAAAGAATGGGGCCCAAGGCCCCGCTAAACTTACCACACGTGTTCTTGGCACACAGTAGACATTCCACCTCGTGTCGGCAGAGGCGCCGTTGGGCCCCTGCCGCGATCCGGTCCGGTTCCTGTTAGGGGGGTTACATGGATATCGCAGAACTACTCGCGTTTTCAGTGAAGAACAACGCGTCCGACTTGCACCTCTCGGCAGGTCTGCCGCCCATGATCCGTGTCGACGGCGACATTCGTCGCATCAACGTGCCGGCGCTGGATCACAAGACCGTCCACGGTCTGATCTACGACATCATGAACGACAAGCAGCGCAAGGACTATGAAGAGTTCTTCGAGACCGACTTTTCGTTCGAGATTCCGGGCTTGGCGCGTTTCCGCGTCAACGCCTTCAACCAGAATCGCGGCGCCGGCGCGGTGTTCCGCACCATTCCCTCCAACATCCTGACCCTGGAGGACCTGGGCTGTCCCAAGGTGTTCGAGACCGTCGCCCAGAACCCGCGTGGTCTAGTGCTGGTCACCGGTCCCACCGGCTCGGGCAAGTCGACCACCCTGGCGGCGATGATGAATTTCATCAACGAGAACTCCTTCGCCCATGTGCTGACCATCGAGGATCCCATCGAGTTCGTGCACCAGAGCAAGAAGTGTCTGGTGAATCAGCGCGAGGTGCACCGCGACACGCTGGGATTCAGCGAGGCTTTGCGTTCGGCGCTGCGCGAGGATCCGGACATCATCCTGGTGGGTGAGATGCGCGATCTGGAGACCATTCGCCTGGCGCTGACCGCGGCCGAAACCGGCCACCTGGTGTTCGGTACACTGCATACCAGTTCCGCGGCCAAGACCATCGACCGCGTCATCGACGTGTTCCCGGCCGGCGAGAAGTCCATGGTGCGTTCCATGCTGTCCGAATCGTTGCGGGCGGTGATCGCCCAGACCCTGCTCAAGAAGATCGGCGGGGGCCGCACGGCGGCGTGGGAGATCATGATCGGCACCCCGGCCATCCGCAACCTGATCCGGGAGGACAAGGTGGCCCAGATGTATTCGGCTATCCAGACCGGTCAGAACCTGGGCATGCAGACCCTGGATCAACATCTGCAGCAGTTGGTCGCTAAAGGGTTGGTGAGCCGCCAGGACGCTCTGTTGCGGGCGCAGAACAAGGATACATTCAGTTAGCCTGGGGCGTTTTCCGCTCCACAGCGAGGTTGCATATGGATTTCAATGCGTTGCTCAAGCTCATGGTCAGCAAGAAGGCCTCTGACCTGTTCATTACCGCGGGCATTCCACCGTCGATCAAGGTCAACGGGCGCATCAGCCCCGTGTCCCAGAGCACCCTGACCCCGGATCAGGCCCGCGAGGTGGTGTTCAGTGTCATGAACGACCATCAGCGCACCGAGTTCGAGCGCGACCACGAGTGCAATTTCGCCATCAGTGCCACGGGTATCGGGCGTTTCCGTGTCAGCGCCTTCGTGCAACGCAACTTCGCCGGCATGGTGCTGCGCCGCATCGAGACGCGCATTCCCACCACCGACGAGCTGCACTTGCCGCCGGTGGTCAAGAACCTGGCTATGGTGAAGCGTGGTCTGGTAATTCTGGTGGGCGCCACCGGCACCGGCAAGTCCACCTCGCTGGCGTCGATGATCGGCTACCGCAACCAGAACAGCACCGGCCATATCATCACCATCGAAGACCCCATCGAGTACGTCCACCAGCATGCCGGCTGCATCGTCACTCAGCGTGAGGTGGGTATCGATACCGACACCTACGAAGTGGCTCTGAAGAACACCCTGCGCCAGGCGCCGGACGTCATTCTCATCGGCGAGGTGCGTACCCGCGAGACCATGGACTATGCCATCGCCTTCGCCGAAACCGGTCACCTTTGCCTGTGCACCCTGCATGCCAACAACGCCAACCAGGCCCTGGATCGCATCATCAACTTCTTCCCCGAAGACCGCCGCAATCAGCTCCTGATGGATCTCTCTCTGAACCTGAAGGCCATCGTCGCCCAGCAGCTGCTGCCTCGTTCCGACGGCAAGGGCCGGCGCGTCGCCGTCGAGGTGATGATCAATACGCCGCTGGCGGCCGACCTGGTCCGCAAGGGCGAAGTGCACAAGCTCAAGGACCTGATGAAGCGTTCCACCAACCAGGGCATGAAGACCTTCGACCAGGCCCTGTTCGACCTCTACACCGCCGGCGAGATCAGCTACGAAGACGCCATCCACTACGCCGATTCGGCCAACGAAGTGCGCCTCATGATCAAACTGGGCAAGGGTACGCCCGAGCAGTTCATCGAAGCCATGGACGGGGTGTCGCTGATGGACGAGGGCTCGGCGTAGGTTCTTGCTAGACGGCGGTCGGAAACGCAGAGGACGCAAAGCCGCAAAGGACGCAAAGCAAAGACTATGGCTGCTAGGTGCTGCGGCTGAGATGAACCGTATCGCGGCGACCCCGGAAGCAGCTTCGTAACAAGCCCGAACAAAGCCAGCAACGCCGAAGGGGGCGGAGAAGCATGAAACGATGCTTCTCCGCCCCCTTCGCAATTGATGCTTCAAATTTGTGTGATCGATGGCGGCTTGCTATGAACAGTCCCGCCAAATGGCTGCCGCGGCATCCCGGCAATCATCTTCCTTCGCGTTCTTTGCGGCTTTGCGTCCTCTGCGTTGTTTGCCGGCGTCAGAAGGAGCTACCCCGGAAATACCGCCGCGGCATTGAACACCGGCCCGTCCACGCAGACCCGCTTCATGGCCGGGCCCTGCGCCGTCTGGACTTCCACCACACAGCCGGCGCAGCCGCCCACGGCGCAGGCCATGAACTCCTCCAGCGACACCTGGCAGGGCAGGTCGAACTCGCGGGCGAAATCGGCCACGGCGCGCAGCATGGGGTGGGGACCGCAGGCGAACACTTCCACTTCCGCGCGGGCTTGCGGGGTCATGCTGCCCAGCCAGGCGCGCGCCAGGTCGGTGACATAGCCGTAGTGACAGCCGGGGAAGCCCTGCTGGCTGGCCAGGCGTGAGGCGATGCCCCAATCGTCCAGGAGCGGCATGGCGGCGATGACGCCTTCGGGCATGCCTGGCACCATGATTTCAGAAGGACGCGGGTCGAACGGGAACGGAACCTCCGAGCCCATGATCACCAGCGGATCGTAGGCGCCCGCCACTTCCCGCAGGCGATCGGCGAGAAAGATCATGGGCGGGATGCCGACGCCGCCGCCGATGAGCAGGGGCCGCGGCCGTGCCATGTGTGCCTGAAACGGCTGGCCGATGGGGCCGAGCAGGCTCAGGCGCTCGCCCACCTTGCGCTGTGCCAACAGTGCCGTGCCCTGGCCCACCGCCTTGTACAACACGTCCACCCAGCCGGCCTCCGCGGAGGCGCGCATGAGCGATAGGGGCCGGCGCATGGGCAGCTGCGGGTCGCACTGGAGGTGGACGAAGCTGCCGGGCAGCGCGCGGCGGGCGCACTCGGGCGCCTGCAGCCGCAGCACGTACTGTTCGCCGGCATAGGCCTGGTGGGCGAGGATTTCGGCGTCCTCGAGGAAAATGGTGCCGCGGTGAGGCTTGGTCATGGGGCGCTAGAGTACTGTCGCGGCCGGCGTCGGTAAAGCCACCGCGTCGTCAGGACGCGGCGTGCTCGTAGACCACTTTGCCGGCCAGCAGGGTGTGGGTGACGCGTCCGTGCAGGGGCACATCCAGAAACGGGGTGTTGTGGCCGCGGCTCTTCATCTGGCCGGCCGCCAGCGACCATTCCTGCTCCGGATCGAAGATGCACACGTCCGCGGCGCTGCCGGGGGTCAGGGTTCCAGCGTCGATGCCGAGTATGGCGGCCGGGCCGCTGCTGAGGCGGGCGATGGCCGAACTGAGATCCATCAGCCCCTCGCGTACCAGACGCAGGGTCAGCGGCAGCAGGGTCTCGAGAGCGGAGACGCCCGCGGCTGTGGCGCAGAACGGCGCTTCCTTGGCGTCGGCTTCGTGAGGCTGGTGGTCCGAGCAGACGGCGCTGATGACGCCCTGGGCGACACCCTCGCACAGCCCGACACGGTCGCTTTCGGTGCGCAAAGGCGGCAGCACGTGAAAATTGCTGTCGAAGTCGGTGATGGCCGCCTCGGTGAGATGCAGCTGGTGCGCGGCCACGTCGGCGCTCACCGGTGCGCCGTCGAATCGGGCGCGGGCCACCATGCGTACTGCCAGCGCCGTGGACAGTCGGCAGAAGTGGGCGCGCACCCCGGTTTGGAGCACCAGGGCCAGGTCGCGCGCCACGGCGGCCGTTTCCGCCGCGGCGGGAATGCCGGGTAGCCCCAGGCGGGTGGCCACGGCGCCCTCGTGGGCGCAGCCACCACCCAGCCAGGGGTCCAGCGGGGTGAGAAACACGGTCAGTCCCTGGGTGGCGGCGTATTCCATGGCGCGGCGGAGAATGAGGCTGTTGCCGATGGGCGTGACGTTGGCCGCTCCCACGCAACCGGCCTCCTTCAGCAGCGCCATCTCGCTCAGGGCTTCACCGGCCAGCCCCTGGGTCAGCGCACCCAGGGGCAGAAGCCGGGCGTAGCCGGCCTGAGCGGCGCGCTGACGCACCAGCTGGGCCACGGCGGGGGTATCGATGACCGGTCGGGTGTCCGGCGGGCAGCACAGGGAGGTGATGCCGGAGGCGGCCGCGGCGCGGGTCTCCGAGGAGATCATTGCCTTGTGCTCCTGGCCCGGTTCACGCATGCGCGCGCACAGGTCGATCAGACCCGGGCACACCACGTTGCCGCCGGCCTGGATTTCCTGGTCGGCATGGAAACCGTCGGGGGGCGTGCCCAGGGCGACGATGCGGCCGCCGGTGATGTAGACGTCCTGCACGGCATCGACGCCGTTGGCCGGGTCGATGACGCGTCCCCCGCGGATGACGATGCGCTTCATGCCGCGCCCCCGTCGGTCTCGCCGCTGTGCATGGCCATGGACATCACGGCCATGCGCACGGCGATACCGTGGGAGACCTGCTGGAGAATGACCGAACGGGGGCCGTCGGCTACCTGGGAATCCACTTCCACGCCGCGGTTCATGGGGCCGGGGTGCATGACGATGGCGTCGGGCTTGGCATAGCGCAGGCGCTTCTCTGTCAGGCCGTAGAGGTAATAGTATTCGTGCTCGCTGGGCAGCAACGCGCCCTGCATGCGCTCGCGCTGCAGGCGCAGCATCATGATGACGTCGGCGTCGCGGATGCCTTCGCGCAGTTCGGTGAACGGGCGCACCCCCAGGCTCTCCACTTCCGCCGGTAGCAGGGTGTGGGGCGCTACCACCCGCACTTCGCCCGCGCCGAGAGTGTTCAGCGCCTGGATCTGCGAGCGCGCCACACGCGAATGCATGATGTCGCCGACGATGGCCACGGTCAGGTTGCTGAAGTCACCCTTGTGGCGGCGAATGGTGAACATGTCCAGCATGGCCTGGGTGGGGTGGGCGTGGCGGCCGTCGCCGGCGTTGATGACGCTGACGTGGGGCAGCACGTGGCGGGCGATGAAGTGGGCCGAACCGCTTTCGCTGTGGCGCACCACGAACATGTCGCAGTGCATGGCCTCCAGGTTGCGCAGGGTGTCGAGCAGGGTCTCGCCCTTGACCGTGGAGGAGGCGTTGATGTTGATGTTGAGCACGTCCGCCGACAGGCGCTTGGCGGCCAGTTCAAAGGTCGTACGGGTGCGGGTGCTGGCCTCGAAGAACAGGTTGACGATGGTCTTGCCGCGCAGCAGCGGCACCTTCTTCACGCTCTGTTCGGGCACGGCGGCAAAGGATTCGGCGGCGTCCAGGATGTCGATGAGCAGTTCCCGGCTCAGCCCCTCGATGGTCAGGAAGTGGCGCAGCCGCCCCTGTTTGTCGACCTGCAGGTTCATGGCCGGTTCTCCAGCGCCACGGAGGTGCGGAATTGCGGGAAAGACGGACGGAAACGGCAGAGGCCGGTGGGGTGCGCGTGCCGGGGTACGGCGCGGGTGATGGCGTTGGCCGCCTCGATCATCAGGGCCTGCTTTCCTCTACTGTCAGTTGCAGCGGCTCGGGGCCGCTCAATTTAACCTGTTTTCCGGGGGCGAGCTCAAGCACTTTGCCGACCACGTCGGCGGCGACGGGAAGTTCACGTCCGCCGCGGTCCACCAGCACCGCCAGGATGATGGAGGCGGCGCGGCCATAGTCGAACAGTTCGTTCATGCCCGCGCGCACCGTACGGCCAGTGTAGAGCACGTCGTCCACCAGGATGATGTGGCGGTCGTCCACGCTGTAGGGCAGCTTGGAGGGGCGCACCTGGGGGTTCATGCCCACCCGGGTGAAGTCGTCGCGGTAGAAGGAGATGTCCAGGGTGCCCAGGGGCTGGGTCAGCCCCAGCAGCCGGTGCAGGTGTTCCGCCACCCAGACGCCGCCGGTGTGGATGCCCACCATTAGCGGGTCGCGGATGCCGCGGGCCGCCAGCAGCGACTGCAGGTCGCTGGCCATGGCGGTGATGAGCGCGTCGATGTCGATGTCTTCAGCCATGCCCCTGTTCCTGTTGTAGCCGCAGCCAACCCTCGAGGATAACCTGGGCCGCCACCTGATCGATGTCGCCCTTGCGTTGGCGTTGGCGCGCGCCGGTGCGCCGCTCGGCCTCGTCCGAACTGAGCCGTTCCTCGGCTTCGTGGACCGGCAGCTCGAAGCGCCCGGCCAGCTGGCGTCCGAAACGCTGCGCCGCCTTGGTCATGTCGTGCGCGGTGCCGTCCATATGATAAGGCACGCCGATGACTAGCGCATCAGGCTTCCATTCCTTGATGAGCCGCTCTATGGCGTCCCAGTCGGGGCGGTTCTGCACCGGCGTGAGGGTCGTCAGGGGATTGGCGGTGGCGGTGAACTCCTGGCCCACGGCCACGCCGATGCGCCGGGTGCCGTAGTCGAACCCCAGCACGGTGCGTTCGCCGGGACGGGTCACCGGCGTGCCGTGCTCGGATCAGGCATGTCCTGCATCTCCGGACAACAGGTTCAGGTCCACGCCCAGCAGCGCGGCGGCCGCCGACCAGCGTTCCTCGACGGGGCGGCGGAACAGAATCTGTTCGTCCGCCGGGCCGCTCAGCCAGGCGTTGTCGGCCAGTTCCTGCTCCAGCTGTCCGGCGCCCCACCCGGCATAGCCCAGCGCCACCAGCGAGCGGTCGGGTCCGGCACCCTCTGCGATGGCGGCCAGGATGTCGCGGGAGGTGGTGATGCCGATGCGATCGGTGATGGCCAGGGTGGAATCCCAGGGGGCGTTGGGTGTGTGCAGCACGAAGCCGCGCTCGGGTTGGACCGGGCCGCCCAGGTACACCGGCCGGTCGGTGACCTCCAGGTTGTTGGCGTGGATATCCATGTGTTCCAGCACTTCGCCGAGCTTCAGTTCCAGCGGGCGGTTGATCACGATGCCCATGGCGCCGTCGGCGTTGTGCTCGCAGATGTAGGTGACCGTATGGAAGAAGTTCGGGTCCGCCAGCTGGGGCATGGCGATGAGGAAGTGGTTGGTGAGGTCCGTGGCGCCGTTCATGGGAAGTAGTATCGACGAGCGCCGGCTCCGTGATCAAGGAATACGCGCGGCCTGGGCCCTGGCTAGCGACTGACCAGTTCGTTGCCGGTGGTGAACATCCACACACGCACGATGCGCAGCTCGTTCTTGCCGTCCAGCACATCCGGCGGGACGGCGGCAAAGGGGGCGGCCAGCCGGACGATGCGGATGGCGGCGTCGTCGAGCACCTTGTGCCCAGAGGAGCGCAGCAGCTGGACGCTGCGCAGGCGGCCGTCGGGGCGCAATACCACCTCCAGGGTCAGGCTGCCGGACAGGTCGCGGCGCTGGGCCTCGTCCGGATAGTTGAGATTGCCGATCTTCTCCACCTTTCGGGTCCAGCCACTGAGATAGGCGGCATCCTGGAAGCGGCGGGTGTTGGCATAGAGGTATTTCGGATCCGGCCGCTTGGCATAGGTCTGTTCCAGCCGATCATTGCGCGCCTCCAGGCGGGCAATCTCGGCGCTGCGCTGCATGAGCTGGGCGACGTTGAGTTGCGGGTTGACCTGCGCCTTGGGTCGGGGTTCGCCGCGTTGGACGCGCGTTTTGGACTGCTGCGTGGTCAGGATGCGCGGCGCGGAATCCGCCGGTGGCTCGGTTGCCGTCGGCGGCGTGGATTGGTCGGCGGCGCCGGGCGTCTGCACGGGGCTGGGCTTGGTTTTGGGCGCGGCGTGCGGCACCCGCTTGGCCGTGTTGCCGCCGCCGGCCTGATTTTCCTGGGCCAGGTAGTCCGGGTTCTCCGGGGCCTTGTCGGTGCGCGTGTCCACCAGGGTGATGTCCAGGGTGTTCAACACCTGGGGCTTCGGTTTGGCGTCGAAGCTGAAGCTCACGCCCAGCAGAACCAGGGCGTGAAAGGCGATGGCCAGGAACAGGGTGAGACCCAGGCGGTCCCCGGCGGTGATGAGCGGTTTGGATCGGATCGCTGTCATGGTGCCGGCGGTGATGGCGCGTGCTCCGCAGCGGGTGCACGCAGGCTGTTCAGCAAGGTTCTGACGATTATACCGTTCACCACCCCGAAGACTACCGACGCGGTCATCAAAACCGGCAGCAGATGCAGCATCGCCGGGTGGGGGATGAAGGCGCCGTAGGCGACCGCGAACTGGCCGGCCATGTGGGCCATGGCCGCCAGCAGGCTATAGCCCACCGGCCCGAAGCCGCGCCCGGGCAGGCGGCTGGCGGGCCACAGCACCAGCATGCTGGCGGCCGCGCCGCTGGCGGACAGGAAGAAGGTCGGCGACAGGAAGGTGCCGATCAACAGGCTGCCGGCCAGTACCCGCAGCAGCGCCACCCAGGCGGCGGTGCGCCAGCCGAAGCGCACGAGCACGGCGATGGTGATGACGTTGGCCAGGCCCGGTTTGACGCCGGGCAGGGGGCTGGGCAGGGCCGCCTCGGCCACGTGGATGGTCACCGCCAGGGCGGCCAGCCAGGCGACCAGATAGTCTTCCGAGGTGGCGGTGATGGTCTTCATGGGGGCGCGGCCTGGCCGTGCTCAGAAGTTGATGCTGTCATAGCGCCGGTCGCGGCCCAGAATTTCGATGGCCACCTTGTTCGGCAGGCACGCGGCCAGTTCGCCGGCGTGCTGCTGCCAGCCGGCGTGGATGCACACCTTGCCGGTGCAGGGCGAGGCGATGAAACGTGCCTTGTGGTCGCGTATTTCGATGACGCTGGTGCCGAGGCTGCCCTGCACCTCCACCGTCTGGTTTCGGTCCAGAGACAGCACCTGCGGCTTCTGCCCCGGGATCCAGATCTCCACCGACTCTCCGGCGCCGCGGTCGCCCCAAAGCCCCACATACAGTGTGGGCAGCAGCACCAGGGTCAGGATCAGCAGGGTCCAGTCGGCGCGGGTCATAGGGGTGGGCTCAGCACCACCTTCGGGGGTTTCTTGGTTTCGAAATGGATGCGTTTGGCCATGGCCGGGTTCATGTACACCGTGCCGTCGTTGCCCATCAGCATGACGTAGTGGGCACCCATGGCCTTGGCTACCCGGTACCAGTCCTTGGGTCCCGCCACCATCATGGCCGTGGCGGTGGCATCGCAGGTGGCCCCGTCGGTGCCGATGACCGTGGCCGACGTGGTGTCGCGGGTCGGGTAGCCGGTCCGCGGATCGATGATGTGGTGGTAGCGCACGCCCTTGTAGATGAAGAAACGCTCGTAATCGCCGGAGGTGAAGACGCTTTCGTCACCCTGCACGTCCACCGAGGCGATCATGCCCTCGCCGCGAGGGTTGCGGATGCCGATGCGCCAGGGGCGGTCGCCGTGGCGGCCGATGGCGCGCAGATCGCCGCCGGCGTTGATGATGGCGTTGTGAATGCCCTGACTCTTCAGGAAGTCGATGGTGCGATCGATGCCGTAGCCTTTGGCGAAGCCGCCGAAGTCCAGGTACACGGCCGGATTGCGGCTGCGCACGCGGATGCCGTCGAATTGGATGTCGGTCATGCGTGGGTTCTGGGCCGTGAGGTCCGCAATCGCCTTGGGATCCGGCGGCGGCACGTCGGGACGCGCGTCCTGGTTGAAGCCCCAGAGCTTGATCAGTTGACCGACGGCCGGGTCGAACAGACCGCCGCTGGCCTTGGACAGTTCCGTGGCGCGCACGATCAGGGGGCGCACCGAGGGCGCGACGCTGAACCAGTCGGTGGTGCCCAGCAGGCTGTCCACCCGGGCCAGAGCGCCGGGATGCCATGGGTTCCAGGTCTTTTGCATATAGCGGAACTGGGACTCGACGGCATCGATGGCCGCCTCCACCTGCTTGCGCTGGCCGCCGTAGACGCTGACCTCCACCAGGGTGCCGAAGGCCAGGAACTTGCGATCATACAGGGTGGGCTCGCGTGAGCAGCCGGCCAGAAGCAGGAGCACCAGGGCCAGGCCGAGTGCGGCCGGGCGCAGGGTGGATCGGGTCATCGCAACTTCTCCTCCAGGT